>Ga0209581_1000229_pt1 | contig 167361 bp, 142 predicted proteins | sample Coa_R2_FD_187160 | JGI IMG/M metagenome (GOLD analysis project Ga0209581, IMG submission 187160) | Surface soil microbial communities from Centralia Pennsylvania, which are recovering from an underground coalmine fire - Coalmine... | ecosystem: Environmental > Terrestrial > Soil > Unclassified...
CCTCGACCGTGCGGCGTAAGACGGGCATTCTTGTGGATGTCCATTCGGTCCCCCGAGAAAGAATGAAGCCTCAGCAACCTCAGCTTCCTCGGTCGGGACCGGATGGACAACCTGTTGAAAGCTCACACCTAGGGCGGCTCCCCGCTGCATGAGCAGCGTGCGCCCTTCGACTCGGCGCTTCGCGCCGGCTCAGGGTGAGGATCCTTCTTTCTTCCCAACCAATGTCCTTCATCCTGAGCCGCGCCGAAGGCGCGAGTCGAAGGACGCACGGGCGCCTCAGCCGCGCCTCAGCCGCGGAATGATTTCCTTGGCGATCACCTCGACCTGATCGGGGCGGTACTGGTAAGGCACGAAGATGATCTTCTGCACGCCCACCGAGAGATGCGCCTTGAGCTGCGCCACGCACTCGTCGACCGTACCCATGACCGCGGAGGCCTTGGTGGATTCGCTCCAGGATGCGTAGTCCCACTCCTTGGAGAGCCATTCGTTCATCGGCGCCTCGACGGCGGCGCGCGAGTTGCCCACCATGATCGGCAGCTGGTTGGCGTTCATCAGCGTCGCGGGGTCCTTGCCGGCCTCGGCCGCGAAGTCGCAGACCTTCTTCCAGGACTTGGTGAAGCTCTCGGGCGTGTAGAAATAGGTGAGCCAGCCGTCGGCCGCGACCGCCGCGCGCTTCAGCACGCGATCGACGTAGCCGCCGATCAGGATCGGCACCCGGCGCTTCGGCTTGGGATACATCACGCCCGCCTTCATGTTGTAGGGCGGCGAGTCCCAGGCGACCATCGGCTCGGTCCAGAGCCGGTTCATGATCGAGAGGCTCTCGTCCATGATCTTGCCGCGCTTCTCGAACGGCACGCCCACGCTGTCGAACTCGCGCTTGTACCAGCCCGAGGCCATGCCGAGCAGCAGGCGGCCGTTCGTCAGCAGGTCCATGGACGAGAGCTGCTTCGCGAGCAGAACGGGGTTCCGGAGCGGCAGCACCAGGATGCCGGTGCCGAGCTTGATCCTCTTGGTGCGCGCGCCGACCGCGGTCAGCAGCGAGAGCGCGTCGATGATGGGGAAATGCGGATCGACGCCCAGGAGGATGTGGTCCCAGACCCAGAGCGAGTCGAAACCGAGCTCCTCCATGCGGACGCCGTATTCGACCAGTTCCTGGGCGTCCGGCAGCTGCGGGTAGGCGGTGAAATTCCGCATCGCGATCCCGAAGGTATTCGAGAGTCCGGCCATGTCTGGTTCCCCTGGGTCAGGCGATATAGAGCTTGTCGGGATCGAGGTGGCGGAGCACCGAGAGCTCCTGCTCGCTCGGCGGCTCGGTCACGCCGAGATCGTCGGCAACCAGCAGCTCGAAGCCCGTGTTGTCCTGGATCTGCCCGACGGTGACGCCGGGGTGCAGCGCCAGCACCTTCATGCGCCGGCTCTCGTCGTCGAAGCCCATGATGCCGAGGTCGGTGACCACGCGGTACATGCCGCCAGCGACGAGCCCGGAGTCCCGCCGGCTGTGCCCGCCGTGGACGAAGCCGGGGCTGGTGATGAAATCGACCTCGCGCACGAAGCGCCGCTTCTCGTGCTTCATGGCGACGATCATCTCGGTGAGGCTCGAGATGTCGTTGCCGCCGCCGGTGCCGGGCAGCCGCGTCGCGGGATTGTCGGCGTCGCCGATGAAGGAGCTGTTGAGATTGCCGTACTGGTCGATCTGCGCGCCGCCCATGAAGCCGATGTCGATGTAGCCGCGCTGCAGGAGCAGCAGCACGTCCGTGCTGCTCAGGACCATGTTCGCGCGGCGCGTGCAGCGTTGCTCGTTGGTCGAGGGCGGCAATTGGCCGGGCTCGACGAAGGCGCCGATGGTGCCGCCCTCGAACAGGATCGTCAGGCCGGGCCCGTGCAGGCGCTGCGCGAGCGTCGCCGCCAGCAGCGGGATGCCGACGCCCGCGAACACGACCTGGCCGTCCTTGAGGAGCCGGCTCGCCATCACCGCCAGCAGCTCGCTCGTGGTGTGGTTGCTCGCGCGTGGTTTGCTCTTCATTTCAATCGTCATAGATGCTCCTCCCGCGCCGCGCGGCATCGAGCAGCTCCTCCATGCCGAGAAGGTCGAGATACCCGGTCCAGCTCTTGGGGCCGTAGAAATAACGTGCGAGGTACTCGGCGATGCCCTTGGCCGGATCCTTCTTGATGAGATCCGCGTACATGTCGTGATGCCTGAAGAAGGGCTCGTAAACGCCGTAGCACTCGTGCGGTGCGCAGCCGAAGGGGGCCTCGACCACGGCCTCGACGGCGAGGAACGGGATCTTGGTCTGGTCGGGCCTGCGGCGGATCTGATCGTTGGAGACGATCCGCTCGGTGGTGAGGATCACCTTGTTGGCGGCCATGGCGAGATCGATGTCCATGAACTGCAGGCCGTCCATCTGCGCATTGCCGTAGGGATCGCAGCGCTGCACGTGGATCAGCGCCACGTCGGGATTGAGCGCGGGAACGAGGACGAGCTTCTCGCCGGTGAAGGGGCAGTCGATCTCGCGCGCCTCGGGGAGCCGCGTGATCACGTCGGAGCCCATCATCGACCGCATGGGCAGGAACGGCACGCCCATGGCGCCCGCGCGGAAGCGCATGCCCATCGCCATGTGGCTCCATTCGTCGAAGCGGGCGCGCTTCGATTCCGTGTAGAGACGCATCACCTTGGAGACGCCCCAGACGATGCCCTGGCTGTACCAGCTGGTGATGACGTGGTCGCTGGCGCCCGAGCCCAGCATGAGATCGCCGTCGTTCGACATGATGCCGCGCGCGCAGGTGAGCCGCTTCTTTCCCGCGCGGATCAGCGCCCAGATCATCGCGATCGGGGTTCGTGACAGGGTGCTGCCCCCGATGCCGACGACGTCGCCGTCTTTCACCAGTTTCGCCGCCTCCTCGAGCGACATCACCTTCTCGCGCAGGCTGCGGTCGCGCGCGACGGTCTTGCGCCGGAGCTCCAGATATCCTTCGGTCAATTCACTCCCCGTCCCTGCGGTCTCTTGGTGCCACCCTCACCCTCCCAGCGCTTCGCGCTGGGTCCCTCCCTCTCCCACTTCGTGGGCGAGGGGCCACAAAGCCCCTTTCCCGTGCAACGGGAGAGGGAGGGACCCATCGCCGCAAGGCGATGGGAGGGTGAGGGTGCGCATATCAACTCAACCCAGCCTGTTCACGCCGGCCTCGGCGTTGAACTCCTCGATCAGCGCATCCCACCGCGGTATCGCCGCCTGCAGGCCGCGCCAGAATCCCTGATCCCGCCGCCGGTCGAAATCCGCGAGCGGCACGCCCTGCTGCTCGACCCAGGTGTAGTACCCGAGATTGAAGATCCGCTCGCGGTCGATATGCCCGAGCTCGAGCACGTGATCGTCCCTGACCTCCTCGAGATGGGCGCCGAAGATCTCGCCTGCCTCCACCTCGCCGAACCCGCGGGGGAAACGCGCGGATGTATATTTTTCACGCTCGCTGCCGTACATCGCGGCACCGTCGGTCGCGACCGTCGCGATCGCGTCGCCGCTGCCGAGACCGAGCCGCTTTGCCGTCTTGATCGCCGCCAGCACGTTCGCAATGCTGGAGAGACCGAGGCCGTCGAGGCGCTGCACCAACGCCGCATCGACACGGCGGCGGTCCGCGAGATAGCGCTTACCCGCATCGCTGTTGAGCAGCAGATTGAGCGCATCCGTGCTGCGGTCCGAGACACCGACCACGATGTCCGAGTTCAGGACATTGTGAATGAACGGGATGTGCTTGTCGCCGATGCCCTGGATGTTGTGCTCGCCATAGCCGTTCATGAGCATGGTCGGACATTCCACGGCCTCCACGGCGACGACCTTCGCGCCGAGCTCCGCCTTCAAATAATCGCCGGCGCCCAGCGTCCCCGCCGAGCCCGATGCCGCCACGAAGGCTGCCAGCTTCAACGCGCCGTCACGTCGCTGCACGTCCTCGAACACCGCGCGCAAGGCCGGCCCGGTGCAGACGTAATGAGCGAGATAGTTCCCGAATTCCGAGAACTGATTGAGAATCACGTTCGCGGGGTTGCGCGCCATCGCGTGGCAGGCGTCGTAGATCTCCTTGACGTTGCTCTCGGTGCCGGGCGTACGGACGATGTCCTCGGGCGAGCGGACCCAGCGCTTCAGCCAATCGAAGCGCTCGCGGCTCATGCCTTCCGGGAGGATGGCGACGCCGCGGCAGTCGAGGATACGCGAGATCGCGACGCCGCCGCGGCAGTAGTTTCCGGTCGAGGGCCAGACCGCCTTCTGACGCTCGGGATCGAACTGGCCGGTGACCAGGCGCGGCACCAGGCAGCCGTAGGCCGCCAGCACCTTGTGCGCGGAGATCATCGGGAAGTAGCGGGCGAGCGCCACCAGGATGCGCGCCTTGACGCCGGTCAGCGCCTCCGGCAGGTCGAGATAGAGCGGCACCGGCGCGAGGCCGCGCCGCGCCGCGTCATTGTACCAGTGGACGCGGAAGAGGTTCCCGGCATGCGGAGCGTCCGCGTCGACCTGGCCGAGCTGAGCCCGAACGTCCGACGGGATCTTTCCGGGATCGGAAAGCTGCGCGAAGGTCGGCAGGACCACGCGCGCCTTGCGCAGGTGCCGTGCCGCGCGGTCGCGCACGGACCGGTCTACGACCTCGGTGATAAGCTCGGTCCATGCGGTCACGTCGGTCGGTCCTCGCGCCTCGAACTCGCCCTATCGTCTTATCGTCCTAATTTTAATACCATAGGGCCGCTCACTCCGGCAAGGTCGCCCCGTGGAAGTCCAGGACCTTGTTGAGGAATTGCCGGGTGCGCTCCTGCTTCGGCGCCGCGAAGAACGTCTCGGGCGGACCTTCCTCGACGATCACTCCGCCATCGATCAGGACCGCGCGGTCGGCGGCGAGCCGGGCAAAACCGATCTCGTGGGTCACCACCACCATGGTCATGCCGCCCTTCGAGAGGTCGAGCATCACCTTGAGCACCTCGCTCACCATCTCGGGATCGAGCGCGGAGGTGGGCTCGTCGAACAGCATGACCTTGGGCTTGAGGGCGAGCGCGCGGGCGATCGCGATCCGCTGCTGCTGGCCGCCGGAGAGCTGATCGGGATAGGCGCTCTCCTTGTCCGACAGCCCCACGAGCGCGAGCAGCCGGCGCGCCTCGACGACCGCTTCGGTGCGGCCGACCTTCAGCGCCTTGATCGGCGCCACCGTGATGTTCTCGAGCGCGGTCAGATGCGAGAACAGGTTGAATTGCTGGAACACCATGCCGAAGAACCGCCGCTGCATGGAGATGCGCGCGTCCGAAAGCTCGACCATCCGGCCGTTGACCTGCTCGTAGCCCATCGGAACGCCGTCCACCTTGACCAGGCCCTGGTCCGGCTTCTCCAGATGGTTGAGGGTACGCAAAAACGTGCTCTTGCCGCCGCCGCTGGGGCCGACCACGACCACCACCTCGCCCTTGGCGATCCGCATGGAGATGCCCTTGAGGACGTGGAGCGGCCCGAAATGCTTGTGGATGTTCTCGGCCTCGAGCATCCAGCCGCCGTTCCCAACGCCCGCGTCCATGGCGTCACTGCGCGTCATGGGACAACAGCACTTTCTCGATCTCGGCCCGCGCGCCATTGGGAACCGCCGCGGAGCCGCGCGCCTTCACAGGCGCGTGGCTCCGCGAGAAATGCGCCTCGAGCCGTTCCTGGATGAAGCCCCAGATCGTCGTCATCACGAGGTAATAGAGGGCCGCCACGATGAAGATCTCGAGAACCTTGAACTGCACCTGGATCAGCACCTCGGTCCGGCGCAGCAGCTCCTCCATGGAGATGACGGAAGCGAGCGAGGTGGTCTTGAGCAGGCTGTTGAAGGTGTTGCCGAGCGGCGGGATGATCACGCGCATCGCCTGCGGCAGAACGATGATCCGCATGGTCATGGCGTGAGTCATGCCGACCGAGCGCGCGGCGTCGAACTGCCCCTTCGCCACCGACAGGATACCCGCGCGGATGATCTCCGCGAGGTAGGCGCCTTCGTTCAGGCCAAGACCCAACAGGCAGGACTCGATCACGTTGAAGCGGATGCCGAGCTGGGGCAGGCCGGTATAGATGATGATGAGCTGCACCAGCACCGGCGTGCCGCGCATCAGCCAGATGTAGAACGCCGCGGGCTTGTTGAGGTACGCCCTCGGCGACATCCGCATCAGCGCGGCGAGCGTGCCGCAAACCAGTCCGATCGCGAGGCAGGCCAGCGACAGCGCGAGCGTGACGCCGGCCCCCTTCAGCAGATAGCCGTTGTGCAGATAATGGAGGAAAGCGCCCCAATCCCACATGGTCAGCGCTTTCGCTCCTCGCCTTCCTTTACGGCTTGAACTCGCACTGCGGCGCCGGCAAAGGCCCGGTCACGACCTTGTAGGGACCCGGCAGCGTGCAGTGGTGGTAGCTCGCGAACAGCTTGTCGAAGCTGCCGTCCTTCTTCATGTCGTTGAGCACGCCCGCCACCGCCTCGGCGAGCGCCGGCTCCTTGAACGCGAGCGCCTCGGCGTGCGGATCGAATCCGGCGAACGCGATGCGGAAGAAGCTCTGGCCCTGCTTCTGATAATAGTAGGCCTGCTCCGTGCCGATGAAGGCGCCGTCGACTTGGCCCGCCGAGAGCGTCTGCAGGACCTCGGCGTAGGTCTTGAAGGCCTGCACGTCGATGCCGGGCTTGCCCGCGGCGACCAGCGCCTCGCTTGCGGTCTTGGCGTCGTTGGCGTCGACGGTCCCGAGCTCGACCGCGAACTTCTTACCCGAGAAATAGTTGAGGTCCTTGATGTCGTCCTTGTTGTCCTTGGCTACGACGGCCGCGATCGTGGAGGCGCCGTAGGGGATCATGATCACCTGCGAAGCGCGCTCGGGCGTGTAGAACATGAATGAATCGATCATGTCGAATCGGCCGTCCTGCAAGCCCGGAATCATGGTCGCGAACTGCACGCTCTCGAACACCATCTTGAGGCAGAGGCGCTCGGCAATGGCGTTGCCGAGATCGGGATCGAGGCCGATGATCTCGCCGTCCTCGTTGACGTATTGGATCGGCGCCACGGTCGGATTGATCGCGGCGATCAGGTTGCCCTTCCGGATCAGCGGCGGGTGCCCGATCTTGGGCTCGCAGGCGGCCTGCGCCGTGCCCGCCAACATTCCCAGCGCCACGGCGGCGCCCGCCAAGCCTGCGATTATCGAAATTCCCTTTGTGCTCATGTCAGCCCCCTCTGTTGCAATCCTCGATGAACCGTCTCATGTTTTCCGGGCGAGATCGCCCGACATCGATCCGGAAAGGCCCATCATGCCAAAGATTCTCTCCAGCGCCGACATCGAGCAATTCGAGCGCGACGGCTACACGCGCCCGGTCCAGGTGCTCACGCCGGACGAGGTGAGGCACTACCGGGCCCGCCTCGAAAGCTTCGAGGCCCGCTATCCCGAGCACGTGAAGAAGCTCAAGAGCAAGTCGCATCTGCTCTGCCCCTGGGTGATGGAGATCGCGGAGCACGAGCGCATCCTCGACGTGTTCGAGGACCTGCTCGGGCCCAACATCCTCTGCTGGAGCATGGCTTGGCGGATCAAGAAGCCCGACGGCGAGACCTTCGCCGGCTGGCACCAGGACACCGCCTACGGCGGCGTCAAGCCGCTGCTCGCCTTCGGCGCGCTCGCCTTCTCCGACTGCGGCTCCAGGGCGGGGTGCCTCCGCGTCGTGCCGGGCTCGCACAAATGGGATGTGCTGCCCCACGCCGACACCGAGGATCCCAAGAGCATCCTCGCGCGCGGCCAATACATCACGGTCGATTTCGACAAGTCCAACATCGTGGACCTTGCCCTCAAACCCGGCGAGATGGCGGTGATCAACAACGCCATCGTCCATTGCTCCGGCACCAACACCTCGACCGACCGCCGGATCATGCTGCTGGTCGAGATGATGGCGACCCATGCCCGTCACGTGAACATGCGGGACTCCGCGATCCTCGTGCGCGGCGTGGACACCTACCACAACTTCGACGCCGACCCGCGGCCGGACGCGGAGTTCTCGCCGTCGGCGCAAGCGAACTGGAAGCGGGCGATCGACCGCCGCGCGAAAATCATCTTCGCCGGCAGCCATCTGGCGCCCAGCGAGGCCTACGGCGGCACGCGGCCGGCAACCTGAGGCGCGGGCGCGGCCTTCGCCCATCGGATCAGGCGGCCCCGGCGATCGTCGCGCGCACGTCGACCGCGAGCGCACCCTGGCCGCGCGCACGCACCAGCAGCGGATTGATCTCGGCATCGCTCAGGCGAGCGCCGAGATCGGCGGCGAGCCAGCTCATCCGCTCGACGACATCGGCGGCCGCCTCGAGGTCGAGTGGCGGTTGGCCTCTGATTCCGGCCAGGATCGGGGCCGAGCGCAATCTCTTGAGCAGCGCGGCGGCTTGCGTGCGCGTGACCGGCGCCGGCGCCAGCTCGACGTCCCGCAACAGCTCCACCAGGATTCCGCCGGAGCCCACCAGCACGATCGGCCCGAATTGCGGGTCTCGCCGGATACCCACGATGAGCTCCGCGCCGCCGCGCGCCATCTCCTGCACGAGACAGCCGTCCAATGCCGTACCGTGCTTGCCGCGAACCGCAGCGGCGATCGCCTGCCACGCCTCGCGCACCGCCGCCTCGTCGCGCAGATCGAGCTTCACGGCGCCCGCGTCGCTCTTGTGCACGAGCTCGCGGGCGATGCCTTTGAGAGCGACGGGATAGCCGATCGTGCGCGCGGCCGCGGCGGCCGCATCGACATCGCCCGCCCGGGCCTCGCGGGCCAGCGGAATGCCGTAGCTCCGCAGCAGGTTCGATAGATCGCCTCCGGTCGCATGCGCAGGAAGACCGCTGGGGCGCGTCTTTGGTGCGGGGGCGAGCTTCCAGGCCCGGTGGTGCTCGACGAGATGCCCGAGCACGCGAAGCATGCCTTCGTCCGGCGCCTCGAAGACGGGAACGCCGAGCTCGCGGAGCGCGGCGCGCGGCCGGTCGGCGGCGGGCCCGGGCAGCACCGTGCAGAGCACCGGCTTGCCGCTCGCCATCGCCTCCGTGGCGAGCAAGCGTGTGCGGTTCTCGAAGAACGGCATCGAGCTCAAGGCCATCACGATGACGGCGGCGTCGGGATCGGCTGCCACGGCCTTCATGACGGTGCCGGCGATCTCGATCGATTCCGGCGCCTTGCGCCCGCCGAGATCGATGGGATTGTCCGCCTGAGGCGGCAGCAGCACCTCGGAGAGCGCCGCCTTGGTCGCGGGCGCGAGCTGCGCCAAGCGCAGACCCGCCTCCGAGAGCCGGTCCGACAGGATGCCCGTGCTGCCGCCCGATCCCGACACCACCGCGATGCCGTCGCCGTCGAGCGCCGGCCAGCGCGCCAGCAGGTCGGCGAGACGCACCATCACCGTGGGATCGTTGGTGAGGATGACGCCGTGCTCGCGGCAGATCGCCTGGAATGCCTCGTAGGACCCGGCGAGGCTCGCCGTGTGCGAGCGCGCCGCCTTGACGCCCGCCGGCGTGCGCCCGGTCTTGAGGACGATCAACGGCTTCCCCGCGGCCCGGCTCGCCGCCGCCATCCGCACGAACCGCGCAGGATCGACGAAACCCTCGACGTAGACGCAGATGACCCGCGTCGCGGGATCGTCGACCATGTACTCGATGAAATCGCAGAGCTCGAGGTCGCTCTGGTTGCCGAGCGAGACGCAGGCGCTGAACCCGATGCCGTCGCCGTAGGCGCGGTCGAACATCGAGACCATCAGCGCGCCGCTCTGGCTCACCAGCCCGATCTTGCCGACCAGCAGCCGCTCGGCCTCCAGCACCACCGACGAGCACAGCGTGAGGTGGAAGGCCGGGTTGAGGAACCCCATGCAGTTGGGCCCCATGATGCGCATGCCCGACCGGCGTCCGATCGCGGCGATCTCCTGCTGCCGTGCCGCGCCCTCGGCGCTCGCCTCGGCGAATCCGGTGGTCATGATCACGCAGCAGCCGACGCCTGCCTCGGCGCATTGCGCGATGCTGCCGACCAGCTCCGACGGCGGCACCGCGAGGATCGCCACATCGACCTTGTCGGGCGACTGCCCGATCGCGGGATAGGCCTTGTGGCCGAACACCTCGCTCCGCCGCGGGTTGATCGGCACGATCCGGCCGCCGAAGCGATGTTTCGCGAGGAAATACATGATGCGACCGCCGAACTTGTCGCGGTTGTCCGAGGCGCCGAACACCGCAACCGAGCGCGGATGCAGGATTTCCCTGATCGAGAGCCGGGGCGGAGCGCGCTGATCCATATCTTGCGGCCTCAGGTGAACGCGGCCGTGCCGAAGAGTTCGCGCCCGACGATCAGGCGCTGGATGCCCGTGGTGCCGTCGATCACCGTGAGCATCCGGCAATCCCGCCAGCAGCGCTCGACGCCGGCCTCGCGCGAGAGACCATGAGCACCCATGCTGTCCATGGCGGCGTGGCAGACCTCGACCGCCGTCTCGGTGGCGAAAAACTTCGCCATCGCGACCTCGCCCGGGACCCGCCGGCCGGAATCGAGCGATGCGAGCGCGCGCAGCACGAGCAGCCGCGCAGCCTCGAGCCTCGCGGCGGCGTCGGCGAGCGCGGACTGGATCGACTGAAACTTCGCGAGCGGGCGGCCGAAGGCGAAGCGCTCCTTGGCGTAGGCGACGGCGATGCCGAGCGCGCGCCGCGCGATGCCGACCGCCTGCAATCCCACGAACGCCCGAGAGGCCTCGATGCCGCGATTGAACTGCTCGGCACCCTGCCCCGCCGTGCCCAGCAGGTTCTCCCGCGGCACCCGCACGCCCTTGAAGCGCAGCTCGGCGAAGGAGATCGCCTCCATGCCGACCGCCTCGAGCTCTCGGCTCTCCCAGGGCGACTGGTCGCGCTCGAGGACGAGCCGGCTGGTCTTGGGCTTGCCGTCCGTGCCGTCGCCGCTCACGACCAGCAGCGTCATGAGATCGCTGACACCGCCGAGCTTGATCCACTTCTTGACGCCGTCGACGCGGAAGTGGCTGCCCTCGTCCACCGCCTTTGTCTTCAAGCCCCGCAAGTCGGAGCCCGCCTGAGGCTCGGTGATCGCGGCCGTCGAGACCAGGTCGCCCGAGAAGAGTCGTGGCAGCCAGCGGGCCTTCTGCTCCGGCGTGCCGAGATAGTTGATGGTGCGCGGCGGCACGATCTCGCCAAGGATGAGCGGACCGTCGGCTAGGGCCTCCAGCAGCAGGCCGTAGTCGACATAGCTCATCCCCGCGCCGCCGATGTCGCGGCTGATCGTGCTGCCGAGGTAGCCCAGCGGCTTGAGCGCACGATAGATCGCGCGCCATTGGTCCGCGGTCAGCTTCTCTCCGCGCGGCAGCGCGGCGACTGCGGGCGCCACGTCCCGGGCGACCGCCGCGCGGGCGCGCTCCTGAAGCTCGAGCTGCTGCTTGCTCGGCTCGAAATCCAAAATCAGCGCCCCTCGAAGCAGGGCTTGCGCTTCGCCTTGAAGGCCGCAATCCCCTCGTTGTAGTCGTGCGACCCCTGCGTCTTCTCGGACCAATAGGTTTCGAGATGCTTCGCGGCCTCCACGCCCTCGGCGTATTGGCTCAGGATCGCCTCCTTGATGGAGCGGAACACCAGCGGCGCCCCCGTCGCAACGCGCGCGGCGATGGCGGCGATCTCCGTGTCGAACTTGTCGTCGGCGATCACGCGGCTCACGAGCCCGAGATCCTTCGCCTCGGCGGCGCCGATGTCCTCGCCGAGGATCAGCATGTCGAGCGCACGGTTGCGCCCGATGTAGTGGCAGAGCCGAACCAGGCTCATGCCCCAGCTCGGCACGATCCCGAGATAGGCGTCGCCGGTGCGGAACTTCGCGGTATCCGACGCGATGCGCACGTCGCAGGATTCGGCGATGGCGAAGCCGCCGCCGATGCACCAGCCGCGGATCGCCGCGATCACCGGTTTTGGAAACCCTTCGATACGATCGACGAGAGCGCGGCCGGCCTCTCGAAATGCGGTGGAGGGATCGCCCTCGCCCTTCGGCTTCTCGCCGAGGTCCGCGCCCGCACAAAAGGCGCGATTTCCCGAGCCCGTGAGGACGACGCAGCGCGTCTCGTCGCGCCGCTCGAGCTCGCCGAAAGCCTCGAGCAGCTCGGCGAGCGCCCGCGGCGAAACGGTGTTCAGCGGCGGCCGGTTGATGGTGATGGTGGAAACGCGCTCGGAGTGATCGAGCCGGATTGTCTGATACACGAGCCCCCTCCCCCGCGGCCACCCGGCCTCTTCTTCGTTGACAAGCCGACGAAGCCGCGCGGATGATTCAACGATTGGAGTTAAGCGCCCCGGCGCGACGAGTGTCAACAAAGCGCCGCCCAGCGCGCGACTTGAGAGCGTCACGGGAGGATTGCATGTCTTTCGAGGGATTCCCCGGCCGAGACGTCCGAGCGAAGCTCGATCATCCCGTCATCGACGCGGACGCACACGTCGTCGAGTGCGACTTCGCGCATCTCGACTTCGTGCGGCAGATCGCCGGCGAGGAGATGGCGAAGGCGGCGCTCGCGGTGCGCGACCACCGCGGGCCGACAGTCCGCGGGTTCTGGTGGGGCCTGCCCTCCGGCCCGCACACCGCCGATCGCGCCATGGCGCAACTACCGCGCTATTTCCGCTCGAAGCTCGACGACTGCGGCATCGATTTCGCGCACTGCTACACGACGCGCGGTTTGAGCCACATGTATATCACCGACGAGGCGCTGCGGCGGGCGAGCTGCCGCGCCCTCAACATGCTCTATGCCGAGATGTTCGCGGACGTGAAGGACCGGCTCAGGCCAGCGGCGGTGATCCCGACCTACACGCCGCAGGAGGGGATCGAGGAGCTCGAGTTCGCCGTCAAGGAGCTCGGCCACAAGACCATCATGATCGGCACCGAGCTGCGCGGTCCGGCGCGGTCCACGGCCGGAAAAGATCCGTTCCTGCATCCGACGCAATCGACGCGCTCCATCGCGATGGACGCGCCCTACGACTACGATCCCTTCTGGCGAAAGTGCATCGAGCTCAAGGTTGTCCCGGTCTGCCACACATCCTCGCGCGGCATCGGCTATCGCGCATCGCCCAGCAACTACGTGTTCAACCACCTCGGCGACTTCGCCAATGGCGCCGAGTTCTTCTGCCGCTCGCTGTTCTTCGGCGGCGTCACGCGGCGCTTCCCGGGCCTCACCTTTGGCTTCCTCGAGGGCGGCGTCGCCTGGGCGGTCAATCTCCTCAACGACATCGTCGAACATTTCGAGAAGCGCAACGTCGAGGCGATGGAGCGCAACCTCGATCCCGCCAAGCTCGACGTCGACCTGCTGGAAAAATTGTTCCGGGACTTCGGAAGCCCACGGCTCTCGCCCGATCGGATCCGCGCGCGGCCGCACGGCAACCTGCTGATCGAGCGGCCGGAGGCTTTCGACGAGTTCGCGGCCTGCGCGATGAAGGAGATCCGCGACCTCCGCAAGCTCTTCGTCGATCCCTTCTACTTCGGCTGCGAGGCCGACGACCGGATGATCTCGGTCGCCTTCAACCGGCGGCTCAATCCTTTGGGGACGGCGCTGAAGCCGGTGTTCGGCTCCGACATCGGCCACTGGGATGTGCTCGACGCCGCGAGCGTGGTGACGGAGGCCTGGGGTCTCGTGAGCGCCAAGCTGATCACCGCGGAGGATTTCCGCGCGCTCACCTTCGTCAATCCAGCGATGATGCACCTCTCGATGGATCCCGATTACTTCAAGGGAACCGTCGTCGAGGGCGCGGCTCGGGACCTCCTCCGGCAAGCCTCGAAGGCCACGGCGGCCAATTAGTCGTCACGTCTTACTCGAGGGCTCCCGCGGTCAGGCCCGCGACGATCTTGTTCTGGAGCGCGACGAAGAGCAGCAGGATCGGCAGCACGAAGATCGAGGCGAAGGCCATGACGCGGTGCCAGTCCGCGTACTCGGCGCCCACGAAGCTGTAGATGCCCACGGTCGCCGGCGGCAGCTCCTGGGCGCTCAGCAGCGTCAGCGGATAGACGAAGTCCCCGCAGGCCTGCACGAAGCTGATGGCGCCGACCACGACGAGGCCCACGCGCATGATTGGGATCGGCGCTGGCAACGCCCGCGGAGAGCGCGAGAGCGACCACCGCCCATAGGAATCTCGTGAATCATGTCTTCCTCCCGTGGTTTCCGCTCGGGCTCCCGCCCGGACGGCCCGGGGCGATGATCCCACGACGTCGCCGGCACAGCACGATCGACACGGCGCCTGGCCCGATCTCATCGTGCCGGTCTATCGGGAGGGCAATCGAGCTTCATGCTCTATGAGGACGACGGCGCCACCAATGACTATCGGCAGGGTCGCTACGCGCTGACCGAGCTCCGCTGCGAGGCGGAGCCGGGCTCGGTCGCCTGCATGCCCGTTCCGCAGGGGGACACCGCGATCATCCCGGACCGCCGGCCCCTGACGTTCCGGATTCGCGTGCCGACGCCGCCGCGGCAGGTCGAGTGCCGGGATGGCGGCATGCTGCCTCACCTACCCGAAGACGCGGCACCCGGCTGGTGGCACGATGGAAATTTCCTCCACGTCCGGGCGCCCGGGCGGCGGGCGGCGGTGCGCGCGACAAGGTGAGAAATCCTAGCAGAAAACGTTTTCCGTTGCGCCGGCGCCGGCGTTTGTGGAACGCTCGGCCGCAATGAGCACCCGCCCGACCCGGTCCCGGCTCCGCAAGCCGCCAGCCACCATCTGGGACGTCGCGGAGGCCGCGGGCGTCAGCGTAGGCACGGTGTCGAAGGCGCTCAACGGCCGGGGTCAGCTCCGAGAGCAAACCCGCGCGCTCGTGCAGTCGGCGGCCGAGCGGCTGGGCTTCCGGCCGAACGATCTCGCGCAGAGCCTGCTCCGCAAACGCAGCTTCACGGTCGGGTTGATCTCGACCGACGCCTACGGCCGGTTCAGCATCCCGGTCCTCGAGGGCATCGAGAGCGCGCTCGAGCCCGCGCGCATCTCGGTATTCCTCTGCAGCGCCGCCGACGATCCCGGGCGCGAGCAGCAGCACATCGATTCCCTGATGGCGAAGCGGGTCGACGGCATCATCGTGACAGGCCGGCGCACCGACAAGCGTCCCGCATTGGCGCTCGGCAATGCCGCGGTGCCCGTGCTCTATGCCTTCGCCCAGGTGGCCGACCGCAACGCGCTCTGCCTGCTGCCCGACGATTTCGGCGGCGCCGAGCTCGCGGGCCGACACCTGATCGGCCTCGGCCGGCGGCGCATCGCCCATGTGACCGGGCCGGAGGATTTCGAAGCGGTCCGGCAGCGCCGCAACGGGTTCCGGCGCGCGCTGAAATCGCATGGGGTTGCCTGGCGGCCAGAGCGGGTCCTGGTCGGCCAATGGAGCGAGGCTTGGGGCCGCGAGGCCGCCAGCCGGCTGCTGTCGCCCTCGGAGTCCATCGACGCCATCTTCTGCGGCAGCGACCAGATCGCGCGCGGCGTGGTGGACGGCCTGCGAGACCGCGGCGTCTCGGTGCCCGACGACGTCGCCGTAGTCGGCTTCGACAATTGGGAAATCATCGCGGCCGCGACCCGGCCGCCGCTCACCACCGTCGACATGAACCTGCGTGAGCTTGGGCGCCAGGCAGGCCTGCGGCTCCTCGCCATGATCGACGGCGAGAGCGCGTCGGGCGTGGTAAGGCTGCCCTGCCGGCTGGTCGTGCGGCAATCCTGCGGCGCGTCGACCGAGGCCGGCAAGGAAAAGAGGAAGACCGCATGAGTGCAGACACGGCAGCAATCGAGGCACGCGGCACCCACCACCGCGCGGTTCCCTTCACAGCGGTCGAGTTTCGCGACCGCCTCTGGGCCCGGCGCCAGCGCGTGGTGCGCGAGCGAACGGTGCCGTTCCTCTACAGTCAGATGGAGAAGATCGGCACGATCGAGGCGCTCGACGTCACGTCGCCGCCGGGGCCATTGGCCTTTCCGTACAAGAACAACAACACCAGCACCTCGGTGATGTACTGGGATTCCGACATCGGCAAATGGATCGAGAGCGCGAGCTACACGCTCGCCACCCATCCAGACCCGAAGCTCTCGGCGCTGATTGACGACGTGGTCGCGCGCATCGCCAAGGCCCAACGGCCCGACGGCTACTTCAACAGCTTCTTCCAGCGGCGCGAGCCCCAGAAGATCTGGAGCAACCTGCGCGACTGGCACGAGCTCTATTGCGCGGGTCACCTGATCGAGGGCGCGGTGGCGCACGCTCGGGCGACGGGCAAGGACAATCTGCTCGGCGTGGTGACCCGCTATGCCGACCACATCGACCGCGTGTTCGGCCCCGGCGCCAACCAGAAGCGCGGTTATTGCGGTCACGAGGAGATCGAACTCGCGCTGGTCAAGCTCTACCACCTCACCAACGAGCGGCGGTATCTCGAGCTCGCCCGCTATTTCATCGATGAGCGCGGCCGTCAGCCGCACTACTTCGACATCGAAGCACGGGCCCGCGGGCAGGACCCCGCAGACTTCTGGCACAAGACCTATGAATACAACCAGTCGCACAGGCCCGTGCGCGAGCAGAATCGCGTGACCGGACACGCCGTGCGCGCGATGTACCTCTATAGCGCCATGGCGGACCTCGCCTCCGAGTTTTCCGACGACGGCCTGCTGCAGGCGTGCCGACGGCTCTGGGCGGATCTCACTGGGAAGCGCCTCTACGTGACTGGCGGGCTCGGCCCTGCCGCCAGCAACGAGGGGTTCACCACCGACTACGACTTGCCGAACGAGAGCGCCTACGCCGAAACCTGCGCCGCGGTCGGTCTGGTGTTCTGGGCCCACCGCATGGCACTCCTGGAGGGCGATGGGCGCTATGGCGACGTCATGGAGCAGGCGCTATTCAACGGGGCGCTGAGCGGCCTTTCCCTCGACGGCGAACGGTACTTCTACGAGAACCCGCTTGCGAGCCGCGGCAATCATCACCGCTGGATCTGGCATCGCTGCCCCTGCTGCCCGCCCAATATCGCCCGGCTGGTTGCCTCCCTCGGCTCCTACCTCTACTCGACGGCACCCGGCGAGCTTGCGGTGCATCTCTACGCCGAGGGCGAGGCTCGCGCGGAGGTCGCAGGCGTGGGAGTCGCCGTCGCGCAGACCACCAACTACCCCTGGGACGGCGCGGTGACCCTCCGCGTGACGCCAGACAAGCCGACCGAGTTCGCGCTGCGGCTGCGCATACCCGGCTGGTGCCGCTCGGCGCGCCTGGCGGTGAGCGGCCAGATGATCAAACTCGATGGAGCCGTCGATCGGGGCTACGCGCACATCAGGCGGGTCTGGCGGCCGGGCGAGCAGGTCTCGCTGGCGCTGGAGATGCCGCCGGAGCGGGTCTACGCCCATCCGGATGTCCGCGCCGACCAGGGCCGGGTCGCCCTCAAGCGTGGCCCCATCGTCTATTGTCTCGAAGCCACCGACAATGCGGACCCGGTTCAGCGCCTGGCGTTGCCGCGACAAGCCGCCATCGAGCATCGCTTCGAGCCCGACTTGCTCGGCGGGTGCACCGTGCTTTCAGGCGCTGCAGTCGCGATGCAGCCGTCGAGCGAGGCGCTCTACGACACTCGGCATGCGGGATCGAAGCCAACAACCTTCAAGGCGGTGCCCTATCACCTATGGGATCACCGCGCGGCAGGTGAAATGGCAGTCTGGCTGCCGGAGGCCTGAGCGCTCCGGAATTCGAGGTCAACGGTTCAAATCAGGGGAGGACGCAATGAGATACGGTATCGGACGGTTTGTCAGTCTCGTGTTCGCACTGGTGCTGGGTGCCGTGGCCGCAGGGTCGGGCGATCGCGCGACGGCGCAGACCGTCGACGACATCATCAAGAAGGGCAAGGTCGTCATCGGCGTCAACACGACGACGCCGATCTTCGGCCTCATGGGCAAGGATGGTCAGCCCGAAGGCTACGACCCCGACGTGGCGCGCCTCGTCGGCAAGTACATGGGCGTGCCCGTGGAGTTCGTGTCGGTCACCGGCGCCAACCGCATTCCCTATCTGCTCAGCGGCCAGGTCGACATGGTGATCGCGCTCTTCGGCATCACGCCGGAGCGCGCGCTCCAGGTCTCGTTCTCGATTCCCTACGCGGTCGAGGCCGCGACGCTGGTCGGCCCCGCGAGCCGGCAGGTCAAGACCATCGACGACCTCAAGGGCCTGCGCGTCGGCGTGCCGCGCGGCGCCATGCAGGACCTGATCCTGACACCCATCGCGCAGGAGAAGGGTATCAACCTCATGCGCTTCGACGACGAGGCGACGGACCTGCAGGCGCTCATCTCCGGCCAGACCGACCTCGCGGGCACCGGCCTGCTGGTGAACCGCACCCTCAACCGGAACGACCCCGGCAAGGACTACCAGGTGAAGATCGTGCTGCGCGAGCTGCATTTCGGCATCGGCGTCCGGCGCGGCGCCACCGACCTGCTGCAGTGGCTCAACACTTTCATCTACGCCATCAAGAACGACGGCGAGCTGGACGCGATCAGCCGCAAGTGGCGCGAGCTGCCGCTCGAGCCGCTGCCGGTGTTCTGACGGCGTCGCCCGGACGCGCGCGGTGAGCTACGTCTTCCAGTTCAGCACGGTCTGGCGCGAGCTCGACCACCTGCTGCTGGGAGCGTGGCTCACGCTGCGGCTCTCGGCGCTCGCGATGGCGCTCGGCCTCGCCGTCGGCATCGCCGGCGCGCAGGTCAAGGCTTCTTCCTCGCGGATCCTGCGCGGCGTGGTGCAGGGATACGTCGAGGCGATCCGCAACACGCCCTTCCTGGTCCAGCTGCTGCTGATCTACCTTGGCCTGCCGTCGCTGGGCCTGCGCCTGACGCCGGACCAGGCGGCGCTTGTCGCCATGGTTGTGAACCTCGGTGCCTACGCCACCGAGATCGTGCGCGCCGGCATCGAGGCCGTGCCCAAAGGCCAGATCGAGGCCGGCCGCTCGCTCGGCCTCAAGCCCTGGCACATCTTCCGTTTCGTGGTGCTGATGCCGGCGCTGCGCACGGTGTTCCCGGCGCTCGGCAGCCAGTTCATCCTGGTAATGCTGGCGTCGAGCGTGGTGTCCGTCATCTCGGCGGAGGAGCTGACCGCTGTCGCCGACACCATCATCGCCCGCAACTTTCGCTCCTTCGAGTTCTATTTCGTGATCACGGGCATCTATCTCGCGATGTCGCTTGGCTTCCAGGCGCTGTTCGCCGCCATCGATCACGCGCTTTTCGCGCGCTGGGCGGATCGCGCATGATCCGCGAATTCTCGCTGGGCGAGGTGTGGTTCCTGGTGCTCGCGCTCCGCTGGACCATCCTGCTGACGCTGGTCGCGTTCTTCGGCGGCGCGATCGGCGGCTTGGCGGTCGCGGTGCTGCGGGTGGCGAAGTCGAGCGCACTGCGCGGCGCGGCGACGGTCTACATCAAGGTGCTCCAGGGCACGCCGCTGCTGATGCAGCTCTACCTCGTCTATTTCGGGGCGAGCCTGCTGGGGCTCGCGACCAATGCCTGGGTCGCGGCGGCGCTCGCGCTCACCCTCTATGCGAGCGCCTTCCTCGGCGAGATCTGGCGCGGCTGCATCCAGGCGATCCCGCGGGTCCAGTGGGAAGGCGCCCAGGCGCTGGCCCTCGGCCACTTCCTGCAGCTTCGCCTCGTCATTCTGCCGCAAGCGCTCCGCATCGCGATCCCGCCGACCGTCGGCTTCCTGGTGCAGCTGCTCAAGGGCACGTCGCTCGCCTCGATCATCGGCTTCACCGAGCTTACGCGCGCCGCGCAGATGGTGAACAACGCGACCTTCCGGCCCTTCGCGACTTATGCCCTGGTGGCGGTGCTCTATTTCGTCCTGTGCTGGCCGCTGTCGATGTCCAGCCGGCATCTGGAGCGACGGCTCGACCGCGAGGGAATGGCCGCCCCGCGCGTCGGCACGGTCGCAGCAAATACGTAAGGAGGCTTGCCATGGAATACCGCAGGCTCGGCTCAAGCGGCCTCAAGGTCTCGCCGCTCTGTCTCGGTGCGATGATGTTCGGCGGCGCCGCGGACGAGGCGAGCTCGCTCAGGATCATCGCGGCGGCTCGTGACGCCGGGATCAACTTCATCGACACCGCCGATGTCTACAACGCCGGCAGGTCGGAAGAGGTGCTGGGCAGAGCCGTGCGCGCCGAGCGCCACCGTTGGGTCATCGCGACCAAGCTCAACGGCATCATGGGCCCAGGTCCGAACGAGCGCGGCTCGTCGCGCAAATGGATCATGGAAGCGGCGGCGCGCAGTCTCAAGCGGCTGGGCACCGACTACATCGACGTCTACTATCTCCATCGCGAGGACGTCGAGACGCCGCTCGCGGAGTCCGTGCGCGCGCTCGCCGACCTCCAGCGCGCCGGAATGATCCGGTACTTCGCGCTCTCGAACCATCGTGCCTGGCGCGTCGCCGAGATCTGCAACATCTGCGACCGCCTCGGCGTCGACCGGCCGGTGGCGAGTCAGCCGCACTACAACGCCCTCAACAGGATGGCGGAGACCGAGCAGCTGCCGGCCTGCGCCTATTACGGCCTCGGCGTCGTACCCTACAGCCCCCTCGCGCGCGGCGTGCTGACGGGCAAATACGATCCTGCCGGAGCGCCCCCGGCGGAGAGCCGCGCCGCGCGCAAGGACGCGCGCATGATGCAGACGGAATGGCGGCCGGAGTCCCTGGCGGTCGCGGCCAAGCTCAAGGCCCATGCGGAGGCCAAAGGCGTGACCGCCGGCCGGTTCGCGGTCGCCTGGGTGCTCAACAATCGCCTGGTCACATCAGTGATCGCGGGCCCGCGCACCGAGAAGCAGCTCGGCGACTATCTCGCCGCGCTCGAGTACCGCGTCACGCCCGAGGACGAGGCGCTCGTGAATTCCTTGGTGCCGGCGGGACATCCATCCACGCCCGGCTATATCGATCCGATGGAGCCGGTCGAGGGTCGGGTGCCGCGCTCCCGTGCGTGAGCGCCGTTTCCTGGGGCCGGCCGGTCAGCGCTCCCCGCGTACTCTCACCTGGGGTCGCCGGCGCCATGGCGGCGGCGAGCCCCTCTGCCGGGTGTCTTTTCTGGATCTTCCGCCACGTGCCCCGAACCGCGGCGCGATTTGGGCGGCGCCGGAGACACCTTTCCTGAATTTCACCGAGCGGCAATACTCGCGTCACCATGGCAAGCAAGATCATTAGCGATACCGCAGGGAAGGCCGACGCGCGGCGCTGCCGGCGCGGTAGTGCCCGAATCTAGGGAGTTCAAAGTGCCGGCCAACCCCGATCCGCGTCACATGCGTCCGCTCCGCGCACGTCGCTTCACGGCTTTGCTGCTCTTCGGGGTGTTGAGCGTCTGCGCCTGCGGCATCACCGGAGCCGCGCCGCTCACGGCTCAGCGAAGCCCCGACGATCTCGGCATCGTCTCGGACGTGATGCGGCGGATCGAGCGGGACTATGTCGCTCCCGTCGACCGCATGACCCTCATCGACAAGGCGCTCAAGGGAATGCTGAACGGCCTAGACCCGCATTCCGACTATATGGACCGATCGGAATACGAGCGGCTCAAGAGCGACATGGCCGGCGAGTTCGCGGGTCTGGGCATGCAGATCACCGAGCAGAACGGACTGCCCCAAGTCCTCGCCCCGATCGACGACACGCCCGCCGCCAGGGCCGGGATAGACCCCGGCGATCGCATCATCAAGATCGACGGCCAGCCGACCGCGGGCATGGCGCTCGACGATGTGGTGACGCGCTTGCGAGGCGCGGCCGGGACGACGGTGACGCTCACCCTCGAGCGCGCGGATCAGCCGCCCTTCGACGTAGCCCTCACACGCGCCGTCATCCATGTCCGCTCGGTGAAGTCCAGCCTGCGGCCGAACGGCATCGGCTATGCGCGGATCTCGAGCTTCGTCGATACCACCCAGAGCGAGCTCAAAGGCGCGATCGGTCAGCTCAAGAAGCAGGCCGGCGGTCATCTCAAGGGCTTTGTCCTCGATCTGCGGGCGGATCCCGGCGGCGAGCTCAGGGCGGCCGTCGATGTTGCCGGAGATTTCCTGGCCGCTGGCGGCCCGATCGTGACGACCCGGGCGCGCGCAAGAGACGAGGACCGCGCCTACGCGGCATCCCACGCCGCCGATCTCATCGACGCCGCACCGATGGTGGTTCTGGTCGACGGCGCCTCGGCCTCGGCGTCGGAGATCGTCGCGGGAGCGCTGCAGGACTACCATCGGGCGGTGCTGATGGGGACCCGCACCTTCGGAAAGGGGTCCGTTCAGAGCATCGTGCCGCTCGACAGCGGCGGCGCGATCCGGCTCACGACGGCGCTCTACTACACGCCGAGCGGCCGCTCGATCCAGGGCACCGGACTCGATCCTGACGTGGTGGTGCCTCTGCCGAAGGATCAGCAGGTGGCGAACGCCTTCATCATGCGCGAGTCCGATTTCTTCGGCGCATTGCAGAACCCGGGCGCCGGTCCGCGCGGCACGGCCGCACCAAAACGAACCGCGGGCACCGAGCTGGAGCACCCGATCAAGCCCGCGCTGATCGCGACGGATCAGGATGCGCAGCTCAAGGCCGCGCTGCAATACTTGCAGGATCACAAGGGATAGGGTCGCAAGACGGGTGGCCAGGGCGAGCGCCGTCCGGGTCGGCGACCCCTGAGCGGCGACCCGAACCATGGCACGGATTTAACGCACCGGTAGGGCTGCCGTAATCCCCGCCGCACCACCTTATGTGCGGGCGGTCGCATGGCCTCGACGACGCGTCGGTGCCTCGCACTCGACCCATCGGCCAATTTTCGAACGAAGAGGTGACGATGTTTTCGAAGCTTTCGCCGCCCAGAGTGCGGTCGTTTGCGCGCGCCAATATGACGATGCTGGCGACGGGCGTCGCGCTTGTGCTTGCCCTGGGCCCGGTCGCCGGGCTCGAGCTCGCCCGCGCTCAGACGCTGCCTCCAGCCGGCGACGCGGGCCAGTTGCCGAGCCTGTCGCCCCTGGTCAAGAAGGTGATGCCTGCGGTCGTGAACATCTCGGTCGAGGAATCCGCGGCCGAGCAGGGCGATGGCGGTCCGGACCTTCAGCCTGGTCCGGGTTTCCCCGAGGGCTCGCCGTTCGACCAGTATCTCAAGCGGTTCTTCGGTGAGCAGGGACTCCCGAACATGCAATCGCCGAGGATGCAGGCGATGGCGCTGGGATCCGGCTTCATCATCGATCCGTCGGGGTACGTGGTGACCAACAACCACGTGGTGGACGGCTCCAAGAAGGTGACCGTCGTGCTCCAGGACGGCAGCAAGCACGTCGCCCAGATCGTCGGCCGCGACACCAAGATCGACCTTGCACTGCTCAAGATCGACGTCGGCCATCCGCTGTCCTACGTATCGTGGGGCGACAGCGACGCCGAGCAGGTCGGCGACTGGGTCGTCGCCGTGGGCAATCCCTTCGGCCTCGGCGGCAGCGTGAGCGCCGGCATCGTCTCGGCGCGCGGCCGCGACATCCACTCGGGACCCTACGACGATTTCCTGCAGATCGACGCGCCGATCAATCGCGGCAACTCCGGCGGCCCGACCTTCAACCTGAACGGGCAGGTGATCGGCATCAACACCGCCATCTATTCGCCTAACGGCGGCAGCGTCGGCATCGGCTTCGCGATCCCGTCCAATCTCGCCAAGCCCGTGATCGAGCAGCTGCGCGAGCACGGCAAGGTGAGCCGCGGTTGGCTCGGCGTGCAGATCCAGGAGGTGACGCCTGCGATCGCCAGGGCGATGGGCCTCCCCAACGATCATGGTGCGCTGGTCGCCAACGTCACGCAGGACAGTCCGGCCGAGAAGGCCGGCATCAAGCAGGGCGACGTCATCGAATCCTTCAACGGGCACCAGGTGACCAGGCTTCGCGACCTCCCGATTACTGTTGCGGAGACGCCGGTCGGCACCGAGGCTGCGGTGCAGATCCGCCGGAACGGGCAGGACATGACGTTGAGCCTCAAGGTCGCAGAGCAACCCGACAACCTGCAGGTGGCCTCCAACGAGGAGGGCGGTACGGCCCAACGGTCCAGTGCCCTGGGCCTGAGGCTTGAATCCCTGACGCCGGATCTGCGCCGGGAGCTTCACGTGCCGGCGGATGTCAAGGGCGTAGCGGTGCGATCGATCTCTGACTCGAGCCCGCTGGCGAACCTGGACCTGCAACCCGGCGACGTCATCGTGTCGGTGAACCAAGAGCCGGTGGCGACGCCCGGCGAGGCGGTCACGAAGCTCAGGGAGGGCGAGGCCAAGAAGAGCCTCGTGCTCCTGCTGAACCGGCATGGCGTCAACGAATACGTCGCCTGGTCCGAGGAGAACGGCCAGGGCTGACGCAACGGTCCGCGGGGCCGGCGGCGCCGATAGCCGCCGGCTTCGCGCGCACTGCGGGTCCGCGTGCTCAGCCTTTCCGATTCCAGACCAGAATCTTGCCGTACTGATCGAGCAAGCGCAGGACGTCGTCACGCTTGCCATCGGGGACGTCGAACAGCACGCGCTCGATCCCCGCCTCTCGATAGGCGGAGAGCACGCCCGGATCGGGCGGCGCGCGGAAGACGGTGATCGACAGCGTGGAGACGTCTCGACGCGCCGCGTCCGCGGTCCGCTTCAAGCGGTCGACGGCCACGCCGGGCTCGAAGCCGGGGCGATACCGCGGAAGCCAGCCATCACAGAATTCCATCACCCGCTTCAGGGTGTGATCGGACTCGCCGCCAAGGAGAATTGGCGGATGCGGGCGCTGCATGGGCTTGGGATAGCACCAGACCGGGTCGAAGCGGACCATCTCGCCCTCGAAGCTCGCCTCGTCCTCGGTCCATAGCCGCTTCATCGCGAGGACGCGCTCGCGCAACAGCTTGAATCGCGTCGCATAGCGGGCGCCGTGGTTCTCCATCTCCTCGACGTTCCAGCCGCCGCCGATGCCGAAGATGAACCGGCCGCCCGACAGCCGGTCGAGGCTCGCCACACTCTTCGCGGTGATGATGGGATCGCGCTGCGGGATCAGGCAGATGCCTGTGCCGAGCCGGAGGGTCTGCGTCGCCGCGGCGGCGAAGGCCAGGGCGACGAACGGATCGTAAGTATGGAGATACCGCTTGGGGACCTCGCCGCCAGACGGGAACGGCGTCCGACGACTGACGGGTATGTGCGTGTGCTCGCAAAACAGCAGGGATTCGAACCCCCGCGTCTCCATCTCGCGCGCGAGCTCGCTCGCGTCCATGCCGTAATCCGTCGGGAAATAGAACGCGCCGATCTGCATTGGCCAGTCTCCGTCGTCATCGTTGCGTCGTGATCGCGCCCGCCGCGGCGGAGGCGCACGATAGCATGGAGGCAGCTACTGAGCGCCCGCTCCGCCAACCCAAGCACTAGCCCTTGATGCTTCCGGCCATAAAGCCTTCCATCACCCATCGCTGTGTCAATACGAAGAGGAGAGCAACCGGCAGAACGGTTAGCACCGCAAGCGCCATGATTGCCTGGAAGTTCACCCCCAGTTCGGAGTTCAGGGAGATCAGGGCCACTTGCAGGGTGTAAGTCTCTGGTCCTGTCGACAGTACCATGATCGGAAACCACTGTTTCCAGTTGATCAGGAAGGAGATGAGGATTCCCGTCAGCATCACGGGGCGAGCGAGCGGCATGACGATCCAGGTCAATATCTGCAGCTCCGAGGCGCCGTCGATGATAGCCGCCTCGATCATGGCGCCCGGAACCGAGCGGAAGAACTCCAGAAACATGAAGAACACCAGCGGGACCGAGCTGATGGCCAGCACAATGCCTGCCGTCCGGCCAAGAAGGCCAAGCTGGTAAGCTACGAAATAGAGGGGGATCACGAGCATCATGCTCGGATACATGATCTTGATCAGGAAACCGTACCGGATGAGCGAGAACAGCGGCAGCCGCGGGTTCCGATAAAGTGCATAGGCCCCGAGCCCGGTGATGGCGACGCCGAGAACGGTCGCAAGACCGGTGATTACCAGCGAATTCGACACGAACGTCCAGATGGAGACACCACCGATGGAGCTGAGTGATTCGAAGCCGGCGGTCTCGAACGTCTCCGGCCAGGGCCGCAACGGCTCGGACAGGATCGCGGCCTGGCTGCGGAAGCTCGCCATGAGCATCCAATAGAACGGATAGAGAAAGACCAGCGCAACGGTGCTGGCCAGTCCGTAGACGACGCAGGTGACGATCCGCCTCCTCATCGATAGTCGCTCCGGTTCATCAGCCGATACGCAGCGCCGGTCATCAGGAAGACAGCCACGAAAAGGAGCGTCGCGATCGCTGTCGCCTCGCCGTATTGCCCAGAGCCAAATTTGGTCCAGGCGTAATAAGAGATGAAAGTGGTGGAGAACTGCGGCCCGCCACGAGAGACGATATAGACAACAGAAAACGTCTTCAGGAACTCGATAAGTGCGTAGATGGCATTGACGGCCATCGCGGGCTTGAGTTGCGGGATGATCACCCAGACCAGCGCCTGCCAACGGCTTGCGCCATCGATCGCCGCCGCTTCGTCGAGCGACTTGTCCATCAGCTGCAGATTGGTGAGGAATATGAGTGCATAGAGTCCGACGTGGCTCCATGTCTCGATGGCAAGCAAGGTCGCGAACGCAGTCCAGGGTTTGGTCAAGCCGGCGAAGGGCGGAAGGCCGAGACTGCGCAAGGCGTAGTTCACCGCGCCGTAGTCCTGGTTGAACATCGACTTGAGCACGATGTAGCTTGCCGCCTCCGGGCATACCACCGGCAGGAACACCGCGAGCTTGAAAAGCGTCCGCCCTCGCTCGAGCACCGGATGCGCCAGCAGCAGCGCCAAGCCCAGCGCGGAGACCAGGTTGAGCGGCACTGCGAGCGCGGTGTAGAGCAGGGTTCGCCAGAGCGAGTCATGGAATTGCGGGGCCAACACCACACTTCGAAAATTCGCCAAGCCGACATAGAGAGGATTGTTGCCTAGCGCGGAATAGGATTCTGTGAAGGCCAGCCTCATGCTCTCGACGATCGGCCAGATGCCGAACACGGTCGTCGTGACGGCGAACGGAGCGATGAACAGATAGAGGATTGCATGCTGGCGCAGCCGCCCTCTCAGCGCATTCAGGTGTCGGTCGGCGGCAAGCGGCATTAGGCTCGAACGCATCGTCGTCCGCAGTGGAGACCGCGGCCATCTTGACTTATGGAGGCGAGGCCCCGCTGTCGCGCAGCATCAGGCGGGTGCCAGCACCGGACACCTGTGAGCCGGCGAACACTCAGGTTTTCTTCAGCGTTGCCACTTCAGCTCTCAGCTTCGCCGCGGTCGCCTGCACCCACGCGTTCCAGTCCTTGGGCGGATTGGCGATCGCATCGAGAAGAAGCCGGTAGTAGCTCTCCTGGAGCTTGCCGTACCATGGAAAGACCGAGCTTAGAAAATCGTCGGTCTGCAGCTTGACGTCCTTGGACAGAAACGCCCGAAGGCCCGGGGTCACGGCGCTGGTGTCGAGGTCGTTCCGGATGGCGCCCCCCATGAGATCGAGCGAAGCCTGCTGAGCGGGTTTGCCGACCAGGAATTTCGCGAAGCCCAGCGCCGCCTCCTTGTTGGGCGCGTTCTCCGGCACGCCCATGCCACGGATCGTCGACACGATCATCGATCCGACCGCCTGCCCGAAGCTCGGATAAGGGCCGACCTGATAGTCGCCGGCCGGCGGCTGCTTATCCCATTTGGCGACGTTCCAATTCCCCACCCGGAACATGCCCGCCTTGCCGCCCTCGATCATTTGGTAAAGCTCGACGAAGCCGTAATTCGTCGTCTCGGGGGAGACGAACTTGTACTCGGTGTAGAGCTTCAGATATTCGGTCAGTGGCTTCGCGACGTAGGGCTGGTCGATGACGATCTCGCCGTTGTTGTCGAGCAGGGCATGGGGGGCGCCATTGCCGTATGCGAACAAGTCGATCCCGGCGCTGGTCATCGAGCCCGGGCTGCCGGCATGGAGCGCGAGAGGATAGGCGTCCTTGTGCCTCTCCTTGAACTTCCTACCGATCCTGAGGAAATCATCCCAGGTCTTTGGAAAGGTCTCGCCTACCTCGTTGAGCCAGCTTGTCCGCACCCCCAAGCCGACGATCACCCGCTGGATCGGCAACTGGATGAGCTTGCCTTCAAACGACGAGGCACCGAGATCGCCGCTCGACAGGTTCGCGCGGTCGCCCGGCGCGATGCTGTCGAGCACGGGAACCAGGTCGGAGAGCTTGCCTGTGCTCTTCTGAACCAGGATCATCCGGTCGTTGTCGTTGAACAGGATGTCCGGGGCGGTATTGGTGTTGAGCGCGGCGATCGAGCGCTGCTGCCATTGGTCCGTCGGCATTGAGATCGACTTGACCGTGACGCTCGGGTGATCCTGCCGGTAGAGATCAGCGATGCGTTGAATCATCGCAATTCCCGGATCGCCCTTGTCATGCCAGATTGTCAGCTCCTGTGCGGCGGCGACATGAGCGGCCGCAAGACCAGAACACAGCACTGCGATCGGCAGAAACCGTCGAACTTGCGCGCTCATTTCCTCCTCCTCTGCACCGTTCGATTGCTTAAGGTGGCCTTCCCACCGCCCGACGGGTCGATCTTCGACCTGCCGGCGATGTGATCGGCGATCAGGGCATCGATCCTGCGCGCGCCGCCCTCCGACAGAGCGTATCGGATGGCGAGGTGAACGCTGGCGTAGGGTATGGGGCGCGGGAGGTCCTTGACCTCCCAGGCGAACACGATCCGCAGATGCAGCGCCAGTGCATCCCACAGCGCCTGAAGGAACGGATCTTGGGCAGCCGCTACGACCGTGCGATGAAACTCGATGTCGAGACGGTTGAGCGCTGCAAGGTCGGACTTCTCCTCGGCGCGCTTCATCGCTTCGATGATAGCGTCGAGCCGTGCAAGTCCACCGGGATTGCTCTTGAACGCCTTGGCTGCCTTAGCAAACGCCGTTTGCTCGATCACCGTCCGTACCGAGCGGATGAGGGAGACGCGGTCGGCGCCAACTTCGGCGATGCGAGCGCCGCGGTAGAGATTGAGCTCGACGATGCCGCGGGTCGCAAGCGTCTTGAACGCCTCCCTGACCGGAAGACGGCTCACGCCGAGATCGGCGGCGATGTCCGCCTCAATCAGTCGCTGGCCCGGTTTGAGCGCGCCATCGGCAAGCGCACCGATGATCGCGTCAGCCACCTGATCCGAGAGGTTCGCCGCCTTCAGCGTCACACCCAACCGTCCTTTCGGTGCGCTCGCCAGTGATGGGGATCGGTTCATCGACAGCTCGCTTGCGCCAGGATTACCTCTACTCTGCATCCGAGCTAGCCGATCCGATACTTGGCGATGAGGTCGGCGGGCAATTCAATCCCGAGGCCGGGTCTCGTCGGAAGCGAGATGGCGCCGTCGACCACCGGATGGCCAAGGTCCTGGATCGCCTGTCTCAACGGCGAACGGTACGCCTCACCCGCGGTGAACTCGATGTAGGGCGTGATCTCGGAATAGGCCGCGAGATGCACTGAGGCGGCGCCGAGCAGCTGCGTCGACCAATTGCCGGGGCAGACGAGCACGCCGCGCTCGAAACAGTATTCGACGATGCGCACTGCCTCGGTGAATCCGCCGCAGGTGGTCACATATGGCTGAACCACCGAGCAGCCGCCGCGCTCGACCAGATCCTGAAACTCGAAGCGGGTGACGCTGTGCTCTCCGGCGGCAACGCGTAACCCCGTCTTGCCGGTGAAGCTTCGATAGGCGGACAAAGCGTCGGTCGAGAACGGAGTCTCGAGGAAGAGAATGTCATACTCCTCAAGCCGCTTGGCGACATCGAGCGCCAGCCCGACATCGGTCCAAAGGTAGCCGACATCGACGGCGAGCGCCACATTGCCCCCCACCAGCTTGCGCGCCTCGCGCGTGAGCTGCACCACGGTCTGCGGTTCGGATTCGACCGGCTCGATCTTGACCGCGCGGAATCCGAGCCTGCACAGGCGCTCGACCATCGCCAGCTGGGTCGGCACGAGGGCGTCGCGATGGCGGTTTCCGGAAAACACCGTGCCGTAAGGGATGACCGCCTGCCGCTGCACGGCCGACCACGTCTGCGCCGGCGCTCGCTCTTTCCCGCCGAGCAGCTTGTAGATCGGTAGGCCGAGCTGCTTGCCGTAGATGTCCCAGAGGCAGACATCGATCGCCCCTAGGCAGATCATGGCCCAGCCGCGGCGGCTGCGATGCGCCAAGCGGCCGTATAGGTAGCGCCACGCCTGCCTCGGCGTGTCGAATTCACGCCCGCACAGCAGCGCGCCGAAGAACGAATCGGAGCCGTGCAGCGCTGCGCGAGCCACCGCCGCCGGCACCGCGAAGATCTCGGAGATCCCCTGGATACCGTCGCTCGTTCGGACCGTCACCACGGCGAGCGGCTCAACCGGCGCATTGAGATCGAAGGGCTTCGGATCGGCCAAGACGACGACGTCCAAGCTCTCGATTTTCATAACGCCCTGATCCGCCACGCGAGGGAAGCGCCGACTACGGGGAGGCTATCCTATTGCCCGATTGCATGCAATCATACCTTGGTTGATCGCTACGGATCGCAAGCAGGAGGACGAGGATGACTCACACACCCGGCATCCAGCGGCCGCCGCGAGTCCTGGTCGACGGATTGGCCAAGGTGGGCAGCGCGGTTGCGAGCGGCGCGCTCTTCCGGCTCGGTATTCGCAACCCGCATATCTGCGGGCCGCGGCCGATGACGCCGGGAGCGAGCGTGGCGGCGCCCGCCCTGACCTTGCAATTCATGCCCAAGCGCGAGGATCTGTACGGCGACTCCGAATACGCCGATCCCGAGAAGCAGTTGCACCGCCACGTGCTCTATCACGCGCAGGAGGGCGATCTGGTAGTGGTCGACGCCAGGGCGAATCTCAGGACCGGCGTCTTCGGCGAAATGATGCTCACCTACTTCAGAGGGCGCGGCGGCGCCGGGGTGGTGATCGACGGCTGCATCCGCGATTTCGGCGCGGCCAAGTCGCTGGGCCTGGGCCTGTGGCTTCGGGGCACGACGCCCAATTTCCACACTCAGACCGACCTGATGCCCTTCGCCGTGAACGTGCCAATTGCGTGCGGTGATGCACTGGTGATGCCGGGCGATATCGTCATCGCGGACGATGACGGCGCGGTCGTGGTGCCGCAAGCCTTGGCGCCCGCAGTCCTTCAGGACGCCAGCCAGCATGCGGAGTGGGAGGATTTCTCCCGGCTCAGGCTGTCGCAGGGCGGGGATCTCAGGCGATACTATCCGCTGGCCGACGATGCCCGCGATGAATACGAAGCTTGGCGTCGAGGCCAGAAGCCTTGAGCCGGGCGCATGCCATGAGGTAACGGCCTGGTGTGATGATCCCGAAGTTCGCCGGACGAACTTTCGGATCTGAATCACACTAGGTTCAATAAATCAGTGGCGCGCTTATTCTAGAAATTCGCGAGCGAATTTCTGGGGCGGGATACTAGCTGGAGGCAGCGTTCCGCTCCATCGCCAGCTCCGCCTCCAGGCTCTGGCGGTCGCGGAAGATCGATGCGACCGCCAGCACCCGTCCCTTGCTGCGGTAGCGCACCAAACAGTCCCGCGCCGCGATGTCGCCCTCGATCGTGAGCTCGTCCCAGGACTCGGCGTGGCCCACGTAATTGATGGGGACGTCGTAGTGCTGGCTCCAGAAGAAGGGCACCGCCGTGTACCGCTCGCGGTATCCCATCATGTTGAGCGCAGCGACCTGGCCGTGGCGCTCGGCGACCACCCAATGCTCGACGCGGATGTTCGTGCCCGTGTGCGGATCCGGCCAGCGCGCGATGTCGCCGGCGGCGAAGATCCCGGCGGCACTGGTCTCGAGATGGGCATCGACAACGACACCATGGTCGAGCTTCAGACCCGCGACCTCCGCGAGCCGGGTGCGCGGGCGAACGCCGATGCCGGCGACCACCAGATCCGCCTCGATCGTCCCGCCGGCGGCGAGCTTCACCTGCTTGCCGTCGATGGCGCTCGCGGTCTCGCCCAGATGAAAGATGACGCCATGCTCCCGATGGAGCGCCTGCACGAACGCCCCGAGCTCCGGCCCCAGGATCCGCGCCATCGGTACCTTGTCCGGTGCCACCACGTGCACCTCGATGTTCCGGGCCCTGAGAGACGCGGCTGCCTCGAGCCCGATGAAGCTCGCACCCAGCACGACTGCGCGACGGGCGGTCTTGGCCTGCTCGACGATGGACCGGACGTCCGCCAGCGTCCGCAGGCTGTGGACATGAGCCTGGTCGGCGCCGGAGATCGTGAGACGCACCGGCTCGGCACCCGTCGCGAGCAGCAAGCGGTCATAGCGAAGCGCGCTGCCCTTGGCGAGGACGACCTCGCGCGAGCGCGTGTCGATCCCGACGACGCTGGTGCCGAGGCGGAGCTCGATGCCGCTCTCCGAATAGAAGCTGTCCGGGCGCAGCGGGATCCATTCCTCGGGCGCGGTTCCCGCGAGGTAATCCTTGGAGAGATTCGGACGATCGACCGGCGGCGCGCGGTCATCGCTCACCATGACGAGGTCGCCCTCGTACCGCTGCCGCCGAAGCATCTCCGCTGCGGCGAAGCCGGCAGCGCCGCCGCCCACGATCACGACCCGCTCGGGCGGCGGCGGTTGCTCGGCGCCGCTCTCCCCGGTCGCCGGCGTCGGCTGCTTCTTCCGCTTTACGAAGATCTTCCCGCCGCTCAGCTCGACCGTCCAGCAGGAGACCGGGCTGATGGCCGGTGCAGAGAGGGCCTCGCCCGTCCGCAGGCTGAAGCACGCGTGATGCCATGGGCATCGCACGGTGTCGCCGACCAGGAGTCCCTCGGCCAGCGGTCCGTTGTAGTGCGAGCAGACCGCGCCGATGGCGAAGTATTCCTCGCCGCGGCGGGCAAGCAGGACCGGATCGTCGCCGACATGCCCCTTGAGCATGCCGCCATCGGAAATCTCGCGGACATCGATGCCCGCCGCGAGGTCAGGTCCGGCTGTCGTCTGCTCCGCGGCACCCATAGGTCGCTCCCGCTTGCTGTGACCGGCTCGGTTGCCCAATGACTATGGGGCCTTTCGCCGCAGGAGAAAATCCCCGGACGCTCACGACACCGTCCTGCGTGTTCGAGACGGCTCGCGCACAAGTGTCAAACGCGGTTGCACGCGGCGCGCAAGGCGCCGATCAGGGACCGCCGCTGTGGCCGCAACAGAGTATCGCCAACTCGTAGCCATCGGCCCACGCCCGTCGTCACGAACCCGGTACGACCGGACCGAAGGTTTCGTATCCACTCTGTGTCACGGTCTTCCCTATCGCCTTGCGCGGGCCTTGCGATAGCGCTCGATGAGGGCGTTGGTGGAGCTGTCGTGCGCGAGAACGCCCGGCCGGGTCGGATCGAGCTCCGGCGCGATCCGGAGCGCCAACACCTTGCCGAGCTCCACGCCCCACTGGTCGAAGCTGTCGATGTTCCAGACGGCGCCCTGCGTGAACACACTGTGCTCGTAGAGCGCCACCAGCGCGCCCAGCGTGCGCGGATCCAGTCGCTCCGCCAGAATCACGTTCGTCGGCCGATTGCCCTCGAACGCCCGGAACGGCACCTGCCACTCGGGCACGCCTTCCGCCACGACCTCCTGCGCGGTCTTGCCGAACGCCAAGGCCTCCGCCTGCGCCAGCAGGTTCGCCATCAGGAGGTCGTGCTGCTGCGCCAGCGGGCTCAGCGGCTCCAGAAAGCCGATGAGATCGCACGGGATCAGCTTCGTCCCCTGGTGAATCAGCTGATAGAAGGAGTGCTGCCCGTCCGTGCCCGGCTCGCCCCAGATGATCGGACCGGTCTCGTAGGCGACGCGGTTGCCCTGCAGGTCGACGTGCTTGCCGTTGCTCTCCATCTGCAGCTGCTGCAGATAGGCCGGGAAGCGGCCGAGATGCGCCGAGTAGGGCATGATGCCCACGGTCTGCGCGCCGAAGAAATTGTTGTACCAGACGGTGAGCAGGCCCAGCAGCAGCGGCAGGTTCTGCCGCGGCGGCGCCGTGCGGAAATGCTCGTCCATCCCCCGGAAGCCCTCGAGAAGGGCGCGGTAGTGATCCGGCCCGATGGCGATCATGGTGGAGAGGCCGATCGCACTGTCCATCGAGTAGCGGCCCCCAACCCAATCCCAGAACCCGAACATGTTCCGGGGGTCGATACCGAAGCCGCGCACGCCCTCCTCGTTGGTCGAGACCGCCACGAAATGCTTCGCCACCGCCGCGCTCGAGCCCAGCCGGTCGACGGTCCATTGCCGCGCGGTGGCGGCATTGGTCATGGTCTCGAGGGTGGTGAAGGTCTTGGACGAGACGATGAACAGCGTCTCCGCGGCATCGAGGCCTTGGGTTGCCTCGGAGAAGTCGGCGCCGTCCACGTTCGCGACGAAACGGAAGCTCATGGCGCGGTCGCTGAATGGCCGGAGCGCCCGGTAGGCCATCTCCGGGCCGAGGTAGGAGCCGCCGATCCCGACGTTGATGACGTTCCGGATGCGCTTGCCCGTGTGGCCCGTCCACTCGCCCGAGCGGACCTTTCCGGCGAAGTCCGCCATGCGGTCGAGCACCTCGTGGACCTCCGGCACCACGTTCCTTCCGTCCACCTCGATCCTGGCGCCGCGCGGCGCACGCAACGCCACGTGGAGGACGGCGCGCTGCTCCGTCGCGTTGATCTTCTCGCCACGGAACATGGCGTCCCGCCGCCCGAGCACGTCGCGCGCGTCGGCGAGCGCCAGGAGCAGCCGCATCGTCTCGGACGTCACCCGGTTCTTCGAGTAGTCCAGGAACAGACCGCCACCTTCGGCCGAGAACCGCTGCGCCCGTCCGGGATCCTCGGCAAACAGTCGGCGCAGGTGCACCGGCTTGATCGCCTCGTAGTGCGATGCAAGCGCCTGCCAGGCCGCTGCGCCCATCGTCTTTGCTTCTGCGCTCATGTCCTCTCCTCGGGCTTTCTGGGCGATCAGTCCAGCCGGATGCCGTTGCGAGCTGGCTTCGCGACACGGCTCGGCTCACCAGTGAGATGTGGCGGGCGGGACACTCCATCAATGCCGGGCGCGAGACAGAGCAAGGTCCGGGAGCCGCTAGTGGCTCGGATTGATGTAGGCACGCTCACCCGAAATGAGCTATCTGCGGGCGAACGGGAAGGCCGGCCGCTCCGCTGCTCCGTTCGCCCGCGCCGCAGTTCCGGGACGGACGTCGTGCTGGATCAGCGACCAGATACGGTCGACCGTGGCCAGGAATTCCGGCGTGTGCTTGACGGCAAGACCGCGCGGCCGAGGCAGCTTGGGCACGACGATGTCCGCGACGCGTCCCGGACGACCGGAGAAGACGATGACCCGGTCCGAGAGATAGATTGCCTCGTCGATCTGGTGGGTCACGAACAGCACCGTCTTTCCGGTACGCTGCCACACGCCCAGGAGCTCGGCCTGCATCAGCTCCCGGGTCTGCGCGTCGAGCGAGGCGAAGGGCTCGTCCATGAGCAGGATCTCGGGATCGACCGCGAGCGCGCGCGCGAGATTCACGCGCTGCTGCATCCCGCCCGACAGCTGGTACGGGAAGGCGTCGGCGAAACCGTCGAGCCCGACGAGGCTGATCAGGCTGCGCGCCTTCTGGCGCGCCTCCTGCTTCGGCATGTTCTGGCATTCGAGACCGAAGGTGATGTTGGCCAGCACGGTGCGCCACGGCAGAAGCGAGGGCTCCTGGAAGACCAATGCGCGGTCGTGACCGGGCTCGCGCACCTCCCTGCCGTCAAGGATGATCTGGCCGCGGGTCGCCGGATTGAGCCCGTCGATGACCCCGAGCAGGGTGCTCTTGCCGCAGCCCGACGGACCGACGATGCTGACGAACTCGCCTTCGTCGATGTCGAAGGTCACACCGTCGAGCGCCGCCAAGTTGGCATAGGCGACCGACAGATCCTTGAGTTCGAGCTTCTTCCTGGCCATATCCCGATTCCGGTCGCTAGCGGACCATCGGACGCCAGCGACTGACGCGCTGCTCCACAAGGAGCAGAAGCTGATTGAGGCCGACGCCCGTCACCACCACAGAGACCAGCGCCACGAAGACCTCGGCGACCTTAAACGTGTTGCCGTAATAGGCGATCATGTAGCCGACGCCGGCCTCCGCGGCCAGCATCTCGGCGACCACGACATTGACCACGCAGCGGCCGACGGCAAGCCGCAGGCCCAGCAACATATAAGGCAGGGAATTGGGCAGCACGACGCTCCAGAACATCTTGCGCTTGCTGGCGCCGAAGCTGCGCGCGAGGCGCACCCATTTGCCGTCGGTGGCCCGGATGCCGGCCGAGGTGGTGATGAAGATTTGTAGGAAGCCGCTGATGAAGACCAGAAGCACCTTGTCCCAGAAGCCGATGCCCAGGAAGATGATGATCAGGGGAAAGAGCGCGACCGCCGGCGCGGCATAGAGCGCCGCCACCAGCGGCTGGAGCAGCCAGCCCGCCCGCCGGTACCAGCCGGCGACGATCGCGGTCGGCAGGCCGATGACGATGGCGAAGACGAGGCCGACGACGAACTCCTTGCCGCTGACCAGCAAGTGCTTCTGCAGCTCGCCCGAGCCGGTCAGACGCAGGAACGCCTCCGCAATGGCGCTCGGCGAGCTGAGCAGAACGGGTGAGACCAGATTGGAGCGCGCCGCCAGCTCCCACAGCGCGACGCCGGCTGCGACCGAGATCGCGCCGATGACGGCCCGCTCGGAGATCGGCATCGGGAAGCGCGGCGCCGGCCGACTCGGGATGACGGCGCCGGTCATTCCGTGGCCCTCGGCTTCCAGCGCTGCATGCGCTGCTCGAAGGCTCGGGTGGCGCCGAGCAGCACGATCCCCAGGGCGGTGATGATGGCAACGGCGACGAACATCTGGTCCACCGCGAGCGTCGAGCCCGCGACCGAGATGATATAGCCGAGGCCGCCATTGTTGGCGGCGTACATCTCGCCCACGATGACGCCGATCAGACCGCGCGCCACGCCGAGCTGCAGCCCGCTGGCAAGAAACGGGACTGTCGCGGGCAGCACGATCGCGCCGAAGACGCGGAGTCTACCGGCGCCGAAGCTCTTGCCCATGCGCAGGAAGCTGGCGTCCACGGTCAGCACGCCCTGCATCACGTTGATGACTATGGGGAAGAATGCGCTGATGACGACGAGGACGATCGTGGACCTGAGGCCGATGCCGAACCACAGCACCAGAAGCGGCAGCAGCGCCAGGGACGGCGTCGCGTAGAGCGCGGCGAGATAAGGGTCCACGGCGTAGCGGACGCGGCGATACCAGCCGGCGACGAGACCGACCGGAATGCCGAGCGCGATCGCAGCGGCCATGCCGAGGGAGAACTCGGTGAGCGTGACCGATATGTCGTGCAGCAGGTCGCCCTGCGCGATCATCGTCGCGGCAGTCTTGATCACGACGACTGGGCTGCTGACGAAGCGCCCGGGCAGCGCGCCATAGTAGACGCCCAACTGCCAGAGCGCGACGATCGCAACGATACCGCTCGCGCTCCAGAGCCGCTGCTCGAGCGTCGGGCCGGCACGCCACGTCAAGGTAGCTGGCGGCGTGTGCTTGTCGCTCTGCGGAAATGCGATCCCGGAGTCGCCCAATTCGCGCATTCAATCGATCTCGTCCGCGAATTCAAGTCTCGTTTGCTCCGCCACCGAGCGAAGCGCGCGGACGCTGTCGCCCCAGAACCTGATAGAGCAGCGGAAGCCCCATGCCGACCTCCTGATAGGCCCGCAACCGCGCGCAACACCACTTCGGAATGCCGGCCATGACGACCTTGCCCATGAGCTCATCGCTCACCATTCTAGCAGCCGCCGCGACGCCCGCCGAGGCGACAGCGCGCGATCGGCTCAAGCTCTCTGGCAATCACTCCCGCATCTCCCTCTCTGTGCGCCCACATTGACGGTGACGCGGAGTGGTGGTCCCTTCATCGGTCGGGTGGACGGCCGGCGACCTCTCAAATGGCGGAAAGACTCGGCGAACGCATTCGCAGCCTCGGCCAGATCGCCAACGTGATCAGCGCCGGCGGCAAGCTCCGCGAGGTCCTGGACTTGCTGGTGATGGCCGTGTGCCAGCGCTCCGGCTGGTCGAGCGCCGGCGTGATGGTCGTCGACGAGGCGCAGGGCCACTCCGTGCTGCTGGCGCGCTATGATCCGCTCTTCGCGGGCGCGCCCGGCACGGTCAACCGCTGGCCGTTGGCGACCAGTCCCATCCCCACGGTGCTGCGGGACAGCCGCCCGATCGTGATCAAGGACGCCCAGGCCGATCGGGCATTTCCGGGCTATCGCCGCGAGGCGCGCGAGCGCGACTACCACGTCGTGGTGGTGCTGCCCTTCACCGCGAAGGACGAGATGGGCCGCGGACTTGTGCTTTCTGTCCACTCGCACGAGCCACGGAATGTGGGCGCGGACGAGATCGCATTCCTCGAGACCGTGGCGCTCCTGGGCTCGCTCGCAGTCGAGCGCACGCGCCGCGTGCGGCAGAGCGAGACGCAGCTGGCGCAGCTCCACGCGGCGCTCGAGATCTCGCGGCTCGCGATGGAGCAGGTGCTCTCTTCGGACGAGCTCGAACCCTTCATGGCGCTCGCGGCCGAGCACCTCGGCCGGCCTTTTCTGGTGCTGGATCTCGCCGGCAACCGGCTCGCGCTCGGCGGCGGCATGGCGCTGCCATCGGGCATCGAGGCCTCGTCGGCTCTTCGCACGCTCGCGCGCCGGCTCGGGGCCGTAAAGAGCGGCGACTTCGGCCAAGCCGAGTCTCTGTCATGGGACGAGACCAGGCCGCAGGCGCGCCAGACTCTGATTGCGGAGCCCTGTGTCGCCGGCGAGGTCTTGCTCGGCGGGATCGCCGTGCTCGCAAACGCGCCGCTCGAGGCGGCGGATGCGCTCACGGCGCAGCAGCTGCGCGCGGCGCTCACCGTCTTGCTCTTGCGCCGGCACATCCGGCAGGAGGCGCAGGCCGAGACCCATGGCGCTTATTTCGCCCGCCTGTTCTCGGCGGATTGGCGCGACACCGAGGCGATGCTCGCGCGCGCCCACCATCTGGGCCTGCCGCTCGACAAGCCGGCGCGGCTTGCCGCGCTCCGGCTGCCGCGGGAACGCTCCGCCGAGCGCCGCGCCGCCAGCGCGCGGATCGAGCATGCGGTCGCGCGCGAGATCAAGCGGCTATTGCCCACCGGCGCCACGTTCCGAGACGGCGACACTATCGTGCTCTTCCTGCCGGAGACCCGCGGCGGACGCGCGCGGGCGCGCAAGATGCTCGAGAGCCTCGGCCGGGACATCGAGTGGCCGCGGCCACCGGTGTTCGGGCTCAGCCAGCCCTGCGAGCGTCTCGCCGATTATCTGAAGGCGCGCCGTGAGCTCGAGACGCTGATCGACCTGGCCGAGAAGGCGGCACGCACCGGAATCGTCGAGAGCGATGACTTCGGACCGCTTGCGCGGCTCATCGCCCACACGGGACCCGACAGCCTCCGCGATTTCGTAGAGACGACGATCGGCGGCATCCTCCGCCACGACCAGACGCACGGCGCGGAGCTGCTGGTCACGCTGGAGAGCTTCCTTGCCCACCGGAGCCGTCTCGCCGAGACCGCCGAGGCGCTCGGCATCCACGTCTCGACACTGCGCTACCGGCTGCAGCGGCTCGTGGATCTCTTCGGCATCGCGTTCGACGATCCCGAGACCCGCGTCGGGCTCGAGCTCGCGCTCCGCGTCCATCGCCAGCTCGACCCGCCCGCGGCCGCGGATCTGCGGCCCTGACGATTTATATATTTCGTATCAAAAACGTTCTTTTATATCCTACGATTCATATGAAGACAGCGCCGCTGCACCCTCGCGATAGTGCGGCATAGAGACGCCCACCGGAGGCCGCCGATGCTGCAAGCCGAACGGACCTACACCGAGATCCTGGACACGCGCGAGCTCCGGCGGGTCCTCGGCAGCTTCGCGACCGGAGTGACCGTCGTCACGGCCCTGGACGAGGACGGACTGCCCCGCGGCATGACCGCCAACTCCTTCACCTCGGTGTCGCTCCGGCCGCCCCTGGTGCTGGTTTGCGTGGCGTCGGCGTCCTCGATGTGGCGAATTTTCGCGAAAGCGAGCCACTTCGCGGTCAACGTGCTGGGCGGGCACCAGCGCGAGCTGTCGGCGCGCTTCGCGGGTCCCGCGCCCGACCGCTTCGCCGGCGTCTCGTGGTCGCCCGGTTCCACCGGAGCCCCGCTGCTCGACGGCGTGCTCGCCTATCTCGAATGCCGCCGGTATCGCGACGTCGAGGCTGGCGATCACATGATCCTGCTCGGCGAGGTCGTGTCCATCGACCGCAACAGCCATCCGCCGCTGGTCTTCCACCAGGGCGACTACGCCATCGCTTGCCCGCTCAGGCCAACCGGGGATTCCCACGCATGAAATTCAGCCTCGCCATCAACCTTGCGCGCACGCGTCCGTCGGAAGACATGCGCGACGTGATCCGCCACACGCTCGAGATGGCGCAGCTCGCCGACGCCGGCGGCTTCGAGATCATCTGGGCCGCCGAGCATCACGCGCTCGAGATGACGATCGCGCCCAATCCCTTCCAGCAGCTCACCTGGATCGGGCAGCACACGAGCTCGATTCGGCTGGGCCTCGCGGTCGCGGTGGCGGCCTACTGGCATCCGATCCGGCTCGCGGGCGAGGCCGCGCTCTGCGACCTGCTGACGAACGGTCGGCTCGAGTTCGGGATCGGCTGCGGCGCCTATCAGCGCGAGTTCGACCGCATGGCGGGCGGGCTCAAGGCGCAGGACAGCGTCCCCTACATGATCGAGATGGTGCCGCTGCTGAAGCAGCTCTGGCAGGGCGACGTGGAGCACCACGGCAAGCACTGGTCGTTCCCGAAGTCGACCGCGTGTCCGAAGCCGCTGCAGCAGCCGCATCCGCCGATGTGGGCGGCGGTGCGCAATCCCCTCTCCTTCGATTGGGCCGTCGCGAACGGAATCAACGTGCAGACCTGGGCCCTTACCCGCGAGTTCAGTGAGGTCGAGACCTATATGCAGCGCTTCCAATCCGCGCTCGCCAAGGCGCCCGCGGGCACCCGCCGTCCGCGCTTCGCCACCATGCGGCAGAGCGGCGTCTATGCGACCGAGCAGGAAGCCGAGAGCTACGTGAACGCGTTCCGCGGCGTCGCCGGCCGGTTCGAATCCCTTTTCCGCGGCAGCGGCGCCGTCGACAACGGCTTCCCCGCCCCGGTCGAGCTCGCGAGCCTTGCACATCGCGCCGAGTACGACGCGGACATGCTCAAGACCAACCTGATGTTCGGGCGGCCGGAGCAGGTGATCGCCAAGCTTCGCCGCTATCGCGATCTCGGCGTCGACAACTTCATCTACTATGCGACCTACGGCCTGCCGCTCGAGCTGCAGAAGAAATCGCTGAAGCTCTTCATCCGCGAGGTGATGCCGGAGTTCGCTGAGAGCCGGACCAAGGCGGCGGCGGATTAGCCGGGCTCCCGCACGCAACGGCGCCACGCGCGTCCTGCATGGCCCACATGGGGGCGCCGCCGAGCGCGCCTTCAGCAAGGTCCATCGAGCCTTCGCTCTGCTCGACGATCAATGAGCCGAACGGTGGGTCGATTCCCAGGATTCCGCGAGCTCGGGGACGAGCTTGTTCGTGTGGTCGATCTCGGCCAGGCAGTTGCCGTAGGAGACGCCATAGATGTTGGTCGAGACGGAGTTGAAGGTCCTGGGGTCGAAGGTGTCGGAGGTCGACGCCCCGGTCAGGCCCGCCCTGAAGTTGCCGCCGCGCTTCGGCGTCTCCGCCTGGGCGCGAGCCCTCGAGCTCACGCCCGATCCGATCGCGAGCGCAGCGGCTCCCGATAGCAGCTCGCGACGATTCATCCGCGCCGCGTTGAAGATTTCCATGCCTGCCTCCCCTCGCCGCCTGGCGGCGGCTTTTGAACGATTGAATACCATAATATGGTCGCTCGCGACGGACCCGGCCGCCCCGTGCGCGGGAAATCGTCTCGGCGGCATTGTCGCGGAGCGATCAATGTCCCGCCTTGGCACGCAACGCGTAGGCGCCCTCGAGACGCTCCGCGTCGCCGCGATCCAAGGAAATCTTCAGCGCGGCGACGGCCTGATCGACATGCTCCGGCCTGGTCGCGCCGATGATGGCGGCCGCCTGAGGCTGCTTGCCCAAGACCCAGGCCAGCGCGAGCTGGCCGGGCGCGACCTTCCGCGTCTGCGCGATCTCGTCCAACGCCTCGGCCAGTCGCGCGTCCTCGGGCCGACCGAACCACTGGTAGGCATAGTCGTCCGTCCGCGCGCGCTCGGTCGTGCGCTGCCGGCGCCGATCGGCGCCGCACAGGAACCCCCGCGCCATCGGGCTGTAGGGTAGCAGGCCGATGCCCTCGGCCTGGCAGAACGGGATCATCTCGCGCTCGTCCTCGCGCCAGAGGAGGTTGTAGTGATGCTGCATCGACGCGAACGCGCTGAGGCCGCGCAGTCGGGCCGTGTAGACGGACTTGGCGAACTGCCAGCACGGCATGTCGGTCGCGCCGACGTAGAGCACCTTGCCCCCGCGCACCAGATGATCGAACGCGCCGATCATCTCGTCGATATCGGTCGCCGGATCCCAGATGTGGGTCTGGTAGAGATCGATGTAGTCGGTGCCGAGCCGCTTCAGCGAGGCCTCGCAGGCCTCGATGATGTGCTTTCGCGAATAGCCGCGGGCGTTGGCGTGCTTGGCCATGGGCATCCCGACCTTGGTCGCGATCACCACCTGGTCGCGCGGCGCGGCCTCTTTCAGCAGGCGGCCGAGCACGCGCTCGCTCTCGCCGGCCGAATAGTAGTCGCAGCTGTCGAAGAAATTGATGCCGAGCTCGAGCGCGCGGGCGACGACCGGCCGCGCCTCCGCCTCGGGAAGCACCCACGAGCGCCAGGCGCGATCTCCGATGCCCATCGCGCCCAGCGCGATCCGCGATACGCGCAGCGGGCTCTTGCCCAGTCTCACATAGTCCACGGCTCTCTCCCTAGATCGACGTTGCCTGCCGGAAGCGCATGATCCTCCACATGGTCCGGGATCTACGCGCGCCGGGGCCGAGCGGCTGCCGTCTTGCGGGCCGCCGGCGCAGGCTCGCTTTCCGGCTCCGAGCGCTTGCCCAGCATCGTCAAGGCGGCGTCGCGGGCGCGGTCGACGTGCTCTTCGCAGGCGGCCCGCGCCTTCCGCGCGTCCCCGGTCGCGATCGCATCCACGATCCGCCGCATCTCGGCCAGGCTGTGCGGCGCACGCCCCTTCTGCGACATCGACCGGGTCCGCAGGAACGTGACCCGCGCATTGAGCGAGCGCAGGAAGCTGGTGATCACCGCATTGCCGCAGCCATCCAGCAGGACATCGTAAAAATGCGTAGTCCGCTTGCTGATTTCCCGCATCTCGCGCGACGCGATTGCCGCGCGCAGCTGGCTCAACGCCGCCTTTAGGGCACGCATCTGCGCACCGGTCGCCCGCCGGGTGAACAGCTCCCCCGCCAGGCCCTCGAGGGCGCGCCGCGCCTCGTAGATCTCGATCGCATCCTCCCGCGTGAGGCCGGCGACGGATGGGCCCCGGTTCGGCGCGTTACGGACGAGCCCCTCGGTCTCCAGATGCCGGAGCGCTTCCCGCACGCTGGTGCGGCTGACGCCAGTCAGCTCGCAGAGCTTCCGCTCGACCAGGCGCTCGCCGGGCTGGAAGCGTCCATCCAGGATGGCGTTCCGGAGCACCTCCACCACCCTGAGACGCAGCGTCGGCTGATGCCCGATCCGGAGATCCGACAAGTTGTCGTTCGGGGTCATGTGCAGGGCGGCTCAGGTGGCATAGTCCGGGCACGACCGGTCCAGCTGCCGCAGGAGCGCCGGCCATTCCCAGCGGCCGGGGCCGTCGTCCAGATATTGCCGGCGCGCCTTGCGGCACACCTCGGGAGCGGGGATCAGGTACTCCTGGCCCGAGGCCAGCACGTCCATTTGGTGCGTGCAGGCCATCTCGAGCTGGAACATCCGCCAGAATGCCTCGCCGACGGTTCTGCCGGCCGTCAAGAGACCGTGGTTGCGGAGGATCATCTGGTCCATCCGGCCGAGGCTGCGGGCCAGCCGCTCGCGCTCGTCCTCGTCGTCGGACAGGCCCTCGTAATCGTGATAGGCGAGCTGCTCGTAGAAAAGCATGGCCTCCTGAGACAGCGGCAGCAGCCCGCATTTGAGCGCCGCCACGCCGCGGCCGCCGCGGGCGTGCGTGTGCATCACGCAGACCACGTCGGAGCGGGCGCGATGCACGGCGCTGTGAATCACGTAGCCCGTGACGTTGAGCTCGTCCGCCGATCCATCGAGCACGTGTCCATCGAGATCGATGGTCAGCAGGTTCGAGGCGGTGATCTCGTCGTATCTGAGGCCGAAGCGATTGATCAGGATCAGACCGCTGCCCGGCAGCCTGGCCGTTATGTGGTTCCAGACCACCTTGCTCATGCCGTAGATGTGCGCCAGCCGGTAGCAGGCGGCGAGATCGACGCGCATGCGCCATTCGGCGTCCGCAAACCGCTTGTTGGAACCGATCACCGCCGCTTGCGCCGCCATTCCGCTTGCTCCCGTCAGATGCACCGGTTGACGAGTGTCACGCGCGATCCCGACCGTCGAATGAAAGCGCGCCCGAGGCCGAGTCTCAAGCCGGCGACTTCTCCAGCTGCATCTCCGCCATGTCCTCGTACCGGTTCCCAATGCGCGGATGCAGCCGGCCACCCGTCGAGCCCGCGATCGCCACGACCAGTTCGTCGGCGGCCGGCGCGTCGGGAATGGCGAACTGCAGCGTGAGGTAGTGCGAGCGCAGACCCTCGTCGAGCTTGTGCATCATCGGGACCAGGATCGGCGCCCCCGGCGCGCCGCGCGTGTTCGTGAAGCTCAGATAGGATTTGCCGCCCACGGCTTTCCGGAAGAAATTGCCGAAGCGCAAGGTGTGGATCAGCGCGGAGGCATGCTCGATCTCGCCGTTGGCGCCCACCACCGCCGCTTTCCCGTAGGCCTCCAGCCGGTCGCCTCCGCCGCACAGCTCCAGAAGCGGATCGACCAGCATGGGTCCCAGCTCGCGCGCGTACTCGAGGATTTTCGGCTTGAGATTCTCGACGAAGCGCCCCGCCCATGGATTCTCGAGGACCGCGGCCACGGCCGCCATGCGCACGGGCCCGCCGGGCCTGCCGCCCTCGATCATGGTGTCCTCGACGTAACGCACGAGCTTTCGCACTTTCATGAGCGCATCCCTTTGCGGTCGAGCGGGCGTGTTGGAGGTGGTTCAGGGTTCTGGAAGAGACGCAGTCGCGCCGACGTCTGGGCCAAATCTATAATATCGTCATACAATCTGGTCAACGCCCGCGCGCATCGGAATGCGGCGCCGAGCCAGACACCCGTCCCGGCGGTTCCTATTTGAAGACGGCATCCAGGATATCGTCGATCGCGGCCTCGAACCGCTTCCAGCCGCTCGCGCTTCGAATGCTGACGCCGCTGTACGATTGCAGCACCGTCGAGCGGAGCACCAGATAGCAGAGCCCCGCCTGCAGGATGCCGTAGATTGCGGCGACGTCGTGTGGCGGTTCCTTGGGCACGCGCGAGATGAAGCGTTGTCCGGCCTCTTCCCGCCGGCGCGCGATGCGGCGCGCCAGGGGGCTGCGGGAATGGATCTCCCACCGCCTAATTTCCTGGATCTGCGGCTTCGATCGCAGGTCCCGCAGGAAAGTCTTCAGGCTCTGCCGCATCATGCTCTTGGCGTCGGCGCTTGCGCCCAGCTCCTGCTGGGCGGCGTCGATCCGGCGGATCGACCAGTAGTCCCGCTCCTCCACCCAGGCGAGGATCAGCCCCTCCAGGCCGCCGAAATACCGGTAGATCAACTCTTTGGATACCCCGGCGGTCTCGGCGACCGCGTTCACCCCGAGCCCCTCGAAGCCACGCTTCGTGAGCAGGCGTTCCAGCGCCCTGACGATCGCCAACTCGGTCCTGACCCGGCTCTTCCGCCGTGACGCCTTGGTCCGCTTTTGGCGGGCCGCGCCGGCGCTTCCCGCTTTCGATACAGGCATTTGCCGCATAGTGCCTCACCGGAGAACGACAACCAAGCCCGGTCGCGCATCGCGCGCGGCGGTTTCGGGAGGGATGCCCGCCCGCGGGACCGTCTTGCGCAGGTGTCCGCCAATCGATATAAAAGTGACCGCCCGGTCACATTTTCAAAAGCGGGGAACGGCAATGAAGATCGGCTTTTTCTGCAACCCCTCCGATCCCGGACATCGTCGCGACTACCTCGCGGTGATGAACGAGGTCCGCGATCTCGCGCAGTTTCTCGATCGCGCCGGCTTCCACAGCATCTGGTTTGCCGAGCATCACTTCAGCATCTGGGGCCGCGAGCTCCTGCCGAACCCGATCGTCATGGCGACGGACATCGCCGCGCGGACCGAGCACCTGCGCATCGGCCTTGCCGCCGCCATCATCACGTTCTGGCACCCGCTGCGCCTGGCGGAGGACGTGGCGATGCTCGATCAGCTGTCGAACGGGCGGGTCGAGCTCGGGGTCGGACGCGGCAACTACGGGCTCGAAGGGGTCAATCTCAATCCGAAGGCGGATCCCCGCAATCCCGAAGGGAACATGCAGGTGTTCGCGGACACCGTCGCGATCCTGAAGAAGGCGCTCTCGCAGCGGACGTTCTCGCATTCGGGGCCGGTGTATACCGTGCCGACGCCGGGGTTCCGCTGGGACCGCGCGCATCCGGTCAACGATGCCGACTACGTCGACGGCAACGGCGAGCTGATCCGCCTGTCGATCTACCCGCGCTCGCGCCAGCAGCCGTATCCGCCCATGTGGCAGGTTGTGGACTCGCCCGCCTCGGTCGAGTTCGCGGCGAAGAACGACATGGGCATCATCATGTGGCGACCGCCGGTCGCCATGCTGAAGGAGCGGTTCAGGCTCTATCGCGAGGCCGCGCGGGCGGCGACCGGCGCCGATGTCGGCCTCGGCGCGCGAACCTCGATCATGCGCGACGTATTCGTCGCGGAGTCCGAACAGGAAGCGCGCGACGTGGCCGAGCGCTACGTGATGCAGTACCTGAACTGGAGCAATTGGCGCGGCCCGAAGATCTATCTCAAGCCGGACGAGACGCTGCCGGCGGACCTGGAGGCGCAATTGAAGAAGTCGCTGACCTACGACTTCGTCAAGGACCGCTCGCTCCTGTTCGGCACGCCGGCGCAGGTCGTGGAGCGCATCGAGGAACTCCGCGAGGAGCTTGGTCTGGAGCAGCTCCTGATCAACTCGGCTTGGTCCGGCATCCCCCACGAGCACACCATGCGCAGCATGCGGCTCTTTGCCGACAAGGTGCTGCCGCGCGTTCGCAGCGCCAATCCGGCCTCGGTTCGGGCCGCCGAATGACGGGTGAGCGACCGTGCGGGGCCGGGCAGAGTGCCTCTTTCAGGCGGCGAGGGACCGCTTGATCGCGTCCGAGCCCTTCTCGGCGATCATGATGGTCGCCGGGTGGATGTTGGGCGACGGGATCACCGGCATCACCGAGGCATCGACCACGCGCAGGCGCTCGATGCCCCGAACCCGCAAGTCCGGATCGACGACGGATTTCTCGTCCTCCCCCATCCGGCACGTCCCGCAGGCGTGAAAGACCGTGCCGGCGACCTGACGGATGAAGCTCCGGATCTCGTCGTCGGCGACGACGTGCGCGCCCGGCCGCACCTCGGCGAAGATGAGGGAGCGATAGGGCTCGGTCGCGATGATCTGGCGGCCTATGTGGAACGCCCTCACCGTGCGGCGCATGTCGTCGTCCTCGGGATCGCTGAAATAGTTCGCGAAGATCCGCGGCTTGGAGCGCCCGGTCCCGTCCGCCAGCTTGATCTCGCCGCGGCTCTTCGGGCGGCAGACGCAATAGTTGAAACCGAAGCCAGGCCAGCGATCCAATCCCAGCGTCAGATGCTCGGTCGAGAAATTGATCGCCTGGAACTGGAGGTCGGGTACCGGCTCGGCCGGATCGGACCTGGCGAACAGGGTGGCCTCGGTCGCCCCCACGGCGAGCTGGCCCGAGGCCGAGGTCAGCCATTCAAGCGCCATCCGCGCCTGCTGACGGGTCGAGGTCAGGATCTCGTTGAGCGTCCCCGGCGCTCGCGTGAGGAACGTGAACCGGCCCTGCACGTGGTCCTGCAGATTCTTGCCGACGCCCGGCAGATCGTGGTGGACCTCGATTCCGACCTCCTTGAGCTCGGCCGCGGGTCCCACGCCCGAGTTCATCAGCAGCGCCGGCGAATTGATCGCGCCACCGGAGACAACGACCTCGCGCCGCGCGCCGATGCGCTTGACGGAGCCGCCCTGCTCCACCTCGACGCCGACGGCGCGCCGACCCTCGAACAGAATCCGCCGCACGAACGCGCGCGTCATCAGCTTCAGATTTCTGCGGCTGAGATTGGGCTTGAGATAGCCGGCGGCGGTCGAGCAGCGCCAGCCATTGCGCACGTTGAGCTGAACCGTGCCGACGCCGTCGAACCGCTCGCCGTTGAAATCGGGGTTGAACGGATATTGCAGCCGCCTGCAAGCCTCGACGAATGCTTGCGCCGTGGCCGCGGGCTTCTTGATGTCGGAGATGGTCATCGGACCGCCCTGGCCGCGATAGGCGTCGGCGCCGCGGACGTTGTGCTCCATGCGCTTGAAATAGGGCAGCACGTCCTTGTAGCCCCACCCCCTGGCGCCCAGCGCCTCCCATCCGTCGAAATCGCTGGGCGCGCCGCGCAGGAATACGAGGCCGTTGATCGAGCCGGAACCGCCCAGCACCTTGCCGCGCGGCCAGCTCAGGCGCCGGCCGTTGAGATGCGGCTCGGGCTCGGTTTCGTAGCCCCAGTTGACCTTCGGGTTCGGGACGAGCTTGCCGAAGCCCAGGGGAATATGGATCCACGGATTGCGGTCGCGCGCGCCGGCCTCGATCAGGCACAGGGTGATCGCCGGGTTCTCCGTCAGCCGCGTCGCCAGCACGCATCCTGCGGAGCCGCCGCCGGCCACCACCACGTCGAATTCCAGATCGAATTTGCCGGACAAGAAAGCCTTCCCTCCTACCGGTTTTTCTCACTCACATCGGTCGCCGACGAACCGCGCGACACTTCTACGGCTTTCTCATGTCTCAGGACTCGGACCAGACATCAACATCGCGTCGATCCCATCCTCGAGACGAGTAGTTGGCGCGTATCCCAGTGCCGCACTGAGGCCCTCATTGTGCAGGCTCCACGCGCTCGTCGGCGTTTGCGCCGGCACCGGCTCCACCGCCACCTTGGGGAACCGGCGGACAAGGTGCGCGATGGCGTCCCGCATGGTGCGCTTGTCACCCAGCACGTTGAAGGCTGCAAAGCGTTGCAGTGGGCGCTCGACGGCACGCAGCAGCACCTCCGCCGCGTCATCGACATAAGTCCAGTCGATCGGCTCGGGAAAATCGGGGTAGCGCACCAAGGGTTCGCCGCGAGCAAAACTCTCCACGACGTCCTGGGCGACGCGCCAGCCGCGCTCGCGGCCAGGTCCATAGATCCAGCCGAAGCGGAGAACAACATAGCTCGGCGCACCGGGAGCAAGGCTCATCGCGCGCGCGAGATGCTCCCCGAACGCTTTTGTGGCGCCATAGACGGTTCCTGGTGCGAGCAGAACGGCATCGCCCGCGCCGTCGCGACAACTCCCAACGGCGGCGACCGAGCTCGCGTAGACGACCTTCGCGACCCGCACCCTGGCGGCGGCATCGAATACCGCCGCCGTGCCCAGCGCGTTGATGCGGGTCGCCGCCAACGGATCGGCCGTGGAGCTGTCCGTCAGCATCGCAGCCAGGTGCACGATCGCTTCCGGCGCCAGCGTGCGAACCGCGGCAGTGACCGCGGCGGGGTCGCCGATATCGCAGCGACGGTCCACATCGCCCCGGAGGTCAAGCGTCGAGACCGCGTGACCGGCGCCACGCGCTCGCGCTGCAAAGGCCGCGCCCAGGAATCCCGCACCGCCGGTGACCAGGACGCGCATGGTCATCAGTACTTGATGACGCCCATACGTCGGAACGCGACGTGAATGCGCTCGGCATAGGCGTTGAAGCTCGGATACTCGCCGAGATGCGCCGGCCGCGGTCGCGGAAGGTCGATGCGAATGTCGTCAACGATGCGGCCCGGGCTCGGCGACATCACGATGACGCGGTCGGAGAGGCCGATCGCCTCGTCGATGCTGTGGGTGATGAAGAGGACGGTCTTGCGCGTCTCCATCCAGAGCAACTCGAGGTCGTGGCGGATCTGCGTGCGCGTAATGGCATCGAGCGCGCCGAACGGCTCGTCCATGAACAGCAGTGAGGGCTGGTGGATGAGGGCGCGGGCAATCGAAACACGTTGCCGCATGCCCCCTGAGAGCTGCTTCGGATAGCGGTCGGCCGCGTGCTCGATGCCGAGCCGCCCCAGCAGCGCATCGGCCGCGGCGCGAGCAGGTTCGAGCGGCTGCCCGCGGATCAGTGGCTGCAGTAGAACGTTGTCGCGGGCGGTCCGAAAATCCAGCAGGAGATGGTCCTGGAACACGATGCCGACATCGGTCAGCGGCCGGTCGAGGCGCCGGCCATCCACGAGGATCTCCCCGCTGCTCGCAGGGATAAGCCCGGCACAGATCAGCATCAGCGTACTCTTCCCGCAGCCCGAGGGCCCGATGAGGCTGACGAACTCACCGGCGCCGACGGTGAAGGAAACGCCGTCGAGCGCGGTGAACACGTGGTTGCGGGTCGGAAATCGCTTGGCGACCGTGCGCCCGACGATCGAAGCACCGCTGGCCACGGCCGGACCAGGGCCTCCGGCCATGGGTGCCTCTACGACGGGCATCCGGGTGGGCTCACCGGAAGGTAGTCGTTACTGTAATAGTCCGTGATCGGCGCTCCCTTGGGCAGGCCCAGATAGCTGGTGAGCAGCTCATAGGTGATCCGCCAGTTCTCATCGGGCACGCGGCCCAGCGCTTTCGCGCCCGGCGCACAAACCAGCAGCAGATCGACATTGAGCTGCTTCAGGATCTGGTCCTTGGTCGCCGATGGAAACTGCTCGACCACCGCCTCCGACGCCGCTTCCGGATTCTTGCGCGCGGCATCCCAGCCCTTGAGGCTGGCATCGAGGAACTTCCGGTAGAGCTCCGGAGCCGCCTTCAGCTTGTCCTCGCGGGCGATGATGGAGAGTCCGACCGTCGGGACTCCGACGTCGCGATAGAACAGGTCCGTCACCTTGAAGCCCCGGTCGCGGATTTGGACGCTTTGAAAATCGGCACCGGCCAGAATGGCATCGACTTTCTTCTCGAGCAGCGCCCCGACCAGCGCCGCCGGATCGATGTTGATGATGTCGACCTTGCCCTTGTCGATCTTGTTGGCGGCGAAAATGGCGTCCAGCAGCGTGGTCTGCGCGGTGCCCGGCTGCACCGCCACCTTCTTGCCGACGAGGTCCGCGGGCGATTTGATCGCTGCCTCCTCGAGCGAGATGATCGCAAAGCCGTTCGTTTGCAGGATTGGTGCGATGATCGTCACCGGGCCGCCCTTGGAGCGGATCTGCATCGCCGCTGGCGCATCCGCGAACCCGACATCCGTCTGCCCCGTAGCGACCAGCTGAGCCGTCGTTGCCGACCCCTTGCCTTCGATGATCGTGAGGTCGATGCCGGCTGCCGTGTAGAACCCGAGTTTCTTCGCATACATGAAGCCGGCCTGCGGACCGCCGGCCAGGAAGTTGAGCGTCAAGCTCATCGGCGCCGGGTCCGCGGCCTGCGCCGGCCCGGCAATCGCCAACAGGATGACCGCGGCGGTGAATAAGGCTCTCCTCGTCATCGTCTCCTCCATTCCCGTTTTGTGGATTCCACTAGGCCGCCTATGACTTGCGTTGCCAAGGCATGAGCAACGTCTCGAGAAGCTGTACCGCGTAGCTGAAGAAGATGCCGACCACGCTGAGCGCCACCAAGATCGCGAAGATCAGCGGCATATCGAGATAGCTGGTGCCACGCAGCAGAAGGTACCCGAGCCCCGCATTGGCGCCGACGAACTCCGCGACGATCGCACCGGTCGCGGAGAAAACGATCGAGACCTTGAGGCCCGCGAAGATATAACTCATCGCCGCAGGCAGCCGGATGTAGCGAAAGGTCTGCCACCAGCTCGCGCCCATCGAGCGGGTCAGATAGAGCACGCGCTCGTCGAGCGCGCGGAAGCCCGTCATGCTCGCGACCAATGTCGGAAAGAAGCAGAGCAGGAAGGTGAACAGCACCTTCGGGAACAAGCCGAAGCCGAACCACACGATGAACAGCGGCGCCACTGCGATCTTCGGCACGAGCTGAAAGAACACGATCAACGGATAGAGCGCCCGCTCCAGGAATCGAACCTGAACGATGACGAACCCGAGCGGCACCGAGATCACCGTCGCGACCGCGAAGCCGAGCAGGATCTCGTTCGATGTCACCAGGGTATGCTGCCAGATGAGGCCGCGATCGGCGCCTAACCTGACGAAGAATTCCGAAGGCACCGGCAGGATGAATTCCGGAACACCGAACAGCCGAACTAGGAACTGCCATGCAAGCAGCAAGATCCCGAAGCTTGCTGCGGGATAAAGCACGATCGTTACGAGGTCTCTGCGGCCGCGCTGCGTCTCGGGCGGCTTTGCCACGGGGGCCGTGATGTCATCGCTCATCGCGCGCTCGCCCTTGCAGCGCGCGGCCGTGCTGCGGCCACCCGGCCTGCCGGTTCATCGCCCCTCGGTAGCATCGGCGGATTCCGGCGTTGACGCTGACGCAGTGACCACAGGGCAGAAACGTCATGCGCGGCACGCGCCAATGCCCCGGCGATGCTCTCGTGGCGCTCGCGACCGAGGCGGGCGATGGGGCCGGCAACGCTCAGCGTTCCCGCGACCGGCGCATCGTCGCCATCCCAGGCGCGGAACGTCGCCGCGAGCGCGACGATCCCCATCTCGCCCTCATCGATCGCGATCGCGTATCCACGTCGGCGTGTCTCCGCTAAGTGCTGTCTAAGTCCAACGACACCGCGGACCAGGCGCTTGCCCGCGTGGGGCGGTGCGCGGAAACCACGCGCGCAGACGATGCGCAGAGCCTCCGACTCGGGGAGCGTCGCGAGCCATGCCTTGCCGGTGGCGGTCGCGTGCAGCACGACTTCCTGGCCCATGTCGGGATCGTAGCGCAGGCCCTGAGAGGCGCCTTGAGCGCGAGCAATCCAGACCAACTCCTCACCATCGACGAGGGCGAGGCGGCAATATTCGCCTGTTTCCCGTGCGAGGCGATCGAGAACGGTCTGCGCGGCATCGGGCAGCTGCCGCGCATCGAGATACCGGAAGGCGAGCAGGGCCAGACGGAGCGACAGCATGTAGGCGTGAGTCACCGGATCCTGGCGCACGTAGCCGCGCTGCACGAGTGTCGCGAGCATGCGATGCGCCGCGCTCTTCGGCAGATCGACCCGCTGCGCAAGATCACCGAGCGAGAGTCCCTCAGACTCCGGAGCAAGCGTTTCGACCAGGCTCAGGCAGCGATCGATCGCAGCGACCATGAGTCGAAGCTACTCTCGAATGGAAGAATATACCGAATTGGAACAATATTCCAATTATAGGGCAAATGGCTTACTGTCAATGCCCCGAATGGAGGCGTCCCGACTCCGTGGAGGACACTGAGAGGTTCAGATGAGTCTTGCCGGACAAGGCGCGGTCGCAATCTGGAACGACATCGCACCCGAAGGACGCGGCGTGTTCTACGCGTGGCACGGTTGGCAACATGTTCCGGAGCGTGTCGGCATTCCGGGCTTTCTGCGTGGCCGGCGCTATGCGGCGGTCCACGGTCGTCCGGAATTCTTCACGCTCTATGAGGCCGAGAGCCCGCAGGTGCTGACCGGCCAGGACTATGCCAACCGACTCAACAACCCCACGCCCTGGACGATCGACGCAGTACGGTACTTTCGAAACGTTGCACGCTCCATCTGTCGCGTCGCCATCTCGCACGGCAACGCCCAGGGTGGCTTGATCGCGACTTGGCGCTACGATGTGCCAGACGACCGGGCCGAGGCGCACCAGCGCGAGCTGGCCCAGCGTGTCCTGCCGGAGCTGTCGGAGCGGCCTGGCGTCGCTGGTGCCCATCTCCTCATCGCCGACGCCGAGGCGAGTGCGGTGGATACCGCCGAGCGTAAGACGCGTGCCGAGCCCAACCGCGTGCCCCGCTGGATCCTGCTCGTGGAGAGTTGGGATGACGTCGAGCCGTTTGACGCACTCTGCAAAACCGCACTCAGCGACACGACGCTTGCGGGGATCGGGGCATCGGGCGATGCCGAGCGTGGGCTCTACCGGCTGCAGATCTCTCGGGCGAAGCTGCCGTGGTCTGCGGGCTGAGCCGCGATGAACAGTTATGACTTGGGTCGCAAGAACGCAATCATTACCGGTGGTGCAGGGGGAATTGGCCGTGCGATCGGAATGCGCATGCTGGCCGCCGGTGCAAAGGTCAGCCTGTGGGATATCTCGCGAGAAGACCTCGAGGCCGCCGAGCGCGAGCTCGGCAGCGCAAAGACCGGGCGACTCACGGTCCGGCGCGTGGACATTACCGACGCCAATGCTGTCTCGGCCGCGGTCACGGCCGAACAAGCGGCCTTCGGGCGTCTCGATGTGCTCGTCAACAACGCCGGCATCCTCGGCGAGGTGACGCCGGTCTGGGAAATCGATCCGGCCGATCTGCGCGCGGTGCTGGAGGTCAATCTCATCGGCGCTTTCTTGTGCACCCGCGCTGTTTTGCGGGTGATGCGTGCCCAAGAGCCGCGGCCACACCGAGGTCACATCATCAATGTCGCGTCGATCCAGGGAAAAGAGGGCATGCCACTGGCCGCGGCCTACAGCGCCTCCAAGGCGGGCCTCATCGCGCTCACGAAATCGGTGGGCAAGGAAGTCGCGGGCGAGAGCATCTTCGTAAACTGCATCACGCCGGCAGCGGCGGAGACGGCAATGGCGCAACTGATCACGCCTGAGCGGCGTGCAGACATTCTACGGCGGATTCCCATGGGGCGCTTTGTCGAGCTGGATGAGATCGCGCGCATGGTGATGTGGCTCGCATCCGACGACTGTTCGTTTTCCACCGGGGCAGTGTTCGATCTTTCGGGTGGACGTGCGACGTATTGAAGAGAGTGCCGAAACCGGGCCCTTTCTGCACCATGGCGGCCGTGCATTCCTCAGTCCGTCGATAGACTGCTAACATGCCCGACGGTTCTCGAGCTTCGCGTGATAAGCAGGGAAGGAGGTTCAGGAAATGCGGCCTCGTCTCTACTTGGGCACGATCGGCCTCTCGGTCTGGTTCACCGACGACTGTGGGGACAGTCTGGGCCGATATCTCAGCGACTCCGGTCTTTACAGCGAATCGCGGATTTGGGCGCTCGCCCGACACCCTGCCGCGCCCAACGAAGTCCTCGCGGGCACGGACTCCGGTATCTATCGGCTCGACTGCAAGAGCGGGCAATTCAGCCGAATTCCCTCACCGATGGACGAACTCTGCGTCTGGTCGATTGCCCAGGCGCCGCATGACCCCGATGTGGTGCTCGCGGGGACTCGGCCGGCGGCTCTGTTCCGCTCGGAGGATCGTGGGCGCAGCTGGCACCGCCTTCCCGCACCTTTTCCGAAGACCTGCGCCGCCGTCGTCTATCCTCGGGTGACCCAAATCCAGTTTGATCCCGATGACCCCGACTTCGTCGTGGCGGGCCTGGAGATCGGTGGTGTCTGGCGCAGCAAGGACGGGGGCAAGAGCTGGGAGAGCCGCTCCAAGGGCATGGTGTCTGACGATGTCCACGGCCTCGCCATTTTGCACGACGGCAACCGCATCCTCTATGCCACAACGAACAAGGGGCTCCATGTGAGCCATGACGACGCTGACAGCTGGACGTTCCAGCGGGTCGACTCTCCCTGGCAGTACACGCGGGCAATCGCGTCTCGGGCAGATCGCAGCGGAGTCTTGTTCATGACGAACGGCGACGGGCCGCCGGGCTCGACCGGCAAGCTCCTGCGAAGCCGCGATCATGGCGCGCGGTGGGAGGATGTGTGGCTGCCGGGCGAGATCATGAGCACGCCCTGGTGCATCGCCACCGATCCCGCAGACGCAAATCTCGTCTTCGTTTCAACCAGCCTCGGGCAGATTTTTCACAGCAAGGACGGTGGCGAGACATGGAGCAAAGCGCGCCGGCGGCTCGGCGAAATCCGGGCGCTGCTTTGGGAGCCCACCTAACCCCGCTTTTGCTTTGCATCTCGTAATCGATACTCCGCGAGAACGTTGACTTAGATGGGGTCGAGATCTGGCTGTATAGATCAATAGGCGAGAAGCGTGCGTGCAAGTGGCTTTGCCGATTGACCGATGATGACCGCGGCCGACATAGCGGTTTCAAGCCAGCAATTTTCAGATTCCAAGCGGCTGGAAGTTCTATTGACTGAGTGACGCCGGCGCACTTTGACCTGCCACTGACGATCACCGCGACGAGTGATGCTGGCCACTCCGCTGGTCTCCGATCAAGCACCAGCAACCACCGTCCCAGATTTGTCCCATTGGCAAATCTGGCGTTTGTTAAATACTAAGTTATTGATTTTGCTGGAGCGGGTGAAGGGAATCGAACCCTCGTCGTAAGCTTGGGAAGCTTCTGCTCTACCATTGAGCTACACCCGCAGCGCTCGGCATTTAAGCCGACGGCACGCCGGCGTTCAAGCGCGGGAGGGCGCGTGCGAGGGATGCTAGACCGCGCGAGGCAGCTGGGCCCCCAAGGGAGCGGCGGCGCTCGCGAGGGGCGCGGCGCCGACGGCGGGCGCATCGGCCGTCGCCATCGCGGAGAACCTGATCTCTATGGCGAGCCCCGGATCCGCTTGCGCCAGAGTGAGCTCGGCGCCGTGCAGCTGCACGACCGCCTGCACGAGGCTCAGTCCGAGGCCGTTGCCCGGCGTGCTTCGGCTCCGCTCCAGCCGATAGAAGCGCTGCAGGACGTGCTTGCGTTCGGCGCTCGGGATGCCGGGCCCGTGGTCGCGTACCCGCAGCCGCACGCCGGCGGCGCCGTCGGGCTCGACGCTCACCTCGATGTCGCCCTGGCCATGCTTCAGCGCGTTGTCGATCAGGTTCGAGAGCGCCTCGAAGAGCAGGTCGCGGTCGCCCAGCACCGGCGTCGCCGGGATAGTGGAGCATCGTAGCCGCACGCCGCGCTCCTCCGCGGCCGCGTCGTAGAGGTCCGCCACCTCCGCCACCAGCTTGGCGAGATCGACGGCGGCAAACCCGACCGTCCGCTCGCGCGCCTCGACCGCCGAGATGCGCAGCAGGGAGGAGAAGGTCTTCAACACCTCGTCGAGCTCCGCGACCGTGCGTCCGATCAGCGCCTCGTCCGCCTCCGCTTCGCGTCGCGCGCGCAACGCCACCTCGAGCCGGCCCCGCATCCGCATCAAGGGCGTGCGCAGGTCGTGGGCGATGTTGTCCGACACTTCCTTGATGCCCCGCACCAGCTGCTCGATCCGCTCGAGCATGGAATTGAGATTCTGCGCCAGCTGATCCCACTCATCCTTGGTGCCGCGCACCGGGATCCGCTTGCCGAGGCCGCTCGCCATGATGGCGCGGCTGGCGGCGTTCACCGCCTCGATGCGCGCCACCGTGCGCCGGGTGACGGAGATCCCCGCCGCCGCCGCCAGCAGGCAGAGCAGGGTGACGCCGAATGCGATTCCGCGATTGATCGTGCGGCTGAACGCCGCCATGTCATTGACGTCCTCGCCGGAGATCAAGTGGCCGCCGTCCGGCAAGGTCGTCACGAAGGCGCGGAGCAGCGGGCGGTGCTTCGCCGTCGGCCGCCAATCCGGCGGCGAGAACTCGATCCAGCCGTCGCCGGCGCGTGCGGCCGCCGGCCAGTCCTTCAGATTCCCGGCGATCGGCACGTAATTCGCGTCCGCGAGCAGGTAGATATCGCCGTCCAGAGGCGATTTATCCGCGTGGTCCTTGAGCTCGCGCGCCAAGCCGTCGAGCCCGGAGCGCGCGAAAGTGGCGAGCAGCGCGCGGCGATCCGACAGGATCATGGTGTCGTAGCGCTGCTTCACATACTTCGTGGTCGACCAATAGACGTAGCCGAACAGTCCCGCGACCGACGCGCCGAACAGGCAGACATAGAGGATTGCCAGCCGGAAGGTCGAGGAGCGGAGCGTCTTATTGAGGAGCACGCAGGCAGAACCCCACGCCGCGGACAGTATGGATCAGCGAGGGCGCGTCGCCGGCATCGACCTTGCGGCGCAGCCGGCCGACATAGACGTCCACGATGTTGGTCATGGGATCGAAATGCACGTCCCAAACATTCGCCAACAGCATGGCGCGCGAGATGACGCGCCCCTCGTTCCGCATGAAGTATTCGAGCAGCTGGAATTCGCGCGGCAGCAGGTCGAGGTCAGCGCCGCCGCGCCGTACGCGCCGCGCCAGCAGGTCCATCTCCAAGTCGGCGACTCGCAGCACGGTCTCCTTCACCACCGTGCCGCTCCGCCTCGCCAGCGCGTCGACCCGGGCGAGCATCTCCGCGAGCGCGAAGGGCTTCACCAGGTAATCGTCGCCGCCTGCGCGCAGGCCGCGCACGCGGTCGTCCACCTCGCCGAGGGCGCTGATGATGAGCGCGGGCGTGGTGACCCCGGTCGTCCGCAACTTTTGCACGACCTCGAGGCCGTCGAGCCCCGGCAGCAGCCGGTCGACCGTGATCACCGCGTAATCTCCGCTTTGGCCCCGCGCCAGCGCCTCGTTCCCATCGAGGGCGAGGTCGACGGTGTAGCCGCTGTCCGCGAGGCAGGCCACCATCTGATCGGCGGTCTCCCGGTCGTCTTCCACCACGAGCACTTTGCGCTGAAACTCTGCCATCTCACTCACCGCTTTCGGCACCTGATCGATATTTGCCTACACCTGCCCCGCCGACACAAACATTAACATCTGAGTTAATGCTCACAGTGAAACCCGTTGAGGTCCTTTGTCACAGGCGCTGAGCAAGCCGGAACTTTGCAGGGGCCGCGGGCCGTGACAGAGTGCGCCCGGGAATACTGCCGGCTTGGCCGATCGGGCGGCTTGATCCGCCGGTGGTTTCGCGGTGCGCCCCAGCCGGCGCTCGCGAGGCGCGTTTGCGATATTTGCGGCGCCTCCGTCTGTGCGCTCACGGTCATCACCCGAGCCGGAACGGAGGCTATGTGCCCAAGCAGCTGATCGTCACCGCCGATGATTTTGGCTTGGCGGTTCCGCTCAACGAGGCGGTGGAGATCGGACACACCAGGGGCATCCTGACCTCGGCGAGCCTGATGGTCACGGCCCCCGCCGCTGCGGACGCGGTCGAGCGCGCGCGCCGCCTGCCCCAGCTCGCCGTCGGATTGCACCTGGTGCTGCTCGATGGCCGGCCCGCACTGCCCCCGGAGCAGATCACGGAGCTCGTCGGACCCGACGGCCGCTTCGCCAACGATCCCGTCCGGATCGGCGCCAAAATCTTTTTCAGCCGGCGGGCGCAAGCGCAGGCGGAGGCCGAGATCCGCGCGCAGCTGACGGCGTTCCGTCAGACCGGGCTTCGTCTCGATCATCTCGACGGCCACCATCATTTCCATCTGCACCCGACCCTACAGTCGATCCTGGTGCGGCTCGCCGCGGAGTTCGGCATCGCCGCGATCCGGGTACCCGATGAGCCCGGGATTGTCCGCGCGGGCGCGGCGCAGCGGATGCGGGACTGGCTCGCCGGGCTGCCCCTGCGCGCGCGCGGGCCCGCGATGAAGCGGCGACTCGCACGCGCGGGCATTTGTTTCAACGACACGATCTTCGGCCTCAAGGACAGCGGCGCGCTCGACACCGGCCGCATGCGCGATCTGCTCGCCCGCTTGCCCGACGGCGTCACCGAGATCTATCTCCATCCGGCGACGCGGCGCTGGGACGGGCCGGACACCTTGCCGGAGAATTACCGTCCGGAGGCGGAGCTGGCGGCCCTCGTCGATCCCGCGGTTCGCGCTGCGCTCGATGCTTCGGGTGCCGCGCTTGCGAGCTTCGGCGAGCTCGAGACGCGGTTGCCCGCCGGCACTGCAGCATCCAGCCTGTCAGGGGCGCGCTCATGAAGCTCGGGACCCTGATCGGCCTCCTCGCGGGCTTGGCCTGCGGCACCGGATTGGTCGCCTGGGCCGGCGCCCACCAGGTGTTGAGCGCCGTAATGGCCGCGGGCATCTCCGGCGTCCTGATCCTCACCGCCTACAACGCGCTGCCGATCGCCGTGTGCGGCCTTGCCTGGCGCGCCGTGCTCGAGCCCATGCCGCGGCGCACCGCAGGGCTGATGATCTGGGCGCGCTTCCTGCGCTCGAGCGTCAGCGAGCTCGTGCCCATGGGGGGCGAGATCTTGGCGATCCGCGTGATGACGCTCCGCGGCGTCGCCACCGGAAGGGCCGGCGCCGCCACGGTGGTCGACGTTACGCTCGAGTTGCTGAGCCAGCTCGCCTTCACCGCGCTCGGCCTCGCGCTCCTCGCGATCGACGGCCGAAGCAATGCCCTGGCGTTCTGGTCGCTGACCGGTCTTGGCGTAGCGACGGCGGCCGCGCTCGCGTTCCTGCTGGCCCAGCGCAGCGGCATCCTGCGCTGGCTCGAGCGCTTGCCGCATCGCATTGCGGCACACGCGCCCTGGGCTCGGCTGCCCGAGCTCGCAGGCCTGCACGGCGAGGTGCAGGCGATCTACCGCCGGCCGCGCGCGCTGCTCGGCGGCTTTCTCTGGCATTTCCTCGGCTGGATCGCCGGGGCCGGCGAGACCTGGCTGGCGCTGCTGCTGCTGGACGCGCCCATCGGCCTCGCCGAGCTGCTGATAATCGAGAGCATCGCGCTCGCGCTCCGGAGCGCGGCATTTGCGGTACCCGGCGCCCTCGGCGTGCAGGAGGGCGGCTACGTCGCGCTCGGCGCGCTGTTCGGCCTTGGTCCGGAGATGGCGCTCGCGCTCTCTCTGCTGAAGCGCGCCCGAGAGGTGCTGCTGGCCGTACCCGCGCTCGCGGCCTGGAAGCTGATCGAGCTCCGGGCCTGGCGCCGCCAATCTCTCCTTCTAGCCGTGAGGCCGGAGGCCGCGGACTAGCGGCAAACCCGCGCGCATGTCTGGTCCGCCTTGCCCGATATGGACTCGCGGGGCACCGGCGACCATGATGCCGGCGCTCCCCTGAATCTCGGCCCGTCCCTATGTCGGAGACCACGAACAGCGCCCGGCGCGACATCAAGATCATTGCCGTCGTGGCGGCGGGCCACGGCTGCAGCCATTTCTATCAGTTGGTCGTTCCGCCGCTGTTCCCGTTCATCACGCAGTCGCTGGGCATCGGTTTCGAGGAAGCGGGGCTGCTGATCTCGTTCTACTACGCGGCCTCGGGGCTCGCGCAGACGCCGTCGGGATTCCTGGTCGACCGGTTCGGCGCGCGGTGCGTGCTGCTCGGCGGCCTCGCGCTCGCCGCGACCAGCGTCGCGCTCATGAGCCTTATTCCGAACTTCTGGGCGGCGATCCCGCTGATCGTGCTCGCGGGGCTCGGCAACAGCGTGTTCCATCCCGCCGACTACTCGATCCTGAGCCACGCGGTGAGCAAGTCGCGGATGGCGCGCGCCTACGGCGTGCATACGCTCTCCGGCAACATCGGCTGGGCCGCCGCACCCGTCACGGTGCTCGCGCTCGCGAGCGTGATCGGTTGGCGGGGCGCGCTCGCGGTCGTCGGCCTCGGTGGCCTCGGCGTCGTGCTGTTCATGATGAGCCAGAGCGAGGTTTTGGCAGCGGGTCCGACCGCGCGCGGCGCGAGGCTCGCGCCGCATGCGCCGCGTACCGGCACCCTCGCACTGCTGGCCTCGCCCCCCATCCTCCTGTGCTTCGCCTATTTCGTGCTGCTGTCGGTCTCGCTCACGGGAAACCAGACCTTCATGCCGGCGGCGCTCAATCAGCTCTACGGCACCTCGCTCGCGACCGCCGGCGCCGCGCTCAGCGCCTATCTCCTCGCGGGCTCGCTCGGCGTCCTCGCGGGCGGCATTGCCGCCGACCGCACCTCGCGGCACGAAGGCATCGTGGCCGCGGGGCTCCTGGGAGCGGCCGCGCTCCTGCTGACGGTCGGCTTCGTCCGGCTGCCCGACCCCGCGATCGTCGCGGTGGTGGCGCTGGCGGGCTTCGCCTCAGGCAGCACGACGCCCTCGCGCGACATGCTGGTACGGTCCGCCACGCCCGCCGGAGCGACGGGCAAGGTTTTCGGCTTCGTCTACTCCGGCCTGGACCTCGGCGCCGCGGTAACGCCGCCGGTGCTGGGCTTCTTCCTCGACCGCGGCGAGCCGCGGATGGTGTTCATCCTGGCGGCGTCCGCGCTCGCGCTCACCATCGCGACCGCGCTCCGGGTCGGCAAGAATCGCACCGCCCGCGCGCGCCAGGTCGAGGCCGCACCCGCGGAGTAGCGCCGGACCCGCCGTCCTCTGGAGGCTTGACGCACCATCGATCTCATAGAAAATGCTGAAATGATCGATGGTGCCGACCTTGTCCGCGCCTAAGCGCACCGGCAGCCACGGCTCCGCCGCGGCATACTCCGCGACCACGCGCTCCATAAAGGTGGTGGTGAAGCCGTTCTATCTCGAGGATCAATCCTCCCCTCCCGAAGACCACTACGTTTGGGCCTACCACGTGCGGATCGAGAACCACGGCGCCGAGACCGTGCAGCTTCGGCGCCGGCACTGGCGCATCACGGACGCGCTCGGCCGCATGCAGGAAGTGAAGGGCGCGGGCGTGGTGGGCGAGCAGCCGATCCTCAAGCCCGGCGAGGCCTTCGAATATACGAGCGGGACGCCGCTGCCGACGCCCTCGGGCATCATGATGGGCACCTACGAGATGGAAACAAAGGCCGGCGAGAGCTTCGACGTGGCTATCCCGGCCTTCTCGCTCGACAGCCCGCACCAGCCGGTCCGCCTCAACTGAGACACGGCGGCCGCGCGCCGCCCCAGTCCGCAGCAGGAGATCTCGCGTCATGGCGCCGAAGCCCGTTCCCTTTCGCAAGAGCCACGCGTCGCGGCCGCATCGGCGGCCGTCGCGTGAGGAAGCCGAGACCGCGGTCCGCGTGCTCATCGAGTGGGCGGGGGACGACCCCACGCGCGAGGGTCTGCGCGGCACACCCGGACGCGTGGTGCGCTCCTTCGAGGAGTTCTTCGTGGGATACGAGACCGATCCCGTCGAGCTCCTGCAGCGCACCTTCGAGGAGATCGAGGGTTACGACGAGATGGTGGTGCTGAAGGACATCCGCTTCGAATCTCATTGCGAGCACCATATGGCGCCGATCATCGGCAAGGCGCATGTCGCCTATCTGCCGAAGAGCCGGGTGGTCGGCATCTCCAAGCTCGCGCGGCTGGTCGAGGTCTACTCGCGGCGGCTGCAGATCCAGGAGAAGATGACGGTGCAGATCGCCAACACGCTCAACGAGGTGCTCCAACCCAGGGGCGTCGGCGTGGTGATCGAGGCGGCGCATCAATGCATGACTACGCGCGGCGTCCACAAACCCGGGGTCTCGATGGTGACCAGCCACATGCTCGGCGGCTTCCGCGACGACGCCAGCACGCGCCGCGAGTTCCTGGCCTTCATCGCGGGCCCGGCCGCGATCCCCGTCAGCAACGTCTGACCGGCCGGCCGACTACCGAACGAGGTTGCCGAAGTTGTTGCGGATCTGCGTCTCGAGCTGGCGATCGAGGTCCGCCATCAGGTCGCCTTCCATCTGGTAGAGCAGCCGGTCGCGGTCGTTGAGGCTATTGCCCTCGTTCGTGGTGATGGAGCGCTCGGCATGGCCCTCCGCCACCCGCGTCGCCCGGCCGGCGTCGTCTCGGAGCTCGACGCGAACGCCGGCGCGCGCCACGTACTGACGGTCGAGCTGGTCGGTGAAGGTCGAGCTGAGCCCGCTCTCTTTTGGAAGCACGATCTCTACCACGCTTGCGTCCGTCACCACCGCGACCGCGTGGCCGCTGGCGCCCGCTGCCTGAAGCCGATCCCGCGCCCAATTGTCGACCACGTGCGGCAGCGGGATCGGCATGCGCTGCTCGTAATGCGGCGGGTCTAGGTTCGGCCGGTATTCGTCGTTGATCTCGACGGCGGCCACGGCAAGCCGGAGCGGCGGCTCGGTGGTGAAGCGCAGATCGGCGAAGGTCTGCGGGGGCGGCGGCGCGCCGCCGCAGCCGGCGAGCGGACCCGCGAGGGCCGCGAGCGCGATCAGTCCTGAAAGCGACAGGCGCGCCATCGATGGCCTCCGCTGCTGGACACGGACCCGGCGACACTGCCGGCCGTTTTGGGCAAATTGATGGCAGGACGCGCGCAGGTCAACCCGCGGCGATCGCCGCCACGTCATCGCGCTCGAACCGATAGCTGGCGTTGCAGAACTGGCATGTGACCGTTATCGATCCGTCCGCCTCGCCGAGGCCCTGGCGCTCGTCGAAGGGCAGCGAGCGCAGCACGCGGTCGATGCGCTCGCGCGAGCACCGGCATTCCGCGCGCACCGCGTGGGTCCGGAACACGCGCACGCCGTCCTCGTGGAAGAGCCGGAACAGCAGATCCTCGGGCGAGAGATCGGGATCGGTGAGCTCGCGGGCTGTGGCCGAGCCCATCAGGATCAGCGCGCGACGCCAGCCGTCCTCCAACTCCTCCCGCGTGCCCAGGTATTCCGAGCGATCCCCGTCGGGGAGCTTCTGGATCAGGAGACAGCCGCCGCGCCACGCACCCTCGGCGCCGCGTTCCACCGCCACCTTGATGCCGGCCGCGATCTGCTCGGACTGACGGAAATAGTGATGGATGCACTCGGCGAGCGTCGCGCCCTCGAGCGCGACGATGCCCTGGTAGCGCTCGGTGTCCTCGCCCTGGTCCACCGTGAAGGCGAGGTATCCCGCGCCGAGCAGCCGCGGCACCGAGGCGGCTCCGGTGGCGATCACCTCGGCCAGCCTCTCGGCGTCGAATTGCGCATAGCCGCGCACCGCGCCGTCGGTGGTGATATCCGCGACCAGCAGGCGGATCGGCCCGTCGCCCTTGGTCTGCAGCGTGAAGACTCCGTCGTACTTGAGCGTGCTGGCAAGCGCCACCGCGAGCGCGATTGCCTCGCCCAGGAGGGCGCCCACGGCCGGCGGATAGTCGTGCTGGCCAATGATGCGGTCGAGCAAAGGACCCAGCCGCACGAGCCGGCCGCGCTGATGATAGGGCTCGATCTCGAAAGGCCGGACGAGGTCGTCGGGGATCATCAGGCTCATTTAGCACAGGGCCACCTCGCTCCGCACCAGCGCCGCCGCGGTTCTGCCTTGCCGCTACTGCGCGGCAGGCGCATAGGCTGCGGCGAGCTGGCGCGAGACCAACTGAGCGTAGAGCCCGCCCCTGCCGAGCAACGCCTCGTGCGTGCCGCTCTCGACCACGCGGCCGCCGTCCAGCACCACGATGAGGTCGGCGTCGCGCACGGTGGAGAGCCGGTGAGCAATGACGACCGTGGTGCGGTCGGCCTTGAGGCGGTCGAGGGCATGGCGCACCGCCTGCTCGTTGAGCGCGTCGAGGTGCGAGGTCGCCTCGTCGAGGATCAGCACCGGCGCGTCCTTGAGGAAGGCGCGCGCGATCGCCACGCGCTGACGCTGACCGCCCGACAGGCTGGTGCCGCGCTCGCCTACGGGCGAGTCGAGACCCTCGGGCAGGCTCGCGACGAGGTCGCCGAGCGAGGCATGCTCGACGGCGGCGAGGAGCTCCGTCTCGCTCGCGTCGGGACGCGCGATCAGGATGTTGCTCCGCAGGGTGTCGTTGAAGAGGTAGGTCTCCTGCGCCACCAGTGCGATCTGCCGGCGCAGGTCATCGAGACCGTAGTCGCGGAGATCGGCGCCATTGAGCACGATACGGCCCGCGTCGGGATCCCAGAAACGCATCAGCAGATGCGCCGAGGTCGTCTTGCCTGCGCCCGAGGGCCCGACCAGGGCCACGGTCTTGCCCGCGGGAATCTCGAAGGTGACGCCCGCGAGCGCGGGCCGGCCTTGTCCCGGATAGGTGAAGCGGACGCGCTCCAGCGCGAGCGACGCCGCGCCCGAGCGTACGGGCGCGCCCGGCCCGTCGGTGACGGGGATCGGCTCGTGTGCGAGCGCATAGTACCGGCGCGTCGCGCCCAGCGTGTCCGCGAGCTGGCGCCCGATCTGGGCGATCTCGGAGACCGGCAGGAACGCCGCCATGGCAAGGAGCGTGAGCAGCGGAAGCACTGCGGCATCGATCTCGCCTCCCGCGGCGAGAGCGCCGCCCGCGATCACCACCGCGAGGCCGCCGAGCCCGGTGAAGAGCTCGAGCAGCGTGTGCTGCAAGGTGAGTTCAGCGTAGAACGGCAGACGCCGCCCGATGTAGCGCTCGGAGAGCGCGTCGAGTTTGCTCCCGCGCGCCTCCTCCTGCTGGAAGGCCACGATCTCACCGAGTCCCTGCACGGAATCCACGACAAAGGCGCCGAGCTCGCCCGCAACCTCCCGGGCCTCGGAGCCCAGCCGATCGACGCGCTTGCGCATCAGGAATGGGCTCAAGCCCACCGCGAGCAGAAACGGCAAAAGCGCCAGGGCGATCCAGGGACTCGCGGAGGCGAGCACCGCCAGGACGACCGCGGGCACTAGGATCGCGACGAAGGCCGGCGCCACCGTATGCGCGAAGAAATACTCGATGAGCTCGATGTCGTGGGTCGCCAGCGCCATCAGGTCGCCGGTGCGCCGGCGCACGAGATATGCGGGCGCCAGCGCGTCGAGCTTGCGGAACACCTCGATCCGCATCTCCGACAGCAGCCGGAACGCCATGTCGTGGGCGATCCAGGATTCGAGCCAGTGCAGAAGACCCGAGAGCGGCGCGAGCACCGCGAGCGCCCAGAGCCAGCCGCCGTAGGGCGCGCCGTGCTTGAGCGCGAGCACCGCGAGCGCGCTCGAAACGCCGACGCCGATGAAGGCCACGACCCGCAGCACGCCGAGGATGAAGGTCGCCGCGAGACGGCCGCGCCAGGGCAGGATCACCCGCATGAGGGCGACGACGAGGCCGAGCCAGCCGAGCCCTTCCGCCTTGAGGATGCCTTCCGTCACGGGCTTGATCGTGGCGCTGCCTGCGTCGGCGACGGCCTCCGGAGCGACGGTCGCCGGCAGGATGTCCGCGGCCTCCGACGCCCGGGATTCCCGCGCTTGCTCCGCCATGAGCCGCGCGTAGACCCCGCCTGCCCTCATGAGCTCCTCGTGCCGGCCGCTCTCGACGACGCGGCCCTGGTCGAGCACCAGGATGCGATCGCAATCGATCACGCTCGAGAGCCGATGGGCGAGGATCAGTGTGGTGCGGCCGCGCATGAGGTGGTCGAGCGCCTGCTGGATTACCGCCTCGTTCTCAGCGTCGACGGCGGAGAGCGCCTCGTCGAGCACTAGCACCGGCGCATTGCGCAGGAGTGCGCGGGCGATCGCCACCCGCTGCCGCTGGCCGCCCGAGAGCTTCACGCCCTTCTCGCCGATCAGGCTCCGGTATCCCTGCGGCAGCGTCAGGATGAAGTCATGGATGTTCGCGGCCCTGGCCGCCGCCTCGACCTCGCTCTCCGTCGCGTCGGGATTGCCGAGGCGGATGTTCTCCTCGACGGTGCCATGGAAGAGGAAGGTGTCCTGGTTCACCACCGAGATCATCGAGCGGATCTGCGCGAAGGAGAGCGCCCGGAGATCGTAACCGCCGAGCCGGACAGCGCCCGCCTCCGGATCGTAGAATCTGAGCAGCAGCCGCACGATCGAGGATTTCCCGCCGCCGGAGCCGCCGACGATGCCGATGCGCTCGCCGGCGTCGACCTTGAAGTCGAGCCCGTCGTGCACGCTACGGCGCGAACCGGGGTAGCGGAACCGCACGGAATCGAAGGCGATACTGGGGACGAGCGGCCGTGCGAGCGGCGCCGCGGGCGCGTCCGCCACCACCGGTCGACTGTCGAGAATCTGATAGATGCCCTGGGCCGCCGACATGCCGACCATTCCCTGGTGCAGGACGGTACGGAGCTCGCGCATCGGCCGGAAGATCTCGATGCCGAGCATGAGGATGACCAGCAGCGAGGTCAGCGACATCGCGCCCGCATCGACCCGCACCGCGCCCAGCGCCAGCGCTGCCGCGGCGCCGCAGGCGATCGCGCAGTCGGTGATGCCGCGCGCCATCACGTTGCTGCCGAGCACCCACATGGTGCGCCGGAAGAGATCGCGCGCCTCCCCCTCGAGCTTGTCGGCTCGCGCCTTGCTTTGGCCGAAGGCTTTCAGCGTCGCCAGGCCCTGGATCGAATCCAGGAACTCCGCCGCGAAGGCGGCATAGGCCTTTTGCCGCGCGAGCGACTTCGCGGCCTCCCGCTTGTGCCAGATCGCCGGGCCGAAAAGCGCCACCACCGCGAAGGCCAGCATCACCGCCGCCACCGGCAGGTCGATGAACGCCACCCCCGCAAAGATCAGCAGCGGCGTCAGCAGAGAGATCAGGAACTGCGGCAGGAACTGGCCGAAATAGGTCTCGAGCTGCTCCACGCCGTCGACCAGCGAGAGCGTGATGGCGCCGGATCGGCGCGCACCCACCGTGGCGGGACCCAAGGCCGCGATCCGGTCGTAGACCGCGCGGCGCAGCCGCTTTTGCACGCGCGCCGCGGTCTCGTGCGCGATCATCGTGCGCCAATGCTCGAACACGCCGCGGAGCGCATTCACCGCTGCGATGCCGGCTATCGGCCAGGCGAGCGAGCCGATGTCGTGGCCCGCGAAGATCTCGCCGATGAACCAACCGAGCAGCCCCAGCCTCGCCACGCCGAGCCCAACCGCGATCAGACCGACGAAGACCGCCCACAGGATGCGCAGGCGTACCCCCTCGGTGAACATCCACAGACGCCGCTCGAAATGCATGGCGCTCCCTCGACGACACAGAATATAGGAGCGGAAGCAGGCGGAGTCGTTACCGCGATCTAGGAACGACTAAGCCAGGCACCACGCGAGAATGCCCTTCTGGGCGTGGAGGCGGTTCTCGGCCTCGTCCCAGACCACGGAGCGCGGGCCGTCGATCACGCCGGCGGTCACTTCCTCGCCGCGCTTGGCGGGGAGGCAGTGCATGAAGATCGCGTCGGGCTTGGCGCGCGCCATCAGCTTCTCGTCGACGCGATAGGGCGCCAGCAGGTTGTGCCGGTTGACGCTCGCCTCGACACCCATGGAGACCCAGGTGTCCGTGACGACGCAGTCGGCACCCGAGACCGCCTGCTCCGGCACCGCCGTCACCTCGACGCGGCCCCCCTCGGCCTTTGCCCAGTCGATGAGCCGCTGCGGCGGCTGCAGGGATTCGGGGCAGGCGATCCGCAGGTCGAAGTTGAAGCGCACGGCGGCGTGCACCCAGCTCGCGGCGACGTTGTTGCCGTCGCCGCTCCAGGCCACCACCTTGCCTTCGGCCGCGCCCTTGTGCTGCTCGAGCGTCATCACGTCCGCCATCAGCTGGCAGGGATGGCTGGTGTCGGTGAGGCCGTTGATCACCGGCACGCTCGCGTATTGCGCGAGCTCCTCGAGCTTCGAGGCCTGGGTCGTGCGGATCATGATGGCGTCGACGTAGCGCGAGAGCACGCGCGCGGTGTCCGCCATGGTCTCGCCGCGGGAGAGCTGGCTGTCGGTCGCGCTGATGATCACCACGTCGCCGCCCAGCTGCTTCATCGCCACCTCGAAGGAGATGCGCGTCCGCGTCGAGGGCTTCTCGAAGATCATCGCGAGGGTCTTGCCCGCGAGCGGCCGCTCGCCGTTCGAGCGGCCGTTGCGCTTATAGACCCAGCCGAGATCGAGGATGCGCCGCAGCTCCGCCGAATCGAGACGGTCCAGATCGAGGAAATGCCGCGGCGCGGTCATCACGCATTCCCTAGCGCTTCCACTCGCGGGCGACGGCGTCGAGATAGCCGACGGCCTCGTCGATGTGCTTCTCCTCCGCGATGAGCGGCGGCAGCAGGCGGATTACGTTGTCGCCGGCGGTCGCGGTCACCATGCCGGCCGCGCGCAGCTTGTCGCAGACCTCGGTGTTCGGCACCTCGCAACGCAGGCCCGCCAGCAGGCCCTTGCCGCGCGCCTCGACATAGACGGCGGGGTACTTGGCGACGAGAGACTTGAGCTGGCCGTGGAAGTAGGTGCTGACCCGCCGCACCTGCTCGAGGAACTTCGGCTCCAGCATCACGTCGAGCACGGCGTTGCCGAGGTGCATGGCGAGCGGATTGCCGCCGAAGGTCGAGCCGTGCGTACCCGCCTTCATGCCCGCGGCCGCCTTCTCGGTCGCGAGGCACGCGCCCACGGGGAAGCCACCGCCCAATGCTTTGGCCACCGTCATGATGTCTGGCTTCACGTCCGGCCACTCGTGGGCGAAGAGCTTGCCGGTGCGGCCCATGCCACACTGGATCTCGTCGAAGACCAGGAGCAGACCGAACTCGTCGCAGACCTCGCGGAGCTGGCGCAGGTACTGATCCGAGCCCGCGCGCACGCCGCCCTCGCCCTGCACGGGCTCGACCAGGATCGCCGCGGTCTCGCCGGTGATCTTGGCCCGGAGCTCGTTCATGTTCTCGAACGGCACGTGGTCGAAGCCCTCGACCATGGGCTCGAAGCCCTTGAGGTATTTCTCGTTGCCGGCGGCCGCGAGCGTCGCCAGCGTACGGCCGTGGAAGGAGCCGTGGCAGCCGATGATGCGGTACTTGCCGGGGTTGCCGGTCTCGTCGTGGTACTTGCGCACCATCTTGATCGCGAGCTCGACGGCCTCGGCGCCGGAATTCCCGAAGAACACGGTGTCGGCGAAGGTGTTGGCGACCAGGCGCTCGCCCAGGCGCTGCTGCTCAGGGATCTGGAACAGGTTCGAGGTGTGCCAGAGTTTCTGGCCCTGCTCGACGAGCGCCTTGACGAGGGCGGGATGACAGTGGCCGAGCGCAGTGACAGCGATGCCGCTGGCGAAATCGAGGTACTTCCGGCCGTTGGTGGCGAAGAGGTAGGCGCCCTCGCCCCGCTCGAACGCGAGTTCGTTCCGGGCGTAGGTCGGCAATAGGGCTGGAATCACGGGACTGTCTCCTGCGCGAAAGGAAGGTGAAGGGAAAGGTAAGAGCCTAGCGATGACGATTTATCGTCGTCGCTGCCACTCGCTTCCGCTCTTCACCGGGAGCCGGCAATGCCGGCTCGTTTCGCGCGTCATGTCCTCACCGCTCCGTTTCCCGGGCATCCGGGAAAGCGGGTGAGTATGGAGATGCGGGCTCCTCGTGTCAATACAGAGCGAACGCCTTTTGCGTCGAGGCGCAGGAAACCCCCTGTTTCCGAGGTTATTTGAGCGGCTGGTCGTAGGTCTCGCGGATGCTGATCATGACGATCAGCGACAGAACCGCCGCAGCCATCACGTAGAAGCTGGGCGCGAGCGGATTGCCCGTGGCCTGGATCAGGTAGGTCGCGATCGTCGGCGCGAACCCACCGAAGATCGCGACGGCGATGTTGTAGCCCGTCGACAGCGTGACGTAGCGCACGTTGGTCGGGAAGATCTCGGCGATCGCGGCGGGACCCGCGCCGCTGTAAAACGCGAGCGGCACGGCCCAGACCAATTGATTGAGCACCACCGCCCAGAACTGATGCACGGCGACGATGAACGCGAACATCGGGTAGATGCCGACCGTGAACAGCACGCATGAGGCGATGAGCAGAGGGCGTCGTCCGATCCGGTCCGACAGCGCGCCGAAGACGGGGATCAGAACGGCCAACAGGATCAAGCCCAGCAGGGTCGCGAAGAGGGACTGCGAGTAGGGCAGGCTCAGCTGGCTGCGCATGTAAGTCGGCATGTACGTCAATACGATGTAGAAGCCCACGGTCCACAGGAGCGTAAAGCCGAAGGCGACGAAGGTTTCCTTGGGGTAGCTCTCGAGCATCGTGAGGAACGGCGTCTTCGCCACTTCGTGCTTGCGCTCGATCTCCGCGTACTTAGGGGTCTCCTCGACTTTGGATCGGAGATAGATGCCCACCGGCGCGATCACGAGGCCCAGCAGGAACGGCAGGCGCCATGCCCAATCGAGCATCTGCTGGTCGGTGAACGCGACCGAGAGCAGCCACGCGACCAGGGAGCCGAGCACGAGCCCGCCGACGGTGGTCACCTGCTGGAAGCTGCCGATGAAGCCGCGCTGTCCCGCGGGCGCGTACTCCACGAGGAACGCCGTCGAGCCGCCCCATTCGCCTCCCGCGGAGAAGCCTTGAATGAGGCGCGCGAGGGTCAGCAGCAGGGCCGCGAACACGCCCGCGGATTGGTAGGTCGGAAGCACGCCGATCAGGACCGTCCCCACGGCCATCGCCATCACAGTGAAGATGAGCGCGCTCTTGCGGCCGTGCTTGTCGCCGAAATGGCCGATCACGATCGCACCCACCGGCCGCATGAAGAAACCGACGCCGAAAATGCTGAACGACAGCAGGAGCTGCGTCGTGGCATCGCTGCTTGCAAAGAACAACTTGCCGATGGTCCCGGCGAGGTAGCCATAGACCGAGAAATCGTACCATTCGAGCAGATTTCCGATCGCCGCGCCGCCCACCGCGCGTTTCGTCATCTGCGTCGCTGCGACGTGCGAACCCGCGACCTCACCGACCATGGGTCCCCTCCTCCACTGGTCCGTCCCGGATGGGCCAGCTTGGCACAGGGCTCGCGCGCGGGCAATGAAGCCAGGCTGCGCTCAGCGAGGGCGTGTCCCGAGGACGGCCGCACCAACCCAGACGAGAGGAGGCGCTACGTGGCTATGCGTGCCGCCTCTCGCGGCCACCACCGGCAGCGCCGAGCGGCATCACAGCTCGTCCAGGGGCACCTTGAGGTACCGCACGCCGTTCGCCTCCGCGGGCGGGAGCTCGCCGCCGCGCATGTTGACCTGCACCGAGGGGATCAGCAGCGCCGGATAGCCGAGCGTCTTATCGCGGGCGCGGCGCTTCTCGATGAAGCCCGCGGCGTCGGTGCCGGCGAGGTGGATGTTCTCGGCGCGCTCCGCCGCAACCGTGGTCTCCCAGCGAACCTCGCGGCCGCCGGGCATGTAGTCGTGGCACATGAACAGGCGCGTCGCGTCGGGGAGCGCCAGGATGCGCTCGATCGAGCGATGGAGAAGCGCGGCATCGCCGCCGGGGAAATCGCAGCGCGCCGTGCCACCGTCGGGCATGAAGAGCGTGTCACCGACGAACGCCGCGTCCCCCACGACGTAGGTCATCCCTTCGGGTGTGTGGCCGGGCGTCGAGATCGCCTGAGCCTCCAGCTCGCCGATGCGGAAGCGCTCGCCGTCGGCGAAGAGACGATCGAACTGGCTGCCGTCCGCGCGGAATCCGGGCTCGGCGTTAAAGAGCGCGGCGAAGCGGCGTTGCGTCTCGACGATGCCGGTGCCGATTCCAATCCACCCGCCGCGGCGCTCCTTGAGCCGGCGCGCGCCGGTGATGTGGTCGGCGTGCATATGAGTCTCGAGAATCCACGCGACCGTGAGTCTCGCTTCGTCGAGATATCTCTCGACGAGCTCGATCGAGAGCGTACTGGTTCGGCCGGAGCGGCTGTCGTAATCGAGCACGGGATCGATCACGGCGCAGGGCGTGCCCGCACCGGCGTGCACCACATGCGTGATCGTGTTCGTGGCTTTATCGAAAAAAGAGCGGACCTCAGGCCGCATAGGGGCGCCCTCGTCGGCGGTGCCTCATGCCTTGAGCTTGTAGCCTGTCACAAACAGGCGATGGCACCAAGCCAGCAATAGCAGATCGAGCGCGATCATCAGCGTGACGCCGACCGCAAGCGAGCCCTCGGCCGTGCCCGTGAAGCCGTAGCGGAACCCGTCGATCATGTAAAAGAACGGGTTCAGGTGCGCCACGAGCCGCCAGGTCTCCGGGAGCTGCCCGACCGAGTAGAAGGTACCTGAGAGAAACGTGAGCGGCGTCACCACGAAATTGGTGACCGCCGCCAGATGGTCGAACTTGTCGGCCCAGAGCCCGCCGAGAATGCCGAGCAGCGACATCATCGCGGAGCCCGCGATGCCGTAGAACGCGATGGCCGCGACCGAGCTCACATGGACCGCCGCAAGCGGTGCCAGTACGAGGCCGACCGCGAGCCCGACCACCACGCCGCGCGTCGCCCCGCCGAGGGTCAAGCCGAGGACGAGCTCGGCCGAGCTCAGCGGTGGCGTCAGCACGTCGACGATGTTGCCCTGCATCTTGCCGATCACCAGGGACGAGGATGTGTTTGCGAACGCGTTCTGCGTGATCGCCATCATGACGAGGCCGGGCACCAGGAACTCGACATAGGGGACGCCCGCGATCTGCCGCCCGCCGCCGCCGAGCGCCAGGAGGAAGATCGCCAGGAACAGCAGCGTCGTCACCACCGGCGCCGCCACCGTCTGCATGAACACCTTGAAGAACCGCCGGACCTCCTTGACGTAGAGGGTCCAGAGGCCGATCCAGTTGACGGCGCCGAACGTGCGGAGCCGAGGAGCATTCGCGAGGACGGGGGCTTGGGACATGGTCGAGACACCGTGCATCCTTCAACTCGGCGCTTCGCGCCGGCTCAGGATGAAGAGCATTTGAGCAGGTACGAAAGAAGGTACTTCATCCTGAGCCGCGTGCGAAGCACGCGAGTGGAACGACGCACGATCACTGGGCCGTTTTGAAGGCGAAACGACCTTTGGTCGGAATAAGTGAGGCCAGATGGTGTTTCGGCGTCGGGACGATCTCGAACCTCTGGCACCCATATCGCCCCGACAGTCAAATCATGGCTAACACGGGATCAGCCAAAGCACTGGGGGGCGCGCCTCATTGCCAAGACACCAGCCGGGCCAGCACCATAGGCGCATGCCGCCTCGCCCCCCGCGCCGTCCGCCGACGATCACCGAGCCCGTCTTGGAAAAGACGGCGCTCTTCTATCTCGAGCGCTACGCCGCCTCGAGCGGGCATCTTCGGCGCGTGCTGCTCCGCCGGGTGAAACGCGCGGAGATTCTGGGCGCCGATCCCGGCGCGGTCGCCGCTGCCCGCGCTCACACCGAAACGCTGATCGCGAGGTTCCTCGCCGCGGGCCTGCTCGACGATCGGCGCTTCGCCGAGAGCCAGGCGCAGAGCCTGCAGCGCCGCGGCACGTCGCGCCGGCGCATCCGCCAGCGCCTCGCGGCGAAGGGCGTCGACCGGGATTTCGTGGAGGATGCGATCGAGACCATGGCGGGCGACGACGAGACCAGCGAGCTCGCGGCCGCTTGCGTGCTGGCACGCCGGCGCCGGCTCGGCCCCTACCGGGCTGCGGGCCAGCGCGGTGAATTCCGCCAGAAGGATCTCGCGGCACTCGCCCGGGCCGGGTTCTCGCTGGACGTCGCGCGCAAGGTGCTGGCCGCCCGCGATCCCGAGGCGCTGGAGCGCCTCATGCGCGGCGCCGAGGACTAGCTCTAGCTGCCGTCGCCCACCAGCGTAAAGGGCGCCCAGAACATCGGGTGAGCGTAGGAGAACAGCGTTTTCTTGGTCTCGGGATCGGCGTAGCCGGGGCCGTCGATGAGCGCGAGTTCCGCCTGGCGCAGAGCCTCGGCGCGGGCCAGCCGCGGCTCGTCCGCGATGCGCTTGAAGAGGTCCGTGGTGAGCGTGCGCGCCGAGAGGGTCTCGACCGGCCAGTTGGAGACCAGGAGTGCGCGGGTTCCCGCATAGAAGAAGGCGCGGCCGAGGCCCGAGACGGCCTCGGTGCCGGCGCCCTGGCCGGCCGCGGTGTTGCAGGCGGAGAGCACCACCCAATCTGCGTCGAGCTTCAAGCCCATGATCTTCTCGACGGTGAGCAAGCCGTCGCCGCCGCCGCCCGCCACGGCGGGACTGCTCAGCGCGAGCGCGGGTTGAGTGAGGCCGCCGAGATCGCCGGGTACGAGCCCGTGGGTCGCGAACACGATGATGCGCCGGTTCCCGAGCGTACCCGACGTCACGTTCTTCTCGCTCGCGTGGGCGCCCAGGAACACGTCCTTGGCGGGATCGGCATGGAGCGCGAGCGCGATCCCGCGTACTTCGTCCGCGGTGTCAGGGAGCCGCGGCAGCGAAGCGAGCGTGGCAGTCGAGTTCGTCTCCGCCGGCGCGCTCCGCCGGACCAGCGAAATACCGCGGGTCTGCAGCTGCGCCGTCTTGGTCACGCCCCGCTGCTGCAGGCCGCCGGCGGCGCCGGCACGGGCTTGCTTGGCCTGCTCCGCGCTGAACCATGGATCTCCGAATCCCGCGAACATCTGGCGCGACGCCTTGGCGGCTGGGATCGAGCGCAAAGTCGCCAACGCCGCGACCGACGGGAGCTGGTTGACCGCGACCTTCCGGATCAGGAACGGCACATTCCGATAGCCCGCGAAGGGTACGCCGCTGTCCGGCGCCGCAGCCGTGAGCTCTGTTACCAGCAATCCGAAGGGGATCTGGCCGAGCGACCGGTGCGGCACCACCATCAGACTGCGGGCGCCCGACCAGCCCGACGCGACCGGCTGCAGCAGCATGGCGTAGAGCTTGTTGGCGGCGGCGAGGTCGAAGGCCGGCACCTGGTCGACCGACTGCACGTCGGCATCGAGCGCCTTGCGCAGGCCCTGGACCATCCGGAACACGTCGCGGCTGCCGATCTTCGTCGAGGCGAAGGCGACCGGGCCTTGCTGTGGCACGGCCCAGACGAAGAGCCGCTGGTCGCCGACATACGTCGCAATCAGCGCCTCGCCGGGCCGCAAATTCTTCTGCACCTCCTCGACGGAGGCGGGCCGGGGATCGATCAGCTGCGCGTAGCTCGGGAAGCGCTTCTCGATTTCCTCGCGCACCCGCGCCCGGGCGCCCCGGAGCTGATCGATCTGCTGGCGCAGCGCCGTCACGGTGCCCGCGTCCTGCTCGCTCGTCGGCTGTGTCAGCATGTTGGTGAGCAGCCCCTGGAGCGCCGCTACCTGCTTCTCGGCGTCCTGCTCGTGGCGGACGAGATCGGCGAGCGCGCGGTCGCCGGTGCCGGCGCGCGCGGAGGACTCCGCGAGCGCGCGCTCCACGGTGCGGCCGCGCACGGCGTCCGCGGCCCGGAAGGTCTCGGCCGCCACGTCGCCGCCGCCATCGGACAGCAGCTCGATATAGGACTCGACGAGTACCTGCAGGATGCGGTCGCGCTGCGCGTCCGAGCCGCCGCCCTCGCTGCTCTCGGCTTCGCGCGCGGGCGACAGCAAGATCGGCATGGCGGTCTCGAACTCGCTCCTGGCGCGCGCCGTCTGGCCGGCACGGGCGAGCGCGAAGCCGAGCCAGCCATGGGCGGCGGCGGTCGAGAAGCTCTTCTCGCCGAGCCGCGCGCGGCTCTGCTCGAGATTGTGCTCCATGATGGTGACGGCCTCGGCCGCGCGCCCTGTTCGCACGAGCACGACGCCGTAGCTCGAATCGCTCTCGAGAAAGCGCCGCCGCAGGTTTGGATTGCCGCTGACCGCGCGCTCGATGGTGGCGTAGGTCGCCTTCGCGGCATCCGTCTTGCCTTGCGAGACCTGCGCCCGCGCCTCCCAGAACAGAGCCGCAACCACGCTTTGCGAGCCGGGATCGTAGCCGAGCGTCTCGTAGATGTTGCGGGCGGCCGCGCTCAGCTTCTCGCTGTCGGCCATCCTCCGCTCCTCGAAGAGGACGCGGGCAAGCAGAATGATGTCGGCGGCGGTCTCCGGCGCGAAGCGCCCGAACCGCTCGAGCCGGTTCAGCAAGGCGACGCGCGCCTCGGCCTCGGCCTCAACCAAGCGCCCTTGCGGCAGCAGGGCGTTGGCGAGCGAGGCGTGCATGTTGTCCCGCAGATTGGCGAAGGTGCCCGGCGGGAGGTCGAGCGTGCTCTCGGCCGCAACCAGATCGGCCAAGAGGCGGATGGATTCGCGGGCATCGTTCTCGGCCGCCGCGTACTGGCCGGTCGCCAGCGCCACCAAGTTGCGGCCCACCAGCACCTGCACAAGGAAATTCTCGCGCTTGATCGGTGTCGGGTTCGGCCAATTGGCGGACCGCGTGTAGAGGTTCTCCAGATGCTCAAGCGCATTGCGCGCGATATCGATCCGGCCAAGACGAACGGAGTACGTTATCCTGTTCTGCAGGAGGTTGAAGAGCGCGACCTTCGGCAGCTGGCCCTCCTCGACCAGGCGCTGGCGCGCGCGGACGACCTCGAGCGCGTTCTTGTAATCGCCGGCGGCGTCGTAGGCGAAGGTCAGGCGCTGCAGATAGACCAGGTGCGTGCCCTTCGGGAGGCTCGCCTTTTCCGCGAGATCCGCGGCCTGCTTGAAGTCCGAGATCCGTTGCTGGATGCGGCCCAGCTCCGTGGCAGCCAGGCCGCGTTTGAAATAGAAATCGGCGAGCGCGGCGGCGGCGGCGCCTGCGGGCGGCTGCGCGTCCGCGGTCGCCCGGTTGGCCGCGAGCTTCACCGGATCCGGCTTCTGGCGGTCGAGGATCGCGGTGATGTCGTCGATCGTGCGCGGCGGCGGCACGAACGACACCGGCGCTGCCGCACGCCCTTTGTCGGGGCCGCCGCCGCGCGCCTGATCGATGATCTTGAGCGCGTCGTCGAGCGACTGCGCGAGCACCGCTCCGCCGAAGGGTGCGAGAAGGGGAATCGCCACGGCGCAAGCAATCCCCACACGGCGAGCAATGGCGCAGAGAGTCCTCATGGCCGCGCTCCCAATAGCACGCATAATCGACTATTCAGCGCTGAGGACGCCGTCAAGCGGTTTGGTCACACAGCGGCACCGAATGGGCGCTAGCCCGCCTTGTCAGCCTCCGGCGCGTCGCTCGCGAGGATGACCTTGCGGTGCGGCACGGGAACCTCGATGCCGGCGGCATGAAACGCCTTCTTGAAGCGGCGATTGAACTCGCGGCCGACCGACCACTGCCGGCTCGGCAGGGTCTTGAGCCGCACCTGGATGATCGCCGCCGACGCCTCGAAGCGGTCGAGGCCCACGACCTCGAGCGGTGCCAGCATGAACGGCCCGAAGGCGGGATCGGTCGCAAGCTCCTCCGCCACGCCCTTCAGGACGCCCACCACGCGATCGGTGTCCTCGCTATAAGCCACCGCGACGTCGACAACGTAGAACGCGTAGTCCCGCGTGAGGTTCTTGACGGCCGCCACGTCGCTGAACGGCACGGTGTGCACGGTCCCGGCCGCGTCGCGCAACTTGAGGCACCGGATCGAGATGCCTTCGACCACGCCCGCATGGCCGTTGCCGACGTCGACGACGTCGCCGACCGCGAGCGTGTCCTCGATCAGGATGAACAGGCCGGTGATGATGTCCTTCACCAGCGCCTGCGCGCCGAAGCCGATGGCGATGCCGACGATGCCGGCGCCCGCGAGCAGCGGCGCGATGTTGACCCCTACCTCCGATAGCACGACCAGCACCACCATGGTGGCGATCAGGACCATCATCGCCGAACGCATGAGCGGCAGCAGCGTTCGCACGCGGGCGCTGCGCGGGCGCACGGTGCCCGCGCGGTCGAGTCCCGTGAGGTAGCGCTCGATCGCCGAGCTGAAGAGCTCCCAGACTACGATGCCGACCGCGACCACCGTGCCGATCGAGACCGCCGAGCCCGCCACTTCGCGCCCGACCCCCGAGGCGAACCAGCCGAGGATGTCGGCGCCCCAGGCCTGCAGCAGCGCGAGCCCGGCAAACACGTAGATGATCGCGGAGGCGATCGCCGAGAGTATCGGGATGTAGCGGTTGGCGCGGCTTTCCAGCGTGGGGAACCGCTGCTTGAGATCGGGATGAATGGCGAAGCCGCGCTCGGCGAGGCTCGAGACGATGCGCACGAGCACGCCCGCGCCTAGGACGAGGACGATACTGAGCAGCGTCGCCCGCAGCAGGAAGGCGAAGCCGCCGGGGATCTGCAGCGCATAAACCGCGTAGATGCCGGCGATGTAGACGACCGCGAGGACGTGCCAGGTGTCGGCAAGGCGGTTCCTGAGCACGCGCCAGCCGTTCCCGGACGCCGGCTCCGCGGCGCTCGCCCGCTTGCCCTGGATGAATCCGGCGATCGCCAGCCGGTTCTGCAGCACGAAAATGATGGCCAGCACCGCGAGCACCAGGCCCGAGCTCTTGAGCAGCGTCGTATAGATTCCGCCGGGCACGCCCAGCCACCACGAGGCCTCGGCCACCGCGTAGCCGTAGACGGCCCAGCCCACGAACCGGCGCGCCCAGATGTAAAGATAGTTGCGCGTCTCCTCGCCCGCGCCGAACAGGCCCACCGGCGAGCCGGACGAGAGCAGCAGCCCGCGCGCTACCGCCAGCAGCGCCCGCGCTAGCACGCTCGCCCGGATGATCACCTCCGCCACCAGCCGGGTCTCGATCCGCGGCTGCAGCAGCGGCAGCACGCCATAGGCGACCGCCGCGAAGACCAGCAGCGGCACCAGATCGATCACGATCCGAAGCAGCGTCAGCAGCGCGCGTGCGACGCCGGCCGTCCCCGAGCGGTTGGCAAGCGCGCCGCGCGGTCTCGCCAACACGGCTCGCACGAGGAACTCGGCGGCCGCCGCGAGCCCGAACACCAGCGCCAGATGCCAGAGCACCTGGAACCAGCGCGCGCGCGCCTCCGCGTCGTTCACCTGGCTCTCGGCCCAGCGGACGAGCCGCGGCGCATCGACGACGGCGGCCGCGGTCGCCAGGATCTCGCCGCTGATGGCGTCGATCTGCTGCGAGAGCGTATCGAAAAAACCCGGCCGCTGCTGCGGCGCCGCCGGCGCCTCCGGCCGGCCGGCACGCTCCGCCGCGATCAGCGCCCGCAGCTCCGCGATCAGGTACGCGCGGTCCTGCTCGTTCTCGAGCTTGTCGACGAGCCGTTGCAGCTCGTCGATGCTGACGGTCGCGGATTTCGGTGCCGCCGCTGGCGCTGCGGCCGGCTGCGCGGCCGCCGGCAGCGCCCAGAGCAGAAGCCCAAGTGCCAAAAAAGCCGCAAGCCGCCGCGCTCGCTCCCTCGCCATCCCGCGTCCTTCGATCACCGCGCCATTGCCCGCCCCGGGAAGAGGAATAGGCCTCACCGGCAGAAAGGAAAGCGTCGATTCTGGGCCGCGATGCGCAGCGTCACGCGCCAACGGCCGCTCCGGTCACGATTTTGACGCCGTCTTCTCCGCCTCTCGCTTCGCCATGAGATCGGCGAGATCGGCATTTCCCTCCGCGCGAAGGCCCGCGATGACCCGCGCGCGGTCGGTGGCGTCGCGGTTCTGGCTGAGCTTGAACTTTCCCTCGAGGCGCGTGATGCGGATCGCGAAACCGGAGATGCCGCGCAGCATGCCCTGGCGGTATTTTTCGGGCTGGTCGGCCATGCGCCACGGCGTCTCGGCACCGGCCTCGTGATGGTCCGCCAGCCGCGCCACCAGCCGCTCGAGCGCCGCCGCGTCCTCGATCGGCTCGACCGTCCCGTAGGCGTGGACGATGCTGTAGTTCCAGGTCGGCACCGCCGGATGGGTCGCGTACCAGCGCGGCGTGATGTAGCCGTGCGGCCCCTCGAAGATCGCCAGCACCTCGCGGCCGGCGGCGAGGTCCTTGAGCTGCGGATTGCCGCGGGCGAGATGGCCCCAGAGCACGCCGTGCTCGCCGTCCTCGGCGTCGTAGAGGAAGGGGATGTGGCTCGCGACCATGCCCGAGGCGCCGGTCGAGACCAGAATTCCGAAATTGTGATCGCGGATGAAATCGGCGAGCACCTCCTGTCGCGACTCGGCGAAATGGCTCGGTATATACACCATGGAAAGGCTTCTCCCTTAGAGAGGAACGCCCGCGGCGTTGAGGGCCACGCTGGTGAGGAGGCCCGCGCCCGACAAGATCAGCACCGATCCCGAGACCCGGTCCACCCAGGCGAAGTGGCTGACATGGGCGAAGCGCCGGAGCGCCACGATCCCGAAGCAGAGCCCGAGCCACCAGACCAGCGAGCCCGCGAACACGCCGCCGACCAGGATCCAGACCAGGACGAGGCTCACGGTGCCATCATAGTCGAAACCGACCTTCGCGAAGATGGCGGCGAAGGCAAGGATGGTGATGGGGTTGGTGATGGTGAGCGCGAAGGTCGACGCGAAGGCCGCCGCCAGGTTCTCGCCCTTGAGCGGCTGCGGATCGGCGTTGCGCCGGCTGCGGATGGCGCGCGCGCCGACCAGCACCAGATAGACGCCGCCGAGCCCGCCGAACCATTCCTGGTAGCCCAGCAGCAAGTCGCGCACGACGGTGAGGCCGAGTCCCGCGACGATCCCGAAGATCACGTCGGCAACCGCCGCGCCCAATCCCGAGACGATGCCGAAAATCGCGCCCTCGAAGAAGGTCCGGCGCACGCAGAGCACGCCCACGGGCCCCGCGGGAACGGCGATCACCATTCCGACGAAGATGCCTTTGATCAGGTAGAGGAGAGTGGCAGGCAATGGGCGAGAGAAGCCTTTGGCCGCGGATCGGCCAGTCTTGCCTTCTCCCTTCACGGCGTGCAACCCGAGAATGCCCATGCCGCGCGAAAAATCGGCTGTACCCGGGGCGGGCGATACCTATGTTGGTGAGATCGGATCCGTCGCTTCGGCTCCGGAAAGGACTGGGCATGTCGGACGAGCCCCTGGGCGAGGCGCGCAAGAAGCTGGTGGAGAGCAAGCAGCGCTGGGCGCGTGAGGGCCGGCTCATCACCGGCCGGCACGCGCGGCCCGAGACCGAGCGCCTGCCGCCCGGCCAGCGCGAGGTCAAGGACTGGCCGGTGCTCGACCTCGGCGTCCAGCCGGAGGTGCCGCTCGACCGCTGGCAGCTCGGCGTCGACGGGCTGGTCGAGCAGCCCGTCGCCTGGGACTGGGCGACGTTCCGCGCGCAGCCGCAGACGCGCGAGATCTCCGATATTCACTGCGTCACGCAGTGGTCGCGTTACGACAACGCGTGGGAAGGCGTTTCGGCGCGGCATCTGCTGAGCGTGGTGCGGCCCAAGGCCGAGGCGAGGTTCATCACCTTCACGAGCTACGACGACTACACCACCAACCTGCCGCTCGCCGACTTCGACGACGAGGACGTGCTGCTCGCGCATTCCTGGCAGGGCAAGCCGATCCCGCGCGAACACGGCGGGCCGGTACGCGTCGTCGTGCCGAAGCTCTATTTCTGGAAGAGCGCGAAGTGGATCCGGCGGATCACCTTCATGGCCGAGGACAAGCCGGGCTTCTGGGAGGTCCGCGGCTATCACATGCGCGGCGATCCCTGGACGGAGGAGCGCTATGGCTGACGGCAACGCGTTCGATTTCACCCTCTCGACGATCGACGGCGCGCCGCTGCCGCTGGGGGCCTTTCGCGGCAAGCCGGTGCTGCTGGTGAACACCGCCTCGTTCTGCGGCTACACGCCGCAATACGCCGAGCTGGAGAAGCTGCACCAGCGCTTCGCCAAGCGCGGCCTCGTGGTGCTGGGCGTGCCGTCGAACGACTTCGGCGCGCAGGAGCCGGGCACGCCGGCCGAGATCAAGGATTTTTGCTCGACCACCTACCGCGTGACCTTCGCGCTCGCCGGCAAGGAGCGCGTGATCGGGCGGGAGGCGCACCCGCTCTATCGCTGGATTGAATCGGAGCTCGGCGAGGCCGGTGTGCCCCGCTGGAACTTTCACAAATATCTGATCGCGCCCGATGGCAGCCTGGCCGGCGCCTGGCCCTCGGCGGTCAAGCCGCAGGCGGCGGAGATCGTCGAGGAGATCGAGCGCCTGCTCGGCTAGCGCTCCCCGCGCTGCCACCTTCATGCCAGGGCCGTGGCGAGCTCCGCGAAGTCGGCCACGATGAGATCGGGCTGGTGCGGCGTCTCGCCGAAGGGACGCTTGCGGCGGTCGATGAAGGCCGTGCGCATGCCGAAGGCCTTGGCCCCGATGCAGTCGAAGGCATGATTGGCGACGAAGAGGCAGCTCGAGCGAGCCACGCCGATCACCTGCTCCGCGGTCGCGTAGGTCTTCCAGTGCGGCTTGAAGTAGCCGGCGTCCTCGGCGGAGATCACGTAGTCGAAGCGGAATCCGATGTGCGGGCCGGCGGCCTTCAGCATGTCGCGGTCACCGTTGGAGAGGACCGCAAGCTTGAGCCCGGCGCCGCGCAGCCGCTCGAGCGCCGCCACCACGTCGGGAAACGGCCTCAGCGTCTCGATCTGCGCGACGAGCCAGCGCACCTCGTCCTGGGTATAGGCGATCCGGCAGCGGTCCATCACGTAGGAGACTGCGCGATGCCCGATCTGCCGATAGGGCGTATGCCCGCGGTCGCAAAGCGCATCGATCATCGAGTTCTCGAAATGCGTCCGCCGCCACCACGTGACGAAGCTGTTGGCCTCGCCGCTCCAGCCCTTCTTCCTCAGGAACGGCGTCACCGCCTCGGTGAGGCCCTTCTGCATGTCGACGATGGTGCCGTACTGGTCGAACACCAGCACCTTGATCTCGCGTTTGAGAATTTCGACGTGTTTCATTGACGATTTCCGCAATCTAGGCGTCGCGCTGGGTGCGGCGCCTTGAAGCATGCTGGATGTAAAGTACGACGACCTGATCCGAAGACTCGTCGACAAAGTAGTAGATCAAATACGGATATCTCCGCACCACAAGTTTGCGCACCCCCTCCATCGTCTGCCGCCGCCCGACTTGCGGAAATAAGACAACGCTTTCTAGTGCCTCCAAAATCGCAGTGCGCACACGCAGAGCGCTTCCGGGTTCCGAGCGCGGAGGTAGTCGGCAATTTCTGTGATGTCTTGAACTGCCTCAGGAGTGAGGCGCAGCCTCATCGATCGAAGCGGCGGAAAGCGGCTTCGATTTCAGCCTCGGTCGCAAACCGACCCGCTTTCGCCTGCTCGAGGCCTCGTAGAACCCCAGCCAAGTGTTCCGGGTCAATGGGCTCGGGCTCGCGGTCGTTGCTCACCAGATGGAGCATGGTGCGCGCTATCTCGTCCTGGCTTTCCGCCGGAAGACGGCGCACGGCTTCGAGGGCCTTCTCAAGAAGCTTGGTCATATCCTAAACGATACGCGCTCCCGCTTGCGGAGGGAAGAGTTCGATGCCGGGGTGGTGTCTCAGTTCACCTCGGCGGCGTTGGCCGGTAATCATCGGGTATTCTGAACAATCGGCGAATCCATTTCCTCGGGCGAACGCGCGCGGTCCCGAGTCTGGCTGACACTCCCATCAAGAAGGTCATCGTCACCAGTACCGTGAGCATGTTAGTCCCGATGATTGCGAAGACTCGGCTCGGGCTGGTGTTGCCCGGCACAGTGAGCAGATAGTCCTCAAGTGCAAGAGGCGCCACAAAAGTGACGAAAATGATCGGTGGCCAAAGTCTTCTGACAAGCCACATCGCTGTTACCGGCGCTTACTACGAGATTACCGCTAGCGCGGAGGGCCGCGTCGCAGCAACCTTCGCCGGCGCCGGCAAATCCCGCGCGCTCTTGAGCGTGCGCACGGCGAGGCGCTCCATGCGGCCGCGGATCTCCATCTCGTGGCGCTCGGCGTGGCTCAAGTCGACCCCGGCGTGCGCCACCACCGCCTCGGAGACCACCAGCTCCGCGCCATAGGTCTTGGTGAGACCCTCGAGTCGGCTCGCGGTGTTGACGCTGTCGCCGACCGCCGTCAGCGAGACGGCGCGGCCATAGCCCATCTCGCCGACGATGGCGGGTCCCGTGTGGATGCCGATGCCGATGCGCAGCGGGTCCGGCAGATCGTGCGCCAGGGTCTCGTTCAGGTGCGCGAGGCGACCCGACATCGCGCGCGCCGCGGCGAGCGCCTCGCGGCATCCGGCCTCGACGCCGCGGTCGAGGCCGAAGAGCGCCATCACGCCGTCGCCGATGAACTTGTCGATCCGGCCGCCGGCATCCTCGATCGCGTGGCCCATCTCCGCGAAATACCGGTTCAGCAGAAACACCACGTCGTAGGGCAGCTTCTGCTCCGAGAGCTTGGTGAAGGCGCGCAGGTCAGCAAACAAGATCACGATCTCGCGCTCGGTGCCCGTGAGGTAGCTCGGCCGGCGGAAGCCGTCGCGCGCCTGTGCCGTCGCGGGCAGCAGCGGCGTCACGCGCAGGTCGCCCAGCGGCCGAAGCTGGCAAGCGAGCCGCACGTCGGGCGCGGCACCCACGCGCTCCAGCACCTTGAGCTCCTCCGGCGAGGGCGGCGGCATGGCATCGGGCTCGCCGGCCACGCGAACCCGGCAGGTCGAGCAGCGTCCGCGACCGCCGCAGACGGAGGCGTGCGGAATACCGTTGAGCCGACTCGCCTCCAGGACGGAAATGCCCGGCACGATCTCGATCCGGCGGCCGCTCGGGTATGTCAGCCGGACGACGCCGCGCAGGCGCTGCCAATGCCAGCGCGCGATGCGGGCGGCGAGCACCGCAATGAGCGCGCCCAGGAAGCCGATGCGCACCCAGGCGATCATCAGGTTGATGAACGCCACGTCTGCCGGCGCGGCGTTGTGGTGCACCTTCTGCATCTCGGCGACCCAGTCGGGATTCTCCGCGAGGGTCAGCACCTCGCGGCCGCTCTCGGCATAGCCGAGGATCGCCAGGGTCGGCATCAGGAGCGCGAAGGCGAAGAGCAGCGGCTGCCAGCGCTCGTACCATGGGCGGAGACGGAGCGAGAACCGGAGCCCGATCACCGCATGCACCCAGGCGATCACCAGCACGACCAGCTGCAGGAACCCGGCCCAGGGATCGACGACGTAGTAGTTGTAGAGCAGCGACGAGTAATAGCCGAAGTCCGCGTCGTAGAAGCTGTCGGCGACGCGGGTGTGCAGCACGTGCGAGGTCAGGATGAACGGAATGCAGAAGCCGAGCACGAGCTGCAGCGCCTCGGCGAGCGGCATCTTGAGCGAGCGGCGCTGCCAGAGCGCCCAGAGCGCCAATGAATAGTGCGTGGCGAAGGCGCCGTAGAGCGCGAGCGTGCCAAGGTCGCTCGCCCAGAACTTGTAGATGTACTGGAGCGCACGATCCATCAGCTCGAGCGAGATCAGGCCCAGGCTGTGGTTGATGAAATGCGTCGTCACGTAGGCGAACATGACGAGCCCCGAAATGAGGCGCAGCCGCCGGATCACGCCACGTCCTCGCTCTTGCCTCGCGCGCGCCGACACATTACACCGTTTTAAGTTGCAAACGAGGCCGCCGCGCGGCCAATCCGGCGCGTCCGAATCCAACGAGACGCGACCGGCGCAACGCGCGGTCGGAGGGAGAGCCTTGCCGAGCAGGAAAGCGGAAGCGGCGCAGCCGGAGGAGATGATCTCGGTGCGCCACCTCACAAAGCGCTTTGGTCCGATTCTCGCCGTGGACGACGTTTCGCTCAGCGTGAGGCGCGGCGAGGTGCTGGGCTTCCTCGGCCCCAACGGCGCCGGCAAGTCCACCACCATGAAGATGATCACCGGCTTCCTGGCGCCGAGTTCGGGCACCGCGGTGGTCTGCGGTGCGGATATCACCGAGGACCCGCTCGCAGCCAAACGCCGGATCGGCTACCTGCCGGAGGGCGCGCCGTCCTATCCCGACATGACGCCGACGGCGTTCCTGTGGTTCGTGGCGCGTATACGCGGCTTCAGGGGCGGCGAGGCGCGCGAGCGGATCAAGACGGCGATCGAGCGCACGTCGCTCCAGAGCGTGCTGGCGCAGCCGATCGACACGCTCTCCAGGGGCTTCAAGCGCCGCGTCGGCCTCGCGCAGGCGCTGCTGCACGATCCGCCCGTGCTGATCCTCGACGAGCCGACCGACGGGCTCGATCCCAATCAGAAGCACGAGATGCGCAAGCTCATCAACGTCCTGGCGCCGGAGAAGGCGATCATCATCTCGACGCATCTCCTGGAGGAGGTGGACGCCGTCTGCAGCCGCGCCGTGGTGATCGCAAACGGCAGGCTGGTGGCGGACGGCACTCCAGCCGAACTCGAGCAGCGCTCGCGGCATCACAACGCCGTCCATATCGAAGTCGCAGACATCGCCCCCGGCGAGGTCGCGGCGGCGCTCGCGCGGCTCCCGGGCGTGGCCTCGGTCGAGGCGGCCGATGACGACGACGGCGGCGCGCTGATCGCGTTCGCGCGGGACGGACGCTCCATCGTCGGCGAGGTCACCGACCTCGCCCGGGCGATGCGCTGGAACGTGGCGGGACTGCGGGTCGAGCGCGGCCGGCTCGACGACGTGTTCCGCACCGTCACCGCGACGGCAGCCTGAGCCCGCCGCACGCCATGCGCCAGATCGCCGTCATCGTCCGCCGCGAGCTTGCGAGCTACTTCGCGACCCCCCTCGCCTACGTCTTCATCGTGATCTTCCTGGTGCTCGCGGGATCGCTCGCGTTCTTCGTCGCGAACTTCTTCGACCGCGGCCAGGCGGACCTGCAGCCGTTCTTCACGTTCCATCCCTGGCTCTACCTCGTGCTGATCCCTGCGCTCGCCATGCGGCTCTGGGCCGAGGAGCGCAAGAGCGGCACCGTCGAATTGCTGTTGACCCTGCCGATCTCCATGACCGAGGCGGTGATCGGAAAATTCCTGGCGAGCTGGGCCTTCGCGGGTATCGCGCTGATCCTGACGGTGCCGTTCTGGATCACCGTCAACTACCTGGGCCACCCCGACAACGGCGTGATCCTCGCGAGCTATATCGCGAGCTTCCTGATGGCGGGCGCCTTCCTCGCGATCGGCGCCTGTCTCTCGGCGCTCACCAAGAACCAGGTGATCGCCTTCGTGGTCACCGCCGCCGTGTGCTTCGTCTTTACCGTGAGCGGCGCGCCGATCGTGCTGGGCTTCATCAAGGGCTGGGCGCCCGAGGGGGTGCTGAGCACGGTCGCGGGCTTCAGCTTCCTCACGCATTTCAACGCGATCATCCGCGGCGTCATCGACCTCAGGGACGCCGTGTTCTTCCTCTCGGCGATCGCGTTCTTCCTCTACGCGAACATCGTCATCGTCGATCTCAAGAAGGCGGATTGAGCGGGCGGCCGGGCATGGCATTCCCCAACTTCTCGCGCCGCACCCTCGCGCTCCTGAGCCTCGCCTCGGCGGCGGTGCTGTTCGTGTGCGTCAACCTGATCGCCAACCAGGTCCTGCGCTCGGCGCGCATCGACCTCACGGCTGACCGCATCTACACGCTCTCCGACGGCACTGCCCGCACGCTGGCGGAGATCCAGGAGCCGCTCACGCTGCGCTACTACTACTCGCGCCGGCTCGGCAACGAGATTCCGTCCTACGGCATCTACGCCCAGCGGGTGCGCGAGACGCTCGAGGAATATGCGGCGCGCGCCAAGGGCAAGATCGATCTGCAGGTGATCGATCCGGAGCCGTTCTCGCCCGAGGAGGACCGCGCCGTCGCGCAGGGCCTGCAGGGCGTGCCGCTCGAGCAGGGCGGCGAGAAGGTCTACTTCGGCCTGGTCGCCACCAACTCCACCGACGACCAGGAGCTGATCCCGTTCTTCCAGCCCGAGCGCGAGCGGTTCCTGGAGTACGACCTCACCAAGATGATCCACTCGATCGCGCGGCCGAAGAAGACGGTGATCGGGCTGGTCACCGCGCTGCCGCTGGAGGGCGACTTCGCCGCGGCGATGCAGGGCCAGCCGCTCCGGCCCTATGCGATCGTGACCCAGCTCCGCCAGCTCTACGAGCTGCGCACGATCTCCACCGAGTTCGACAAGGTCGAGCCCGATGTCGACGTCCTGCTGATCGTGCATCCGCAGAACCTGCCTCCGAAGACGCTCTACGCCATCGACCAATTCGTGCTCGGCGGCGGTCGGGCCCTGGTGTTCGTCGATCCGCATTCCGAGACCCAGGAGATTCGGCCGAGCCGCTACGCGCCGCCGGGCGGGCCGGTCGACAGCAATCTGGAGCCGCTGTTCAAGAGCTGGGGCGTCGAGCTCGAGCCGAAAGTCGTGGTGGGCGACCGGCAGGCCGCACGGCGCGTCAACATAGGGACCGCCACTTCGCCGCAGCCGCTCGACTACGTCGCCTGGCTCCGCCTCAAGGACGACGCCCTCAACCACGACGAGCTCGTCACCGGCGACCTCGACCAGATCGCCATGGCGAGCGCCGGCATCTTGAAGCCGGCGAAGGACGCCAAGACCAGCTTCGTCCCGCTGATCCGGACCTCGACCGAGTCCGAGGAGATCCCGGTCGACAAGGTCGAGGGGATGCCGGACGTGGCAGGCCTGCTCGACAATTTCAAGCCGTCGGGTGAGCGCTACACGCTCGCGGCGCGCATCAGCGGCCCCGCCGAGACCGCCTTCCCCGACGGCCCGCCCAAGGCCAAGGACGAAAAGCAGGCGAGCGACGCCCAGACCGGCGCTGATGCGGCCAAGAAGGCCGACCCGGCGAAGCCCGAGGAGCCGCAGCTCAAGGAGGCGAAGCAGCCGATCAACGTGATCGTGGTCGCCGACACCGACATGCTGGAGGACCGGTTCTGGGCACAGACTTCGGACTTCTTCGGCCAGCAGGTGGTGGTACCGACCGCGAGCAACGGCGATTTCGTCGCCAATGCGCTCGAAGTCCTGGCGGGCGGCAACGACCTGATCAGTCTCCGGAGCCGCGGCACCGCCGCGCGGCCCTTCGTCGTCGTCGACCAGATCCAGCGCGCGGCCGAGGCGCAGTACCGCGCCAACGAGAAGGCGCTCGAGGACAAGCTCAAGGCGACCGAGGGCAAGATCAAGGACATCCAGCAGAACAAGGAGGGCACGGTCACCTTGACCGCGGAGCAGAGCCAGGCGATCGAGAATTTCCGCGGCGAGATGCTGCGCACGCGGCAGCAGCTGCGCGTCGTGCAGCGGGCGCTCCGCCAGGACATCGATCGGCTCAAGGCGAAGCTGGAATTCTTCGACATCGCCTTCATCCCGATCCTGGTGGGGATCGTCGCGATCGTGCTGGGCGCGGTGCGCATCCAGCGGCGCAAGCGTCCAACCCTGCACGCCTGAGCGGAGAGAGCGGTACCGATGCACAGCAAGGGAGTGATCGCGTTGATGGCGGCGGCGGCTCTCTCGGTCGTGGTCGCGGCGGCCCTCTCGCTCACCGGCGGCGCCGCGCCGATCGATCCGCTGGCGGGCAAGGCGGTGCTGCCGCGGGTGGCGGCCAAGCTCGGCGACGTCGCCAAGGTGGTGGTGAAGCGCGTGAGCGGGACCACCACTTTCGTGCGCCAGGACAACGTCTGGACCGTCGCCGAGAAGAGCGGCTATCCCGCCGACGCCGCCAAGGTGCGCAAAATGCTGCTCGGCCTCGCCCAGATCGCCTATGTCGAGCCGAAGACCGCCGAGCCGAGCCTCTACAAGCGCCTCAACGTCGAGGACCCCAGTGCCGAGAAGAGCCAGTCGGCGCTGGTCGAGGTCTATGACAGCCAGGGCGGCGCGCTCGGCTCGGTGATCGCGGGCCGCCGCCGGATCGACGAGCTCGGCGGCGGCAACGATGGCGTCTACGTGCGGCTACCGGGCGAGGCCCGGTCGTGGCTTGCCCGCGGCACGCTCGACCTCGAGACCGACCTTACGCAATGGCTCGACCGGAAGATCGCCGACATCGGCGAGAAGCGGACCAGGCAGGCGGTGCTGCAGCAGCCCGATGGCACCACGCTCACCATCGCCCGCGAGAAGCCCGAGGACAAATTCGCGGTCAAGGACCTGCCGTCCGGCCGCAAGCTCAAGAGCGACACCGGCATGGTCGAGCCCGCAACCGCGCTGCAGGGCCTCGAACTCATCGACGTGAAGCCCGCGAGCGACGCCAATTTCCCTAAGGAGGGTCTCAACACCGCGACCTACACGACCTTCGACGGGCTCGCGGTGCACGTCGAGGTGGCGAAGCTCGACACCACGGACTGGATCCGGCTCTCGGCCTCGGCCACCGGCGACGACAAGGTCAAGTCGGAGGCGGACACGCTGAACAAGACCTGGTCGCGGTGGGTCTACGGAATCGCGGCCTTCAAGGCAGGCGCGCTCCGCACGAAGATGGACGATCTGCTGGAGGCGCCGGCGGCGCCGCCGGCCGGCGCCCAGAGCACGCCCGTGGCGCCGCTGCAGAAACAGTGAGCGAGCACGCGCCGGTCTCGCCCTGCGTCGGCGTCTGCGTGCTCGACCCCGTGACGCAGCTCTGCCGGGGCTGCGGCCGCAGCATCGACGAGATCGCTCGGTGGCCGGGGCTCAGCGCCGAGGAAAAGCGGCGAATCATCGGAGAACTGCGCGGCCGCGAGCCGCACCCGCAGGGCAGGCATGCCGGGACCGGGCGAACCCCCCGTTGATGTCGGCGCCGCCGAACCCCATTTCGCGGGATAGCCCCACCACAACCCGGAGATACCCGCCATGGCGGAGACCTCGACCCTCGCGCCGCCCGCCGTCACCGGGCGCGCTGTTGTGCGCGTGGTGCGCGGGATGCCTGCCAGCGACGGCGCGGGCGTCCGTCTGACGCGTGTGATCGGCCAGCCCGGCCTCTCCGAAGTCGATCCGTTCCTGCTGCTCGACGAGTTCCGCTCCGACAATCCCAACGACTACATTGCGGGCTTCCCCGAGCATCCCCACCGCGGCTTCGAGACCGTGACCTATCTCATCGCGGGACGCATGCGGCACGAGGACAACAAGGGCCACAAGGGACTGCTCACGGCCGGGAGCGTGCAGTGGATGACGGCGGGGCGCGGCATCGTCCATTCGGAGATGCCGGAGCAGGAGAACGGGCTGCTCCAGGGCTTCCAGCTCTGGGTCAACCTGCCCCGCCGCAGCAAGATGACGGAGCCGCGCTATCAGGAGTATGCGCCCGGCGATATCCCGGAGGCGGTGCTCCCGGGCGGCGTCCGCGCCCGCGTGATTGCGGGCCGCTTCGCCGGAGCAATCGGCCCGATCGATGCCGGCGCGACCGAGCCGGTCTATCTCGACTTGGGGCTGCCGGCCGGCAGCGGCGTGCAGGTGCCGCTACCCGCGGACCACGTGGCCTTCGCCTATGTGTTCGAGGGCGCCGCCAAGGTCGGCTCGGCCGGCACCACCGTGCCCAAGGGAACGCTCGCGGTTCTGGGTGCGGGCGAGACTCTGGACCTGCGGACTGATGCGGGCGATGCCCGCCTGCTCCTCGTCGCGGGCAAACCGCTCGGCGAGCCGGTCGCGCGCTATGGGCCTTTCGTCATGAATACCGAGGCGGAGATCCACCAGGCCGTGCGCGATTTCCAGGCGGGCCGGCTCTAGGGGCAGCGACCGCGCTTACTCGACGGGCTTCGGATACTGGCCCGTGTAGCTGGTGGCGCGGGCGGGCTGGGTCTCGGTGTAGCAATCGACGGTCGCGAGCGTCCGGTAGCAGTACTGCACCGGGATCGGCGGCGGCGGCGCATCGGCGGAAACCGGCGACGGCTCGGTCGAGCGCCAGCGGCTTTGCGGCGGCGCGAATTCCGCCCGGTCCTGCCAGGCGTTGCAGGCGCCGAGGGCGAGAAGTGCCAGGATGGCAAGAGCGCGACACGGGATGGACATGGGCGAAGGCTCGGTTCTGCCGGGGCTTGCGAAGCTCGTACCCCAGGCTGATTTCTAAGGCTTAGTCGGTTAATCTTCCGTTGCCATGGCCTCGACCCTCAAAATTGCACCAAGCGCCGCTCTCCTCCTCGGCCTGGCGCTGCTGCTGGCCGCCTGTTCGGGAAAGCCGCAGTGGGTCAAACCCGGCGCGAGTGGCGATACCGTGAGCGACGATCTCGCGGAATGCCAGGCGCTGGCCACCGCCGCCACCCGGCGCGACGCCGCGATCGACCAGGACATCCTCGCGGCGCGCGGCTCCGATTGGCAGCGCAGCAACACGCTGCAGGCGAAGAAATCCACCTTCGCGCTGCAGGACCAGGGGCACGCCCGGGACATCATCGCCGATTGCATGAGCGCCAAGGGCTACGTCCCGCGGGGAGCCCACCCCGGTTAACCCGGTCGGAGGTCTGGAAAGTGGTGGCGCCCCTGTGTACGATTGCGCGTCATGGTCGAGTCTGACCCTCTCGATGCTCGTGCGAGCGCTGGTGCGGGCGACATGCTCGCGCAATTCGTGGCGTCTTCGGCTTCAACATGACGACCGAAGGAACCGTCCACATCGTGGACGACGACGACGCGGTCCGGGATTCCCTGTCGGTGCTGCTGGGTGCGGCCGGATTCAATGTCGCTACGTATCCCTCGGCCGACGCCTTTCTGATGACTGCTCCGCAAAGCGCAGGCTGCGTGGTGATCGACGTGCGCATGCCCGGCATGGGGGGACTCGAGCTCCAGGAAGAGCTCGCCCGGCGGGGCCGGCGCATCCCCGTGATCGTGATGACCGGACATGCCGACGTGCCGCTTGCGGTCAAGGCCATGAAGGCGGGCGCCGTCGACTTCGTCGAGAAGCCGTTCGAGGAACAGGCGATGCTGACCGCGATCGGACGCGCCTTCAGCCTCGGGCTCGAGACCGCCCGCGCGGAGGCCGAGGGAAACGAGATCGGAGGCCGCCTGGCGCAGCTCACCCCGCGCGAGCGCGAGGTGCTGGAAGCGCTGGTCGCCGGCAAGCCCAACAAAATCATCGCCTACGATCTCTCCATCAGCCCGCGCACGGTGGAGATTCACCGCGCCCGCGTCATGGAGAAGATGGAGGCCCGCACTCTCTCGGACCTGGTGCGCATGGCGCTGTCGGTCGGTCTGGGACCGAAGCACGTCTGAGGCCCTCAGCCGTAAGGGGAATCACGTATCCCGCGCAGCCGCGCGGTCATCTATTATTGCCGCGCCGCGCCGGCCCTCGGTCGCGGCGCGCGGTGCGCGCGGCTCGCTCCAAGGACCGCGGGTAACCAGATTGGCAGGAACCTTGATCTATATCGTCGATGACGACGAGGCCGTGCGGGATTCATTGCGCCTGCTCTTGGAAGCACATGGAATGCAGGTGGAGGATTTCGGCTCGACGGCCGATTTCGCCACGGCCTATAGCCAGCATCCCCGCGCATGCCTGATCCTCGACATGCACCTGCCGGTGACCAACGGGCTCGATTTCCTCGCCTCGCACTTCTGCGAGGGCTTCGCTCTCCCCGTGATCATGATGACGGGCAGGGCGGACGATGCGTCCCGCGCGCGCGCCCACGAGCTTGGCGTGATCGCTTTCCTCGAAAAGCCGGTGGACGGCGGCGAGCTCTTGTCGGCGATCGATCGCGCTCTGGTGCCCTGCGGTTGAGCGACGGGCCTCCGTCTATCGTACTAACTAATTGAAAATCAATCCAATTATACGCCCGCGGAAACGTGGTACGTAGGAACCCTTAGGTACTATTCCGAATTTCGAGCGTCCTCGCCCGACGGTAGATGTCTGACCGTACCGGGCTTTTCCGGAGCGAGGAGGGTATCGTGCTCAGGGGCGGATATCACAACATGGATCGGGGTTCGGCAGCGGCGCTCGCGATCATCGAGGTGGACGCCGACGACGATGCCGACAATGACCTCGACTTTCTCGACACGCTCGGCAGCGTCCTGCTCCTGAAGCGGGACAGCGCGCTCTTCCGCGAGGGAGATCCCGCGACCAGCTACTACAAGGTCGTCTCCGGCGCAGTGCGCGCCTACAAGCTGCTGCCTGACGGCAGGCGGCACATCACCGATTTCTTCATGGCTGGCGATCTCATCGGCATCGGCACGCTACTGACGCACGCGTGCACGGTCGAGTCGGTCAACGACGCCACGCTGATCCGCTACGAGCGCCGCGCCATCGACGCCATGATCATGCGCAGCCCGCGCCTCGGCAGGCTCCTGCTTGGCCGGGTGTGCGCGGAGCTCTCCAAGGCACGCACGTCGATGCTGCTGCTGGGGCGGATGAGCGCCCGCGAGCGTCTGGCCAGCTTCCTGCTGCGCATCGCCGCGCGCAACCGCCGCGACGGCAGTGACATCATTCCCCTGCCGATGACTCGCGCCGATATCGGCGACCATCTCGGCCTCACCACCGAGACGGTCTGCCGCACTTTCGCCCAGCTCAAGAGCGCCGGCATCATCGCAGCGGAGAGCCCGCACGAGCTCCGCGTGCTCGAGCATCAGGCGCTGGCGGCGCTGGCGCAGGGGGTCTGAGCAGCAACCGGTTTCCTCCCGCAATCCTCCTCCCTCCCCTCAATGGATTGTGGGCATACTGCCCGGTGCCGGCGAACGGCGCCGGGCTTTTTTCATGCGCGGAGGACGAGCTTGCGACCCCCGCTTCGCGCTTCTCGCGGCCGGCTTGCGACACTGTCCTCGGCGCCGAGCGGGGCGGGTCTCACCATCGTGACGTCGACCTATGACTACTTGGCGTTTCACGCCGCGGAACAGCCCACGGCCGGAGGAACACATCCTCCGCTCCGCGGGCGTCGCGGACGTGGGCGTGTTCACCATGCAGGAACCCTTGGGCGTCGAGGAGCTGTGGATCGTCGTGGCGGGCTGGCGGGGCAGCGAGGCGGAGCTCTTGGACCGCGTCACCCGCGCGCTCAGCACCCGCGGCACCTTCGGCCGGTTTCACGTCGCGCAAGTGCCGGCCATCCCGCGCACCTCGACCGGGAAGATCCAGCGGCACCTGCTCCGGCGCACGGCCGAGCGACTCGCCCGATGAATCCCGGACCGGGTCGCCGCCGGAAAACCGCGCGCGTTGCTTAGTCGCTATCGTCGTCTGGCGCCCTCACGTTTTCTATAACGTGGCGAACTTCGCGACCAAGCCATCCAGGGTCGCGCTGCCGGTGATCTGGTCGTCGGGGAAGAGTAACGGAACCATCGACCATTCCCGAGCGATTGAAAGAGAAAGTAAAAAAAATTCGAGAATGACAGGGTGAAACCAAGGGCTGGGGAATTAACCACATCCACCGACCATCTACAGGGTCATAATGATAGATCCGCGCTTTAAGCGGATTTTGAGAGACGATCCGGTAAAATTAATCATATCGCTTTATCCGCTCTAAAAGCGGATAATAAGATATGATACGAACTGAACGATCAGCCCTGTCTTCTTATACCCTTGGCCTCCTTGCTGCGGGCCGGGGGGTCTTTACTGCGGACGAAGCGCAGAAGGAAATCGGGATCAGCCGGGGCGCGTTCCTCGATGCCGCCGAGCGCTTGCAGCGGCGCGGCCAGCTTATCCGGCCCCGGCGCGGCTTTTACGTCGTTGTGCCGCCCCAGTACGCCACGATGGGTGCGCCGCCGCCGGAACTGTATATCGACGCGCTCATGCGCCATGAAAAGCGGCTCTACTATGTGGGGCTGTTGTCCGCGGCGGCGGCGCACGGCGCATCGCATCAGGCCGTCATGGAGTTCCAGGTCGTCACGGACAAGCTTTTGCCCGACATCAAGGCGGGACGCACGCGAATCGCCTTCTCATACCGCAAGGACATGGCGGCGGTGGCGGCGGGGATCGAAGATCGCAAGACGCCATCGGGCTACATGAAGCTGTCCTCGCCGGAACTGACGGCGCTCGATCTGGTGCGCTATCCGCATTCCGGCGCGGGCCTCGACAACATCGCAACGGTGCTGTCCGAACTTGCCGAGAAACTGCAATCCGAAAAGCTTGTCTCCCTGTCGGGCGCTTTCGAGAAAGCGGTCGTGCAGCGCCTCGGCCATCTGCTCGGAGGACTGGGCCACGCGGATACGGTGGAAGCGATGTTCGCGGCGCTGTCCGCGCGCGGCGCGCTGCCGTGGGTCGAACTCGATCCCAAACAGGTGGGCGATCCCGATCTTTCGCCGCCGCCATCCGAACGCGATGAACGCTGGCACGTGATCGTCCGCCGCACGCCGGAAATCGACGAATGATCCCGCAGGATAACATCACCGCCTGGAACAAGGTGGTTCCGTGGGCAAGCCAGCGGCAGGTCGAGCAAGACCTCATCATCAGCCGCGCGCTTGTCGTCCTCTTCTCCGATCCTTTCCTGCGCGGCGAACTGCGATTTCGCGGCGGTACGGCGCTCAACAAGCTGCATTTCCCCACGCCGCTGCGCTATTCGGAAGACATCGACCTGGTGCGGACAACGGCAGGCCCCATCCGCCCCGTACTGGATCGGGTGCATGATGTTCTCGATCCGTGGCTGGGCAAGCCGAGATTCGATCAAAGCCCGGTTGCGCCCAAGCTCAGATATGCCGTCGAAGCGGAAGACAGTACCTTGCCCGGCCCGATCAAGCTCAAGATCGAAATCAACACGCGCGAGCGTGAGGCTTACGATCCGCCCATCGGGATTCCGTTCGGCGTTGAAAACCCGTGGTTCACCGGCCAGGCCGAAATCTCCACCTACTCGCGCGAAGAAATGCTGGCGACCAAGCTGCGAGCCTTGTTGCAGCGTAACAAGGGCCGCGACCTGTTCGACCTCGATCACGCGCTCACCGTATTCGAGGGACTGAACGCGGCCCGGATCGTCAAATGCTTTCTGCTCTATCTTGAGAGGGCCGAGATGGCGATCTCGCGGGCCGAGGCCCAGCAGCGCATGTTCCAGAAGCTCGTCAACCCGGCCTTCTTCACGGACATGCGCCCCCTGCTTTCAACGGATCGGGCGAAAACGCTGACCCACGAAACGCTCAAGGCCGCCTTTGCCAGGGTGATGACCGGATTGATCGACCGGATACCCGGCGAGGAATGGGCGAAAGTGGGTGAAATGCGAGAACGGTTTGGAGTCGGGGGGTTCAGGGGGCGGCAACAGGCCCCTTGATCGTGTCCAGCGCTGACGCGCTGGCGGCATCCAACCGGCGGACGGATGGCGCGCCCGAGAGGATTCGAACCCCTAACCCCCAGATCCGTAGTCTGGTGCTCTATCCAGTTGAGCTACGGGCGCCCGCAGGCCGGCATCAGGCCGGCCGAAAGAGGGGGCGAAGCTACTCGCAAGCCCTCGCGATATCAAGGTCGGCCTCGGCCGCCGCCGCGGCCGCGAAAGCGGCTTGTAGCTCCAAAGGGCATTTCGTAATATCCCTACGGGAGATTTCGTGAGGCGCGGGTGATAGTTGCGTCGACTGCGCCGGGGGGCGCCGCCAATCGATGCCCGCGCCGCAGCAGGGGGACGCCGGTCACCACCGCAATGCCGCAGCTTCGCTCGTTTCTCGCAGTCGTCACGGCCGCCCTACTGCTGAGCGGCTGCTCCTTCATAGACAACGTGCTCACGGGCGAGGACACCTCGCAGGACGAATATCCACAGCCGGATTCCGACACCACCCAGCAGATTCCGCCGTCCTCCGCCGAGCAGAACCCGCAACCGACCGTCACGCAGGCGCAGGCGCCGGCGCCCGGCACGACGACGACACAGGCGTCTCCGCCCGCGGTCGGCACCGGAAACTACACCCCGCAGCCTGTCACGCCCGGCGCCAGCACCGGAACCTATGTCGGCCAGAAGGTCTCGAATCTGCGCTCCGACCTGCAGCGGCTCCAAGCGAACATCAACCAGCATAACCAGGAGCTTCAGCAGTCGCGCCAGGCCATGGCGTCGGATGCCGGCAGCTATTACAGCCTGGTCGCGTCGATCAACTCGCGCCTCCAGGTCGGCACGACGCCCGGCAATCCTCAGCTGGTCGCCCAGTGGACCCAGGCGCAGACCGCGCTCAGCCGGCTCAACGACGACATCACGCGGCTCAACACGATCTCCAACGCGGCGGCCAGCGACTCCGCGCTCGCCGCCTACATCCTTGAATCCGTGCGCGCCGCCTACGGGCTCCAGGGCGCGGTCGACGAGGATCACCGCCAGCTCGCGATCCTCGAGAACGACTGCAATCGCACGGTCGTGCTGATTGATCGCCTGCTCAACGACCTGAGCGAGGACATCAGCCGGCAGAGCAACTACGTCAGCAACGAGCGGCGCAACCTCACGGTCTTGTCGCTCGCGATCAAGAACGGCGAGCTTTACGGCCAGAGCCTCAACAACCGCGCCTTCGCCAGCGCCGCCGGAGCCCAGCAGGTGGCGTCCGCGACGCCGGCGGTCGCCGGGCGCCAGCCGCTGATGGTGATCCGTTTCGACCGGCCGAACGTGGCCTATGAGCAGGCGCTCTATAGCGCAGTGAGCCGCGCGCTCGACCGCCGGCCGGGCGCCACCTTCGACGTTGTCGCGGTCTCGCCTTCCGGCGGCAACGCCGGCCAAGCCGCGCTCAATACCAGCACGTCCAAGCGCAATGCCGAGAGCGTCGTGCGCTCGCTCACCAACATGGGCCTGCCGCCCGACCGCATCAACCTTTCGGCGACGTCCAGCGCCTCGGCGCAGGGGAACGAGGTTCAGGTCTTCGTCCGCTGAGCGCAAGGTCCATCCTGCGGCGCCGATGACCGAGCCAGCAAAAGCCCCGCTCAAGCATTTTCCGGTCACCTGGGACGAGCTTCATCGGCACTCGCGCGCCCTGGCTTGGCGGCTCCTCGACATGGGTCCGTGGCGCGGCATCATCGCGATCACCCGGGGCGGCCTGGTGCCCGCGGCGATCGTGGCCCGCGAGCTTGATATCCGACTCGTCGATACGATCTGCGTCGCGAGCTACGACGACACCGAGCTCGGCGTGCGTGGCAAGGTGGAGATCCTCAAAGGAGTCGCCGGCGACGGCGACGGATTTCTGATCATCGACGATCTCGTCGACACCGGACACACCGCCCGGGTCGTGCGGGAGATGCTGCCCAAGGCGCATTTCGCCACGGTCTACGCCAAGCCCGCAGGACGGCCGCTGGTCGATACCTTCGTGACCGAGGTGAGCCAGGACACCTGGATCCTGTTTCCCTGGGACATCGACCACCAGTTCGCGCCGCCGATCGCCGCCGCAAAGCGGAAAAGCTGATACCGGCTGGAACCGCACCGTGCGCCCGTCGACACATTCGCTACCGCGAGTGCGCCCGGAATGAGACGCATTCCTTGATGCCATCCGCCGTATCGGCCTCACCCTGAGCGCACGACCCCCAGGGCCGTGCGTCGAAGGGCGCAGGATGGCCATGCGGCCGGGTCTGTAGCTCATCGCCCGGCCGACAGTGCATTATTCACCGAATGAAGAAAGAGATTGGGCGTCTGATCGCACATACCGTCGTGCTCGGGCATTGCCTGCTCGCCGCAACGCCCCTCGCCGCCCAGGATCGCAGCGTCGCCGACCGCCACGTGGTGATCGCCCAGCACGACATGGTGGCGGCGGCCAATCCGCTGGCTGCGGAAGCGGGGCGCGAGATCTTGCGCAGAGGCGGCAGCGCCATCGATGCCGCGATCGCGACCCAGATGGTGCTCAACCTGGTCGAGCCGCAGTCTTCGGGCATCGGCGGCGGGGCGTTCCTGCTCTACTGGTCGGCGCGCGAGCGGCGCGTCGAGACCTTCGACGGGCGCGAGACCGCGCCCGCGGCCGCGCGTCCCGATCGGTTTCTCGGTCCCGACGGGAATCCGCTGCCCTTCATGGAAGCCGTGATCGGCGGGCGCTCGGTCGGCGTTCCCGGCACGCTGCGCATGCTGGCATTGGCGCACAGCAAGCACGGGCGCCTGCCGTGGGCGACGCTGTTCGAGCCGGCGATCCGGCTTGCGGAGCAGGGCTTCGCGGTCTCGCCGCGGCTCCACGACATGCTCAGCGAGGAAAAGAGCCTCGGCCGCTTCGAGCCGGCGCACAGCTATTTCTACGAGGCCGACGGCAGCGCGAAGGCGGTGGGTACGCGGCTCCGCAATCCCGCGCTCGCCACCACGCTCCGCGCGATCGCCGAGCACGGCCCGGACGCGCTCTATGCCGGCGCGATCGCCAGCGATATCGTGGCGGCGGTGACCCGCGCGCCGGTCAGTCCCGGCGACATCTCGCTGGAGGACCTTGCCACCTACCACGCGAAGGAGCGGCCACCCGTCTGCGGCACCTATCGGCGCTTCCGGATCTGCGGCATGGGCCCGCCAAGCTCGGGCGGCACGACCGTGCTCGAGATCCTGGGCGCGCTCGAGCGCTTCGACCTCCGGCACATGCAGCCGATGTCCTCGCAGGGCCTGCACCTCTTGGCCGAGGCCGCGCGGCTCGCCTACGCCGATCGCGACCGCTACCTCTCGGACAACGATTTCGTATCCGTGCCCGTGGCGGGCCTTGTGGACCGCCGGTATCTCGCGGCCCGCGCGCGCCTGATCGATCCGCGAATGGATCACGGCCGCGCCGCGCCGGGCGTTCCGCCCTCCTCGCATGCGGCGCTCTGGGGCGACGGCGAGAGCCTCGACCTGCCGTCCACCAGTCAGGTCTCCATCGTCGACGCTGCCGGCGACGCGGTCTCGATGACCACCACCATCGAGCACGAGTTCGGCTCGCGCCTAATGGTGGACGGGTTCCTGCTCAACAACGAGCTCACTGATTTCTCGTTCCGGCCCGAGGCCGACGGCCGGCCGGTGGCCAACCGCCTCGAGCCCGGGAAGCGGCCGCGCAGCTCCATGTCGCCGACCTTCGTGTTCGATCGCAGCGGCAAGCTCCTGCTCACGGTTGGCTCTCCCGGCGGCCCCGAAATCATCAACTACGTGGCGCTCGTATTGGTCGCGGTGCTCGACTGGGGCTATGACATCCAGGCCGCGATCGACCTCGTGCATGTGAGCAACCGCAACGGCGATACCGTCGTCGAAGCGGTGCCCGCCGGCGACGCGATCGCCGAGGAGCTCCGCGCGCGCGGTCACGTGGTGGCGCGCCACAAGCTCGAGAGCGGAGCGCAGGGGATCATGCGCACGCCGCGCGGCCTCGAGGGCGCCGCCGATCCGCGCCGCGAAGGCGTGGCGCTCGGGGATTGATCGGCTTGCCCGGTGCCGGTAGCCGGCTAGACTGCCTCATGACCGACAATCCAGCCGACCGTCCGACCGTCACGCTGTTGCCGGGACATCAGAAGCGCGCGCTGCACGGCCATCCCTGGATCTTCTCGAACGAGATTCAGATGGACGCCGCCGCGAAGGCCCTGGCGCCGGGCAGCCTGGCCACGCTCAGGACCGCCGACGGCCGAGCGCTGGGGGTTGCGACCTTCAATCCGCACACGCTGGTGGCCGCGCGGCTCCTCGATCGCGATGCGGGACGGCGCATCGACCGGGATTTCCTGGCGAAGCGGCTCAAACGCGCGCTCGGGATCCGCGAGCGGCTCTACGTGGAGCCCTTCTACCGCCTGGTCCACGCCGAGGCGGACGGCATTCCCGGCGCGGTGGTGGACCGGTTCGGCGCCGTCGCCGTGGTCCAGCTCAACACCGCCGGCATGGCGCGGCTCGAGGGGGAGCTCGCCGCCGCACTCGACTCCGTCCTGCGGCCGGAGGCTATCGTCCTGCGGAACGACAGTCCCGCACGCGCGCTTGAAGGCCTGTCGGAGGAGGTGCGGGTCGCCTCGGGCCAGGTCTCGGACGCGGTCGAAGTCCGCGAGAACGGCACGCGCTTCGCGGTGGATCTGATCGGCGGCCAGAAGACCGGTTGGTTCTACGATCAGCGCGACAACCGCGCGTTCATGGCGAAGCTTGCGAAGGACGCGAAAGTCCTCGATCTCTATTGCTTCGTCGGCGGATTCTCGATCGAGGCCGCGGCCGTCGGCGCATCCGGGGTCACCGGGATCGACCGTTCCGAGCCCGCACTGGCGCTCGCCGCACGCTCGGCGGCGCTCAACGGCCTCGGCGAGCGCTGCCAGTTCCGGCGCGGCGAGGCGTTCGCGGAGTTGCAGACTCTCGCGAGCGCCCGCGAGCGGTTCGACGTGGTGATCGCCGACCCGCCCGCCTTCGTCAAATCCAAGAAGGACCTCGGGCCGGGACTGCGCGGTTATCGCAAGCTGGCACGGCTCGCGGCCGGCGTCGTGGCGCCGCAGGGCTATCTCTTTCTCGCCTCCTGCTCGCACAACGTGAGCCCCGACGACTTCTGGGAAGCGGTGCGCCGCGGCCTCGAGGACGCCGGCCGCAGCGCGCGGCTGCTGCGCAGCGCGGGTGCCGCGCCCGACCATCCCGTCCACCCGCACCTGCCGGAGTCCGCCTATCTCAAGGCCCTCGTGCTGGCGCTGGACTGAGCGCGCTTGCGCTTCCTGCTGATCAATCACGAATACACCGTCAGCGGCGCGAGCCTGTTGCTGCTCCGCCTCGCGCGCCACCTGCAAGAGCGTCGGCATCGCATCGACGCGATGTCGATCCTGAGCCACGACGGTCCGCTCCGCCGACAGTATGCGGCGCTCGGCATCCCCCACCGGATCACCGCGGAGTTCACCGACTACGACGTGGTGATCTGCAACACGATCCATGCCGCACCCATCGTCTCGCCGGCCGCGAGATTTGCGCGCACGGTCTGGTGGATTCACGAGGGTGAGAACGGCCTCGAGACCCTGCGCGGAGCGCCGCCGGCCTGGGCGATCGCGTTCCGTGACGCTTCGGCAATCGTGTTCCAGACCGAGCACCAGCGCGACGGAATCTACCGGTCGCTCCTGGGCGATCGCGCGGGCTCGGTCTTCGTGATCCCGATCGGCGTCGACGTCGCGGCCGCCGGCCCGAGCATGGCGAAGACACGCCCGTTCCGGATCCTGTCCATCGGCACCGTCGACGAGCGTAAACGCCACAGCGACCTGATCCGCGCGGTCGACGCGCTCAAGCGCGACGACGTCGAGTGCATGGTGATAGGCCGGTATTTCTCGCTGGACGACGAGGCCCGGCGGATCGCCGCGGCGCGCGCGGACCGCTATCGGATCTTCGAGGCCTCGAACGACGACACTCTGGCCTGGCTGCGCGGAGCCGATATCTTCTGCCTGCCCTCGAGCGCGGAATCGCAGCCGGTCTCGATCCTCGAGGCGGCATCACTCGCCAAGCCTTTGGTGCTGACGGACCTGCCGTCCTACCGCGGGATCTGGCGCGCGCAGGAGAATTGCCTGGTGGTGCCGATCGGCGACGTCGGGGCGCTCGCGCGCTCGCTCGAAGAGTTGCTGTCGAGCCCTGCCCTGCGCAACCGGCTCGGCGACGCCGCGAAGGCGACCGCGAGCCGGTTCACCGAGGCCGCATTCCTATCGCGGTTCGACTCGATGCTCGCGTCGGTCGCCTGACCGCGGGTCACTTGGTCGAAGCGGGCTCCGAGCGGGAGGCGACTGTGCCGAGCAGCCGCCGCGCCTCCGCCGACTGAGCGCCCGTCCGCGGCAGGCTCAGGCGAAACGTGCTGCCGTGCTGCGTGCTCTCGCTGAGGACGATATCGCCGCCATGGGCGCGCAGCACCTCGCGCGCGATCGCGAGGCCGAGGCCGGTGCCGCCCGGCCGCGCGGAGCCAGCAAAGGGCAGGAACAGGTTGGCGCGAGCCTTCGGCGGCAGCCCAGGACCATCGTCCCTGATGTCGATCGTGACCTCGGTCTCGCCCGCCTCGGCGCTCACGGTGACGCTGCGCGCGCCCGCCTCCATGGCGTTCCGCAGCAGGTTCATGAACACGCGGTGCAATTGCTCGCGATCCGCGTCCACGGCGAGGTCGGGCGGCACGCGGTCCAGCAGCAGCGTCCGCTCGCCGCCCTTGAGCTCCAGCAGATCGGCCAGCTCCTCGATCACCGAAGCCAGCAGGAAGCGCTGGAGACGAAGCGGAGGCGCACCCTCGCGGGTGAAGTTCAGCGTGCCGCTGCAAAGCGCAACCGCCCGGTCGATGGTGTCGAGCAGCCGCGGCACCGCACGCTTCACCTCCGGCGCCGCGCTCCCCGCGAGACCGTCGGAGATCAACCGCGCGGTCGATAGGATGTTGCGGAGGTCATGGCTGATCTTGGTGACGGCGGTGCCGAGCGCCGCGAGCCGCGCGCTGTGCCGGAGCGCCTGGCGCACGGTCTCCTGGAGCTGGGCCAGCTCGCGCTCGGCGATGCCGATCTCGTCGATCCGCTCGCCCGGCTCGATCACGCGAGAGGCGTCCTCGGGATTCTCGCGGAAGGCGATCATGCTGGTGGTGATCCGGCGCATCGGCGCCACCAGCAATCCACGGAGGCTCAGGAACACCAGCGTCGCGGTGATCAGCGAGATCACGATCGAGAGCATGAGAATGCGGGCGCCGAACTCCCACATCTCCGTGCGCATGGGCCTCTCGCCCAGCAGGACCTCGACGACGACGTTCTGCTCTTTCGGCGACTTGCCGAGTACGCGCAGGATCGTGTCGCCCGAGCGGGCGAGCGTCGCTACCGCATCCACGATCAGATCGAAGAATCCGGCATCGCGCAGATCGTAGGTCAGATCCACCGTCGGCGGCATGTCGCTGGCGATCATCAGCGCGGACTGGTTCGGCAGATGCAGCACGATGCCGCTGGCGCCCACGTGATAAAGCAGCTGCGCCTGCAAGCTCGGGCTCACGCTATTGTCCGGCGTCGCGTAGAGCGCCAGCGTCGCGAGCCGCGCGGCTTCGATCCGGGTCTCGAGGTAGTTGTACCGGAACCGCGCCAGCGACGGCAGGAACACCACAACCTCGCCCAGCATCACGAAGAAGATCGTGAGCAGAAGCACGCGCGCAGACAGGCTGCGCGCGAGAACCGGAACGACGGGACCCTGCCTGCTCATGGGACGGAGTCTACCACGGCGTCGCCTCCGACAACGACTGGCTCAGCCCAGGAGCCTGAGCCAACGCACCAGCCGCTTCGTGCGTTCGCCGAAGAGCTTCGGCGTGAAGAAGCTGCCGGCGGCGCGCTTGCCGACCTCACCCAGGGTCGGATAGGGCGCGATCATGGTGGCGAGCGCACCGATCTTGAGGCCCTGGCCGATCGCGAGCACCCAGGGATGAATCAGCTCGCCGGCCTCGGGACCCAGGATCGAGGCGCCCAGGATGCGGCCATTGCGACGGGTCACCACCTTGGTCACGCCGCGGGTCGAGCGCTCGGCCTGGGCGCGATCGTTCTCGTGGAAGGGCCAACGCAGGATCGCGAGGTCGCCCGCGTGGCGCTCGCGCGCCTCGGCCTCCGTAAGGCCCACATGGGCGAGCTCGGGCTCGGTATAGGTGACCCAGGGCAAGGCTCGATAGTCCACCCTCGCGGGCAGCTTGAAGAGCGCGTTCTTGATCACGACGCTCGCGTGGTAGCCCGCGACATGGGTGAACTGCGGGCCGCCTGCGGCGTCGCCCATCGCATAGACCCGGCGGTTGGTTGTGCGCAGCCGCCCGTCGACCACGAGACCGCCGCGCTCGTCGAGCGCAATCCCCGCCTTCTCGAGGTCGAGGCCCTTGAGATTCGGCCGACGTCCCGCGGCGACCAGCAAGTGCGAGCCCGTGAGACGTTCTTCGCCGCCCTCGGTGGCGACTACGACGGCGACTCCGTCGCCATCGGCCTTGACCTCGCGCACGCGTACGCCGGTGAGGACCCGCACGCCATCGGCGCGGAGCCGCTCGGCGAGCAGCGCCACGAGCTCGGGATCGTCCTTCGGCATGATGCGCGGCAGGGCCTCGAGCACGGTCACCTCGGCGCCGAGCAGGCGATGCGCCTGCGCCATCTCGATGCCGATGGGACCGCCGCCGATGACGACGAGATGCCGCGGCAGCACGCGGTTCTCGAAGATGGTCTCGTTGGTGAAGTACGGCGCGGCGTCGAGGCCCGGGATAGGCGGCAGCGCAGGCGACGAGCCGGTGGCGATGACGATGCGCCGCGCCTGCACCCGGACATCGCCAGCCTCGACCGTATCGGGGCCGACGAAGCGCGCGAAGGCGCGTATCACGCGCACGCCCAGCCCCTCGAAGCGCGCCTGCGAATCGTTGGGCTCGATCGCCGCGATGACGCCGCGGACATGCGCCATCACCGCCGCGAAATCGACGCCGGGCGGCGGGCCCGTGAGACCGAAGGCGGCGTTGTCGCGCGCCGACCGCACGCGCTTCGCCGCGGCGAGCAGCGCCTTCGAGGGAATGCAGCCGAAGTTGAGGCAGTCGCCGCCCATCCGGCGGTGCTCGAACAGCACGGTCTTGGCGCCGAGCTGCGAGGCGCCGGCCGCCACCGAGAGGCCGCCGGAGCCCGCGCCGATCACGCAGACATCGGCGTAGTGCAGCTCGGTCATGACTGCCGCTTCCAGCGCTTGTAGGCGACCGGCACCAGCGCCAACAACCCGAGCCCGATCAGCGGCAGCAGGATGTGCGGCTGAAAGACGAGGTGGAGGTCCGGCTTCTCGCCTCGGTCAAGGAACTCGCCGAGCCCGCCGCCGACGCTGGTGTAGACCACGGCTCCCGGAAGGATGCCGAAGAAGGTGCAGAGCACATAGGCGCCGAGCGACATGCCGAAAAGCGCGGGCACCAGGTTCACGAGCCAGAACGGAAAGAGCGGCACCAGGCGGAGCACCAGCAGGTAGCTCACGGCATCCCGGCGAAAACCCTCCTCGACCTTCTTCAGGAATGGCCCCGCGCGTCGCTGCAGGACCTCGCCGAAGGCGGAGCGCGCTACCAGGAATACGACGGTGGCGCCGATGGTGGCGCCGAACACGTTGTAAAGCGTGCCGAGCACGGTCCCGAACAGGAAGCCGCCGGTGAGCGTCATGACCGTCGCGCCGGGGATCGAGAGCGCGGCCACGGCGGAATAGAGCAGGATGAACGCGACCGGCGCCCAGAAGCCGAGCGCCGCCACCTGGGAGAGCAGCCATTCGCGATGGGCCTCGAGCGCGTGAAAGCTCACATAGCGATGGGCGCCCGCGACGTAGGCGGCGACCCCGGCCGCGACCAGCAGCGCGAGCGGCAGCCAGCGCTTGGCATCGCCGCCCGCGGGAGCGTGCTCTCCTGCCTGGTCCATCGCCGGTAAACCGCTCTCCCGAATGAGATAATTTTCGCGCGGCGCCGCGCGATCCTAGGCGCCTCCGGCGGCGAGCCGCATCACCTTGCCGTGACAACCGGTTGCGGGCCGCCCGGCGTTGACTTCGCCCCCCTGCTCCCGTATACAGCGGCCTCGTTTTCCTGAGAAGCCGCAGCCGGAGTCAGGCCCCGTGAAGCGCCCCTATCAACCGAGCAAGCTCATCCGCAAGCGCCGCCACGGCTTTCGCTCCCGCATGGCGACGACGGGCGGGCGCAAGGTAATAGCGAGCCGCAGGGCGAAGGGCCGCAAGCGCCTCTCCGCCTGAGCGGAGGCGCGCCCGGGCGCGATGCCGGCGCTGCAGCGTCTCAGGAGGCGAGCGGATTTCCTCCGGGTCGCCGACGGCCGCCGGAAATGGGTGACGCCGGGATTGATCCTCCAGACCTTGGCTCACGCGCCCGTCAGCGACGCTCCTGGCGCGATCCGCGTGGGATTCACCGCCACGCGGAAGATCGGCAATGCGGTCGTCCGGAACCGCGCCCGGCGGCGGCTGCGCGCCGCGGCGGCAAGCGTGATGGCGCACCACGCCGCGACGGGTTTCGACTATGTGCTGATCGCGCGCCTCGACACGCCGACGCGGCCCTACCCGGCGCTGATCGAGGATCTCGAGACCGCGCTCCGGCGGCTTGGGACTTGGCGCGACGGGCGCAGTGACTGAGGAGAGGGTTCTGTGCTGAGGCTTCTGCTGCGCGCACTGATCCGCGGCTATCAGCTTCTGATATCGCCGCTGCTGGGCCCCAGCTGCCGGTACCTGCCGAGCTGTTCGGAGTACGCGTCAGAGGCGGTCGAGCGCCATGGCGCGCTCGCGGGCGGCTGGATTGCGCTCAAGCGCCTGGCGCGCTGCCACCCTTGGGGCGGCAGCGGCTACGACCCGGTGCCGGACGCGCGCCCACATCCCCATTCCATCGGCCGCGGCCATCGCCACTGACGCCGCCACGCAAGAGACGCCAAAAGATTCCGCATGGAAGAGCAACAGAAAAACCTGTTCATCGCGATGGCGCTGATCCTGGTGATCTTCATGGTCACGCCGTTCGTGGAGCATCTGCTGTTCCCGAAGCCGCCTGCGCCCGTGCAGCAGCAGCCGACACCTCAGACCTCGACGACCACCTCCGCGCAGGCGCCGAGCTCGCCGGCGGCGGCGCCCGGTGCGGCACCCGCGCCCGCGGCGCCCGCGACCGCCGCCGCCGCGGCGAAGCCGCGCAGCCAGGTGCTGGCTGAGAGCCCACGCATTCCCATCGATACCCCGAAGCTCCACGGCTCCATCAGCCTGGTCGGCGGACATCTCGATGACCTCACGCTCGCGACCTATCACGAGACCATCGATCCCAAGAGCCCCGAGATCGTCCTGCTCTCGCCCGAGGGCACGCAGGATCCGTATTTCATCGACGTCGGCTGGTCCTCCTCGGACAAGTCGGTGCCGGTGCCGGGCGACGAGACCCGCTGGACCGCTGCCACCGAGGGAGCGCTCACGCCCGCCCATCCGGTCGAGCTCACCTGGGACAACGGCAAGGGCTTGACCTTCACGCGCAAGATCGCGGTCGACGACAACTACCTCTTCACGGTGACCCAAAGCGTGACCAACCACGGCCAGGCCGCGGTCATGCTCTACCCCTATGGCTTCATCTGGCGCGAGGGCCAGCCGCCGGTCTCGCCGAGCTATCTGCTGCACGAGGGACCGATCGGCGTGATCGACGGCACGCTCAAGGAGATCAAATACACCGCGCTCAAGGGCGAGAAGCCGGTCGAGCAGAGCACGACCGGCGGCTGGCTCGGATTCACCGACAAGTACTGGCTCACCGCCCTGATCCCGGACCAGGCCACGGAGGTGAAGACCGCGTTCCGCTTCACCGGCACGACAGGCACGACCGCGATAGCGGCCATCGAGCGCTATCAGGCGGACTACCTCGGCGCAGCCGTCACCATCCCGCCCGAGGGCAGCGCCGGGACCGCGGACCGCATCTTCGCCGGCGCCAAGGAGGTGAAGCTCCTCGACCAGTATCAGGCGGCGCTGGGGATCCCGCGCTTCGATCGCGCCATCGATTTCGGCTGGTTCTACTGGATCACCAAGCCGATCTTCCTCTTCCTCGACAAGCTCAACGGGCTGATCGGCAACTTCGGCATCGCGATCATGGTGCTGACGCTCACCATCAAGCTGATCTTCTTTCCGCTCGCCAATCGCTCCTATCGCGCGATGAGCAAGATGAAGCTGCTGCAGCCGGAGATCCAGAAGCTGCGCGACAAGTACCCCGAGGACAAGGCGAAGCTGAACCAGGAGGTGATGGCGCTCTATAAGCGCGTCGGCGCCAACCCGATGGCGGGCTGCCTGCCGATCTTCATCCAGATCCCGGTGTTCTTCTCGCTCTACAAGGTGCTCTACGTCACCATCGAGATGCGCCAGGCGCCGTTCTACGGCTGGATCCACGATCTCTCGGTGCCCGATCCCACGACCTGGCTCAACCTCTTCGGGCTGATCCCGGTCGATCCGGCGCAGCTGCTCGCGCTGCCGGTGTTCGGGAGCCTCCTGCACATGGTCTCGATCGGCGCCTGGCCGCTCATCATGGGCGTCACCATGTTCCTGCAGCAGAAGCTCAACCCGGCGCCCGCCGATCCCGTGCAGGCCAAGATGATGATGGCCCTGCCGATCGTGTTCACCTTCATGCTCGGACAGTTCCCCGCGGGACTGGTGATCTACTGGTCCTGGAACAACCTGCTCTCGATCGCCCAGCAGTGGGTGATCATGCACCGGGCGGGAGCGGCTTAACCCGAGGAGCACCGATGGCGGCGGACGCCGCGAGCACGGTCTATCCGCCGGAGCAGGCACGCAACGCCGAGGCGCTCGAGGCCGGGCGCGTGCTGTTCGCGGGTCCCTGCGATTTCGTGGCCGGCGCCACCACTGCGGACGCGATCCCGCCGGACTCGCTGCCGGAGGTCGCCTTCGCCGGCCGCTCCAACGTCGGCAAGTCGAGCCTGCTCAACGCGCTGACGGGGCGCACCACCCTCGCGCGCGTCTCGAACACGCCGGGACGCACGCGCCAGCTCAACTTCTTCTCGCTGGGCGGCAAGCTCATGCTCGTGGACCTTCCGGGCTACGGCTATGCCGAGGCGCCCAAGCACGAGATCGCCCGCTGGTCCGAGCTTATGCGCCTCTACCTCAAGGGCCGCGCGAGTCTCCGCCGCACGCTGCTGTTGGTCGACGCGCGTCTCGGCTTGAAGCCGATCGACGATCCCTTGATGGCAATGCTCGACCAGTCCGCGGTGTCGTTCCAGCTGGTCCTGACCAAGACGGACAAGCTCTCCGCGAAAGGCCTCGCGCAGCGCCTGGAGACCCTGGCGACGGCGCTCAACGGCCACGTCGCCGCGCATCCGGCGATCCACGCGACCTCCGCGCAGGCGGGCACGGGCATCGCCGAGCTCCGCGCGGAATTGGCAACGCTGGCGACCGCAGCCTAGGGTTGGTAGTTTCGGCGGAGCGCATGAAGCCCAACCCTCACACCCCACACCCGGGCCGACGCTCCGCGTCGTCCACCCTCTCCCGCTCTCCCGCTCGGCGGGCGAGGGGCGAGGGCCGGCTGGTGCAGCTTCGAGCTTCGAGATTGTCCTGGCGAAACGATAACAGCGGGAACCCCGAACCATGACGGTCGATCCCAACACCCGCGCCGCCGTGCTTTCGGAGGCCCTGCCGTACTTCCGGCGCTACGCCGGCAAGACCGTCGTGGTGAAATACGGGGGTCACGCCATGGGCGACGAGGCCGTCGCCGAGCGCTTCGCGGCCGACGTGGTGCTGTTGAAGCAGGTCGGGATCAATCCGATCGTCGTGCACGGCGGCGGGCCGCAGATCGGCGAGATGCTGAAGCGGCTCCGGATCAAGAGCGATTTCGTCGACGGGCTCCGCGTCACCGACCGCGCCACCGTGGAGATCGTCGAGATGGTGCTCTCGGGCTCGATCAACAAGCAGATCGTCTCGGCGATCAACGGGCGCGGCGGGTATGCGATCGGACTTTCCGGCAAGGACGCGAACCTGATCCGCGCGCGCAAGCTCACGCGCACCAAGGTCGACCCCGATTCCAACATCGAGAAGGTCCTGGATCTGGGATTCGTGGGCGAGCCCGAGGCGATCAACGCGACTGTGCTGGAGACGCTCCGCAACTCCGCAATCATCCCGGTGATCGCGCCGATCGGCGTCGGCGAGGATGGCCAGACCTACAACATCAATGCCGACACGGTGGCGGGGGCGGTCGCGGGGGCGGTCAAGGCCGCACGTTTCCTCTTGCTCACGGATGTTGCGGGCGTGCTCGACAAATCGAAGAAGCTGATCCCCGAGCTTACCGCCGACGAGTCGCGGCGCCTCATCGAGGACGGCACGATCGCGGGCGGCATGATCCCGAAGGTCGAGACCTGTCTCCAGGCATTGGCCGATGGCGTCGAGGCCGCCGTCATCGTCGACGGCCGCGTGTCGCACGCGATCCTGCTTGAGCTCTTCGCCGAAGGCGGCGCCGGCACCATCATCAGGCGCCGATGAGCACGCCCACCGTCCTCGGCCTCGACCACGTGGTGCTGCGAGTCACCGATCTCGACCGCGCGCGCGACTTCTATCGCGACGTGCTCGGCTGCCGCGTCGAGGTGTTCCAGAAGAAGATCGGGCTGTTGCAGCTGCGCGCCGGCGATTCGCTGATCGATCTCGTGCCGGTCGACGGCCAGCTCGGCCGCATGGGCGGCGCGCCGCCGGGCACCGAAGGCCGCAACATGGACCACTTCTGCCTGCGGGTGAAACCGTTCGACCCCGGCGCCATCATGGCGCACCTGCGCGACCACGGCGTCAATCCCGGCACCGTCGAGCAGCGCTACGGCGCCGAGGGCATGGGTCCCTCGATCTATCTCAAAGACCCCGACGGCAACGTGGTGGAGCTCAAGGGTCCCGCCACCTCGAAGGAGCCGCCCCAGGGCACATGAGCGCACGCAAGAGCCGCGGCGGCCGGCCGCTCCAGGATATCGAGACCTGGATCTTCGATCTCGACAACACGCTCTATCCGCATTCCTGCAACCTCTTCGCGGAGGTGGAGGCGCGCATGGCCGCCTTCATGTGCGCGGAGTTCGGCATCGACACCGAAGCCGCGCACGCCATGCGCCGGCGCTACTTCAAGACCTACGGCACCACGCTGCGCGGCCTCATGAACGAGAACGGCATCGATCCGCACCGCTTCCTCGACTACGTGCACCAGATCGACGTCACGCCCGTCAAGCCCGCGCCCAAGCTCAAGGCTGCGCTCGAGGCGCTCCCGGGCCGCAAGCTCATCTTCACGAACGCCGACATCCGGCACGCCGAGCGCGTGCTCGAGCGACTTGGATTCGCCGATATTTTCGAGGCCGTCTTCGACATTCACGCGGCGGATTACCGGCCGAAGCCGGATCACACCGTCTACGCCCAGTTCGTCCGGCGCTACGCGATCGATCCGCGCGCCGCCGCCATGGTCGAGGACATCGCGCCCAATCTGGTGCCGGCCCACGCCCTCGGCATGACCACCGCCTGGATACCCGGCGGCCCCGACTGGACCCAGGCCGAGCCCGACGCGCCGCACGTCCACCACGTGGTCGAGGATCTCGCAGCGTGGCTTGCGCAGGTGCCCGCGTCCCAGCCCAAGCGCCACAAGTCCGGTGAGCGCAAGCAACATCCGGTTTGATCCGGCGCTCCCGGACGAGGCCGAGCTCCTGCTCGGCCTCGCGCGGGCGTTCCATCAACAAGACGGCCACCCGCCAGCCCCAGTCGGGGTCGATACGGCCAACGAGCGAGCAAACGCCCTCGAGCGCTCACGCGGATTGACCGAGAACGACCGACGCTTGATGAGCCTGCGATTGCCCTCGCTCGACTGAGTGCCTGCGCAGCGCACGAGCGTGCTGCGTCCTTCGACTCGCTCGCTCCGCTCGCGGCTCAGGATGAGGTACAATTTTGGTTGCCGGAAGAAAATCACCTCATCCTGAGCCGGCGCGAAGCGCCGAGTCGAAGGACGCACGGCCGCAAAGAGGCCGGCGATTGCCGGTCGTCAATCGGGCGGCCCGTCGATGGGATAGGGAGTCGGGCCGCACGCAGAATCGCATTCACCGAAGACGACTGCGTGAATGAGCGTCCGCTCTTGAAAAGCAACGAGTGCGATCCCGACCAGGATCACCGTCGTGAAGGCGATGATTTGATAGACCGGAAACACGGGACGCAGGCTCATCACATCAAGTCTACCTCAACCACGGCCGGTTGACATCGCGGGTGGGGCGCCGCATGTTTCGCCCGCCTTTTCAATAGCTAGACGGCATTTTCATGGCCACCGCCGATCTCGCAGGGATCATCGACGCCGCCTGGGAGGCGCGCGATACCATCAACACCGCGACCAAGGGTCCCGTGCGCGACGCGGTCGAGGCGGCGCTCGAGGGGCTCGACCAGGGTAAGCTCCGCGTCGCCGAGAAGCACGAGGGCCAGTGGGTCGTGCGCCAGTGGCTCAAGAAGGCCGTGCTGCTGTCGTTCCGGCTCTATGACATGGGCGAAATCCCGGGCGGCCCGACCGACGCCCAGCGAGGCCCTGCGATCTGGTGGGACAAGGTGCCCTCGAAATTCGCGGGCTGGGATGCCGCCAAGTTCCGCGGCGCGGGTTTCCGCGCCGTGCCGGGCTCGGTCGTGCGCCGCTCGGCCTTCATCGCGCCCAACGTCGTGCTGATGCCGAGCTTCGTGAACGTCGGCGCCTATGTCGATAGCGGCACCATGGTCGACACCTGGGCGACCGTCGGCTCCTGCGCGCAGATCGGCAAGAACTGCCACCTCTCGGGCGGCGTCGGCATCGGCGGGGTGCTGGAGCCGGTGCAGGCCAATCCCGTCATCATCGAGGACAACTGCTTCATCGGCGCGCGGAGCGAGGTGGTGGAGGGTGTCGTCGTCGAGACCGGCTCGGTCCTCTCCATGGGTGTCTTCATCAGCGCCACCACGCGCATCGTCGACCGCGAGACCGGCAAGATCTTGAGGGGCCGCGTACCCGCCTACTCCGTGGTGGTGCCGGGCACCATGCCGGGCGGTCCGCTCCCCGACGGCCGGCCCGGTCCGAGCCTCTACTGCGCGGTGATCGTCAAGCGCGTCGACGCGCAGACGCGCGCCAAGACCGCGATCAACGAGCTCCTGCGCGAATGACCGTCCAGCAGAAACCGGAGGCCGTCGATCCCGCGGCGCTCGCGGCGGACCTCATCCGCTGCCCCAGCGTCACGCCCAAGGACGAGGGCGCCATCGACGTGCTTGCGCGCGTGCTGGAGCGGCTCGGATTTTCCTGCACCAAGCTCGAGTTCACGGAGCCGGGCACCGAGCCGGTGCTCAACCTCTATGCCCGCCTCGGCCGGACCGGCCGAAACTTCTGCTTTGCTGGCCACACCGACGTCGTGCCGGTCGGGCGGCGCGAGTCCTGGACCGTCGATCCCTTCGGCGCGGAACTGATCGACGGCACGCTCTTCGGCCGGGGTGCCGCCGACATGAAGGGCGCGATCGCCGCCTTCGTCGCGGCGGTCGCGCGCTTCCTCGGCACGCGCAACCGCGCCTTCGACGGCTCGATCAGCCTGCTGATCACCGGCGACGAGGAAGGCGTCTCCATCAACGGCACCAGGAAGGTGCTGGAGTGGCTCGCCGAGCAGGGCGAGACGCTCGATGCCTGCGTGGTTGGTGAGCCCACCAGCGCCAAGGTGCTCGGCGACATGGTCAAGATCGGCCGGCGGGGCAGCATGAGCGCCACGGTCACGATCAAGGGCGTCCAGGGTCACACGGCCTATCCGCACCTCGCCGACAACCCGATCCACCGCATGGTGAAGGTTCTGCACGGCCTCACCGCCGAGCCGCTCGACAACGGCACCGAGCACTTCCAGCCTTCGACCCTGCAGGTCACCACCACCGATGTCGGCAACCCCGCCTCCAACGTGATTCCCGGCGAGGCGCGAGCCACCTTCAACATCCGCTTCAACGACCGCTGGTCCTCGAAGACGCTGACGGAATGGATCGAGGGCAAGCTCGCGGATGCCGGCGGCAATCGTGAGCTCAAGCTCCAGGTCAGCGGCGAGTCCTTCCTGACGCCGCCCGGCGCAGTGAGCGAGATACTCACGCGCGCGGTCAAGCAGGTGACCGGACGCACGCCCGAGCTCAGCACCACCGGCGGCACGTCCGACGCACGCTTCATCCATCGCTACTGCCCGGTCGCCGAGTTCGGCCTGGTGGGCCTCACCATGCACAAGGTGGACGAGCGCGTGCCCGTCGCCGACCTCCTGGCGCTCACGGACATCTACCAAGCGGTGCTCGATCTCTATTTCCCCGCGGCCTGAGTCCGCCTGATGCCGAGCCTCGCCGAGATCTGGCGCGCGCTCCACGGCGCCTGGCGGCTGGCGCGGCTCGACACCCGTGGTCTCGCGGATTTCGACGGTACCAGCAAGGGTGGCTTGCGCTCACTCTGGGCCATGGCGCTTGTCCTGCCGCTCAACGTCGCGATCATCGCGATCGACGATCTCGGCTCCGCTCCGGACGCGGCGTCCAGCGGCGGCGCCGCTCTCCAGATTGCCGGCGCGATGATCGTATGGCCCCTGCTCCTCGTGGTGATCTACGCGCTGGCCCGCTGGTACGGCCGGGCCGAGCGCTATTGGCTCTTCGTCGCCACCTACAACTGGACGCAGATCCCGCTGGCGCTGGCCGTTCTGTTCCTGGTGGGGATGCTGACTGCGGTCGGCGGCCTCATCGATCTCAGCACGCTGCCGATGGCCTCGGGCGGTCTTGCGCTGATCGGCTGGACGGTGGTGCTGCTCTCGGCCGCGATCAAGGTCGGTCTCTATGCCTACGAGTGGTACGTGGCCTGGGTGAGCCTTGACGCAGGAGTGGCGCTGCCGATCATCGTCGTGCTGCTCGACATCGTCTCGGGCGTCGCCCTCGACAAGCTTTCGATCTCGCTGGGGTGATGACGAACCCCGGCACCAGACGCGCCCGGATCTCCGAGGCGCTCGCTTTGATTCTCGTCAGCCACACGGCCGAGCGGATCAGCCTGGGCGAGCTACTCGACGCGCTGAGCGACCACGGCTTCGGACTGCTGATCCTGGTGCCGGCGCTCGTCAACGCGATTCCCGGACCGCATATTCCCGGCTTCTCGCTCCCCTTCGCCATCGCGCTCGTCGTGCTCGGCGCGCAGCTCGCGCTGGGCTGGACATCGCCGTGGGTCCCCGGTCGCATGCGCCGATGGTCGGTGAGCTCGGCAGGATATGCCCGCTTTCTCGATCGTGTCTTGCCGGCGATCCGGCGCGTCGAGGCGTGGCTTCGCCCGCGTCCATCCTGGCTCACCGAACCAGCCGGCGCCCGGGTGATCGGCGTTGCCGTGATCATTCAGGCCATTGTGCTCGCGCTCCCGATCCCGTTCGGCAACGGAGCGATCGCCTACGCGCTGGTGGTGCTGTCCCTCGGCCTCATGGAGGAGGACAGCCGCGCGCTGGCCCTGGGCCTCGGCCTCGGCGTCGTCGCGCTCGCCTGGAACGCCGCGCTCATCGCGGGCGGCGCGATCGCGATCCTGGAACTCTTGGGTTACATCGGATAGATCACCGCGACGAGGCAGAGGCCTTGCGCCGGCGCGGTCGGTCCCCCGGCGCGCCGGTCTCGCGCCTCGAGCGCCCGCTTGACGTGGTCCGGTGACCATTTGCCCAGCCCAACCAGCTTGAGCGTCCCTACGATGTTGCGGACTTGGTGGTGCAGGAACGAGCGTGCCCGCGCCTCCAGCACCACTTCCTCGCCGGTGCGCGCGATATCGAGGGCATCGAGGGTCTTCACCGGCGATTTCGCTTGGCAGAGCGCGTCCCGGAACGTGCTGAAATCATGCTTGCCGAGGAGGTGCCGTGCCGCTGCTTGCATCGCCTCGACGTCGAGCGGCGGCCCCACGTGCCAGACTCGGTTGCGCTCCAGCGCCGGCGGCGCGCGGCGGTTCAGGATACGATAGCGATAGTGCCGTCCACGCGCGGAGGTGCGGGCGTTGAAGCTGGCCGGCGCGGGCTCGACAGCCAGCACCGAGACGGCGTGCGGCCGCACGTGGTGATTGAGCGCGCCGCGAATCTCGTCGGGCTCCGCCGCGCGCGGGAGGTCGAGATGCGCCGCCTGAGCAAGGGCATGGACGCCGGCGTCGGTGCGGCCCGCGCCGTGGACGCGCACCGCGGAGCCGCAGAACCGCTCGACCGCGGTCTCCAGGATCTCCTGCACCGAGAGCCCGCTCGCCTGGCGCTGCCAGCCGACGAGGCCGGTTCCGTCGTATTCCACCGTGATTTTGTAGCGCGGCATCAGAGTCGCGTGCCCCGCGGCAGCGCATAGCCGCGCAGGAAGGCGGCGGCATCGACCGGCGCGCGGCCGGCGCGCTGCAGCCTCGTCAGCCGCAGGGCGCCCACGCCGCACGCAACGGTGAGGGCATCGTCCAGCACCTCGCCCGGAGGTGCCTGAGTGCGGCCCTCCGCGAGCACCGCCGCCAGCACCTTGATGCGCTCGCCGCGGTGCTCGAGCCAGATGCCCGGCGCCGGGTTGAGCGCGCGCACCGCGCGCTCGAGCTCGGCGGCGGGCTTGTCCCAGTCGAGCCGGCCCTCGTCGCGGCCGAGCTTCTTCGCGTAGGTGACGCCTTCGGCCGGCTGCGGTTGCGGCACCAGCGTGCCGGCGGCGCGGCCCTCGAGCGCACGCAGGATCAACCGCGATCCCACCGCCGCCAGCTCGTCGTGCAGCGTCGCGGCCGTGGCCGCGGGCCCGATCGGAACGGATTCCTTGAGCAGCACCGGCCCGGTGTCGAGCCCCGGGTCCATCTGCATGATGGTGACGCCGGTCTCCGAGTCGCCGGCGAGGATCGCGCGCTGGATCGGCGCGGCGCCGCGCCAGCGCGGAAGCAGAGAGGCATGCACGTTGAGGCAGCCGAGGCGCGGCGCCTCCAGCACCGGCTTCGGCAGGAGCAACCCATAAGCGGCGACGACGGCCGCATCGAGCGCGAGCGCACGGAACCTCTCCTGCTCCGCTGCGTCGAGCTTCGCGGGAGTGCGGACGGGAATGCCCGCCGCCTCAGCGGAACGCTGCACCGGCGACGGCTGCTCCCGATGCCCGCGCCCCGCCGGCCGCGGCGGCTGCGTATAGACCGCGACGACGTCATGTCCAGCCGCCAGGAGCGCGCGCAGGATCGGCACCGCAAAATCGGGCGTCCCCATGAACGCGAGGCGCAGCGGCGCTCTTGTGCGATCGTCCGGCATGGTCGCGGAGGGCAGATTTGGCTGGATAGGGGCGTGTCCTTTGGCTCGGTCCCTTCGCCAAGCTCAGGGCCCGGCTCAGGATGAAGCCATTTTCTGTGCGCCATCAAGGCTTGCCTCATCCTGCGCCGTGCCCCGAGGGCCGCTGGTCGAAGGACGCAGGGCGCAAATGCGAGCTGCGCCCAGCTAAGCCGGTACCTCGGCCTGGCGTTTGGCCTTGGCGAGCTTGCGCAGGATGATGTTGCGCTTGAGGGAGGAGATGTGATCGACGAAGAGCATGCCCTCGAGGTGATCCATCTCGTGCTGGATCACGGTCGCGAGCAGGCCTTTCGCGTCGAGCTCGCGGATCTCGTTCTGCTCGTCGAGGTAGCGCACCTTGATCTCCGCGGGCCGCGTCACATCGGCGTAGTGCTCGGGGAGCGACAGGCAGCCCTCGCTATAGGTCGCGAGCTCCTCGGACCGCCAGAGGATCTCGGGATTGGCCATCTTGAGCGGCGCCGGCTTCTCGTCCTCGCGCGCCACGTCGAGCACCAGCACGCGCTTGGGCACGCCGACTTGGGGAGCCGCGAGCCCGATCCCCGGCGCCAGGTACATGGTCTCGAGCATGTCGCCCATCAGGCGGCGGATCTCGTCGTCGACCGCCTTGACCGGCTTCGCCTTGGCCTTGAGGCGCGGGTCCGGTGCGGTGATGATCGCAAGAATCGACATCGGGAATTCCCAACGAGAACCGCCCCTTAGGTAGGGCCGGCGGCGGAGCCCGTCAACCCGGCGGCGCCCGCTGGCGATCCGGACCCGCAGGTAGCGCCGATCTTTCTAAAAATCGCGCTGGAAGTTCTTTCGTTCCCGTTTCGTCCTGCTAGGATGACTCGGGCATTTGGGCAGCGGTTTCCGCGGAATCAGTCACCCATGGATCTGTTCCTGACGCTCGGATTCGTGGTGCTGGCGTCCGGTGCGTCGGTCGCCCTCACGGCGCTCTGGCTCCGGCGGCGCGAGAGCCAGGCCGAGGCGAACCTGGCGACCTACGAAGTGCGCCTCCAGGCCGCGCTGCGCGACCGCGATTCCGCCGTCGAGGCGCGCGTCGCCGCCGAGCGAGGCGCCGCGGCGGCGCAAGCGGAGCTCGCCGCCATCCAGACCCGGCTCGAGGATTTCGAGCGGCTTCGGAAGGAGATGACGGACGCCGCCAAGGTCGCGGTGACCGATACGGCGGCGCAAGTCTCCTCCAAGCTCCTCGACGACCACAAGCGCGAGACCACCGAGGCGAAGCAACAGACCGAGGAGCGCGTCCGCGCGGTCAGCGAAGCCCTGCTCAGGCAGGTCGCCGAGGTCGGCCAGCTGGTCCACGTGCTCGGCGATCGCGTCGCCAAGACCGGCGGCGAGATGGAGCTGCTGATGCGCGCGGTGACCAGCCCCGGCGGCGCGGGGCAGCTCGCCGAGATCGGCCTTGCCAACACGCTGCAGTCCTTCGGCCTCGAGGCCGGACGAGATTTCATGCTGCAGCAGACCACGGTCGACGAGGAGACCGGCCGGCGCCTGCGGCCCGACGCGGTGGTGTTCCTGCCCACGGACACCGTGCTGGTGATCGACTGCAAGGCCTCGAAGTTCATACTGGAGATCGCCAAGCACGAGGGCACGCCCCAGGAGGCCGCGGCCTACGAGGGCCTCGCGCGCACCATGAACCAGCATCTGCGCGCGCTCTCGGAAAAGGACTACCGCAACGCCGTCTACGCCGCCTGCAAGCAAGCCGGACACGCCGGCGGCGATCCAAGCATCATCAGCCTGATGTATCTGCCGAACGAGGCGGCGCTCGAGCGGCTCCGCCGCGCCGATGCCGAGTTCTTCCAGCGCGCGCGCGAGGCGCAGATCATTCCGGCGGGTCCCGCGGGATTGCACTCGGCCCTGCTGATGGCCAGCACCGAGATCCGGCGGCTCCGACAGATGGAGAACCAGCAGGAGATCGTCGAGAAAACCCGGGCGGTGCTTGAAGGTCTCGCCGTGGTGCTGAGCCATGCCGCGCGCACCGGCGCGGGTCTCAAGAACGCCGTCGACAACTTCATGAAGCTCACGGGCTCGATCAATTCCCGGCTGCTGCCGCGGGTGCGGGGGCTCGCACGTCTCGGCGTCGAGCCGCCGAAGGCGCTGCCGCAGAGCCTGCCCAGCTTCGCGGTGCAGACCGCCGAGGAGAGCACCTTGATCGAGGGCGAGTCCGCGGAGGCCGCGCCCGAGCCAGAGCTGCAACTCCCGCCCCGGATGGTGGCGGAGTAGGGCGCTAGAACGGCCGGCGCTGCGCCAAGGCGGCGCTCAGCGTGCCCTCGTCCAGATAATCGAGCTCGCCGCCCACCGGGACGCCGTGGGCGAGACGGGTCACCGAGACGCCGGAGCCCTCGAGCCGGTCGGTCACGTAATGCGCCGTGGTCTGGCCTTCGACCGTGGCGTTGAGCGCGAGGATCAGCTCCTTCACCTCGCCCGCCGAGGCACGGGCGATCAGCGTATCGATGCGGAGGTCCTCGGGTCCGATCCCCTCGAGGGCCGAGAGCGTGCCGCCGAGCACGTGATAGCGGCCGCGGAAGGCCGCGGTGCGCTCGATCGCCCAGAGATCGGCCACGTCCTCGACCACGCAGAGCACGCTCTGATCGCGCCGGGGATCGCGGCAGAGCTCGCAGGGATCCTGGGTATCGAGATTGCCGCAGACCGAGCAGGCGCGGATCCGCTCCGCCGCCGCCCGCATCGCATCCGCGAGCGGCTGCATCAGGCTCTCCTTGCGCTTCACCAGGTGCAGCGCGGCGCGCCGCGCCGACCGCGGCCCGAGACCGGGCAGCTTCGAGAGGAGTTGGATGAGGGAATCGAGATCGGACATGGAAGAAGCTGTAAGCTGCTGGCTATAGGCCGTTAGCTCATTCGAGCGGATGGGCGGCATCGAGCGAGAACCGCGACGACCTCATCCTACCTTTCGGCACGGCTTACGGCTAACGGCTAAGAGCTCATAGCTCTTCAAAACGGCAACTTCATCCCGGGCGGGAGCTGCAAGCCGCCGGTAAGCTTGCTCATCTCCTCGGCCACCATGGCGTCGGCGCGCTGGCGAGCGTCGTTGACCGCGGCCACCACCAGGTCCTCCAGCACCTCGGTCTCGTCGGGTTTGGCGAGCGACGGGTCGATCTTGATGCGCCGGAGCTCACCCTTGCCGGTGAGCGTCGCCTGCACCATGCCGCCGCCGGATTGGCCCGCGACCTCCATCTCGCCGAGGCGCGCCTGGAGCTCGGCCATCTTGGCCTGCATCTGCTGCGCCTGCTTCATCATCTGCGCGAGATTCTTCATGATTCTCCTTCGTCGCCGGCGGCGTCGTCGGCCAATTCGGGATCGGCGGGCGCCGGCGCCTCGCGGCCGATGTCGCGCACGGCCTCGATGCGGGCGCCCGGAAACGTGTCGAGCACCGCGCGCACCAGCGGATGCGCCGCCGCCTCGTGCCGCATGGTCTCGTCCCGTGCCGCTGCCTGCTCCCGAAGCGTGGGCTCGCCCTCGTTTTGTGAGACGCTCACCACCCAGCGCTCGCCGGTCCAGTCGCCGAGCAGCTTCCCCAGGCGGTTGGCGAGGTCGCGCGGCGCGCCCTCCGTCGGACGGAGCTCGATCCGGCCGGACTCGAAGCGCACGAGGTGCACGTTGGCGAAGAGATGCGAGCGCAACAGCGCCTCGCGCTTGCGATCGAACAGGGCGACGACCTCGAGGAAACTCTGCGGCGAAGGCTCGAGCCCTGGCGCAACCGCGGTCGTGGGCTCCGCCGCCCGCGCCGTCCGCGGCGCGCCCGCGGGCTCGGTCTCGCCGACGGCGGCGCGCCGGACACCGGGCGCGCCCGATCCGCCGCCAAGCATCGAGGGCGCGGCGGAGCCCGTGCTCATGCCCGCGGCCGAGCGGGCGCCCGCAGCGGGCGCTGCGGCGCCGTCGCCTGAGAGCGCCTTCACGACGTCGGCCGGCGCCGGCAGGTCTGCCACGTAGGCGAGCCGCACCAGCACCATCTCCGCGGCCTGCAGCGGCGAGGGCGCGGTCTGCGCCTCCTGCAGCCCCTTGAGCAGCATCTGCCAGGCCCGTGCCAGCACCGGCACCGAGAGCTTCGCCGCCAGTGGCTGGCCGCGGCCGCGCTCGCCCTCCATCGCGGGATCGCCCTCGCCTGCGGTCGGCGTGAGCTTCAAGCGCATCAGGAAATGCACGAGGTCCAGCAGATCCTGGATCACCAGGATGGGATCGGCGCCCCCGTCATAGAGGGAGCCCAGCCGCTCGAGCGCGTGTGCGGCATCGCCCTTGAGCACGGTCTCCAAGAGATCGAACACCAGGCCCTTGTCGGCGATCCCGAGCATGTCGCGGACGGAGGCCTCGGAGATCGTGCCGCCGCCCGAGAGCGCGATCGCCTGGTCAAGAAGCGACAGGCCGTCGCGCACGGAGCCGTCGGCCGCGCGCGCCACCAGCGCCACCGCCGCGGGCTCCGCCGCGACCTTCTCGGCCTCGAGGATCTTCGCGTAGTGCTGCTCCAGCAGCTCCGCGGGCACGCGCCGGAGCGAGAAGCGCTGGCAGCGCGACAGCACCGTCACCGGCACCTTCTGGATCTCGGTGGTGGCGAAGATGAACTTCACGTCGGGCGGCGGCTCCTCCAGCGTCTTCAGGAGCGCGTTGAAGGCGGCCTTCGACAGCATGTGCACTTCGTCGATGATGTAGATCTTGTAGCGCGCGGCCACCGGCTTGTAGCGCACGCCGTCGGTCAGCTCGCGGATGTCCTCGACGCCCGTGCGCGAGGCGGCGTCCATCTCGAGGACGTCGACGTGGCGGTCCTCTGCGATCGCGCGGCAGGGCTCGCATTGGCCGCAGGGCGAGATCGTGGGTCCGCCCTTGCCGTCGGGCCCTACGCAATTGAGGGCGCGCGCCAGGATGCGCGCGGTGGTGGTCTTGCCGACGCCGCGCACGCCCGTGAGGATGAACGCATGGGCGATCCGGCCGGTCGCGATGGCGTTGGTGAGCGTGCGCACCATCGCCTGCTGCCCGATCAGCTCGGCAAAGCTCGCCGGCCGGTATTTGCGAGCGAGCACGCGATATGTCGTCTGACTGTCGGTCATGGAGAAGCGCTCATCGAGCGCGCTTGCGTATGGCGGATGCGCGCGGGTGGGAGGCTGGACAAGCGACCCGAGCGGAAACTCGTTACGGCTGCTTCCTTCCGGACCTGACCGGGTTGGCGAGACGCCCGTCCGCCGCCAACCTCCCAAACCCACTATATCAGGCCGGGCGCCCTCAGAGGCAAGTGACGCGGCAGAGTCGGCCTCAGAGTCGCCGGCTTGCCCTTGGAAGGGCCGGCGTGCGAGTGTCCGGCCGACGATGAAAGCGCCGAATTTCTACGCGGACAACGGGCTCGATCGCGCGGGTCATCGCCGGCGCGACTCCGGCTGGCTCGAGGCCCGGCTCCAGCATCCCGACACCTTGTTCGTGCCGGTCTGGCGCGGGCAGAACCTGGTCGCGAGCCTCGCGGAAGGCGCGCCGGTCGCGGTTACGCTCCGCCGCGAGGCACTGGTCTCGCTCGAGGGCGAGGCGGTGCTGCTGGGGTTGCGAGACGAGCGCGCCTATTTCGCCCTCGACCTGTCGCACCGCGAGGCGCCGCTCGAAGCGCTTCGCGCGGAGGGCGCGATCGAGTTCACGGATTTGCGCCGCGTGGGTCCGCTCCTCGCGCGGCCCGAGGGCGCGCTCCTCGCCTATGCCCGCGGCATCCTCCACTGGCACGGCCGCCACCGGTTCTGCGGCGTCTGCGGCAGCCCGACGCGGAGTGAGGAAGGCGGACACGTCCGCCGTTGCACCAAGGCCGAGTGCAACGCCGCGCATTTCCCGCGCACCGATCCCGCGGTCATCATGCTGGTGACTGACGGCGAGCGGGCGCTGCTCGGCCGGCAGAAAGTCTGGCTCCCGGGCATGCATTCGACCCTGGCGGGCTTCGTCGAGCCCGGCGAGAGCCTCGAGGAAGCGGTCGCCCGCGAGGTGCGCGAAGAGACCGGGATCGTGGTCGACGACGTCGCCTACCACTCCTCCCAGCCCTGGCCCTTCCCGGCCTCTATCATGCTGGGTTTCACCGCGCGCGCCGCCACCACGGAGCTGCAGGTCGATCCCGAGGAGCTCGAAGCCGCCCACTGGTTCGACCGCGCGTTCATCCTTGGCCATCCCGACGATGATACCTTCCGCCTGCCCCGCCGCGATTCCATCGCCCGACGTTTGATCGAGGATTGGCTGCAGCGGTGAGGACGGGAGGCGCGCTGGACAGGGTGTGCAGCAGTGCGGAGGCGAGCTTCGCCGGCATGCCGGCGTTGGCGTAACGCCGGAAGATCGCCGTCGTTGCGCGCGCGGCGGAACCGCGCCTCGACGGTGTCGTCGATCTCTTCGAGACCGCGGCGCACCACACTCCGGATCTCCGGATTCATCGCAGCATCGCTCGTGGCCGTTACGATGAGGAGACAGCTCGTGCGCCGCGCCCGCCTGACGCGAACGGCTCAGCGGAGGGGCTCAACCACCACGGCGGTGCCATAGGCGAGCACCTCCGCCACGCCGGACATGATCTCGGTGGCGTCGTAGCGGGCGGAAATGATGGCGTTGGCGCCGAGGTCGGCGGCGTGCTCCATCATGAGGTTGAAGGCATCCTCGCGCGTGCGCTCGCAAAGGCCCGTGTAGAGCGTGATATTGCCGCCAAACAGGGTCTGCAGCCCCGCGCCGATGCTGCCGATCACTGAGCGGGAGCGCACGACGATCCCTCGGACCACTCCGAGGTTCCGCGTGATGCGGTAGCCCGGCAGCTCCAAAGCCGTCGTGACGAAGGCGGGATCGAGCTCGGTGCGCGCCATGGCGGTATTGGTATCATCTTCGGGGCATCGGCGCTAATAGGGTCCCGCGCCCCTATGCTTCGGCCAGAGCCGAAGCGTGGCCGCATCGGACGGGATAGGATCGCAGGATGTCAGAGACCCTCAATATCGCCCGCGTCGGCGCGCTCATGGGCGACCCCTCGCGCGCCTCCATGCTGATGGCGCTGATGAGCGGCGAGGCGCTCACCGCCGGCGAGCTCGCTTTCCGGGCGGGCGTTGCCTTGCCGACTGCGAGCGGCCACCTGGCCCAGCTCGCCGACGGCGGGCTGCTCGCGGTCGCCAAGCAGGGCCGGCACCGCTACTACCGGCTGGCGGGACCCGAGGTCGCCCATGCCGTCGAGACCCTCAGCAATCTCGCGATCCAGGTGCTGCCGTCGCCGCGCCGCGTGATGCCCGAGGACGCGCCGCTCCGCCGCGCCCGCACCTGCTACGACCACCTCGCCGGCCGGCTCGGCGTGGCGCTCGCCGAGGGGCTCGTGCGGCGGCGCGTGCTGCGGCGCGTCGATGGCGAGCTTGTGCTGATGCGCCGCGGCGCCGGCGAGGCGCTGCTCGATTCCTGGGGCATCGATCTCGCGCGCCTCGAAGGCGAGCGCCGGCCGATGGTGCGCACCTGCATCGATTGGACCGAGCGCCGCCCGCATCTCGCGGGCGCTCTCGGCGCCGCCATCGCCGGTCGTTTCATGGACTCCGGCTGGATCCGCCGCCGGCGCGACGACCGCGCCGTCTCCGTCACGCCGCTGGGGCAGCGGCGGCTCAAGGAAGAGCTGGGCGTTACCGCTTGAGCGCGTGGCCGCTGGATCGACTCACTGCGTCCTTCGACTCACCGCCTTCGGCGGTGGCTCAGGATGAGGCAGTTTCTTACCGCAATTGAAGAGACGTCCTCATCCTGAGCCGGCCGCGCAGCGGACGAGTCGAAGGACGCAACGCCATTTGAGCAAAAGGCGCTAGTCCACCTCGGCCTGGTTCGCTGCTAGGCGATAGGAATGCGCGGGGTAGATGCCCAGGATCTTCACCTCGCGGGTGAAGAAGCGGAGCTCGTCGAGGGCGAGCTTCACCGGCCGGTCCTTGGGATGGCCCTCGATGTCCGCGTAGAACTGTGTCGCGGTGAAGCGGCCACCCAGCATATAGCTCTCGAGCTTGGTCATGTTGATGCCGTTGGTGGCGAAGCCGCCCATGGCCTTGTAGAGCGCCGCCGGCACGTTGCGCACCCGGAACACGAAAGTGGTGATGACGAGACCGCCGTCGTTGGCGGCGACGCGCGATCCCTTGGACATGATCAGGAACCGCGTCGTGTTGTGGCTCGCGTCCTCGATATCCTTCTTGAGCGTCACGAGACCGTAGATCTCGCCCGCGAGCTCCGAGGCGATGGCGGCCTCGCTGCGATCGCCGCGGCCCGCCACCTCAGCCGCCGCGCCCGCGGTGTCCGCCACCACGATCGGCTTCAGCTTGAGCGCGCGGATCATCTGCCGGCACTGATTGAGCGCGTGCACGTGGCTGCGCACGGTCTTGATGGTCTTGAGCGTCGCCCCCTTGGGCGCCAGCAGCTGGTGGTTCACCCGCTGGAAATGCTCGCCGATGATGTTGAGACCGGAATTCGGCAGGAGATGGTGAATGTCGGCGACGCGGCCCGCGACCGAGTTCTCGATCGGCAGCATGGCGAGCCGCGCGCGGCCCTCGCGCACGGCCAAGATCGCATCCTCGAAGCTCCCGCACGGCAGGGTCGTCAGGTTCGGATAGACCTCGCGGCAGGCGAGGTCCGAGTAGGCGCCGGGCTGGCCCTGAAACGCGATGGTGTTGGCGGGGGAGCGTCGCATGTGCTGTCGGGAACGGCCGGGGCGCGGCATTAGCGGCGGGGCGCCAGAATCTCGCGCGCGCGGGCGAGGTCGGCGGGAGTATCGATACCGAGCGGAAGCGTGTCAACGAGCGCCACGTCGATCCGCATGCCGGCCTCGAGCGCGCGCAGCTGCTCGAGACTCTCGCGCCGCTCGAGCGCGCCCTGCGGCAGCGCGACATAGCGCTCGAGTGCCTCGCGCCGATAGGTGTAGAGCCCGATGTGATGGTAGTGCGGCCCCTCGCCCCAGGGCATGACGGTCCGGCTGAAATAGAGGGCGCGGGCGATCCGCCGGCCAGGCGCGAAGGCCACTGCAATCTTCACTACGCTCGGCGCCTGACGCTCGTCCTCGTCGTGGATCTCGGTCGCGAGCGTGCCGATATCGACCTGGGGATCGTCGAGCGGCTCGAGCGCGGTGCGGATCGCCTGCGGCGCAAGCGTCGGCAGGTCGCCCTGGAGGCAAACCACCGCATCGTGCCGCCGCTCGGGATCGAGCTTGGCAAGCGCCGCGGCGATGCGGTCGGAGCCCGACGGCAGCGCCGGATCCGTCATCACCGCCCGCCCGCCCGCCCGCTCGACCGCCGCCGCGATCTCGCCATCGCCGCAGGCGACCACGACCGGCCCCACGCCCGCCTCCGTGCCGCGGCGCCACACGTGGATGATCATGGGTTCGCCGTGAATGTCGGCGAGCGGCTTGTTCGGCAGCCGCGTGGAGGCGAGGCGCGACGGGATCAGCACGATGGGATTGCGCAGCGTCCGGGCCATGGCGAAGGATTTCCCGACTTCACGAGCGGTCCGCGCGGCGCCGTCCGGCGTTGCTCCCGGATTGCGGCGTTATGCCGCACGGGAATCGGGGTTACTCGGACCGGCGAAGCGCTCCCCTCCGGGTCCGCATCAATCACATTTCGTTTGAGTTGTCAGCGAAAATTCGGTTTCTTCCTTGCGGCACGGGACCGGGTGGGGCGGCTCCCGCACCACCTCAAGTCATCCCCGAAGGGACGCGGAATGTCGTCGTTCGAGCTGAATAAAATCGTGGCATCGGTGCTGCTGGCGCTGATCGTCGCCTGGGTTTCCGGACTGCTCGCGAACAAGCTGATCGAGCCCAAGATGCCGGAGAAGAGCGCCGTGCAGGTGGCGGCCGCGCCCTCGGCACAGCCGGCACAGCCCGCCGGCAACGAGCAGGCGGGACCCGAGCCGGTCCAGCCCCTGCTGGCCTCGGCCAGCGTGGACGCCGGCAAGGACGTCGCCAAGAAGTGCGCGGCCTGCCACACCTTCGACAAAGGCGGAGCCAACCGCGTCGGCCCCAATCTCTACGGGATCTTCGACGAGCCGGTTGCGGAGGACCGCGGCGGTTTCGCCTTCTCGGAGGCGCTCAAGAAGAAGGGCGGCACCTGGACCGTGGACGCGCTCAACGAGTGGCTCTGGAAGCCGCAGTCCTTCGTCAAGGGCACGAAGATGACCTTCGTCGGCCTCCCCAAGGCGAAGGACCGCGCCGACGTGATCGCCTATCTCAATTCGCTCTCGGATTCACCGAAGCCGCTCGCCAGCCAGTAGCAAGAGCCGGCGCGGCATGACGGCACCGGTCGACGCCGCGCTCATCGCCTTCGCCAACGAGCTCGCGGATACCGCGGGCGGGATCGTGCGCCGGTATTTCCGGCGCGGCGTCTCGGTCGACGACAAGGCCGACCTGAGCCCGGTCACTATCGCCGATCGCGAAGCCGAGGCGGCGCTGCGCGCGATGATCGAGCGGCGCTTCCCCGACCACGGCATCCTCGGCGAGGAGCACGGCTCCGTGCGGACCGACGCCGAGCGCGTCTGGGTGCTCGATCCCATCGACGGCACCAAGTCCTTCATCAGCGGCGTGCCCCTCTTCGGCACGCTGATCGCGTTGGTGGAGCGAGGCGCGCCGCTGCTGGGCGTGATCGACCAGCCGATCTCGCGGGAGCGCTGGATCGGCGCCGCCGGGCGCAAGAGCACGCTCAACGGCGAAGAGATCTCGACCCGCCCTTGCCCGGCGCTCGCCGCCGCAACGCTCTTCGCGACATCGCCGGACATGTTCAGGGACCGCGACCTCGACGCCTTCCAGCGCCTCAAGGGCGCGGTCAAGCTCGCGCGCTTCGGAGGCGACTGCTACGCCTACGGCCTGCTGGCGGCCGGGTTCATCGACCTGGTGGCAGAGGCGGGCCTCAAGCCCTACGACTACGCGGCGCTGGTGCCGGTGATCGCGGGCGCCGGCGGCAGCATGACGGACTGGGACGGCCGGCCGCTCGGCCTCGGCTCGGACGGCCGCGTGCTCGCCTGCGGCGACCCGCGCCTCGCCGGGGCCGCCCGGGGCGTTCTCCAGGGCAGGACGTGACATCGGGCGGCGGGATGCCCCGCAGCAGGGTTTTCCACTAGAGTTGCGACGTCACCTGCAGGGAGCTCGCCCAATGCGCGCCAGGGCCATCGTGCTCGCCATCGCCATCGTCATCGCCTCGACCCCGCTCGGAGCGGCGATCGCTGAGGATGGTGTGACCAAGAGCCATGGGCTCTCGCTTTTCGGCGACCTCAAGTACAAGCCGGATTTCACGCATTTCGACTATGTGAACCCCGATGCGCCCAAGGGCGGCAGCGTGCGCTACGCCGCGATCGGAACATTCGACACGCTGAATCCCTTCACGCTCAAGGGGAACGCCGCGGCGGGCTTGGGTCTCGACACCGACACGCTCATGGTGGGATCGCCCGAGGAGCCGGCCTCCGCCTACGGCCTCGTCGCCGAGAGCGTGGAGATCCCGGCCGACCGCACCTGGGTGCAATTCAATCTGCGCAAAGAGGCGCGGTTCCACGACGGCACGCCGATGACGCCCGCCGACGTGGTCTGGACCTTCGAAACGCTCAAGAGCAAGGGCCATCCGTTCTACCGCAGCTACTACGCCGACGTGCTCAAGGCGGAGGCCGTGGGCGAGCATGGCGTCCGCTTCACGTTCCGCGACGGCAGCAACCGCGAGCTCGCGCAGATCGTGGGTGAGTTGCCGGTACTCTCGAAGGCCTATTGGTCGACGCGCGATTTCGAGCAGACGACGCTCGACCCGCCGCTCGGCAGCGGACCCTACAAGATCGAGGCAGTCGATCCCGGCCGCTCCATCACTTATCGCCGCGTGCCCGACTACTGGGCGGCGAACCTGCCGGTGAACCGCGGCCGAGGGAATTTCGACACCATCCGCTACGACTACTACCGCGACATGACGGTCGCCCTCGAGGCCTTCAAGGCCGGCGCCTACGACATCCGCTCGGAGAACACCGCCAAGCTTTGGGCCACCGGCTATGACGGACCGGCGCTGCGGGCGGGTCTCATCCAGAAGATCGAGATCCCGCACTCTCGGGTCTCCGGCATGCAGGCGTTCGGCTTCAATACGCGGCGCGATTTCTTCGCCGACCGCCGCGTGCGCGAGGCGATCGGCTACGCCTTCGACTTCGAGTGGACGAACAAGAATCTCTTCAACGGCGCCTACACGCGCACGCGCAGCTATTTCGACAATTCGGAGCTTGCCTCCACGGGCGTGCCCGCCGGCGACGAGCTGCAGATCCTCGAGAAGTACAAGGGCACGATTCCCGAGGAGGTCTTTACGAAGCCATATGATCCGCCCAAGAGCGACGGCTCCGGCAACATTCGCGACAATCTCAAGACAGCGCTCGGCCTCCTGAAGCAGGCGGGCTGGAGCGTCAAGGGCGAAAGCCTGGTCAACGACAAGACCGGCAAGCCCATGGCGTTCGAGATTCTCCTCGACCAGCCGGAGTTCGAGCGCATCGTGCTGCCGTTCATCGCCAACCTGAAGCGGCTCGGCATCGTGGCGCGGGTGCGCACGGTCGACACCTCGCAGTATGAGGAGCGCATGCGAAGCTTCGACTTCGACATGGCGGTGGTGGGATTCGGGGCCACGCAATCGCCCGGAAACGAGCAGCGCGACTTCTGGAGCTCGGCGACCGCCGACCAGCGCGGCAGCCGCAACCTGCTCGGCGTCAAGGACAAGGTCGTGGACGATCTCGTCGATCTCGTGGTCTCGGCGTCCGACCGCGCGAGCCTGGTGACGCGCGTGCACGCGCTCGACCGGGTCCTGCTCTGGGGCTTCTATGTCGTGCCGAACTGGCACCTGAGCGTCAGCCGCATCGCCTATTGGGACAAGTTCGGCCGGCCGAAGGAGTCGCCGAAATACGGCGTCGACCAGATGTCATGGTGGGTCGACGCGGAGAAGGCCGCCACCTTGGAATCGCGCAAGGCGAGCGTCGGGCAGTAGGCGGGCTCCCCTCGGGAGACGCGACGGGAGCGACGCCATGCTCGCCTACATCATCCGCCGGGTCCTGCTGATCATTCCGACGCTGTTCGCGATCATGGTCGTGAACTTCGTCGTGATCCAGGCGGCGCCTGGCGGGCCGATCGACCAGCTGGTGGCCCAGCTCGAGGGCCGCGCGGTCAGCGCCACGGCACGGGTCAGCGGCGGCGGCGGCGAGACGGTCTCCTCGGGAGTGAAGGTCGGCGGATCAGAGCAGACGCGCGCGTCGCGCGGCATCGATCCAGATACCCTCAAGAAGCTCGAGCGTCTCTATGGCTTCGACAAGCCGCCGACCGAGCGTTTCCTGATGATGATGCGCAACTACCTCACCTTCGACTTCGGCAGCAGCTTCTTCCGCGACCGCAGGGTCATGGACCTCATCATCGACAAGCTGCCGGTGTCGATCTCGCTCGGCCTCTGGACGACTTTGCTCGGATACCTGATCTCGATCCCGCTCGGCATCCGCAAGGCCGTGCGCGACGGCAGCAGGTTCGACGTCTGGTCGAGCAGCGTCATCATCATCGGATACGCGGTCCCGAGCTTTCTGTTCGCGGTGATGCTGGTCGTGCTGTTTGCCGGCGGAAACTACTGGCATATCTTCCCGCTGCGCGGCCTGACATCCGAGAATTGGTCGAGCCTCGACTGGTGGCACCGGATCGTCGATTACTTCTGGCACATCACGTTGCCGATCACGGCGCTGGTCATCGGCAGCTTCGCGAGCCTGACCATGCTTACGAAGAACTCCTTCCTGGAGGAGATCAGCAAGCAGTACGTCGTGACGGCCAGGGCCAAGGGGCTGAGCGAGCGGCGCGTGCTCTACGGCCATGTGTTCCGGAACGCGATGCTGCTGGTGATCGCCGGCTTTCCCGGCGCCTTCGTCAGCATCCTCTTCACCGGCGCACTCCTGGTCGAGATCATCTTCTCGCTCGATGGGCTCGGCCTGCTCGGCTACGAGGCCGCAATCAACCGCGACTACCCCATCATGTTCGCGAACCTCTACGTGCTGACGCTCCTGGGACTGCTGCTCAAGCTGGTGGGCGATCTCACCTACACCATCGTCGATCCCCGGATCGATTTCGGGACGCGCGGCGCATGAGCGTGGCGACCCCGCTGGCAGCGCGCGAGCGGGTGCTCGGCATGTCCGTGACGCCCCTGACGCGGCGGCGGTTGGCCAATTTCCGCGCCAACCGGCGGGGGTTCTGGTCGCTTTGGGTCTTCCTGGCGCTGTTCGGCGCGACGCTGTTCTCGGAGTTCATCGCCAACGACAAGCCGCTCATCGTCCGCTACGACGGCGCATTCTATTTTCCCATCCTCGTTTCCTATCCCGAGACCACGTTCGGCGGTGATTTTCCGACCGAGGCGAACTACCGGGAAGCCGTGACACAGGCGAATATCCGCTCCAAGGGCTGGATGCTCTTCCCGCTGATACCCTTCAGTTACGGGACCATCAACTATGACCTGCCGGTTCCCGCCCCTGCCCCGCCCTCGGCAGTGAACTGGCTCGGCACCGACGACCAGGGCCGCGACGTGCTGGCACGCCTGCTCTACGGCTTCCGCATCTCCGTGCTGTTCGGCCTCGTGCTGACTCTGCTGTCCTCCGCGATCGGCATCGCCGCGGGCGCGGTCCAGGGGTACTTCGGCGGTCTCACAGACCTGCTGTTTCAGCGCTTCATGGAGATCTGGTCGGGCCTGCCGATCCTCTATCTTCTCATCATTCTCTCCAGCATCGTGCAGCCGAATTTCTGGTGGCTCCTGGGTCTCATGCTGCTGTTCTCCTGGATGAGCCTCGTGGACCTGGTTCGCGCGGAGTTCCTGCGCGCGCGCAACTTCGACTACGTGCGTGCCGCCCGCGCACTCGGCGTGCCAAACCTGGTGATCATCTTCCGCCACGTGCTGCCCAACGCGATGGTCGCGACCTTCACCTTCATGCCGTTCCTGCTGAGCGGCGGCGTGACGACGCTCACGTCCCTCGACTTTCTGGGCTTCGGCCTGCCCGCCGGCTCGCCTTCGCTCGGCGAGCTGCTCGCGCAGGGCAAGAACAACCTGCAGGCGCCGTGGCTCGGCTTCACCGCCTTCTTCACGCTTGCGGTCATGCTGAGCCTCCTCGTCTTCATCGGCGAAGCCGTCCGCGATGCCTTCGATCCCCGGAAGAACATTGGCTGAACGCTGATGGCCGAGCCCCTCCTCTCCGTCCGCGACCTGTCGGTCACATTCGAGACGCCCGGCAATCGCGTCGAGGCCGTGAAGCGCGTCTCGCTCGACTTGGCCCGCGGCGAGACTCTCGCCCTCGTCGGCGAAAGCGGATCTGGGAAATCGGTAACCGCCCTCTCGATCCTGCAGCTGCTCCCCTACCCGCTCGCGCGCCACGCGCCCGAGAGCCACATCCTCTTCGAGGGCGAGGAGCTCGTAAACGCGCCGCCTCGCGTGCTGCAGGCGATCCGCGGCGGCCGCATCGCGATGGTGTTCCAGGAGCCCATGACGTCGCTCAATCCGCTGCACACGGTGGAGAAGCAGATCGCGGAGACGCTTTATCTGCACAAGGGGCTGCGCGGCATGGCGGCGCGGGCGCGCGTCGTCGAGCTGCTGCGCCTCGTGGGCTTGCCGGAGGCCGAGAAGCGCCTCGACGCCTATCCGCACCAGCTCTCGGGCGGGCAACGGCAGCGGATCATGATCGCCATGGCGCTCGCCAACGAGCCCGATATTTTGATCGCCGACGAGCCCACCACCGCGCTCGACGTCACCATCCAGGCGCAGATCCTGAAGCTGCTCCGCGATCTCCAGGAGCGCTTCGGCATGGCGCTGCTGCTGATCACCCACGACCTCACCATCGTGCAGAAGGTCGCGACCCGCGTCGCCGTGATGACCAAGGGCGAGATCGTCGAGACCGGCACGACAGCCGGGGTCTTCGCACGGCCGCAGCACCCCTATACGCGCCATCTCCTGGAGTCCGCGCCCAAGGGCGAACCGTTGCGGCACGCCGAGGCGCCGCCGGTCCTGCTCGCGGCCAAGAATTTCAAGGTCTGGTTCCCGATCCGCGCGGGCGTGCTGCGCCGGATCACCGGCTATGTGAAGGCGGTCGACGGCATAGACGTCACCGTGCGCGCGGGCGAGACGCTGGGCGTGGTCGGCGAATCCGGCTCCGGCAAGACCACGCTGGGTCTCGGTCTGCTGCGCCTCCTCAAGAGCGAGGGCGCCATCGTTTACGACGGCAAACGGCTCGACGGGCTCAACACGCGGGCGATGCGGCCGCTCCGCCGCGAGATCCAGATCGTGTTTCAGGATCCGTTCTCGAGCCTGTCGCCGCGGCTGTCGATCGGCCAGATCGTGGAGGAGGGCCTCAAGGTCCACGGCATCGGCGAGACGCCGGAGGCGCGCCGCACGCTGATCGAGGAGGCGCTCACCGCCGTCGGCCTCGATCCCGCCGCCATCGACCGCTATCCCCACGAGTTCTCCGGCGGCCAGCGCCAGCGCGTAGCGATCGCCCGCGCGCTGGTCCTGAAGCCGCGGCTCCTGGTGCTGGACGAGCCCACCTCGGCGCTCGACATGTCCGTGCAGGCGCAGATGGTGGACCTGCTGCGCGAACTCCAGGCGCGCCACGGCCTCGCCTACATCTTCATCAGCCACGACCTCCGCGTGGTGCGCGCGCTCGCCCGCGACGTGCTGGTGATGAAGGACGGCATGGTGGTGGAGACCGGCGACTCCACCGCGATCTTCGAGCGCCCGCAGCACCCCTACACCCGCGCCCTCATGGCCGCCGCCTTCGAGATCAAGGCGGAAGAGAGTGGAGCCGTGCGAACGTAGCTGCCGGTGGCGCCGCTCTCCGCGCATCCTTCGACTCGCCGCCCGACGGGCGGCGGGTCAGGATGAGGTGGATTGGGAACGGCAGAAGGAAGAATCCTCATCCTGAGCCTGCGCGAAGCGCAGAGTCGAAGGACGCACGGTTTCCTTCCCGGCGGAGATTCGCCTAGAGTGCGCCCTCATCATTTGGGTGTCTCATGGTGTTGCTGTACCGATCTCAGTCCGATGCCGCGGCGCTCTGGCTCGCCGAGCTGCGCAAGTTCATTCCCGATCTCGAGATGCGGGTCTTTCCGGACGTCGGCGATCCCCGGGACATCGATGCTGCGCTGGTCTGGCGGCCGCAGCCGGGGCTGCTGGCGTCGCTCCCGAACCTCAAGCTGATCGTCTCCCTGGGCGCGGGGGTCGACCATCTTCTGGAGGACGCGACCACGCCGCGTCACGTGCCGATCGCGCGGCTGGTGGATCCCTATATGACGGAGGCGATGAGCGAGTACGTTCTGGCGCAGGTGCTGCGCATCCATCGCCAGGACTTCGCCTATCGCGCCCAGCAGCAGGCGCGGATCTGGCGCGAGCTGCCGCAGTCCAATGCCGCCGAGCGGCGCGTCGGCGTGCTGGGCCTGGGAGAGCTCGGCAGCGACGCCGCGCGCAAGCTCGCGGTGATGGGCTTCGACGTCGCGGGCTGGAGCCGGCGCGGTCGGCGGCTGCCGGGCATCGAGAGCTTCCATGGCGCCGACGGCCTCCTGGCGCTCGCCCGGCGCAGCGAGATCCTGGTGTGCCTGCTGCCGCTCACGCGGGAAACCACGGGGATCCTCGACGCGCGGCTGTTCGCCGCGATGCCCAAGGGCGGCGCCATCGTCAACGCCGCGCGCGGCCGTCACCTGGTCGAGGCCGATCTGCTGGCGGCGCTCGAGAGCGGTCAGCTCTCCGCCGCGGTGCTGGATGTCTTCGCCGAGGAGCCGCTGCCGGCCGGACACCCGTTCTGGAGCCACGAGAAGATCGTCGTGACGCCGCACGTCGCCGCGGCGACCCACGCGCCGACCGCGGCGGCGGGCGTGGCGGAAAACCTCCGCCGGCTCAGCGACGGCCGTCCGCTCATCAACCTGGTGGACGCCGACAGCGGCTATTGATCGCTCAGCTCTGAGCTAAGACCCGAACCTCTTCCTCACCGCCGCATAGATCGCGCGCAGTCCCAGGGCCTCGCCGCCTTCGGGCCGGCCCGGCCGCGAGGTCTGGTTCCAGGCGTAGGTGTCGATGTGAACCCAGGGCGTCGTCGGCGAGACGAACTCCTGCAGGTAAAGTGCTGCGATCACCGCACCGGCGAAGCCCGACTCCGAGACGTTGTTGAGGTCGGCGACCTTGCTGTCGATCAGCTTGCGATAGGGCTTCCAGAGCGGCAGCCGCCAGAGCGGGTCGCTCTCGGCGTTGCCGGCCTCGAGCAGCGCCGCCGCCGCGACATCATCGTTGGCGAAGAGCGCCGGCAGATCGGGACCGAGCGCCACGCGCGCGGCGCCCGTCAGCGTCGCCATGTCGATGATGAGTGCGGGCTGCTCGCTGTCCGCCTCGGCGAGCGCATCGCACAGGATGAGCCGGCCCTCGGCGTCGGTATTGCCGATCTCGACCGTCAGGCCCTTGCGCGTGCGGATCACGTCCAGCGGCCGGAACGAGGTCGCCGAGACGAAATTCTCCACCGCGGGGATCAGCGCGCGGAGCCGGACCGGCAGGCCCGCATCCATGATGGCGCTCGCGAGACCCAGCACGGTCGCGGCGCCGCCCATGTCCTTCTTCATCATGCGCATGCCCTGGGAGGTCTTGAGGTCGAGACCGCCGCTGTCGAAGCACACGCCCTTGCCGACCAGGGTGAGCTTCGGCGCCTTGGGATCGCCCCAAGTGAGGTCGATGAGCCGCGGCGCCCGGGCGCTGCCCCGTCCCACCGCATGGATCATGGGGTAGTTGCTCTTCAGGAGCTCGTCGCCCACGAGGACGGTGCAGCGCGCGCTCTGCTCGGCCGCGAGCTGCTCCGCGGCGAGCGCGAGCTCCGCCGGTCCCATCTCCTCCGCGGGCGTATTGATGAGGTCGCGCGCCAGATGGATCGCGCGCGCGAGCCGCTCGGCCTCGGCCCGGTCCGCCTTGGCGGGCCAGACAAGCTCGGCGGGCGGACGGCTCGGCGCCTTGTAGCGGGTGAAGGCGTAGGCGCCGAGGGCCCAGCCGAGCGCCATGCGGGTGGCGGCATCGGGCGCAACCCGGGCGTCGAGCGCGTACTGGCCCTGCGGCAACGTCTCGGGGAGTCCGCCCAGGGCCCAGACCGGCTCCTTGGGGTTCCAGCCCACCAGCACGCGGCCGAGACCGCCCGCGGGCGCCGGCACCAAGGCGCTCGCGCCCGGCTCGGCCTTGAAGCCGAGGCCTTTGACCCAGCGCCGCTCGAGCTCGGAGACTCCCGCCAGGGTCTCGGTCAGGCTCTCCGGCGTAACCGGCGTGATCGGGACGGCGCTGGCGGCGGCAGCGGCAAGGGCGAGCGGCATCGGGACCGGTCCTTCCTGGAACTTGGGGCGATTCGAGGCACTTAGAATGCGGTCTCCCGCGCCGCTTGCAAAGCCATCCAAATGCCCCGCAGGGGTGGGTTGCGAGCCGCGAGCATTCCCGCCAGAGTCACTGGCTGTCGTACGAGGCCGGGGGAGCTAAATGGCGGATTTCACGCTCTATATTGGCAACAAGAACTATTCGTCCTGGTCGTTGCGCGGCTGGCTCATGGCAAAAGCCTCGGGGATCGCCTTCGAGGAGGTCATGATCCGGCTGCGTCAGCCCAACACCAAGGCCGAGGTGCTGCGCCACTCGCCCTCCGGCCGCGTGCCGGTGCTGGTCCATGGCGAGGTCTCCGTCTGGGAGAGCTTGGCGATCGGCGAGTACCTGGCGGAGTTGTTTCCGGATGCCGGCCTCTGGCCCCGCGATCGCGCCGCCCGGGCGGTGGCGCGGTCGGTCAGCACCGAGATGCATGCGGGCTTCTCGGCGCTCCGCAATCATTTCCCGATGAACATGCGCTCCAGCTTCCCGAACCGTGCGCCCACGCCGGAGGTGCAGGCGGATATCGACCGCATCAACGCGATCTGGCACGACTGCCGCAGCCGCTTCGGCAAGGACGGCCCGTTCCTGTTCGGTGCCGCCTTCGGCAATGCCGACGCCATGTATGCGCCGGTGGTGAGCCGGTTCCGCACCTACAAGGTCGAGCTCGACGCCGGCGCCCAGGCCTATTGCGACGCCGTCTGGGCCTACCCGCCCATGCAGGAATGGGCGACGGGTGCCAAGAACGAGCCCTGGGTCATCGAGGACTCGGAGTTCTAGGGTTCCATTACCCTGGATTGGGCTGAAGCCCGGAGGCGTGACACCGGCCGATGCGTCGCCGCGCCGCGGCGATGTCCGGAAAATGCTTGCTGCACTGCAGCATAAATGCTCAAGATGCCGGGCGCAGATCCAAACGAGCGCCCGGAGAGCCCGTCATGTCGTTCATTGCGTCAACCACGCCGCTCGGCGTCGAGGTCATCGGCCGGCTTCGGCCCAGCTACGATCGGATCCTGACGCCTGAGGCGGTGGCCTTCGTGGTCGAGCTCCAGCGCAGGTTCGGAGCCGAGCGCCAGCGCCTGCTCGAGCGCCGCGCCGAGGTTCAGGCGAAGCTCGATGCGGGCTGGAAGCCCGATTTCCTCGCGGAGACGCTGTCGGTGCGCGAGGGCGACTGGGCCGTGGCGCCGCTCCCGAGGGACCTGCTCGACCGGCGCGTGGAGATCACCGGCCCGACCGACCGCAAGATGGTGATCAACGCGCTCAACTCCGGCGCCAACGTCTTCATGGCGGATTTCGAGGACGCGACCACGCCGACCTGGGACAATCTGATCGAGGGCCAGATCAACCTCGCCGACGCGGTCGCCGGCACGATCGCCTACGACGACCCCGCGACCGGCCGCCGCTATGCGCTCGGCGAGAAGATCGCGACTCTGTTGGTGCGGCCGCGCGGCTGGCACCTGCCGGAGAAGCATCTGCTGGTCGACGGCGAACCCATGTCGGGCGCACTGTTCGATTTCGGCCTCTACCTCTTCCACAACGCCAAGCCGCTGATAGCCAAGGGCAGCGGGCCCTATTTCTACCTGCCGAAGCTCGAGAGCCATCTGGAGGCGCGGCTCTGGAACGAGGTGTTTCTGCACGCGCAGGCGAAACTCGGGCTTCCCCGCGGCACGATCAAGGCGACTGTGCTGATCGAGACCATCATGGCCGCCTTCGAGATGGACGAGATCCTCTACGAGCTCCGCGAGCATTCGGCGGGTCTCAACTGCGGCCGCTGGGACTACATCTACAGCTTCATCAAGAAATTCGCGGAGGACCCCGCGGCGCTGCTGCCGGACCGGGCGCAAGTCACGATGACCTCGCATTTCCTGCGCTCCTACAGCCTCCTGCTGATCAAGACCTGCCACCGGCGCAACGCGCACGCCATGGGCGGCATGGCGGCGCAGATCCCGATCCGCAACGACGCCGAGGCGAACGCCCAGGCGATGGACAAGGTCCGCGCCGACAAGCTCCGCGAGGCCGGCGACGGCCACGACGGCACCTGGGTCGCGCATCCGGGCTTGGTGCCGATCGCGAAGGAAATATTCGACAAGGAGATTCCGGGCCCGAACCAGATATCGCGCCAGCGCCAGGACGTGAACGTGACTGCCGCCGACCTCCTCAAGGTACCCGATGGCACCATCACCGAGGCAGGCTTGCGCCAGAACATCAACGTCGGCATCGGTTACATCGAGGCGTGGCTCCGCGGCACCGGCTGCGTGCCGCTCTACCACCTGATGGAGGACGCCGCCACCGCCGAGATTAGCCGTGCCCAGGTCTGGCAGTGGATCCGGCACGGCGCCAGGCTCTCCGACGGGCGGCTCGTCGACCGCCATCTCTGCCACGACATGCTGCGCGAGGAGATGGAGAAGCTTCGCAAGAGCGTCGGCGAGGACGCCTACGCCAAGGGCCGCTTCGAGGACGCCGCGCAGATCTTCCGCGACATGATCGACGCGCCGCGATTCATCGAGTTCCTGACGCTGCCGGCGTACGACAAGGTGGTGGCCGAGGGGCGCTGACGCCAGCAGCCCGCAAGAGAACCCCGCGTCCCTCGACACGCGCGCTCACACGCGGTGGCTCAGGATGAGGTTTTTTCTTTCCGGCTCTCACATCTCCTCATGCCGAGCCGCGATGCGAAGCATCGCAAGTCGAAGCACGCACGTTCTGCCTACTTCACGTTCACGTAGCGCAGCGCGAAGTAGTTGTTGGCGGGCAGCACGAGATCGATGTTGTCCTTGGCGGCCCAGACGATGGTCTGCTGGTGCAGAGGCAATGTCGCGAAATCGTCGCGCACGATCTTGAGAGCCTCGTGGATCTCGTCGAGGCGCTTCTTCTGGTCGACCTCGATCTGGATCTGGTCGATGAGCTTGTCGACCGCCGGATTCGAGTATCCGCCCAGGTTGAAATCGCCGGCATGCGTCTTGGGATCCGGCGTGTGCAGCAGGTTCAAGAGCGCGTTGTGCGTGTCGACCGTGGTCGGCGTCCAGCCGATCAGGTACATGCTGGTCTGCAGGCTCGGCGTGTTCACCTTGGCGAAGAACTTGGCGCGGGTCTGCGCCAGCAGGTTCACCTTGATGCCGACCTTGGCCAGCATGCTGACGATCGCGAGGCAGATCTGCTCGTCGTTGACGTAGCGGTCGGTCGGGCAGTCCATGCCGGTCTCGAAGCCGTTGGGATAGCCCGCCTCGGCGAGCAGCTTCTTGGAGGCCGCGGGATCGTAGGGCGCGCGCTTGTCGAGCTCGGCGCTGTAGCCCTTGACGCCCGGCCCGACCATCAGCGCGGTCGCCTTCGCCTGCCCGCGCATCACCTTGTGGACGATCGCGTCCTCGTCGATCGCCTGGAACATCGCCTGGCGGACCCGTTTGTCCTTGTAGGGGTTCTTGCCCTTGACGTTGGACTCCAGCAGCTCCGGCCGGAACTCGTCGAGGCCGAGGTAGATCGTGCGCAACTCCGGCGACTGGATGATCTTGAAGCCCTTGGTGTTGGCGATGCGGTCGACGTCCTGCGGCGGCACGGTGTAGAGCATGTCGAGCTCGCCTGAGAGCAGCGCGGCGACCCGCGTCGCGGGATTGGCCACGCGCTCAAAGATCACCTCGTCGAGATTGTGCTTGGGCGTGGCCCACCAGGTCGGGTTCTTCACCAGCACCGTCTTCACGTCGGGCTCGCGCTCCTTGAGCATGAAGGGGCCGGTACCCATGGCGTGATTGGTGGCGTAGCTTTCCTCGTTCTTGGTGAGGTCAGCGGGGTGCTGAGCATTGTTCTTCTCGCACCAGGCCTTGCTCATGATGTCCCAGTTGGTGATCTCGTCGGGCAGGATCGGGTCCGGCGAGACGGTCTCGAAATCGACCGTGAGGTCGTCGACCTTGCGCACCTGCTTCACGGCCGCGAGCACGCTCTTCATGTTGGAACCGGGATCGAGCACGCGCGCGAAGGAAAACACCACGTCGTCCGCGCCGAAGGGCGTGCCGTCCGAGAACTTCACGTTCGGCCGGAGCTTGAAGCGCCAGACCAGCGGATTGGTCTCGAGCTGTGTCCAGGAGACCGCGAGCGCGGGCTCGAGCGCCAGGTTATGCCCGTCGCGCCCGACCAGCGGCTCGTAGATGTTGCTGTCGAAGGAGAGCAGGAACGTCTCCTGCCGGGCGTAGGGGTCCATCGAGTTCGAGTCCGCATCGTTCGCGAAGCGGAACGTCGCAGCATCCGCGACACCGACTGAGGTCACCGTCAGAACTGCCGCCACCGCAAACACTGCCCCCCGCACGCGCGCCCTCGCTTTCATTGGTCGCTCCCCTTTTTCGTGATCCATTTCCAAAACCTGAATTGCCGCCCTGCCCCGGGAAGGCTCAGCTTCTTTGTCGCGGGGAGCGAGTCAAGCTCTGGTGGCAGGCTCCTTCGCCCCTCACCTCAATTATTTGATTCCATTGGATCATCTGGATGACTTTTTTGATAGGATCATCGGGCGTCCGGCGCTCTCTCGGAGGGATTACCGATGGCCGACCGACCTGTCTGGCTGGAGGCGGCCCTCAACGGCCCGTGGGGCCGCGGCCAGCAGCCCGGAATTCCCGTGACGATCGACGAGATCGTCGCCGAGGGCATCGCTTGTGCCGAGGCCGGCGCCGCGATCCTGCACGTGCACGCCTACGACGCCGCGACCCAGCGACAGAAGGACGATCCGGAGCTCTATGCCGCGATCATCGCGGGCATACGCAAGCGCGTGGACGCCATCGTCTACCCGACGATCCCCTTCGCAGGCGGCGCGGACGCTCCCGGCGCGATGGCGCCCGCGCAGCGATTTGCCGCGATCGAGGAGCTGGCCGGCCGCGGGCTCCTCGAATGGGCCGTGGTCGATCCGGGCTCCGCCAACCTCGCGCGCTTCGACGCCGTCGCTGCGGGCCGCGACGGTTTCGTCTATCTCAATCCCGAATCCCACATTCGCCACGGCCTCGCTCTCGCCGAGCGTCACGGCTTTCATCCCGCCTATGCGTGCTACGAGCCCGGTTTCGTCCGCCTCGGCGCGGCGCTGCATCGCTGCTATCCCAAGGCGCCGCGGCCGATCTATCGCTTCATGTTCTCCGATGCCTTCACCTTCGGCTTTCCGCCGGATCCGTTCGCGCTTCCGGCCCTCATCACGCTGCTCGCGCGCGCGGCGCCGAGAGCGCCCTGGATGGTGGGCGGCCTCGGGGTCGATGTCCTGCCGCTGATACCTCACGCGGTCGCCGGCGGCGGCCATGTCCGGGTCGGACTCGAGGATGCGCCCTTCGGTGGCACGCGCGGCAACCGGCAATGGGTGGAGACTGCGGCTCGCGCCATCGAGGCGGCCGGCGGGCGGCTCGCGACCGCCGCCGAGGTGCGGCAGGCCCTCAAAGACTGACCGGGCGCGCCGGACCGGGCCGAGCCGCCTCCGACGGCAAGCCGCCCGTCATCGCCGCTCGTCCAACTTCGCCGCAGACTTGCCGGGCGACCTGTGCTACGCCAGCCTCGCCGGGCTCGGCGGGCGCACTCGAACCCGGCACCCGGGCAGGGGGATCGCTCGGCGCGCAGCGCGGAATGCTGTTCAATTCGCAGCCTTTTATCCTGGCTTTCCTGCCTGTGGTGCTCGGGCTCTATTACCTCGCCGCGGAGCGCCGCCAGGCGCGGCAGATCGCGGTCATCCTCGCCTCGCTGGTGTTCTACGGCTATTGGGACTGGCGCTTCGTACCGCTGCTGGTGGGTTTGACGCTCGCCAACTGGGTGATCGTGCAACTGCACGGCCGCGGCCTCTGGCGCGGCCTTCCTCTGCTCGGAGTCGCCCTCAATCTGCTCTGCCTCGGTTTCTTCAAATACGCCAATTTCTTCGCCGACAACGCCGCGGCCCTCCTGGGCGAGCGGCATGAGCATTGGGACATCGTCCTGCCGCTCGGCATCAGCTTCTTCGTGTTCCAGAAGATCTCCTACCTCATGGACCTGCATCGGGGCGACCGGCACATCTATGGGCTGATCGATTTCTCGATGTTCGTGACGTTTTTTCCGCAGCTGATCGCGGGCCCGCTGGTTCGCCACAACGAGGTGATCCACCAGTTCGCACTCCCGCCGCGCCGGCCGGAGATGTGGGAAAACCTGTCGCGCGGGTTTTTGCTGTTCGTGATCGGCATCGCCAAGAAGGTCGGCATCGCCGACACGGCGGCGATGGTGTGCGATCCCCTGTTCCAGCAGGCCGCCGCAGCGCCGCTCAACGCGGCCGAGGCCTGGGCGGCGGTCTCGACATACACGCTGCAGATCTACTTCGACTTCTCCGGCTACTCCGACATGGCGGTCGGGCTGGCGCTCATGTTCGGCCTGCGGCTCCCGTTCAACTTCGACGCGCCCTATCGCGCGTGCTCGATCCGCGAGTTCTGGCGGCGCTGGCACATGACGCTCTCGCGCATCCTGCGCGATTACCTCTACATCCCGCTGGGAGGCAACCGCCGGGGACCGTGGCGCCAGGCGGTCAACGTGATCGCGACCATGCTGCTCGCGGGCCTGTGGCACGGCGCCAGCTGGACCTTCGTGGCCTGGGGCGGACTGCACGGCGCGGCGCTGGCCATGAACGGCGCCTGGAACCGGAGGGGCTGGCGCATGCCTTCCTGGCTCGGCTGGATGCTGACGCTGGCCTTCGTCATGCTGTGCTGGGTGCTGTTCCGCTCGCCAGATTTCGCGACCGCCGCCCAGGTACTGCAGTCCATGGCCGGGCTCCACGGTATCGGCAAGACCGTGATCCCGAATGCCGCGGCGATGGCGGTGGGCGGGGCGGTGGCGCTGCTCGGCCCCACCAGCCAGCGCTTCGCGCTCGAGCTTGCGCAGCCACGCGCCTCGCTCGCGCTGCCAATCGGCGCCGGACTGGTGTTCCTGCTGCTCATGATCGGCGGCCGGCTGCCGAACGAGTTCATCTATTTCCAGTTCTGAGCCTATGGCGGCCTGGCGCAGGTTCTTCACCCTGACGATCGCCTGGTCGGCCGGGCTCGGCCTCGCCGTCTACAGCTTCCTCGCAATCGTCGATCCCTTTGACACGCTGCCGCTGTCGCCGCGCTTCGATCGGCCGCCGGTCGCGACCAACGCGCGCTACTCCTTTCCCGCGCTCGCGCGGAGCGCGCGGTTCGACTCCGCGATCTTCGGGACCTCCACGAGCCGGCTGCTGCGGCCCCAATCGCTCAATCCGCTGTTCGGCGCCGCGTTCACCAATCTCGCGATGAACTCCGCGGAGGCCTACGAGCAATTCCGGCTGCTGCAGGTGTTCGCGCGGCGTCACCCGGACGCTCGGGCGGTGCTGATCGGCCTCGACCGCGTGTGGTGCGGCATCGGCGACAGCTTCCCGAAATATACGCCGCGGCCCTTTCCGGAATGGATGTACGAGCGGAATCCCTGGCGGGGCTACCTCGAGATCTTCAACCTCTACACGGTCGAGCAGGCGGGACAGCAGTTCGCGGTGCTGACCGGCCTGAGGCCTGCGCGCTACGGCTGGGACGGCTATACCAACTTTCTGCCGGACGATCGGCGCTACGACCTCGAGCGGGCGCGCGCCGCGTTCGCGCGCATGCCGCGGCCCAAGCTCGGACCGGATGCCGCCGTCGATCCCGCGAGCCTGAGATTCCCGACTCACGCACTGCTCACGCAAGCCCTCCAAAGCCTCGCGCGCGGCACGCTCAAACTGCTGTTCTTCGTGCCCTACTACATCGGAATGCAGGCCGAGCCCGATACCCGCGAGGCGGCAATCTGGAGCGAGTGCAAGCGGCGCATCGCGGCGCTCGCGCGCGCCGCGCCGAACGTCGTCCTGGCCGATTTCATGATCCCGAGCCCGATCACGCGCGAGGAGACCAACTACTGGGATCCCCTGCACTTCCGCGTATCGGTCGCGGAGCGGCTGGCGCGGGACCTGTGGCAAGCGGCTCAGCGACAGCCGTCCGCGGAGCAGGACTACGACCTGTTGGCACCGTGAGCCCGTCGCGCCGGCGACGGCGCGCTCCCCCGGACGACCGGGCACGCACGGCGACCGGCGTGCCTATAACGACAGACCCTGCCCAATTGGGAGCGAGCCCGACGTGACATCGCCCGACCGCCTCCGCCTCGCCGCAGTCGCCTTTGCCGTGTTTTTGCACAGCCTCTCGGCCTCGGCCCAGACCGCCCCGCCCCCGACCCCGCCGCAGGGGGCGCCGCTCACCTTCGATCAATTCAAGGCACAGCAGCTGCAGCAGCTTGACCGCGTGCAGGCGTTTTTCGCCCAGCGCCTGGCGGCCCCGGACTTGCCGCCCGACCAGCGGTCGCGCCTGGAGCGTCAGCAGGCGCAGCTCGGCAAATTCGCAGCTCTGCCGCCCGACCAGCAGAGCCAGCTCCTGCGCCGCCGGTTCGACCGGATCGACGCGAACCACGACGGCGTGGTCGATGCCGGCGAGCTCCAGACCTTCCGGCAAGCGCAGCGCGATCGGGGAAGGGCCGCCCCCGGCCCCGACGGCAAGAACGACGACTTCTGGCCGAGCCAGAATTGACGCGACGTTGCGCCACGCGGGAGCAGCTATTGCTCGGTCTTCACCTGGATCGCATTGACTAGCGCCGCGGCCGCTGCGGCGTCGAGCGGCTGGCCCGGCGCCTTGCAGAAGAAGCCGATCATCGTAAAGAGATGGCCCTTGCCCGAATAGCCCGCGATCGGCCCGAGCTTGATGAAGGTGAAGCACTTGCCGTCCCGCTTCTGATTCTTCGCGTCGAAGAACATCAGGTTGATGTCGTTGCCCATCGCCTGCATGGCGGACCAGTGCATCGCCTCGTTCTCGACGAATTTGTGCACGTGCCGCATGGCCTCTTCGGGATTAGGGAACGGTATGGTCGCGCAGACCTTGCCGCTTTTCCTCGGATAGCGCGCGCGTGCGAAGAATCGGGGCTCCGTCGCGTCGCTTGGAAATCCGAACGAGACGTTCGAGACGCGGCACGTGTACTGGCCGCTGACCTGAGAGAATGGGCCTTCGAAGCAATTGGCGTTGATCCCGGGCGGCGGCAGCAGGCTGGCGCCCGCACAGTCGACCTTGGTCCACTCCTCTTGAGCGATCGCGAGGTCGCCGAAGAGCGACATGCCGCCGAGCGCGGCGATCAGCAGGATCGATCGCCGCACCGCGACCGTGCAGGATATCCGACGAGCGCTTCTCATGAGAGGCCTCCCCTGCGGAACCCGGGGGCCGCGCGGACAAATCCGGGCCGGCGCCGTGCGGCTATTTCTCCGTCATGGCAATCTCGGGGCTGAGCGTGCCGGCGCGCAGCCGCTCGAGGTGGATTTCGACGCAACCGTCGTAGGGATTCTCGGCGTAGAGCTGCTCGAAGAGCGCGAGCGTGCCGTCCGCGCCTTGCTCGAGATGTCGATAGGCCTCGAGATAGCGTTTGATGTAGTCGCTCTGCGCGCGCTCCTGGCTCAAGGGCTCGAAGACGCCGAGCGCCTGGGTCTTGCCCTTGACGATCACCATGCCCATCGGCCGGAACGGGATGCCGTTGCACTTCGCGTAAGTCACCTCGGAGACGCAGGTCCGGGTGCCGAAGTACTTGTTGAGTCCCTCGAGGCGCGAGGCGGTGTTCACGGCGTCGCCCAGCGCAGTATATTCCATCTTGTCTTGCGAGCCGAAGTTCCCGACCGTCGCCTGGCCCGAGTGAACGCCGATGCGCGTCACGCCGAACGGCACGCCTGCGGCGTTCTGCTCGGCGCGGAACTTCTCGGCGTAGCGGTCGAGCTCGAGCGCGCAGCGCACGGCGCGCTCGTAGTGATCCGGCTGGTCGAGCGGCACGTTGAACATCGCGAACACGGCATCGCCGATGAACTTGTCCACCAGCCCGTCGTGCTGCTGGATCACACGCACCATGCCGTCGAGATATTGATTCAGGATCTGCGCGAGCTTGGTGCCCGTGACTGCCTCGGACATGGTGGTGAAGCCTGCCACATCCGTGAACAGGAACGTCGCGGGTCGCCGCTCGCCCTCGAGCGTGAGCTTGGCGGGATCGCGGATGAGCTCGCCCACCACCTTGGGCGAGACGTAGCGCGAGAACACACCCTGGATGAACTCCTTCTGCTGGCGCGCCTCGTGTCCCATCACCGCCTCGGTGCCCCACATGGAGGTCGCCAAGGCGATTGTGGGCGTCACCAGCGCCAGCATCACGCCCGTGTAGTGGAAGAGCGCGAAGCCGCCCGCCCACCAGACCGCGGCGATCACGGTGCCCAGCACGATCCGCCAGGGCAGCGGGACCTTGGCGACGCCCAGGACCGCGCCCAGCGCCGCCAGGAACACGGCCGTGGTGAAGTCGATTACCCTGCCGAGGCCCGGCGGCCGGCGACCGGTCAGGAGCCCGTCGATCGAGTGCGCGTGGATGACGATGCCGGGCAGGATCCCCTCGTTCCCGGCCCGTGTCGAGGCGAAGGGCGTGCGATGCCGGTCCGTCAGGCTCAGATCTGCGCCGATCAGCACGATCTTGCCGTTGAACAGCCGGCTTGCCAGCGCGTCCGGCAGCTTGACGACCGATTGTGCGCCGATCTCCGGAAACGAATCCTTGCCGGGCGCCACGCCGCGCCAGGCGATCTCGGTCTGCTCCGCCGGCGTCTCGACGCCGATCTTCGCAAGAACGCCCCGCGCGAAGCCCGGCACGTAGCTGCCGTCGGGGAGCGTCTCGCCGGGATAGATCCAGCGCGCGGTGCCGTCGAACTTGTCGGTCGCGATGTTCGCCATCACCCGATTGGCGGGCGGCACGCAGTCGTTCAGGAACTTGCGCTGCGCCTCGTCGACCACCTCCTGATCGGAGACGTAGCTCACCGCGAGCGGCACCGAGAGGTTGGCGACGGCGTCCCTGAAGGCCGCGTCGCCGGCGGGCTCGGTCGCCTGGTCGCACAGCACGTCGAGTCCGATCACCCGGGGCTTCGCCTTCTCGAGCTTGTGCAGCAGGTCCGCCAGGAACTGGCGGTTCACCGGCGAGCGGTAGGCGAACTGCTTGAGCGTGTCCTCGGTGATGGCGACGATCGCGATGTCGGTGCTCTGCGGCTCCGGCGGCCGGAACTCCGAGAGCTCGACGTCGCGGACGAATTGCTCGGCCTGATGGACGAACGAGATGTAGGCGGCGGCAGCCGTCGCCACCGCGGCCGACAGCACCGCCACCGCGACGGGAACCAGCTTCTTGAAATCGAACTTCGGGTTCGCCACGCGTTTCCTCGGGCGATCAGGCTAGCGCGATCGGACTGCTACCGCACCGTCTTGAGCAATGCCTCGGCCTGCGCGACGCAGCCCTTCTCCAGCATCCAGGCGGCCTGCATGCGCGGGTTCGTGACCTTCGGCGGGATCTGCGTAAGCGTCACCGCCACCGGCTTGCCGCCGAAATCGGCGAGATAGGTCCGGCCGTCCTTGATCGGGAAATTGCTTGGCGCCTGCAGCGTCGGGCTGCCCGCCGGCCAATCCGTCTGCGCCCGCCAGCTGCGGTCGGCGGGCATCATGGTGAGGGTGCCGCCGCTCTCGCTCGCGCGCCAGAGCACCGGCCGCTCGCCCGGGCGCACGCAGGCGACCCCGGCGTGGCTCACGTCCACCAGCCACGGGTCCGGAAGATGCACTTCGGTATTGGCGGAGCGGACCACACCGGCGACGTTCTGCGCCTTGCCGGTGGCGAGCGCGGCGAGCGCGCCCGCGACGTCGACGCCGCCGTTGCCGCCTTTGGGCGCCTGATCGTAGGGCCCGCGCAGGGTCAGGATGCTGCCGTCGTCGGCGACCAGCGTCACCATCTGGCCGTCGAGGAGCTTGAGCGGCTGCGCATCGTCGACCGCGTCGCCCTGCTTCAGGCTGACGCCGCGCGCCTCCACGACGACGAGCTCGGTCGCCGCCGCCGATGCCGCTCCCCAGATCAGCGCCGCCACTGCCAGCGCCGGAAGTCCGCCTGTTGCCCGCATGGCTTACTCCGACATAGTCGTGCTCGCGGCGCTCACCCCGCGCCGCCCGCCGTCCCCCAGTATGGTAAACGCCGCCCAGTAAAACGGGTGGGCGGTCTGTGCCTGACCCGCGAGGACAAGTTGCGCCTCCCTCAGCGAATCGGCAAGTCCGTTCGAAAGTTTCGGGCCGACTTTGTCGAAGAAGCCGGTCATCAGCCGCGCCGTGGCCGCGGACGGCACTTGCCAGTGGCTCGCGACCAGCGTCCGGGCGCCCGCATGGAAGAAGGCGTCCGCCAGGCCCGATAGGGATTCGCCGCCGAGCCCGCCGCCGGCTTCCGCCGTGTTGCAGGCGGAGAGCACCACCAGGTCGGCATTGAGCCGGAGGCCCGCGATCTCGCTGGCACCCAGGAAGCCGTCGTCGCCGGCCGCCGAGGTGCCGCCCGCGGGCGGCGAGAGCGCCAAGCCCGGCTCTGCCTGGCAGCGGAGCTCGCCCGGCAGCAGACCATGGGTCGCGAAATAGAGCACGTTGTAGTCCCCGAGCGGCTGCCGGAGCAGGTTCGCCTCGCTTGCCGCGGCGCCCAGCAGGATGGAGCCGTTATCGGCGCCGAGCCGCTGGCCGATCCGCCGGACCTCCTCCGCGGTCTCCGGCAGCGGATTCAGCGCGCGGATGAGCGCCGCCGGCATCGCTCCTCCCTCGCGGCAGGAGCTCGCGAGCTTGTCGAGCGCCGAGGCCTGGCCGGGCGCTTTGGCGCCACCAGCGAAGCCGGGGTTGCCGATACCCAGGAAGGGCCGCGGCGCCGGCTTTGCCTCGGCGCGCTCCTGGCGGAGCTCGAGGAAGGCACGGGGCGACGGCACCTCGCTCACGGCCATCCGCCGGATGAGCCAGGCGGCGTTGAGGTAGCCGCCCTGCGTCGGCGCTGCCGTCACCAGGAGACCCAGAGGCAGGCTCGCGAGCGCGCCCGTGGGCGCCGCGATCAGGTGCTTGACGTCGGCGAGCTCGGCCTCGACCGGCCCGATGAGCTTCCGGTAGAGCGCGCTCGCGCCCTTGAGGTCGAACTCGGGCAGCCCGCCCAGCCGCGGCACGACGGCCTTGCGCAGATCAGCCACGGCTTGCGTGAGCTGCGCGTCGCTGAGGTCCACCGCGCGCACGATCAACCGCTCGCGCCGCGCCAGCAGGACGAATGCCTTCTCCTGGCCGACGACGAAGGCGAGGAAGCCCTCGTCGGGCGCGAGCATCTTCTGGACCGCCGCCAGCGCCACGGGCTCGGGCGAGGCGAAGCTCGCATAGGCCGGGAAGTCCTGCACCAGCTTCGCCTGCAACGCCGCGGCCTTGGCGTCGGCGTCGTCCGCCTGCTTCTTGAGGGAATCCTCCATCAGCTTGCCGCGCTCCTCGAGCGGCCGCACCTGCTCGGCGGCGAGCCGCAGGCGTGCGGCGTCGCGGGCGCGCTGGGCGTCCTGCAGGTCGCGCAGGAGCCCGGCGACCGCGGGATTGCCCTCCGCGAGCCGCTGGGCGGCGTGCGCCACCGCCTGGTCGGCGACGCTCGAGCCCGTGTACTGGATCGCCTGGAACATGGCGCCCTCGAGCTCGGGCCGCCGCGCCGCGTTGCGCGCTGCCTCCGCAGAGGCCGCCAGCAGGAAGTAGGCGACGTCGTCGGGCGTCACGAGCGCGCGCGCGACGTCGTCATGGGCGAGGATCTCCCGCGCCTTCTGGAACGAATCGATCGCGTGCGGATAGTCCTCGCCCTCCGCGTAGAACTTCGTCTGCTCGAGGTAGGCATCGGCGGTGGGCGCGGTCTTGCCGAACACGCGCTCGGAGACCGTGACGCTCGCCGCCATGTTGCGCTCGGCGAAGGAATAGCGGCCTTGCGCCGCCTCGATCTCCGCCAGCAGGGCCAGCGCCTGGGCCTTCCACCACTGCGGCAGTCCGCGCACCTGCACCAGGTATTGCAGCGCCTCGTTGACGTCCACCTCGGCGCCCGCGATGTCGCCGGTCTTGAGCAGCACGTCGCCCTCGATCAGGAGGGCATGGACCAGCTCGCCCCGGGCGCCGATCTTCGGATCGGCCCCGGCGAGATCGGCAAGCGTGTCGGTATTGGGATCCACCTCGCGCCGGCGGAGCGCCATGCTTTCGCGCGCGTAGCCGAGCGCGTCCTGATACCGGCCTTGCAGCGAGGCATCGATCGCGAGATAGGCGAAGAGCCGGCCGCGCACGATGGGATCGAGCTTCTGCACGATGGGCTCGGCCCGGCGGAACAGCGCGCCCGCCTCGGCGTATCGGCCCTGATGGCTGACGGCGAGCGCGACCTCGAGCAGCACCTCGCCCGAGCCCGGCCCGTCGCCCCCGAAGACGCGGGTCTGGATCTCGAGCGCCTTGCGGAAACTGTCCTCGGAGGCCGGATAGTTCCGCGTGCTGTTGTAGAGCCGGCCGAGCCGCATGAGCTCGTTGAATTTCTCGAAATCGCCGCTGGCGACGCTGCCGCCCTTGCCGGCGGCGGCCATGCCGGCGAGCGCGCTCGCGGCTTGGGCCGAGATCACCGGCCGCCCCGCCGCCTGCTCGATCGCCTTCGCCAGCACCGGGACCATGCTCGGCAGGCCCTCGGCCTGATAGAGCCGATTGCCGACGCCGACCATCAGCACCGCCTGCGGCCAGCCGCCGGCCCTGAGCGTGCAGGAATAGAGCTGCACGCTTTGATCGCCGCCCGCGGCCTGGCCGGCATCGCAGCGCATGCGCCGGGCGATCGCCGCGCCCTCGAGCGTGCGCTTGGCGGTTGCCTCCAGCGCGGCCTTGCGCTCGGCGCCCTGGGCCGGAGCGGCCGCATCGAGGCCGTCGATCCACAGAGAGCCGGTCGGCGCCTTTCCCGTACCGCAGAAGATGTCGATCGGCGCCGGCATGCCCGGCACCGGCGGCATGCCCGGGCGCGGCTCCCAGCGGCATTCCTCGCCGGTCGCGGTGGTCCCGAGCGGCCCGCCGGGGGTCGCCGCCCGGGCGGGCAGTGACGCGCCGAGGGCGAGGGCCAGCAGCGCCGCGGCGGTGAGCGCGGAGGCGAGGCGAGGCGAGCGGGTTTTCACGGTCGCGCCTCCTACATCGACGGCGGATCGTCGAGCGAGCCGCCATTGTCGCCGTTGGTCGTGCCGCCGGTGACGCCGTTGTTGGCGTACTGGTAGAGGTTCGGCACGCCCGTCAGCTTGGAGTTGCCGCTGCTGCTCGGCGTGTCGTCGGGCGTGCCGGTGCTGCCGTTGGCGGCGGCGTCCGCCGCATCGTCGCCCGTCGTCCCGTCCGTCGTGCCTGGCGGCGGTGGCGGCGGTGGAGGTGGCGGCGGAGGCGGTGGCGGCGTCGGCTCCGGGGGTGGCGGAGGTGGCGGCGGATTGTTGAGCGCCGTCGTCACCGACGTCACGGGTGGCGGAGGTGGCGGCGGCACCGGAGGTGGCGGTGGCGGAGGCGGTGGCGGCGGCGGAGGTGGTGGCGGCGGAGGTGGCGGGGGTGGCGGCGCGGGCGGCGTGAAGTCGCCCTGGCTCAGGGCTGGCAGGCCGGTGCTGCCGTCCCAAGGAGCGGTGATCGTGGTCCCGCCACCGACAGCGATGGTGACTCCGTTATCGAGCGTCACCGTGTCGACCGAAGCCAGATTGAACCGTCCGCTGGCACCGGCGGAGATCGAAACGCGGATCTCGAGCGGCGTGCCCGCGTCGGTCATGAGCACGCTCACGTTGCCCAGGGGCAGGTCGTTCTGGATGCTGCTCGCGAGCTGCGTGCCGATGCCGGCGAGGCCGTTGTCGACGATGTCCGCGGCCTCGATGATGACGAACCGGTTCGATCCGACGCCGGGATTGGCGAGCGAGCCCATGAAGTGGCCGACCCAGCTCTGCGTCCCGTTCACGTCGAGCGTACCGCCCGTGCGCAGGTCGATGCTGCCGTCGATGAAAGTCGCCGTGGCCGAGGTCAGGGCCGCGTCGCCGTTGCCGAACTGGACGTAGGAGCCGATCGCGGTTCCGCCGCCGCTGCTGTCGAAGGTGATGCCCGTCCCGGCCTGCGCCTCGACGTTCCCGATGATCGCGGGCCTGCCGCTCGCGGCGTAGTTCGCGAACACACCGGCGCCGCCGTTGCCGATCTGGGCGTAGGCAACGCCGAGCGTGTCGCCGGCGGGCAGGCTGCCGGAGGTGAGCGCGAGCGAGCCGAGCGCGGTGACCGTGACCTCGCCGATGATGGTCACGCCGCCGGTGCCGCCGGCACCCGAGGCGAAGCCCGCGCCGCCGTGGCCGATCTGCACGTAGCCGGCGTCGAGCGCGCCGACCGCGGAGCCCGTGACGTTCCCCGCCTGCATCACGATGTCGCCGGTGGCGACGACGTTGATCGTGCCCGAGATCGTGCTGTTGCCGGTGAGCGTCGTGCCCTCGAGGCTGCCCGCGCCGCCGTTGCCGATCTGGGCGTAGTTGCTCGACCCGAGCGTATTCCCGCCGGTGTTGTCGGTGCCCTTGAGCGTGATGTCGCCGACGCTGCCGCCGGCGTGCCCGACCTGCACGTTGATGTCGCCGGTGTCCTGCAGCGTGCCGTTGGTCGGCGAGGCGCCGGCGCCGCCGTTGCCGATCTGCGCGAAGGAGCCGCCGCAGAAGGCGCTGGCATCGCCGCATGACGTAGCCGCCGTGGTCGTGTCGCCGAGCGTCAGCGGATTGGTTCCGGCGCCGCCCGTGAGCGCGAGCGTGCTGATCCCGCTTCCGGCGAGAGCCCCCACATTCACGGTGATGTCGCCGCTGTTGATCACGTCGGCGAAGATGGAGAAGAACGTCGCCTCGCCCGGTGCCGTCATCGGCCCGCCGTTGCCGATCTTGGCATAGGCGAGCGCGCCGTCCCCGCCGGTGAGCGACAGCGTGCCCGCGAGCGACGTCGTGCCGACATTCACCTGGATATTGCCGGTGTTGAGGATGGTGACGGCCGAGTTGCTGGTGCCGCCCTGCCCGCTGAGCTCGGCGTCGCCGCCGTTGCCGATCTGGACGAAGCCGTCGCCCCCGGAGCCGCCCTGCATCAGGATCGCGCGCGTCGCGCCGACGGTGATATCGCCGCTGTTCTCGAGCGTCGTCGGCGCGAGGGTCGAGAATTTCGCCTTGCCGAAGGCCTCGTTCCCGCCGTGGCCGATCAGCACATAGTTGTTGCCGTTGAACCCGGCGACATATCCGCCCAATCCGCCACCGGTCATCGCCAGCGTGCCGGTGTTCGGGCCGCCCGCGGTGCCGACCGTGACGCCGATGTTGCCGCTGTTGGTGAAGCTGCCGGCATAGCCGCCGAGCGTGCCGGCTTTCTTGCCCTGCTTGGCACCGCCGTGACCGATCTGGACGTAGTCTTCCTGGGCGTTGCCCGCCGTGAGCGTGGCATTTCCGCCGACGGACACGTTGATGCTGCCGTCAGGGCCCGCGCTCGCGCCGTTCCAGCCGAAGAAGCTGTGCGCCCCGCCGTGGCCGATCTGCGCGAAGGCCTGGATTGCGCTCGCGCCGCCAAGCATCGCGAGATTGCCCGTGACAGCGGTGACATTGATGTCGCCCGAGAGGGTGGCCTGACCGCTGAAATACCCGAAGGCGCCGCCGCCGCCGTGGCCGATCTCGGCGAAAGACATCTGCGCGGTGCCGTAGGTTCCGACGCCCGTGCCACCCGCCATGACGATCGAGCCGCCGGCCCTGACGTCGATGGCGCCGGTGATCGCGGCCACGTTCGCTTGGCCCGTCCCGAACACGGCATAGCCGCCGTTGCCGATCTGCGTGAAGGCGGCCCGTCCGGTGCCGCCCTGGAGCGTGATGCTGCCCTGGACGGCGTCGACCGATATCGCGCCGTAGATGCCGGCGCTGCCGCTCATGGTGGCGGACTCGAGCGCCCTCGCGCCGCCGTTGCCGATCTGGGCGAAGGCGTAGCTGCCGGAGCCGCCCTCGAGCGAGATGTTGCCGTGCATCGCGGTCGCGCCGATGCTGCCGGCAATCGTGACGCTGCCCGGATGCGAATTGCCGAAGGCGAAGCCGCCGCCATTGCCGATCTGCGCGGCGCCCATGCCGCTGCCGGGGTTGCCGTAGTTGCCGCCGGCCACGGAGATGTTCGTGCCCGCGGTCACGCTGATGCTGCCGCCGACGTAAGCGCCGCTCGAGAGCTGGACGTTGTAGAACGACTTGTAGCCGCCGTCGCCGATCTGGGCGGCGCTGCCGTAGCTGCCGTCGGGGTTCGAGCCGCCGCCCTGGAGCGCGACGTTGCCGTTGAGCGCGGAGACGGTGATCGCGCCGCTGACGGTCGCACCCGCGGCATTCATCCCATAGAAGGAATAGGCGCCGCCGTGGCCGATCTGCGCGAAGGCGGATGCACGACCGCCGCCGGTCACGCTGACGTCGCCGTTCCGCGCGACGACGGTGATGCCGCCGGTGATCGCCGCGCCGGTGCCGGTCATCAGGCTGAAGGCGTCGAAACCGCCGCTGCCGATCTGGGCGAAGTCCGCGGTCCCCGTGCCGCCCTGCACCGAGACGAACCCGGTCGCGCCCACGGAAATGGCGCCCGCGAGAGTACCGCCGCCGGACAGAGTCGCGGCCGCAAACACATGGTCGCCGCCGTGGCCGATCATGGCGGAGCTGTGGCTGCCGCTGCCCCCCAAGACATCGACATAGCCGTTGCCCGTCACGGCGATGCTGCCGCCCATATAGGCACCGCTGCCGATGCTGGCGCTCTGGAAGGCCTCGAAGCCGCCGTGACCGATTTGCGCCCCGGTGTAGTTCGCGCTGCCGCCCTGCACCAGCACGCCAGGCGATGCCTGGCCGTCGGAGACCGTGACGCTGCCGCTGACCCCGAGGGTTCCGCCATCGCGCAGCTGGTAGCCGAAGTGCGAGCCGCCGTGGCCGATCTGCGCATTGGCACCCTGGTACGAGCCGCCGAGCACGTCGATCGCGCCCGAGGCCGTCACCAGGATGTTGCCCGTTACATAAGCGCCGGTGCCGACGGTTGCGGCCCGGAGCGCCCCGTAGCCGCCGTGGCCGATCTGCGCGAAGGCATCGCTGCCGCTGCCGCCGATCACCGAGATATCGCCGCCCGCCGCGGTCACGCCGATGTCGCCCGCGATGGTCGCACCGCCCGTGATGATCGCGTCGCGCAGCGCATTCGGTCCGCCCAAGCCGATCTGCGCCGCGGACGCGTATCCCGAGCCGCCGACGAGCGAGATACCGCTCGCCGCCGTCACGGTGATGTTGCCCGCGAGATCGACGCTCGCGGCATTCATCGAATAGCCGAACGCCCGGCCGCCGTTGCCGATTTGCGCAAAGCCCTTGTAGCCGCTGCCGCCGAGGACCTTGACCGCGCCGCCCGCCGCCACGTCGACCGCGCCCGTGACCGTGGCGCCGCCGCTCAGGGTCGCCGAGTTGAGAGCGCCGAAGCCGCCCTGGCCGATAAACGCGAATGGCGCGGCGCCGCCGACGAGTGTGGTCGCCTCAGCCGCCAACCCACCACTGACCGAGACATCGCCCGCGGCGGTCACCCCGATGCCGCCGCTGATGTCGACGCTGCCCGCATGCATGCGATAGCCGAAGCCCCGGCCGCCGGTGCCGATCATCGCGAAGGCGCCGACGTCGGTGCCTCCGGTGACTCCGACCGAGCCGCCCGAATCCACCATGACGGTGCCGGTGACGACTGCGCCACCGCCGATCGTGGCCGTCTGCAGTGCGTTGCCGCCCAGGCCGATCTGGGCGGACGCCTCGTACCCGCCGCCCACGATCGAGATATCGCCCAGACTCGTGACGGTGATATTGCCGCCGAGCGTGATGCTCCCGGCTTTCAATTCATTGGCGAAGTTCTTGCCGCCGTTGCCAACCTGGGCGAACGACGCGTAGCCGCCGCCGAGGATGGAAATCGTCCCGCCCTGCGCATCCACGGTGACGTCGCCGGTCACCATTGCGGCGCCGGCGCCCCCGCCCAGGGTCGCGGCGCCGAGCGCGTACCGGCCGCCGACTCCGATCAGCGCGGATGCCTTGGTGCCGGCTCCACCCAAGACCGAGATGGAGGTGCCGGCGACGGCGGTGATGTTGCCGCCGAGATCGACGCTTGCGGCATTGAGGTCGAAGGCGATAGACCGTCCGCCGCTGCCGATCTGCGCCGCCGCGTAGCTGCCGCTGCCGCCCTGCACCGAGATCGAGCCGCGCGCCGTAACCGAGACATCGCCGACCACGGTGGCGCCGCCCGACAGCGTGGCCGAGCCCAGCGCGGCCTGTCCTCCATTGCCGATTTGCGCGACGGCTGCCGCGCCCGTGCCCGTCGAAGATCCGCCGAGCAGCGAGATGTCGCCGGCCGCGGTGACCGTGATTCCGCCGCTGACATCGACGCTGCCGCCGTGCATGCGATAGCCGAAGCCGCGGGCGCCATCGCCGATCTGCGCGCTCGAATTGTACCCGCCACCGCCGGTGAGCCCGATCGAGCTGCCGGAGGAAACCCCGATGTCGCTGAGGACGCTCACGCCCGAGCTGACCGTCGCGGAGACGAGCGCACCGAGGCCGCCCGCGCCGATCTGAGCAAAACCCTGCGAACCGCCAAGCAGCATGACCGCGCCGGCTGCAGTGACGCCGATGCCGCCGCTGATATCGACGCTCGCGGCATTGAGCGAGAGAGCAAAATTCGCGCCGCCGTCGCCGATCTGCGCGGGAGCGTGGGAGTTGCCGCCGCCCGTAAGCACGATCGAGCCGCCGGTGGAATCGGCGGCGATCGTTCCGGTGAGGCCGACCCCGCCGCTCAGGGTCGCGGACTTCAGCGCGTAGCTCCCGCCATGGCCGATCTGCGCGAAGGCGGAGAAGCCGGTGCCCCCCACCAGCGATATGTCGCGGAGCGCGGTGACACCGATCCCGCCGCCAATATCGACGCTCGTCCCGCTCAGTCGATACCCGAACCCTTGGCCGCCGTGCCCGATCTGTGCAAACGCTCCGGAGCCGGTGCCGCCGCTGAGCACGATCGAGCTGGCGCCGGAGTCGACGGCGACAGTCCCGGTGACAAGCACGCCGCCGGTCAGGGCGGCCGACTCCAGCGCATAGCGGCCACCATGCCCGATCTGCGCGGAGGGCCCGCTGCTGCCAGTGCCGCCCTGCAGCGAGATCGCCCCGAGCGCGGTCACCGTAATGTTGCCACCCAGGGTGACGCCCCCGCCGCGCAGGGCGTAGCCGAGGACTGCCCCGCCGTTGCCGATCTGGCTGAAGGCCCTCGAGCCACCCCCGATGAGCGAGATCGAGCCGCCGGTCGAATTGACAAAGATATCGCCGGTAATGGCGCTGATGCCCGTGACCGTCGCGAAGGCCGTCGTGCCCCCGCCGAGAACATTTCGCCCACCGTTGCCGATCTGGGCGGAGGCTCTGCTACCCGGCCCGCCTTGAACGGTGATGTTGCCGGCCGCCGTGTTCGTCACCGAGCCGGCGATGCTGACGCTGCTGGCGGTGATGTATGAGCCGAAGTCCCGGCCCCCATTCCCGATCTGAGCAAAGCTCCGGTAGCCTGTGCCGCCCATCACCGTGAGCGATCCGCCCGCCATCGCCGTGACGTTGCCGAAGACGGTGACCCCGCCGGTGAGCGCGGCTGTGGTAAGAACATTGTCGCCGCCCAGGCCGATGAAGGCGAAGGCATCGGCATAGGTTCCGGTGCCACCGCCGCCGAGGACGGAAATGTTGCCCGCGGCGGTCACGCCGACGCCGCCGGTGATCGCGACGCTGCTGCCGGTCAGCTTGTAGCCGAAGCCCTCGCCGCCGTGGCCGATCTGTGCGTAGTCCTTGAGTGCGCCGAGCGAGGTGCCAGCCGCGACGCCGACGGAGGCGCCGGAGCTGACAGAGATATCGCCCGTGACAGTGGCGCCGCCGGTCAGGGTCGCTCCCGCCAGCACGTCGCGGCCACCGTGGCCAATCTGAGCAAAGGCGCCAGCGCCGTAGCCGCCAGCCAAATAGACGCCGCCGATGCCAGTGACGCCGATGCTGCCGCCGAGGTAGGCGCCGCCGGTGCCGAGCGAGGCGCCGCTGAGCGCCGAGTAGCCGCCATGGCCGATCTGGGCGAAGGCACCGTTGCCGAAGCCACCCTGGAGCGACACCCCGCCGCCGGCATAGGCGGTAATCGTGCCGCCGACGTCGAGGGTCCCGGCATTGAAGCCGTAAGCGAACTTGCCGCCGCCGTGGCCGATCTGCGCGGACGCGTAGGAACCGCCGCCGCCGGTAAGGAAGAGCGAAAACGCCACATCCACGCCGATGTCGCCGCTGACCGTGAGGCCGCCGCCGTTGCCGAGCGTGGCACCTTTGAACGCCTCGAAGCCGCCGTGACCGATCTGCGCCTCGGCAGCAGCACCGGTTCCGCCTTGCAGACTGACATCGCCCAGAGCTGCGGCAACGACGATCGGCCCGGTGATCGACACGGAGGCGCTGCCGCCGCCGGCGGTCGCGGACTTCCCGAAGTAAGTCCCGCCGTGACCGATCTGCGCGAAGGCCGCGGTGATGGGCCCGCCGTTGAAGCCGACCGTGGGAGAGCCTATGGCACCCAGGCTGTAATGCGCAGCGCCGCCGGCGAGCGTCACGCCATATTGGCCGCTCACGGTTATGGCGCCGGTGATCAGGTTCGTGCCGGCGAGCGTCGCACGATAGAACCCGTAGGCGCCGCCATGGCCGATCTGGGCGGCGTTGGCGTGCGCCTGCGGCTGCGAGCTGTAGCCGCCGAGGACCCGCCCGGAGGTCGTGGCGTAGCCGTTGCTGCCGTATCCCGCCGGCACGTTCGTCCAGTAGCCGGCCCGGTAACCCACTTGGCCAAAGGTGCCGGTTGCCGTCACCAAAACGGCACCGCATGTGCCCAGGCAGGTGCCGCTCTGCGTGTAACTTCCCGCGACGCCGGTACCGCGCGCATAGCTGCCGCGCTGCATGACGGTCCCGCCGGCCACTACGACGTAGCCGTGCAATGCCGTCACCCCGACGCTGCCGCTGATGGTGGCGCCGGCGAGCCCGATGGTCACGTCGGAGAATGCGCTGGCGCCGCCGTGGCCGATCTGCGCGCCGGAGCCGTAGAGCGCGTTCGCGGGATGCGTGGTTCCGCCGGCGAGGCCGGTCTGAGTAACCGTCGCGCCGGTGTAGCCGTTCTGTTGCGCGAGGTAGCCGCCCGCGAGCGTGACGCCGCCGAAGCCGTTCGCCGTCACCGTGACGTTGCCGCCGATGCCGCTCGCGACGTTGCCGGTGAGCGTCGCGTGCTGGAAGGCGTAGTTGCCGCCGTTGCCGATCTGCGCGCCGGCGCCCTTCAATGTGAGCCCGTAGCCGCCGGAGTAGCCGGCGGTCGGGTTGACGCTGCCGCCCTGGAGGATGACGTTGCGCGACGCCGTGACGCCGATGGTCCCGCCGATGTAGGCGCCGCCCGCGGTGACGCTCGCGCTCTCGAAGGCGTGCGCGCCGCCGTTGCCGATCTGGGCATAGGCGTCGGAGAGCGTGATATTGCTTCCATAGACGCCGCCGTCGCCGGAGCCGGTCACGGGCATCAGGCTGCCGCCCTGGACGAGCACGTCGCCGCCGAGCGCGGCCACGCTGACGTTGCCGCCGATCGTGGCGCTGCCGGTGGTGAGCGTCGCGGACGCGAACACGTGGGCGCCGCCATTGCCGATCTGGGCGTAGACGTCGCTCACGCTGAGCGACAGCGAGCTGCTGTACTGGCCCGTGAGGCTGCCGCCCGTCAGCGTCACGCCGCCGCCGGTGGCAACCACCGTGATGTTGCCGGCGATGCTGGCGTCGCCCGGGAGCGACGCACCCGCGAACGCGGTGGCGCCGCCGTTGCCAATCTGGGCGAAGCCACCCGTCCCGGTGCCGCCGGTCACCAGGACGGTCTGCCCGGTGACCGAGATGTCGCCGCCGAGGTAGGCGCCGCCGGTGATCGTCGCATTCCGGAAGGCCGAATAGCCGCCGTTGCCGATCTGCGCGAAGGCCTGCGGACCGCCAGCCGCCAGCGTAATGTCGCCAGTCGTCGCGGTCGCCGTGATGTTGCCGGTGAGGGTCGCCGAGGCGGCGCCGCTCAGGCCCACCGCGAACAAGGCGCCGCCGTGGCCGATCTGGGCATAGCTGTCGTCGCCGCTGCCCGCGGCGAGAGTGATCGACGCCGCGCCCACTGTGATGCCGCCGGAGACGTCGACACTACCGGCGGAGAAGCGGTCCGCGCTAAATCCGCCGTCACCGATCTGCGCATAGTCGTTGATGAGATTGCCGCCATCGAGCAGCAGGGCGCCCGACGTCGTGACGCTGATGGTGCCCAGCATGCTCAGCGTCACGCCGCTGGTCGGGTCCCCCAGTCCCTCGTTTAGGCCGCCGTGGCCGATCTGAACGTACGAGTTGTTGGCGCTGTTGCTGCCCTGGAGCGTGATGCCCGCGGCGCCCACGGTGATGTCGCCGGAATTCTCGATCGCGCCGCTCGCGCTGTTGGCGAAAAACGACCCGCCGTGGCCGATCTGCGCGAAAGCGCCGACGCCGCCGGCCAGCACCAGCGTGCCCGCTCCGGCGGAGACGGATATGGAGCCGATATTGCTCAGCGTCGCCGCGCTGTTTCCGGCCTTCATATCTGCCTTGAACCCGCCATGGCCGATCTGCGCCTCGGCGCCGTAGCCGCCGCCTCCGCCCTGGAGCGTGATCCCGACCGCCCCCACGGTAATGTTGCCGGAGTTCTCGAGGCTGGCGGCTGCCCCATAGCCGGAGTAGGCGCCGCCATGACCGATCTGCGCGAAGGCATTCTTTCCGGGTCCGCCGACGATGCTGATCGACGAGCCCGCACTGACGAACACGCTGCCGCCGGAATAGGCGTTGCTTGTGACGGTCGCGTGGCTCATCGCGTCGTAGCCACCGTGACCGATCTGCGCGAAGGCGCCGGCCGAACTCCCGCCGTAGAGGCCGATATTTCGCGTCGATACGACGCTGATCGCGCCCGCTAGGGTTTCGTTGGTCGCGTGCGCGGATCCGAAGAGCAAGCCGCCGTGGCCGATCTGGGCCGAGGCGTAGAAGCCGGGACCTCCGGCTTGCAGGGTAATCGAGGCGGCGCCCACCGTGATACCGCCCGTGGCGATGATCGAGGCCGCAGTTGCGCCGCCCCCGGCGTTGGAGCCGCCGTGGCCGATCTGCGCGAAATCGTTCCGACCGCTGCCGCCGCCCATCGACAGGGCGCCGGTTCCCGCCGATACCGAGATCGAGCCCTGGAACCTGATGTCGCCGCCACCCGCGTTGGCGTTGAACCCTGCCTCGTAGCCGCCGTTGCCGATCTGCACATAATCTTGGGCACCGGTGCCGCCGTTCATCGTGATGCCGACCGCGCTCACGTAGACGCCGCCGCCGGCGGTGAAGGCGCCGGTCATGTGGTAGCCGGCATAGGCACCGCCATTGCCGATCTGCGCGAAGGCGGCGTTGCCGCCGTGGCCGCCACCCATGGTGAGCGAGTCCGTCGCGGTCACGACGACGGCGCCGCCGATGTAGCCGCCGCCGCTCAGGCTCGCGTTTCCCAACGCTAATGCACCGCCATTGCCGATCTGTGCAAAGGCGAAACTACCGTTGCCGGCTTGCAGCGTGATCGGGGTATCGGCGGGAGGGTCGACGGTGATGTTGCCGCTGAGGTGCAGGAGCGAAGCGCTGAGGCTCCGGCCGAATCCGTAGCCGCCGTTACCGACTTGCGCCGAGGCATTGGCTGCGCTGCCACCGGTTATCACGATGCTGCCGGTCGCACCCGCTACGACCGAGACATTGCCGGAGGCCGTGGCGCCGCCCGCAAGGGTCGCCCGCTGGAGCACGTGGTATCCGCCGTTGCCGATCTGCGAGAAGGCGCCCGACGTGCCGCCGCTGCCGCCGATGACCGAGACGCTGGCGCCCGCGCTGACGCTGACGTTCCCGATAATTTCGGCGCTCGCAGCGATGAGGGTGCCGCCGAAGTCCCGCCCGCCATTGCCGATCTGCGAGGGATTGTTCGCGCTCGTCCCACCCACTGTCACGGAACCCGTAGTGGCGATCACCGAGACGTCGTTCGTCACCGTGGCGCCGCCCGTGAGCGTCGCCGATTTGAGCACCCCGCGGCCGCCGTCGCCGATCATCGCGAAGGCGCCGTTTCCGGTTCCGCCCGCCGTGCCGGAGCCGCCGAGCACGACGATGTCCGACGCGGCGGTGACGCCGATTCCGCCGGAGATGTCGACGCTGGCGGCCAGCATCGAGTAGCCGAACTTGTGCCCGCCGGCGCCGATCTGGGCGGATGCGCTCTTGGCGAGCCCGCCGATCACGTCGAGCGTTCCGCTGGAGGTGACATCGACGGCGCCGGCGACCGTGAGGCCACCGCCGATGTGTGCGGTCTGCAGCGCGAGGTAGCCGCCATTCCCGATCTGGGAGAAGGCGCCCGGTGTGGTGCCGCCGCCGCCGAGGACGGAGATATTGGCGCCGCTGACGCCGATGTCGCCGGTGACGTCGACGCTGCCGGCCTTGATGCTGTCCGCGAAGGCCCGGCCGCCGATGCCGATCTGCGAGGGGTTGTTGCTGTTGCCGCCGCCGACCGTGATCGAGCCGCCGGTCGAGACCACCGTGATGGCGCTCGCGATGGTGGCGCCGCCCGCGCCGCCGCCGAGCGTCGCCAGCTTGAGCGCGCCCCGGCCGCCGTCGCCGATCATCGCGAAGGCGCCGTTATTGGTGGCACCCAAAGTGCCGCCCACCGTGCCGGAACCGCCCTGCACCAGGATGTCGGACGCCGCGATGACCCCGATGGTGCCGGTGATGTCGACGCTGCCGGCCTGCATGACGTAGCCGAAGCCGCGCCCGCCCTGACCGACCTGCGCAAAGGCGGAGTAGCCCTGGCCGCCGGTGACGGCGAGCGATCCGCCGGACGTCACGTTGATGGCACCGCCAACCGTGACTGCGCCGCTGATGGTGGCGAGGTTCAGCGCCCCAAAGCCGCCATGGCCGATCTGCGCGAAGGAGCCGTAGCCAGTGCCGCCGCCGACCGAGATAGCGCCGGCGGCCGTGACGCCGATGGCGCTCGTTATCGAAAGGCTGGCGGCGTTCAGCTTGTATCCGAAGCCGGAGCCGCCGTCGCCGATCATGGCGGACGCATTGGTGCCGGAACCGCCGAGCACCGAGATCCCGCCGCTGCCGCCGTCGACGGAGATGGTATTGCCGGTAACGACGACACCGCCCGTTACGGTCGCGGAGGTGAGAGCGTTGGCGCCCCCGTGACCTATCTGGGCAAAATCGGCCGGCCCAGCGCCGCCCTGCAACGTGACACCGGTGCCGCCAGTGACGGCGATCGAGCCGCCGACGGTCAGCGTGCCCCCGATGTTCGAGTTGGCGCCGACGTTGTAGCCGCCGTTGCCGATCATGGCGAAGCCGCCGACCGCGGTGGTGTTCGGTGACGTGCCTTGAAGCAGCACTGTGCCACCGGCGTGGACGAGGATGTTGCCGGTGAGCGAGACGTCACCTCCGGGCGTCGTGTTCGCGTAGGCGTCCTTGCCGCCATTGCCGATCTGGGCGAATGCGCCGCTGGCGCCGCCTGCGAACAGGTTCACCTGGCCGAGCGCGGTGACGCTGATGGCGCCGCCGGCGCTGATTGCGGTGCCGGCGACGGGATTGAAGCCGATCTGCGCAAAAGCGTTGGCGCTCGAGCCGCCCTGCAGATCGACGTCATGGGCCAACACCGTGACGGTGCCGCTGGCGCTGCCGACATCGACTCCCGTCGTGCCGGCGAGCGAGTTGATGAGAACGTCGCCGTGGGTGGTGCCGGCTGTCGTGCTCAGCGTCTGGCCGAACGCGAGAGTGTTCCCGGCGATCGCCGCAATCATCGCCGCGGCCGTGCTCGCCGTGGTGTTGATGCCGACGGTGCCGCCGGAGAATCCCGTGGTGCCGTCCCAGCCCGCCACCAGATTGACCGACCCGCCGCCTGCGGTCTGCGTGTTGATGATGCTGGCGTTGACCGAGATGTTGCCGGCGGCAAGCAGCGAGAGGTCGTTCGGACTGGCGTAAATGATCGACGAGTTGACGACGATGCCGCCGGTACCGGAAGTGGTGTCCGCAGGACTGGTTTCGACGACCACGTTCGAGGTGCCGAGATCGGTCACGATCACGGAGGCGGCCGTGCTGTCGACCGTGAAGTCCGCCGGGTCGAGCAGCCACGTGCCCGCCGTGCCCTTGGCGGCGCTGGTGTTCACCTTAGCGGTCGAGGTGATGCTGAGGCTCTTGCCCGACGTCTCGACGAAGCCGCCGTTGCCGCCGAGGCTGCCGCCGGTCGCGGTGATGGTGCCGCCGAAGGTCGTGTGCGTGTCGGACCAGACCGCGACCTTGCCGCCGTTCCCCTTGGTGATGGCACTCGCGTTGATCTGCGAGCCCGCCGAGATCGTCGTGGTCGACGCGTTCTGCTCGGGGCCGGCCCCGTGGAAGTTGCCGCCCACCAGCGCCGTGCCGCCGCCCGCGTTGCCGGAAACGTCGATGCTGGCGCCCGCCGCCAGGGTC
>Ga0209581_1000233_pt1 | contig 163632 bp, 170 predicted proteins | sample Coa_R2_FD_187160 | JGI IMG/M metagenome (GOLD analysis project Ga0209581, IMG submission 187160) | Surface soil microbial communities from Centralia Pennsylvania, which are recovering from an underground coalmine fire - Coalmine... | ecosystem: Environmental > Terrestrial > Soil > Unclassified...
GGGATCGAGAACGCGCTCCAGGTGATGATCGCCTTGCCGGTCGACTGCGTGATCACCGACTTCGTCGGCGACGGCGTCGACAGCGTCGCGCCCCCCGACACCACGTTGAACCCCGAAAGCCCGCTCGACGGCACCGGGGAGCCCGCCGCGGCACTTCCCGAGAATGCAACCAATGCTGTCGTGGCCAGCAAGAAACCACGGAGCGATCGTGATGCACGTCTGCCCATTTGCCCCCCAAGCCGCAATTGCTGCGGCCATTTCGCGTTCGTCAATATTAGATACAATTTCTGGTTGAGTCCAACTACAATAAAATATAGCAATATTCCCCGTTACTTGCGGAGCGCGAAACGCTCGATTGCTTGGAGGCGGATTGAGTTCCCGGCATAATCCGGGCAGCGCAACGGGCCGCCGCAGATGGCTCGAGAACACGGGAGGACAAGCATGAATACGCGGAAACTCGTGGCTGCGGCGATCGCCGCCACCGCCTTGTACGCGTCGGGCGCGACGGCCCAGACGGTCAAAGTCGGCATCATCAACACCTATTCGGGGCCCTTCGCCGAGCCCGGATCGCTGATCGACCGCGGCATCACGCTCTACATGAAGCAGCACGAGAAGGACCTGCCGCCGGGGGTCAAGATCGAGCTCATCAAGCGCGACGACACCGGCCCGCAGCCGGACGTGGCCAAGCGCCTCGCGCAGGAACTGATCACCCGCGACCAGGTGCAGCTGCTGGCCGGCATCGTCTACACGCCGAACGCGCTCGCGGTGGCGCCGCTGGTCACCGAGGCCAAGGTGCCCTTGATCGTGATGAACGCCTCGACACCCGTGATCACGATGAAGTCGCCCTACATCGCGCGCGTCTCCTTCACGCTCTGGCATTCGTCCTATCCGCTGGGGCAGTGGGCGGCGAAGCACGACATCAAGACGGCCTATACCGCGGTCTCCGACTACGCCCCCGGCGCCGACGCCGAGGAGGCCTTCATCAAGGGTTTCACCGAGAGCGGCGGCAAGATCGTGGGCTCCGTGCGCATTCCGCTCCAGAACCCGGACTTCGCGCCCTATCTGCAGAAGGCCAAGGACGCGAATCCGGCCGCGCTCTTCGTCTTTGTCCCGGCGGGCACCCAGGCGATCGCGGTCATGAAGGCGTTCGGCGACGTCGGCTTGAAGCAGGCGGGAATCAAGCTGATCGGCCCCGGCGACATCACCACCGACGAGGGACTCGATGCCATGGGGGACGTCGCTCTCGGCGTCATCACCATGATGCACTACTCCGCGGCTGGGAAAGCGCCGGCCAACGACGCGTTCGTCAAGGCCTACCAGGCCGAGTTCGGCAAGGACCAGGTGCCGGCCTTCGAGGTGGTCCAAGGCTATGACGGAATGGCCGCGATCTATGACGTGATCAAGGCGCAGAAAGGCAAGATCGATCCCGACAAGACCATGGCGCTCCTCAAAGGCTGGAAATACGACAGCGCCCGCGGTCCCATCATGATCGATCCGGACACGCGCGATATCGTGCAGAATGAATACCTGCGCCGGGTCGAGCGCGTAAACGGGCACCTCTTTAACGTCGAGCTCGAGACCATCCCGATGGTCAAGGACCCCTGGAAGGTGCTGAACGCGAAGTAATCGCGCCTCGGCTTAGCGACCCTCTCTCACCCTCCCATCGCCTGACGGCGATGGGTCCCTCCCTCTCCCGCTACGCGCGGGAGAGGGGCTTTGATACCCCTCGCCCACGTCGTGGGAGAGGGAGGGACCCGCCGTGAAGCGGCGGGAGAGTGAGGACCGCTTTCACGCCGCGCTCCTCGATCGCCACATCCACCACTACCGGCACGTGGTCGCTGAGACGCGCGCCGCACCACTCCTCGAAACTGCCGACGCTCAGCTCGCGGATGCGATCGAGCCACACGCATGGCAGGAACACGTAGTCGATGTGGTAGGTGGGACCGTCCTTCCTGCGGTCGCGCCAATAGAGCGTGGGCAGCGACTCCCTTCCCTGCTCCTCGCCCATGCGCGCGTGATAGGCACTGACCAGGCCGTAGCTCTCGAGGATCGCCACGGAGATTCCGTGATTGATCCGGTAGCCGGGCTTGTGCCAGATCACGTTATTGTTGAGATCGCCTGCGACGATCGCCGGCGCCTCCGTCAGAAAGCTCTTGTACTTGACGAGCCCACGCCGTAGCGGCCCGGCCTGACGCTTGCGCATATTCCCGCCGCTCAAGTTCTGCGCCCAGACCGCGAGCAGATTGCACGTCACCGGGCCGGTCACATGCACCGGCGCCAGATGCCGCAATGTCGGGTGAAATTCGCGCGCGAGGCTCAGCCGATAGGCGTTGAAGGCGAGCACCGCCAGGCCCTTGGTCGGGTTGTCGCCGACCCAGATGGGGTCGCCGCTCACGCCGTCGAGGGCGCCGAGCGCCCGCAAGCGCTCGGGACATGCAGACTCCGAGATGACCGCGACATCGGGCTCGAGCCGATGCAGGGCGTCGAGCTTGCGATGGAGCGCCATATTGCAGTTCCAGGCGACGAGGCGCATCGCCCGCTGCCTAGCGCCGTAACTGGAACTCGATCACCGAGCCGAAGCCGTGCTCCGCGGCGATCTGGAGCCGGTCGCCCGCGCGCACGGCGGGCAGGCCGTTGCGCTTCAGCAGCTCTTCGGCGGTGCCAAGCTCTCCGACCGCGATCGAATATCCCACGAAGTGCGGCTTGCGCAGCACGTCGCGGAGGCGGATGCCGGGGAAGCGCTGGGCGAGGCGCGTGGCGTCGAGCATGCTGAGCGCGCCATCTCCGAGCTTGACCCGGAGCGCGCCTTCGGCGCGCGTCACCGCGTCAGGTTCGACGAGCTTGCCGAAGAACTCCGCGAAGCTCGCGGGATCGTTCCCGTGCATCACGACCTCGACCACGGCGCGCGCGCCGTTGGCGTGGCGCTGGTACTCCGGCTTCCAGAAGAACTCCGGCGCGTGCTGCTGGCAGGTGAAGAAGGCAGCATCGGGCATGCGCGGTTCCGTCGCAAAGGCCAGCGAGAACGCCACGGTCTTGAGGCTGCCGTCCGGCAGCTTCGCCTGCCGAGAAAAGTCGAAGGGCTCGTAGGTCTGGAGCCCGCGGGCCTTGAATTCCGCCTGGTCGCGGCGCGCATCCGTGCTCTGGAAGACCAGCATGGAGAGACCCTGGCGGCGCTTCAGGAATGTCTCGTTGAAGGCGCCGAAGCTGAAGCGGGTCGGCTCCTGCGGCGGGATCTTCGCGGGATCGGCGATCGCCAGCAGCTCCAGGAAATTGCCCTGGAGCTGGACGAGGCTGTTCGCGGTGCCCCAGGGATGCTGCGCCGGCGGCGTCAGCGTGAAGCCCATCCGACGATAGGCCTCGCGCGCGGCGTCGAGGTCGTGGACCGCCAGCACGAGATGGTCGATGGCGCGGCTCATTCCTTCGCAATCTCCCGCGAGATCACCAGGCGCTGGATGTCGCTGGTACCCTCATAGATCTGTGTCACCCGGACGTCGCGGTAGATGCGCTCCACCGGGAAATCCGCGAGGTAGCCGTAGCCACCCATGGTCTGGATTGCGCCTGAGCAGACGCGCTCCGCCATCTCCGAGGCGAAGAGCTTCGCCATCGAGGCCTCCTTGATGCAGGGATCACCGGCATCGCGCAGTGCCGCCGCATGCAGCATCATCTGCCGCGCGACCTCGATCTCGGTCGCCATGTCGGCGAGCCGGAACGCCACGGCCTGATGCTCGATGATGGGTCGGCCGAAGGCGACGCGCTCCTTTGCATAAGCGAGCGCCGCCTCATAGGCCGCGCGCGCCATCCCCACGGACTGCGCGGCGATGCCGATACGGCCGCCTTCGAGATTGGCGAGCGCGATGCGATAGCCCGCACCCTCTTCGCCCAGCAGCAGATCAGGCGTGAGCTCGACATCCTCGAACACGAGCTGCGCGGTGTCGGAGGCGCGCTGGCCCAGCTTGCTCTCGAGCTTCGCCACTCTGTAGCCCGGCGTATCCGTCGGTACGATGAATGCACTGATGCCCTTCTTGCCGGCGGCGGGATCGGTCACCGCGAAGACGATCGCGAGGTCGGCGTTCGCTCCGCTGGTGATGAACTGTTTGGTACCATTGAGGACGTACTTGTTGCCGCGTTTTTGCGCCCGGGTCCGGATCGCCGAGGCCTCGGAGCCGGCGCCCGGCTCGGTCAGGCAGAAGGCCGCGAGCCGCTCGCCGCGCGCCATGGGCTTGAGGAACCGCTGCTTCTGCTCCTCGGTGCCGAAGCGCAGCACCGGCACGCACCCGGTCGAATTGTGCACGCCCATGATCGTGGAGCAGGCGCCGTCGCCCGCCGCCACCTCCTCCATCGCAAGCGCATAGGAGACGTGGTCGGCACCCGCGCCGTCGTACCGCTCCGGCACCAGCATTCCGAGAAAGCCGAGCCTCGCCATCTCCTTGACGGCGTCCGCGGGGAATTGACCGGTGCGGTCGCGCTCCGCCGCGTGCGGCCGAAGCTGCTCAGCGGCGAAGCTGCGCGCGGTGTCGCGGATCAGCGCCTGCTCGGCGGTCGGAATCATCGTGCCCTCACCACGGCAGCTCCTTGCCCTCGAAATCGAAGAACCGGCCGGTGTCGGCGGGCGTGAGCTTCGCGATCACGCGACGCATGCCGGCGATGCTCTCCCTGGGCCCGACCGGCGCACCGGCACCGCCCATGTCTGTGCGCACCCAGCCGGGATGCAGCACCACCGCAATCACCTCGCGATGGTCGTTGGCAAGCGAGTGCCAGGCCGCATTGAGCGCCGCCTTGGAGGCGCGATAAGGATAGGACCCGCCGCCGGAGTTCTCGCCGATCGAGCCCATTCGGCTGCTGACGGCGATGAGCTTCTTGCCCTGCCCGCGCTTCAGCGCCGGCAGCAGCGCGCCCGCTAGCGCCATCGGCGCCACCGAGTTCACCGCGAAGGTCCGGAGCCAGGCAGCCTCCTCGACCTCCGCGATGGAGACGTTGTGTCCCGGAGAGACGCCCGCGTTGGCGATGACCACGTCGATCGCCTCGCGCGCGAGGTCGCGGCCGAGCGCGGCGGTGGCCTTGAAATCGGTGACGTCGAGCGGATGCACCTCCACGGCCTTGCCGAGCGCCGCGAGCTCTTTCGCCTTCTTAGGCTCTCGCGCGGTCGCGATGACGCGCCAGCCGTCGGCCGCGTATTGCTTGGCGAATTCCAGGCCGAGACCGCGGTTCGCTCCGGTGACGAAGACGGTCGGCATGATTCAAGCCCTCTTCCGCGCGGTGACCTCGATCTCGATCTTCATGCGGGCATCGATGAGGTCGCAGACGATGGCGGTGGCCGCAGGCCGTGCCTCGCCGAACACCTCGCCCAGGATGGGCACCACCTTCGGCCAGTCCGCGGCGTCCGCGAAATAGTAGCGCACGCGCACCACATCGGCGAAGCTCGAGCCCGCCTCGGCAAGCGCCGCGCCGATGTTCTTGAAGGCCTGGCGCGTCTGCGCGATCACGTCGGGCTCGATGGTCATGGCCTTGTAGTCCATGCCGGTGGTGCCGGAGACGAACACCCACTCGCCATCCACCACGGCGCGGCTGTAGCCGGCCGTCCTCTCGAAGCTGGAGCCCGACGAAATCAACCGCCGCTGCATGATGCACCTCTTGGGAAGGAGCCGCCGCCGCGATACTACGCCCAGCCGTGAACGAGGGGTCAATGCGCTTTTCCTCAAGCCGATTATGCGGGGCGACCGGGGAGCGGCTAGAGTAGGCGTCCGACTAAAGCCGCAAGAGGAGCACCATGACGATCGACCAGCGCATCGCCGAGCTCGGCCTGGACGTTCCCGATTTCGCGCGTGAGGGCTACTACGGCGCCGGCTACGGCTCGATGAAGCCCTACCATATCGTCGGCAACCTGTTGTTTCTGTCGGGCCATGTGCCCCAGCGCGGTGCCAAGGTGATGCACCCGGGACGCCTCGGCGCAGACCTGACCGTCGAGCAGGGTCGCGAGGCCGCACGGCTCACTGGCCTCAACGTGATCGCGGGCATCCGCCAAGCAGTGGGCGACCTCGAGCGCGTCAAGTCGATCGTGCGGACGCTCAACTTCGTGGTCTGCACGCCGGAGTTCACCGAGGTGCACAAGGTCTCGAGCGGGCTCTCCGACCTGCTGGCGGAGGTGTTCGGAAGGGAGCGCGGCATCGGCGGGCGCGCCACCATCGGCGTCATGGCGCTCGCGGGCGGCAACTGCTTCGAGACCTGGGCCACGGTGGAGCTGCGTTAGCGCGGCTAGCACTCCGTCATGCCCGCGAGGATCAGGCCGTCGCGGAAGCGCTCGTGCTGGCTCTGGTAGAGCGGGCTCGTAGCCTGGAGGGGAACCGACCAGTCGTCGAAGAGCTTGTCGACGGTGATGTCGGGCCTCAGGCGGAGGCAGCTCGCGAGCGCCGCGGCGGCCTCCTCCCGGCGGCCCGCGAGCGCATAGATCGCTGCGAGCAAGGCGTAGGCGCGAATGTCCTTCGGGTTGGCCTCGGCGGTGAGCTTCAGGAGGCGGATCGCCTCCTCGTCGCGGCCGAGGAAGAACTGCACGCGGCCCTCGGCACCAAGCCAGTTCCACCGAGCGGGGTCGCGCGGCCCGAGCTGGTCCGCCCGCTCGAACCAAGTGAGCGCCTCCTGGAACCGGCCGAGATAGAGCTCGCTCAATCCCACTTCCTTGTAGGCCCAGGGCTCGCCGGGATTCTGCGCGATCACCACCTTGCTGGCTGCGATCGCCTCCTCGAACTGACCCTCGGCGCGCAGCAGGGCCGCCCTGATCTTGAGCGCCACGATGTGGTCAGGATCGATCGCGAGCGCGCGCTGCAGCAAATCCGCCGCCTTGCGCAAGCGCTCCGCCCGCCCGTCCTCGTAATAGCTGTTCAACACCTCGAACACGTAAGTGGTGGCGACACCCGCGAGAGCGTCGACGTTGCCAGGGTCGTGCTTCAGCGCCTGCTGAAACAGCGCGCGGCCCGCGGACATGGTCTCGGGCGAGGCCGGCCGGTTCACGATGGATTGTCCGCGCATCACCAGGTCGACGGCGGTGGGGTTGCGCGGCCGCTCGCGCGCGCTGCGCCTCGCCTCGATGTCGACCAGCTGCAGTCCGACCGCGCGTGAGAGGCGTCCCACGATGTGGTCCTGGATGTCGAGCACGTCGCGGCGCTCGGCGTCGAACCGTTCCGCCCAGAGCTCCGAGTCGTCCTTGCCGTCGATCAACCGCGCGTTGACCCGCACGCGGCCGCCGTCGCTCATGACGCTGCCCTGCAGCAGGTAGCGCACGTTGAGGTCGCGGCCGATCTCGCCAGGATCGGCGTCACGGCCCCTGTAGGTGAGTGCGGTCCGCCGCGCGACCACGAAGCTCCCAGGCAGGACGCGCGAGAGATCCGTGGTCAGGCTCTCGGTCACGCCATCGACGAAGTAGTCCTGCTGCGCGTCGCCGCTCAGGTTCGCGAAGGGCAGCACTACGATCGAGAAGCCGGGCGTGGGCTCTGACGCCGAGGAGGATCCGCTGCCAAGCTCCGCGGTCAGCAGCGGCAGCGAGCTTGGATGCGCCCGCCACCACACCGCGCCCTCCGTCACCGCCGCCGCGCCTGCGGCCGCGACGGCGCCGGCGGCGACGCGCCAGAAGCGCCGGCGGGGGAACCCGCCGCGCTCTGCCGCCGCGCGGACGCGGAACGCGTGGACCGGCCGCGCGATGTTGCGGACACGCTGCTCGCCCATATCCTCGAAACCGAGCAGCAGCTTGCCCCGCACGTGCTCGCGCACTGTGTCGGAAATCACGATACCGCCGGGATCGGCGAGGCCCTCCAGCCGCACGGCAATGTTGACGCCTTCGCCGAAGATATCGCCGTCCTCGGCGATCACGTCGCCGAGATTGATGCCGATCCGGAAGCGCGCGTGCGCGTCGAGCGGAAGGCCCGCATTGTGCCGACCGACGCCGGCCTGAATCTCTGCCGCGCAGCGGACGGCCTCCACCACGCTCGGGAATTCCGCCAGCAGTCCGTCTCCGGTCCGCTTGATGAGGGTTCCACCGTGTGCGGCGAGCGCGGGCTCGAGCAGCTCTCGGAAGAGGGCGGTGAGGCGGGCGTGAGTGCCCTCCTCGTCTCGTCCCATGAGCCGGCTGTAGCCCGCGACATCGGCGCTGAGGATCGTGGTCAGTCTGCGTTTCAACGCTGGCTCCGGTGAGTGAATGCTACTCCGGGACCATTTCGCCGGAACCGCCGAACTCCTTCGGGAAGTCCTTGAGCTTCGGCAAGCCGTCCCGCATACGCAGGACCGTCTCGGCGTAGTTGACGTGGACCGCCGGCTTGAAGTCGAGCGTCGGGATCGTCGCCGCGTAGACGTCGATGAGGCCGAGCGGCGGATGATTCGTCATGATATGGCCGCCACACTTCTTGCAGTACTGCCGCTGGCTGAGCGCCGTCTTCTGGTAGGTCGCGATGTGCTCGGCGCCGGCCGTGACCTTGACCGCCTGCGGCTTCCACAGGCTGAAGGCGTTCACCGGGCCGGCGGACCACGACCGGCACGACCGGCAATGGCAATAGCCCATCGCCTCCGGCGATCCCGTGACCTCCAATTTTACGGCGCCGCAGAAGCAGCTTCCTGAGTGCGTCATGTTTTCCTCTCGATACTCGGGTTGAGATGATGGTGCTTCGAGACGGGCCTCGCCGTGTCCAACGTCACACCGGCGCGGCCCTCGTTTTTTCACAAGGGATAGATATTGTCGCCCTGCGCCATCCGGCCAGGTGCCCGGTCGTTGGCCGGACGGCGCGGGAACGGCACGAGCATGGCGACATTGTCACGATACGCCCGATACTGCTCGCCGAACATCCGGATGAGATCCCGCTCCTCGAACTGGATGGCCATCAGGATGTAGCCGGTGGTCGCCAGAGCGAAGAGCAGGTGGCCTACGGTCATCGTGGGCGTCGCCCAGAAGGAGAGCAGGAAGCTCATGTATATGGGATGCCGGACGTGCCGGTAGAGCAGCGGCGTGCGAAACTTCGGCGCCGTCGGCTCTCGGCCGAGAAGCCGCGCGAACGCTTGGCTCAAGCCGAACAGCTCGAAATGGCTGATCAGAAAGGTACTCACCAGCAACAGCACCCAGCCGAGCCAGAATAGCCCGTCGAGGAATCCAATGACGACCGGGCTCCGCACGGTCCATACGGCGCCAGGGATCGGCTGCCACTGCCAGAACAGGAGCAGCAGCACGAGGCTCGCGAACAGAACATAGGTGCTCCGTTCGATCGCCGACGGGACGAGGCGCGTCCACCAGCGCTTAAAGCCTTGGCGCGCCATAACGCTGTGCTGAACGGCGAACAGGCCGAGCAGCAACAGGTTGACGATCACGCTCGAGACGATCGGCCCGGCCGCGCCGGAGTCGATCGATTTCGGGACCACGAGATTCCCGGTGAAGCCGATCGCATACAGAAGCGTGACGACAAAAAGCGCATAGGCGCCGGCCCCGTAAAGGACCGAGAGTAGTCCTGCCATGGTGCTCTCCGAGATTTTCGAAATTGACGAGGGCGGCGAAACTAGCGACGGGCCCTCGACCGCCCTATCCGATTTGCGACACCGTTATACGGAGCGGGACATTTTCAGCGCCCGCGGCCGGTCGGCCGAGACCTAGCAGTCCAGGCGGCGGGCGGGACGGGCTCTCGTGGCGGCGGCGCCCTCGATCGTGCGGAGCGACAGCAGGGCGTCGCGGACGATCGCCAGCGCCGGATCGCTCGGCTTGCTGCGGCGCTCGATGAGTCCGAGCGTGCATCGGAGCGTGGGCCGCAAGGGGCGCACGACGATGTCGGGAATCGACCGCGCGACGGACACGTCGGGAACGATCGAGATACCGAGTCCAGCCGCGACCGCCTGCTTTGCAGCCTCGATGATGCCGACCAGCATGGGCGGACGCGGGAGCGGCAACTGCTTCGAGAGCCAGCGCATGGCGAGCGCGTGGACCGCGGCGCGCTCGTGTTCGAGCACCAGCGGCTGCCGCGCGAGGTACTGCGGCGTGACATAGTCGGGAATGTCCTTCATGGCCGCCGGCAGGATGGCCACGCAGAGCTGCGGCCGCAGCGGCGTGACCTTCAGCAAGGCCGATTTGACGGGCAAAGTCACCAGCGCGAGATCGAGCGTGTTCTGGATCATGTTTTCGACACTGTCGGGCGTCGACAGGTTGTTGATCGCGAGTTCGATCTTGGGATGGTCGTTCCGCAGCCGCCGCAAGACCGGCGGCAGGTCGTAGATCAGCGCGGTAAGGGTCGCGCCGATTCGCACGCGGCCGAGCCAGCCGTCGCGCAGGCCGCGCATGGCCGACTCTGCAAGATCGCACTCGCGTGCGATTCGGTGCGCATGCTCGATCAGCTGCCGGCCCGGCGCGGTGACGCGCACGCCCTTGCCGACCCGCTCGATCAGGCGGAGGCCCCACCGAGCCTCGAGCTCGCGGATCTGCAGGCTGATCGCGGGCTGCGTCAGATTGAGCCGCCGCGCCGCGGCCGAGAAGCTGCCGAGCGCCGCCACCTCGGTGAGGGCCCGGAGCTGGTCGAGATTGAGGCTGCGCATCTACAAGTGGAGCTTATAGGTCCTATTGCGAAAGCCAATTTGCTTCTCTAGCGCGCCGGAGGCAATTGAAACGGCTTCGCGGGAGGGTGGCGCCCCGGCCATCTGCGGCGTTCCCGATGTATCCCGGCCCGCGAGAGCGACGAGAGAACGGGGTGCGCGACCATGCAGGCAGACACAGCGCTTACGAGCCCGATGCCGCGCGGCGTGCGCCGCGCGCTCGACGCCCTGCGCGCCGATCCCGGCCGCGACTGGGGCATGCGCGATCTCGCAGCCGTGGCCGGCCTCTCCTGCCGGTCGCTCCAGCGGCAGTTCCGTGCGTTTCTTCGCAAGCCTCCCCTCGCCCTGCTGCGCGACATCCGCTTCGACGGCGCGCGGCGCGAGCTGCTCCAGGGTGCGACCGGCATGAGGGTGATGGACGTCGCCCTCCGCTGGGGCTTTCCGCATTTCGGGCGCTTCTCGACCGAGTACCGGCGACGCTACGGCGAAACGCCGTCCCAGACCCTGCGCCGGCAGGTGGCGTTGCTGGACGCGCTCGTCGCCGCGCCGATGATCCTGCCGCCCCATGGCGACCAGCCCGCGGTCACGGTGGGCGAGATCGACGCCGATGCCGGAGCCGAGGATATCGCCCGCGCCGTCGCGGACGAGCTCGCGACCGCGCTTGTGCGCACGGGACTCGCCGTCACGAGCCGGCCGGGACAGGCGCGCTATCGGATGACCGGCATCCTACGTGAGTCCGGCGGCGCGCTGCGCCTGACGCTCCGGCTGCTCGATGCCGAGACGGGACGGCATCTCTGGGCGCATCGGAGCGACGCCGCACCGGGGGCCGGATTCGGCTTCGACGAGCAGCAGGCCGCGCGCGTCGTGGCGGCGCTGCAGCCCGGCCTGCGTCTCGCGGAGATCGATCGGGCGCGCCGCAAGCCCGATGCCCACCTCAGTGCCTACGACCTGACGCTGCGGGCCATGCCCCACGTCCTCTCGATGGACGCCGAGGGAAACGCGCGTGCGCTCGAGCTGCTCGAGCGCGCGCGCGAGCGCGATCCGCAGAACGCGCTTGCGACCTGCCTCGCAGCCTGGGCGCATGCGCAGCGCGTGGTCTATCATTTCAGCGCGGCTCCGGCCGAGGATCGTATCCGTGGCACCGAACTCGCGCACAAGGCCCTGACGCTCGGCGGAGACGCCAGCGCCTTGGCGATCCTTGGCAACGCCCTCACCTCGCTCAACGCCGTCGAGACTGCCGCCGCCGTTATCCGCAAGGCGCTCTCGATCGACGGCGGCTGCGCCTGGGCCTGGAGCCGCGGCGGCTGGGTCGACGTCTACCGAGGCGATTCCGATTCCGCCATCGAGCGTTTCCTGATCTCGCTCGAGCTGGCGCCTCAGGACTCCCTCGCCTTCAACAATCTCGTGGGCATCGGCGTCGCGCACTTCAACGCCGGGCGCTATCGCGAAGCCGCCGAGTGGCAGGAGCGCGCGCTCCAGGAACATCCGACGGCGGCCTGGGTGCATCGGACCATGTGCCCGGCCTACGTGCTTGCGGGCGCCCCCTCCGATGCCCGCCGCAGCCTCGCGGCGCTTCGGGCGAATTACCCGGAGCTCACGGTGGCCAGCGTCCAGCAAGGCCTGCCGCCGCTCCGTCCCGCGGTCCGGGAGCTGGTGTTCGGCGCGTTGCAGGCTGCGGGATTGCCTGCCTGACCCTACCGCCTGCCGTCGCTACGGCCGCCGCGCGCGTAGTTGAGCACCTCGTTGACGCCGAAGATCAGCAGCAGCACGCCGCAAAGGATCTCGAAGCCGACGAGGATGCGCGCGAGGCCCGTGGCCGGCGCGATGTCGCCGTAACCGACAGTGCTCAGCGTCGTCACGGAGAAGTAGAGGCTCTCGCCGAAACGGATCGGCCGAAGCTCGCTGCCGATGCGGAAGTGTGGGATCGCCGTCAGACGGTCGAGCGCCGAGTAGATCGATCCAAAAAGGATCACCATCAGCGAGTACGAGGTGAGGAACGCGAAGCCCGGCACGATGAGCCGCTTCGCGCGCTCGTAGAACTCCTCGAACAGCAGCGCGGTATCCAGCAGAAAGATCGCGACATCGCGGCTCGCCACCATCACGACGGCCGAGATCACCAGCATCGCAGCGAGGAAAATCCAATCGAGGGTCGCCGGGCTGACGCCCTGCTCGGGAATGAGGAAGGTGAGCCCGCCCACGAAGAACACCGGCGCCAGCCAGAGATAGACCCGCGCGAAGTTGCGCTCCTCGCGCAGGGTCGTCGCCGACACAATGGTGCGGATCATATGACGCCGCCACAGCACGCCCACGAGGAATGCCGCGAGCGGCGCGACGAAGCCGATGGTCACGACGATCCGATTCACCTGCTGGAAATGCGCCTCGAGGAACAGGCCGAAGACGCAGGCGTAGATGCCGATGAGATTCGCGAATGCGAAACCGAAGAACCGGCTGCCGGGGAACGCCAAGTGAATGACCGCGGCCAGCACGATCACGGAGCAAAACAGCGCGATGACGAGATAGACCCCGAACCCCTCGAGCGAGGCCGCAATGAGCGCAAGCAGGACCGAGGTGAAGACCAGCGGCGCCAGGATCCGGCGATAGCGCGGGCCCGATGACACGCGTCCCTCGGGCCGCTTAGCCCGCTCTGCTTGATCGCTCATCGGTCCCCCAGCGCCGGCCGCCTAGGTCGTTTCCTCGAAGAGCTCGCGGCCGATCAGCATGCGGCGGATCTCGGAGGTGCCGGCGCCGATCTCGTAGAGTTTGGCGTCGCGCAGCAGGCGTCCGGTCGGATAGTCGTTGATGTAGCCGTTGCCGCCGAGGCACTGGATGGCGTCCAGCGCCACACTGGTGGCCTTCTCTGCGGCGTAGAGGATGGCGCCGGCCGCGTCCTTGCGCGTGGTCTGGCCGCGGTCGCAGGCGCGCGCCACCGCGTACACATAGGCCTTGCAGGCGTTGAGCGTCGTATACATGTCCGCGAGCTTGCCCTGCATCAGCTGAAACTCGCCGATCGGCTGGCCGAACTGCTTGCGCTCGTGCACGTAGGGCACCACCACGTCGAGGCAGGCCTGCATGATGCCGAGCGGACCCGCCGCCAGCACGGCGCGCTCGTAGTCGAGCCCGCTCATGAGCACGCGAACGCCCTCGTTCACCTTGCCGAGCACGTTCTCGGCCGGTACCTCGCAATCCTCGAACACCAGCTCGGAGGTGGGGGAGCCCCGCATGCCCAGCTTGTCGAGCTTCTGCGCCGCGCGGAAGCCCTTCATGCCCTTCTCGATCAGGAAGGCGGTGATGCCGCGCGGCCCCGCGCTCGCATCGGTCTTGGCGTAGACCACAAGCGTGTCGGCGTAGGGCCCGTTGGTGATCCACATTTTGCTGCCGTTCAGCACGTAGCGGTCGCCGCGCTTCTCCGCGCGGAGCTTCATGCCGACGACGTCGGAGCCGGCGCCCGGCTCGCTCATCGCAAGCGCGCCTACGTGCTCGCCCGAGATCAGCTTCGGCAGGTATTTGCGCTTCTGCGCGGCATTGCCGTTGCGGCGAATCTGGTTGACACAGAGGTTGGAGTGCGCGCCGTAGGAAAGCCCGACTGCCGCCGAGCCGCGGCTCACCTCCTCCATGGCGACGCAATGGGCGAGGTATCCCATGCCGGTGCCGCCGAACTCCTCCTCGACCGTGATTCCATGGAGGCCGAGCTCGCCCATCTCCGGCCAGATCTGGCGCGGGAATGTGTCGCTCTTATCGATCTCCGCCGCGATCGGCGCGATCTTCGCCTCGGTGAAGCCGCGCACGCTCTCGCGCAGCTGATCGATCTCGGGCCCCAGATCGAAATCGAGCGCCGGATATCGGTTGCTGGCCATACGGGAGCTCCCTGGGCGTCTTGGCGGTTCATGATTTACAGCCAAGACGCCAAGATCGCCAAGGAATCCCCGCGCGAGCTACCGCCGGCTTTCCGGCACCAGACTCACGAACGAGCGCTCCTCGTTGAGGAGGGCGCCGCTCGCCTCCAGGCGGCGGGTGACCTCGATCGCCTCCTGATCCCCGGCGAGCTTCTCGCGGTATTTCTCGTAGGCGGCGAGGCTCGGGAAATCGATCATGCCGACCGCGGTGTTGACGGACCCCGCGAACTTGGTCGGCAGGTAGTAGCCGGCGGGTACGCCGCCGCAGCGCTCGATCGGCGTCGAGAGCGCCTTCGCGTAGATCTCGAAGTCCCGGAGCTTGTTGGGATCGAGCGTGTACTTGATGTAGAGCGTGATCATGGCGCGCGCCTCCACGGGAATCGTGAGAGAGTGACCCTTTCGATATGCGCGCCAAGCCGCGTCCCGTCGAAGCGAATCGCTTCGGTCCCGAGCGAACCGTGACGGCGGGGTGAAGCCGCGATTACGCGTTTGTAACGGTGGGTTTCAGGGATGCGGCCGGGGTCGGTCGCCTAAGAATCGGTAGAGACGGGCGCACAGCGCGCCCCATCATAATCCCTCAGGAGAAAGCCCTATGATTCGCAGAACCTTACCCGCCCTGGCGCTGGCAGCCATCCTGGCCGGCGGCGCCGCCGTCGCCCTGGGACCGATCGTCGCGGATGCGCAATCTCAGCAACAGACGCAGGATCGGCAGCAGCCCAAGCGCACCGCCTTCGACCCCGGCCGCCACATCGAGGGCCGGATCGCCTACCTCAAGACCGAGCTCAAGATCACCGACGCCCAGCAGCCGCTGTTCGACGCGGTCGCCAACGCCATGCGCGACAATGCCAAGGCGATGCACGAAGCATTCCAGGGCCTGCGCGGCGACCGGAGCCAGCCACAGACCGCGCTCTCCCGCATGGAGGCTCGCGCCAAAGTCGCGCAGCTGCGCGCCGACAGCGACGCCAAGATGCTGGCGGCGTTCCGCCCGCTCTACCAGGCCATGAGCCCCGATCAGCAGAAAGCGGCGGACGAGATGTTCGGCCATCACGGCCACGGCCACCACTTCTTCCGGCGGTAGGACCCTCACCCTCCCAGCGCTTTCACGCCGGGTCCCTCCCTCTCCCGCCCAAGCGCGGGAGAAGTGGGAGAGGGCGGCCGCCGCAGAGCGGCGGCCGCGTGAGGGTCAGTCCGCCGACCCCGCCGAGATCTGCGCGTCGTAGACCGCGACCGCCGTCATGTTGACGAGCCCGCGCACCGTGACCGAGGGCGTCACGATGTGCGCGGGCTTGGCGCTCCCGAGCAGCACCGGCCCCACCGGCAGCCCGTCGCCCAGCACCTTGAGGGCGTTGAAGGCGATGTTGGCGGCGTCGAGCGTCGGCAGGATCAGCAGATTGGCCGAGCCCTTGAGCCGCGAGTTCGGGAAGATCCGCTGCCGGATTGTCTCGTCGATCGCGGCGTCCGCATGCATCTCGCCCTCGACCTCGAGATCGGGCGCACGCTCGCGGATCAGCAGCAGGGCGTCCCGCATCTTGCGCGCCGAGGGATGCTCGGAGCTGCCGAAATTCGAGTGTGAGATCAACGCCACCTTGGGCTCGAGCCCGAAGTGGCGAACGGCGTCCGCCGCGCGCAGCGTCATCTCCGCAAGCTGCGTCACGCTCGGGTCGTCCACCACCTGGGTATCGCAGAGGAAATAGGTGCCCTTGGGCAGGATCAGCACGCTCAAGGCCGCGGCCGCGCTGACGCCCTGCTTGAGGCCGAGAATCTCGACGACGTGGTTGAGATGCCGCCGGTACTGCCCGATGGTGCCGCAGAGGAGCGCGTCCGCCTCGCCGCGCCTCACCATAAGGGCCGCGATCGCCGTGGGCCGCGTGCGCACCACGCGCTGCGCAAAGTCGGGGGCCACGCCTTTCCTCTCCATGATCGAGTGATAGAGCCGCCAGTACTCGTTGTACCTCGGGTCGTTCTCGGGATCGCAGAGCTCGACGCTCTCGTCTATCTTGAGGCGCAGGTTGAGCCGCTCGATCCGCCGCTCGACCACCGCCCGGCGTCCGATGATGATCGGCTTGGCGAGCCGGTCGTCGATCACCTGCTGCACCGCGCGCAGCACGCGCTCGTCCTCGCCCTCGGCATAGACAACGCGCATGGGCTCGGTGCGGGCGCGCTCGAACACCGGCTTCATGGTGAGGCCCGAGCGGAACACGAAGCGCCCGAGCCGCTCGCGGTAGGTCTCGAAATCCTTGATCGGCCGGGTCGCGACGCCGCTCTCCATGGCTGCCTTCGCGACGGCGGGCGCGATCTCCAGGATGAGTCGCGGATCGAACGGCTTCGGGATGATATAGTCGGGACCGAAGGTGAGCGGTGTCTCGCCATAGGCCGCCGCAACCACGTCCGAGGGCGGGGCCAGCGCCAGGTCCGCAAGCGCCCCCACCGCCGCGAGCTTCATCTCCTCGTTGATGGCGGTGGCGCCCACGTCGAGAGCGCCGCGGAAGATGAAGGGGAAACAGAGGACGTTGTTGACCTGGTTCGGGTAGTCGGTCCGGCCGGTGGCGATCAGTGCGTCGGGCCGGGCCTGCCGCGCGAGCTCCGGCAGGATCTCCGGCACCGGATTGGCGAGCGCCAGGATGAACGGCTTCGGCGCCATCTTGGCGACCATCTCGGGCTTGAGCACCCCCGGCGCGGAAAGCCCCAGGAAGATGTCGGCGCCGCCGATCACCTCGCCGAGTGTGCGCGCCGCGGTGTCCTTGACGTAGCGGTCCTTGCGCGGGTCCATCTCCTCCTTGCGGCCGCGATAGGCGACGCCGTAGCGGTCCGTGACGATCACGTTCTCGATCCTGAGGCCCATGTTGACCAGCAGGTCGAGGCAGGCGATCGCGGCGGCGCCCGCACCCGAGCTCACAAGCTTCACTTCCTCGATGCGCTTGCCCATCAGCTTGAGCGCGTTCCGCACCGCCGCCCCCACGATGATGGCCGTGCCGTGCTGGTCGTCGTGGAACACCGGGATCTTGAGCCGCTTCCTGAGTTTCGCCTCGATCTCGAAGCACTCGGGCGCCTTGATGTCCTCGAGGTTCATGCCGCCGAAGGTGGGCTCGAGCGCCGCGATGATGTCGACGAGCTTGTCGGGGTCGCGCTCGGCGATCTCGATGTCGAACACGTCGATGCCCGCGAACTTCTTGAAGAGCACCGCCTTGCCCTCCATCACGGGCTTGGCGGCGAGCGGCCCGATGGCGCCGAGCCCCAGTACCGCAGTGCCGTTGGTGATAACCCCCACGAGGTTGCTGCGCGCGGTGACGGTGGCGGCCTCGGCGGGATCGGCCACGATCGCGTTGCAGGCCTCGGCTACGCCCGGGGAATAGGCGAGCGCCAGGTCGCGCTGGTTGGCGAGCGGCTTGGTCGCAGCGATCGCAATCTTCCCCGGCACCGGTTGCCGGTGATACTCGAGCGCGCTGTCGTGAAAATCATCCGCCATCAGAGGGTCCTCGTCGCGGTCATCACGCCGCCTTGAAGTGCGTGTGCGGACCATCGCTTGTCAACGGAGACGACGACCCGAGGATGCTGCCCCTCTCCGCCCTCGGGAGCGGCGAGGCTGGGTGAGGTGGGGACGCGCCGGTGTTTGACGACGGCCTGCGATCACGTTTCGTGAGCACGAGGCCGGTGGGCGGCGGAACCCCGCCTCACCTGGCCTCTCCAGCCCCTAAGCGGCGGAGAGGGATGGGATGTGCGCGGCGCTGCCGAACGCGCTCACTTGCAGGGCTTGCCGCCGGCTTTTCGCTCGGTCACGGTCGGGCTCAGCATCACCGTGGCGTCGTCGACCCGCTCGAAGGCGCGCGACGTGACGCCCTGGTGGAAGCCACCATTGCGCGCGATGAAGTAGCCTTTGATCACGTAGTCGCCGTGCAGGTACTGGTAGCTATCCTTGGGAAACAGGTACTCGGCCCGGCTGTTCCAGAATATGAGGCGCTGGTAGTCGGTGGTCTCGACATCGCTGTCCTTGGCCGGCCAGTTCACGCTGATGTCGAGATGGACGATACGATCGTAGTTCCGGCAGGCGAGCCCGGCGAGGTCGCCGATGTTCTTGGGCGTGATCGGCCCCTGCAGGAACTCGATCACCGTGGTCTTCGCTCCCGACGACGACGCCCCAGCCGCGCACAGCAGCATCAGGGCGAGGGCGGACGCCACCCGCATCAGGCTTTCCCGCATCGTTTACCCCTTCGAAAGCCGGCGTAACGCGAGCGCCGATGATATCGCGCTCAAGAGACCTCCGCGACAATTCGCGTGCGGACCTCGACCGTCAGGTGGGAGAGGTGCCCAAGCTCGCCGAGGCGCGCGTGGTGGAAATCGGCGCCGAGATCCTCCGCCGCGACCACCGAGAGGATGGTGCCGAGACGGTCCGGGCCGAGGCGCTGGAGGTGCAAGTCGGCGACCTGATTGCCGGCGGTGTCGATGGCGCCGCGGATGCGGCCGGCAATGGTCTCGATGAAGGGATAGAAGGTGGTGCGGCCGAGAAGACTCGAACTTCCAAGGGGTTTCCCCCGCTAGCACCTCAAGCTAGTGCGTCTACCAATTCCGCCACGGCCGCATGAGGGGGCGCATCCCGGAGGGTGCCGCCAGTCGCGCGGGTGCTTACCAAATCCGGCCGGGCATAGCAAGGCAATGCGGCGCGCGCAACTTTGGTCTCGAGGCGCGGCGCCGCCTAAAATGCTGCCGGGCCACGGGCCTTGACAGCGGGCCGGGCCTGCGGCAGTTTGTACGCAAATGGCGTTCAAGGGTTCGAGGAGGGCGCGATGAGAGCGCTGGTCGCGGGCTTCTGCGCGGTGGTGCTGTTGTCCCCGGCGGCCATGGCGGCCGCGACGAAGACTGCCCACCACAAGGCGGCGCCCGCCAAGTCCTCGCTCTTCGACGCGCCCCTGCAGACCTTAACGCGCACCCTCCCCGCCGCGAAAGGGCACAACAAGACCGTGATCACCTGCCGCTACTACGCGCATTTCATGGTGAAGCAGGTGGACGAGGGCGAGGTGGGTGCGGCCCAGCTGTCGATCGTGCCGCTCGGCGGGAGCGCCAAGCCCGCCTGCCAGCGCCCGAACGTCGCCTCCGAGAAAGTGGTGAGCCCGCGCGACTGGTCGGGCTACTTCAAAGGCGTCAAAGGCGACTACGTGCTCTTCGACGCGGACGACGGCGTCAACGGCGGCCTCGGCTTCGCCGTAATCGCGGCCGCGACCGCCAAGAAGCGCTTCGAGGATTCCGCCGTCGGCGCCCTCAAGGGCGTCGCGCTCGCGGGCGACGTGCTGACGCTGCGCTACGCGCGGAGCTACTCCGCGGAGTGCTCGGTGCCCCACGACGGCGACGCCTGCTGGAGCAAGATCGCGGCGGCGACGGGCGAGACCAGTGCCAGGCAGCCGGACTGCGCCGGCGGATATCTCAAGGCCAAGAACGAGATGGCCAAGGGGCGCTGCGAGGCCGACCGGAAATCGGGCCCGGCCTGTATCGCAGCCGCCCTCAAGGAGCTCGACCGCCAGCGCTGGAACGAGGCGCCGACCGTCATCGTCTACGACGCCGAGACTGTCCTGAAATTCGACGGCGCCACCACCCGCCCGCTCGGCGCTCCGACGGCCTGCCACCCCTCGGACTGATCACCGGCGAATTCTGAATTTTGCGAAACGAATCCAATTTCGATCCGCGCACCGTCGAATGGCGTATCTCCGACGACCCCGTCGGCTATGAAGCGGCGGTCGCGGAAATGGAGCGGCGCGTCGCTGCGATCCGCGCGGGCACGGCGCCCGAGCTCGTCTGGCTTCTGGAGCACCCGCCCCTCTATACCGCCGGCACCAGTGCGCGCGAGGCGGATCTGCTGGAGCCCGCCCTGTTCCCCGTGCATCGCACCGGCCGCGGCGGGCAGTATACCTATCACGGGCCCGGCCAGCGGGTTGCCTATGTCATGCTCGACCTTCAGCGCCGCGGACTCGATGTCCGCTGCTTCGTGCGCGGGCTCGAGGAATGGATGATCCGCACCCTCGCGCGCTTCAACGTCAAGGGCGAGCGGCGCGCGGGCCGGGTCGGCATCTGGATCGACGAGGGCCGCGGCCGCGAGAGCAAGATTGCGGCGATCGGCGTACGCGTGAGGCTGTCGATCACGTACCACGGCGTCGCGCTCAACGTGGACCCCGATCTCGCGCACTACCGCGGCATCGTCGCCTGCGGCATCCGCGAGCACGGCATCACCTCGCTGGCGGCGCAAGGGATCGCCGTTGGCATGACGGAGGTCGATGCGGCGCTCAAGGCCAGCTTCGCGCCCGCTTTTGCGGCGGTCACACCGGGGAGCTGCGGCTCGACCGGCTGTTGACGTGCGTCAATGCGGCACGGCGGCGCTCCTGGTACTCGAGAGCCTCCCGGCCGCCCATCCAACGTCCGGCGGCCTCCGACCGACGAGAGGCAATCGATGACCAACAGCGTAATGGACCGTCGCCTGACGCTCTTCTTCCGGCTCGCGATGGGCTGGGTGTTCCTCTATGCCGGCACCTGGCAGGTTCTCTCACCCACCTTCAGCGTGGCGGAATTTCTCGATCACACCAAGACCTTCCACGGCCTGTTCGCCGTGTTCACCGGGCCCGCGGTTGCGCCCTTCGTCACCTTCTTGGTGAAATGGGGCCACCTGCTGATCGGGCTGTCGCTAGTCTCGGGCTTGCTGGTGCGGGTGAGCGGGCCCTTCGGCATGGCCCTGCTGGCGGTCTACTACCTGGCGCATCTCGACTTTCCCTATGTCGAGAGCCACGTGAACTTCATCCTCGACTATCACATCGTCTACATCGCGGTGATCGGCTACCTGGTGGCGGCGCGGGCCGGCCACGTCTGGGGCCTCGATGGCTGGGTCGAGCGCCTGCCGCTCTTCCGCGATCACGCCTATCTCCGGCCGCTCGTGAGCTGAGCCGTCCCCGGCGGGCGGCGGGGCGTTTCCCGCTGCCCGCCGGGGTCTTTCGCGCAAACGAAACTTTAATGTTCAATTAATCCTTCATTAGCCATTGTTCGCGGATACTTTATATGACTGAGTAATTTGGGAAAATGCCGAGCGTTACTTCTGTCTTTTGAAAGGAAACCGGCGTACTCTCGGCCTAAGCCGGCACTTCGGCCCCAAGGAGAGGTTGAATATGCACGTTATTGCCGTCGCTTCCCAGAAGGGTGGATCGGGCAAGACCACGCTGGCTGGACATCTCGCGGTCCAGGCGGATCGCTCCGGCGCAGGGCCGGTTGCGCTGGTCGATACCGATCCGCAGGGAAGCCTCGCCGAGTGGTGGAACGCGCGCACGGCGGAGACACCGCTCTTCGCGCGCACCGGCGCGGACCGCCTCGCCGAGGATATCGCCCGGATGGACTCCCTTGGCATCAAGCTTCTGGTCATCGATACGCCGCCCGCGATTGCGGCCACCATCTCCGAGGTGGTGCGCGCCGCGAACCTGGTGGTGGTGCCCGCGCGGCCGAGCCCCCATGACCTCCGCGCGGCCGGCGCCACCGTCGAACTGGTCGAGCGCTTGGGCAAACCGCTGGTCTTCGTCGTGAACGGCGCGACGCCCCGTGCGCGCATCACCGCCGAGGCCGTGATGGCGCTCTCCCAGCACGGCACCCTCGCGCCCACCATCATCCACCAGCGCACCGCCTTCGCCGCGAGCATGATCGACGGCCGCACCGTCATGGAGGTCCCGGACGAGGCTCGCGCGTCCAGCGAGATCGCCCTGCTCTGGGAGTACCTGAACCGAAGGCTCCATGGCGAGCACCGCACGCTGTTCGCCGCGGATCAGGTCATGCCCAGCGCGCCCGTGCCTGTGGAGGCGGTCAGCCCATGAAAAACGCCCACGCCGCTGCGCTCACCGGCACCCTGCTCTTCCGCAAGGGCAACGCCAGCCCCGCCGACTTCCTGGTCGGGCGCAGCGACGCCTCGCTCATGTCGGCGGTCCCTCTCGCACCGAGGCGTCCTCGAGAGCCCGACCCCAATGCGCCGGTGCGCGTCTCCGTGAAGCTCGACCGCGCGCGCCGCCAGCACCTGCAGCTCGCTGCCGCCAAGCTCGGCATCAGCAACCAGGAGCTGCTGCTGAACGCGCTCGATCATTATCTCCGCCGCGAGATCCCGGCGCAGATCGCGGAGCCCTGCCCCTGCCTCAAGCAGCCCGCGAGGCCGGAGCCGATTTGATGGTCATGCCGGCCTTCGATATGGAGCCCAGCTCCCCATCGCCCGCGCCGGACGGCACGGCCTCGCCGACGAGCGGCGACGACGTGCTGACGGCTGCAGGCTCGGAGGCATCCACGAAGTTAAGGCAGAAAGACGGGAAGCCACGGCCGGCAAGCCTGACCAGCATCGGTCTCAGGAGCAAAGCTCCCGCCCTTGCCAAGACCGGCGACCTCACGCGTCTTTTCGAGCTTGCTCACCAGCAGGCGAGCGTGCCGGCCTCGACGCCTCCGAGCGAGCTGGCGCCGAGTGTCGCTTCACCACCGAGCCCGGAGAGCGAGCCGGCACCCGTCGCCGCGGCCGAGCCAGTGTCGGAGACGGAGACCGCACCCGCGATCGAAGCACCACCGGTCACCGAGAGCGAGCCGGCGACTGTCGCGATGGCAGAGCCGGCGCCCGAGACCGAGCCTGCACCCGTCATCGAGGCATCGCCGGTCACCGAAAGCAAGGTCGCCCCCGTCGAACCTCCGGTCCTGGACACGCCTGCGGCTCCGGACTTCATCGCGGAAAGCGAGCCGGCCCCGGCACCATCCGTCGATCCGATCGCCGTCCCGGAAGTCCCTTTCGAAACGGCCGAGCCTCCGGTCGAGACCAAGGCAGCATTGCTGCCGGCGCCGCCGGTCGCGGACGCCGAGCCGGACGCGCCACCGGCGTCGACGACCGAGCCCCCCATGGCCCGGGAAACGGCGCCCGTGCCCCCGCCGGTCGAGGCCGCCCCGCCGATGACCGCCCCGATCGTCGAGAGCGCGCCGGCCAACGACCCGCCCGCGGAAAGCGCGATCGAGCGGTCCGTCGCATCCGCCGAGGTTTCCGAGACAACCACCCCTGCCATGGCCGTCACTGCCGTGGTGCCGGTTCCCGAGCCGCCCCCCGCCGCGCCTGTCGAGGCGCCGCCTGCTCCTGCCCCGGTTGCAGCTGCTCCCGCACCGGCGGCAGCTCCGGAGCCTTCCGTTCGCAAATTCGCAGAGCTCGCGGATTATTGGCGCTCGCTGCGCGTCGGTGACGATCACCCGGCGTCGGAGTCCGTTGACCGAGACCTCGTGACCGAGCGCTGGCCGGGCAGCCTGCTGATCTCCTACACGCCGGCCTCGCAGGATCCTCGCGGCGAGCTGCGACCCGGACGCGTGATTCGGCTCGGCAGCGCCTGCGCCGAGACGCAGAACGTGGTGGATGCCGGCTCCCACTCGACGGAGTGGATGCTCGAGGTCGCACGCACCGCGCTCATCAACGACGAGCCCATCGAGGAGCAGCAGCGCCTCGCGACCCTGACGGGAGTCGCGGGGTTCCGCATGATCGCACTGCCGCTCGGACCGCCGAGGGGGCTTGCCAACGCCGTGCTCTGCGCGTTGCTGCCGAGCCCCAACGCGCCGCGCTTCGGCAAGCGGCGCACCTGGCTCTAGACCGCGCACCGGTTCCCCAAACGAGACTTGGCTGGTTGAGGCCTGCTGCGGACACCCGGTCTGCGCGCCATGGCCTCGCGTCGCGATGCCCGATGCGCTAGCTTGATCGCGCGCTCGATCGGAGGCGCCGGCCCAAGGCCGGTTTCGTCGCATGGCAACACAGAGCACGGTCCTCGAACAGATTTCCGCGCTGCTCGCGAAACAAGCGGGCGCCGAGACGCCTCAACGCGGGCCAGGCGGCGACCGGAAGCCGGCAATTCTGTCGATCACGGGTGCGTCCGCTTACGACTCCTTGAATGCGCTGCTCTCCATGCTCGCCGGCCACTGGACGCAGGTTGGAGCCGAGGTCGTGCAGGTAAATCTCAGTGCGCGCAATTGGCCCGATCGGCTGAGCCGCGTCCTCGGCTCGTTCCGCGTCGAGTTCGGCGTCTGCATGTCGGGCGCCGCCCTGGATATTGCCGGGTCGGCGATGAGCCTCTGGAACCGCATGCGCTTCCCGGTCTTCTGCCTGCATTGCGACCACCCCGCCTATTTCGCCTCGCGGCACCGCGATCTCCCGCGCAACGTCGTGCTGGGCTACATGTTCCGCGATCACGCGCTGTACCAGCGCGACCACGTGAAGGCGGCCAACCTCGTAACGTCCGTGCATTTGGGGATACCCGATCTCCTGACCGCCGACCCGGACATGTCGAGCAGCCCCAGGGTCGTATTCGCCAAGACCGGCAACGATCCGCGCGAACTCGAGACCCGCTGGCGGGAACTGCCCATGGTCGAACCTCTGATCCGGGACACCCTCGACGAGGTCGGTCTCGGGTCCTGTCAGGCATATCCCGACGCGATACGGCGGGTCGCCTCGGCGCACGGCCTCGAGCTGCAGCCCTTCGATCGGCTCACGCGCTTCCTGATCGTGCAGATCGACGACTATGTGCGCCGCCGGAAATCGACGGCGATCGCCAATGCGATCAGGCGGTTCCCCGTGGACGTCTACGGCGCCAGCTGGGACCATATCGAGCGGGAAGGTGCGCGGGCGCGCTTCCATGGGAGCGTCGATTACGCAACCCTCAGCACCGCGATCTCCGGCGCTGCCGCCAGCATCACCATGAACCCCAACATCGAGCTCTCCGCGCATGACCGCTTCTTCACAGCCTTGGGCGCAGGCGTCATGCCGATCAGCGACTCGAACGCTTTCATTCGGGAGAACTTCGGGGGACTCGCGCCCTACACCTTCGGTTTCGAGGATGGCAGCATCGAGGCGGCCGTCGAGCGGGTCTTCGCGCGCCCGGCCGATGCCGTGGAGATAGCGCGCCGTACCAAGCAGGAGATGATTGATCGGTTCCCGCAAGGTGAGACCGCCAGGCACATCCGCGATTGTGCCGCCATCGCCGAATATCTCGACTTCTCCTTTGTCGCGCCTCAGCCCTTCCTCGCACTCTAGGCGCGCACGGGCTGCTCCTGCCTCTGCCATGCAGCGGCGGCGGTAGCATGGACTCGGCTCTCGTCGTCGTCGGATCCGGCCTGACCGGCGCCACCATCGCACGGCTCGCGCGCGACGCCGGCCACTCCGTCACGGTCTTGGAGCGGCGCGCCGCCGTGGGCGGCAACGTGCGCGACGAGCGGCATGACAGCGGGATCGTGCTGCATCCGTTCGGGCCGCACTTCTTTCGCACCTCCTCGGAGCGAATCTGGAAGTTCGTCACCCGGTTCACCTCGTTTCGCCCGTTCGCCGCGGAAGTCAAGACAATGGTCGACGGCGCGGCAGAGGCTTGGCCGGTTACGGCCGAGTACATCGAGCGGCATTGCGGCGCGCGATGGTGTCCGGCCTTCTCGGGCAAGCCCGGAAACTTCGAGGAAGCCTGTCTCGCCATGATGCCGCGGCTCGTCTATGAGAAGTTCGTGCGCGGCTACACCGAAAAGCAGTGGGGCGTGCCCGCGGCCAGCTTGGACGCGTCCCTCGCCATGCGGTTCGAGGTGCGGAAGACCGCTGACCGCCGCCTGAAAACGAGCACCTACCAGGCATTTCCCAGCATCGGCTATTCGGCGTTCATGGAAGCCATGCTCTCAGGCATCGACGTGCGGCTGGGCGTCGATTTCCTGGCGCATCGATCGGAGCTCGCAGGGCGCCGGCTCACCCTGTTCACCGGTCCGATCGACGAATACTTTGGTTTCGATCTCGGGCGGCTCGACTACCGGGCACAGAGGCGTCAGCACATCTGGCTGACCGGCGTTGCATACAAGCATGCGACGGTCACGACGAACTTTCCCGACCCGGCCGACGGCGAATTCATCCGCGAGATCGAATGGAAGCGCATGATGCCCGCCGAGGAGGCCGCGGTGATCTCCGGCACGCTGGTGACGCGGGAATACCCGTTCTCGCCGGACCATCCCGACCAATACGAGTATCCGTTTCCGAGCGCGGCGAACCGCGGGCTATACGAGCGCTATGCCGAGCGCGCACGGATTTCGCCGAACCTGCTGATTTGCGGCCGGCTCGGCGAATACCGCTACTACGATATGGATCAGGCCATCGGGCGCGCCATGGCCCTGTTTGAACGCCAGGTCTTGCCGACCCTCACTGGCTGATCGCTGCTCCTTCCTTCGCAAACCTCGCCAGCAGCAACCGGGTATAGGCCTCGAGCACGTCTGATTTATCGAGCTCGGGGCGTTGCGGAAAGTAGGCGAAATGCGCGCACCACGCATCGGAGGTGATGAGATTCGACTTGTGCAGAAGCGTCGGGAGCACGCAGCTGACGAACTCCTCCTCCTCGGGGCCGATCCGGTCCGCGTAGGGTGCGATGTCCTTGCCGAAATAGCAGATCGCATTGATCGACATCCGGGTCAAGGCGACCGGGAAGTCGCCGAACCGGTATGGGATCTCTCCAGCGGCGATGGCCTTGGCCGCCCAGTGGTGCAACGTTCGAGCGAAGTCCGCGCTTTGCCAGGATATGGGATCCGTGCACCTCGCCATCAGGTAGTCCGAGAAGGTGACCTTGCCCGTGAATTGCAAGAGATAGCTGCAGAGCGCGTTGTTGATCACCATCGCCGAGACGAGGAACGCATCCGGATTCCGCTCGCGCGCCGCCACGAGATTCGCGAAGAAATCCTTCTCGAGCCACACAATGTCGTCGTCCAGGCGGACATAGATCGTGTTCTCGTCCGCGCAATGGGGCCAGAATTGTCCGATGGTGCGCCCGCCGTCGGGCCGCTCCGTTGGCGGCGGGATCAGCCGGACCTTCGGGTGCCGGTCGAGCCGCGCCAGCCACGTCAGGTCTCCGAGATCGACCGTGTTGAGCCAGACCTGCCATTCGTCCACACGCGGGTCGGACAGCACGTAGGGCGCGAGGATCTGCATGTATCTCTGGCGCCCCGCGGGAGTGATGCAGACGACCCTCACAAGCTTCCTCCACGGCGCCGCGGACCCGACGGCAGACCATAGCATCGGTTCGGAGCGCGCGATAAGACCGGCCGGCGACCTCCGACACCATCTCTGGCGCGGCACGCGGGGTTCCCTTAGAGTCCCGGCCCCATGAAGAAATCGCTCATCGGGTTGATCTGCTTGGCCGCTGCAGTCGGCGTGGCGCCGGTCCTCGCGCAAACCGTGCCGAAGAGCCGCGAGGCCATCCGGCTCTCCTTCGCCCCCATCGTGAAGCAGGCGGCGCCCGCCGTCGTGAACGTGTTCTCCCGCCGTGTCGTGCGTACCAGCGCATCGCCCTTTGCCGACGATCCGTTTTTCCGCCGCTTCTTCGGCGACCGCTCGCCATTCGGCATTCCTCAGGACCGCGTGCAGAACTCGCTGGGCTCCGGCGTCATCGTGGACCCCGACGGGCTGATCGTGACGAACCATCACGTGATCCAGGACGCCCAGGAGATCACCGTGGTGCTGCCCGATCGCCGCGAGTTTGAGGCCAAGGTCCTGCGCTCCGACGAGCGCACCGATTTAGCCGTGCTCAAGGTCGATCCCAAGGGCGAGCGCCTTCCGACACTCCCGATCGGCGACAGCGACTCGCTCCAAGTCGGCGACCTCGTGCTCGCGATCGGCAATCCGTTCGGCGTGGGCCAGACCGTGACTAGCGGCATCGTCTCGGGCTTGGCGCGCACCGCCATCGGCATCAGCGATTTCCGCTCGTTCATCCAGACGGACGCCGCGATCAATCCCGGCAACTCCGGCGGCGCGCTCATCGACGTGGACGGCAGGCTCGTGGGCATCAACACCGCGATCTTCTCGCGCTCCGGCGGCTCGATCGGGCTGGGTTTCGCGATCCCGACCTCGATGGTCGGCGCGGTGCTCGAGGGCGCCAAGACCGGGAAGCCGATCACCCGCGCCTGGCTGGGCGCCACGGGCCAGCCGATGACGGCGGAGATCGCCCAAGCCGTGGGCCTCGACCGGCCGCGCGGCGTGCTGGTGAAGGAGGTCGCGGCGGGCAGTCCCGCCGCCGACGCGGGGCTGCGCGCGGGCGACGTCATCGTGGCGATCGCGAACCACGAGGTAGACGATCCCGAGGACCTGCGGTTTCGGGTCGCCACCCTGCCGGTGGCCAAGCCCACGCCCGTGACCTACTGGCGCGCGGGCAAGCAGGAGGTGGCGAGCGTCACTCTCGTGACACCGCCGGAGATTCCGCCGCGCGACACCCAGACGCTGGAGGGCCGGCATCCGCTGGCGGGCGTCACCGTCTCTAACCTCAACCCCGCGCTGGCCGAGGAATTGTCGCTCGACATGACGCTCCGCGGCGTGGTGGTCAACGACGTGCGCGACGGCACCTACGCCCAGCGCATCGGCCTGCAGAAAGGCGACGTGGTCGCGAGCGTCAACGGCAAGTCGATCGCGAACGTGGCCGCGCTTCGTCAGGTCATGAGCACGCCAAGCTCGCCATGGGCGCTCTCCATCAAGCGCGGCAGCCAGACCCTCTCGATCACCGTTCGAGGCTGATGAGCCTCTTCGAGGATCAGGCCCCTCGCCCGCTCGCCGACCGGCTGCGGCCCCGCCGGCTGTCGGAGGTGGTGGGCCAGGACCATCTGCTCGGACCCGACGCGCCGATCGGGCGTATGGTGGCGCAGCACCGGCTTGCCTCGATGATCCTCTGGGGACCGCCTGGCTGTGGCAAGACCACGATCGCGCGGCTCTTGGCGGACGCGACCGCGATGCATTTCGAGCCGCTCTCCGCGGTATTCTCGGGCGTCGCCGACCTTCGGAAGGTGTTCGATTCCGCCAAGAAGCGCCGGACCGGCGGCCAGGGCACGCTGCTCTTCATCGACGAGATCCATCGCTTCAACCGCGCGCAGCAGGATGGATTCCTGCCCTATGTCGAGGACGGCACCATCACGCTGATCGGCGCCACCACGGAGAATCCGTCCTTCGAGCTGAACGGCGCTCTGCTCTCGCGGGCGCAGGTGTTCGTGCTGCGTCGGCTGGACGACGCCGCGCTCGAGACCCTGATCGAGCGCGCCGAGGCGGCGATCGGCCATGCCCTGCCGCTCGACCCCGGCGGCCGTGAGGCGCTCCGCGCGATCGCAGACGGGGACGGCCGCTACCTCATCAACATGGTGGAGGAGCTCGCGGCCTTTCCACCGGGCGCGCCGCTCGATGCCGCCGGTGTCACCGCCGCCGTGCAGCGCCGTGCGCCGCTCTATGACAAAGCGCAGGAGGGCCACTACAACCTGATCAGCGCGCTCCACAAGGCCGTGCGCGCCTCCGACGTGGACGCCGCGCTTTACTGGCTCGCGCGCATGCTGGCGGGCGGTGAGCATCCCATCTACATCGCCCGCCGCGTGGTGCGCATGGCGGTCGAGGACATCGGCCTTGCCGATCCGCAGGCGCTGCCGCAGACCGTCGCCGCGTGGGACGCCTACGAGAGGCTGGGTTCGCCCGAGGGCGAGCTCGCCCTCGCCCAGGCCGTGATCTATCTGGCGACGGCGCCCAAATCGGTCTCCGCCTATCGCGCCTTCGGCGCGGCGCAGCGCCTCGCGGAGGAGACCGGCTCGCTGGCACCCCCCAAGCACAGCCTCAACGCGCCCACCAAGCTGATGCGGAGCCTCGGCTACAGCGAAGGGTACCAGTACGACCCCGACCAGCCCGACAGCTTCTCCGGCCAGAGCCATTTCCCCGACGAGCTCCCCCGCCGCACCCTCTACGAGCCCGCCGACCGCGGCTTCGAGCGCGAGATCAAGAAGCGGCTGGAGTATTGGGAGAAACTGCGGAGCAAGCGAATGCGGGATACCGAGCAATGATGCCAGCAGTGCCGCGGCGAAGCGCCGCAGCGTGGGAGTAGAGGACGCCGGCAGTCGCCGCTAGGATGCGCCGCGACCCATGGCCGCCGGCGCATCCCATGACTGACGAAAGCATCGAGCCGGCACCCGCTCGGAGCGCCGGCGCGCGCTCCGTCGCGGTCGAGCCAGCCGATGGAGACATCCGCCTCGACCGCTGGTTCAAGCGGCACTTTCCGAACCTGACCCACGGCCGCCTCGAGAGGCTGCTCCGCACGGGACAAGTGCGCCTCGACGGCAAGCGGGCGCAGGCGAGCGACCGGGTCCAGCCGGGCCAGACCGTACGCGTGCCGCCTCTGGGCGATCTCCCGGTGCCGCGCGGCCCGGCGCCTTCCGCCCCGCCGAGCGCAGAGGAAGCGAAGGCGCTGCAGGGTGCCGTGCTCTACCGGGACGCCGACCTGATCGCGCTCAACAAGCCCCCCGGCCTTGCGGTCCAGGGCGGCAGCGGCGTCGACCGGCATCTCGATGGGCTTCTCGACGCATTGCGTTTCGACGCCGCGGAGCGGCCGCGGCTGGTGCACCGGCTCGACCGCGACACCAGCGGCGTCCTGGTGCTGGCGCGAACGGCGCGGGCCGCGGCCGAACTCGCCGCCGCCTTCCGCGGCAAGACCACGCGCAAGATCTATTGGGCGGCGGTCGCCGGCCTGCCCAGGCCGCGAGAAGGCAAGATCGACCTGCCGCTCGCGAAGCTGCAAGGCCGGCTCGGCGAGCGCGTCATGCCCGACGAGGACGACGGCAAGCCAGCAATCACGCGGTACCGTGTGGTCACCCACGCCGGCGACCGGGTCTCTTGGCTCGCGCTGATGCCGATCACCGGCCGGACTCACCAGCTCCGCGCCCATTGCGTGGCGCTGGGCACGCCCATCATCGGCGACGGCAAGTACGGCGGCCGCGCATCCCGTCCCGAAGGCGTTCCCGAGCCGCGCAAGCTGCACCTGCACGCGCGTACACTGATCCTGCCGCGGCCCGACGGCAGCGTGCTGAAGCTCACGGCGCCGCTTCCCCCGCACATGAAGGCGACCTGGCGCTTCCTCGGCTTCGAGGAGTCCGAGGGCAAGGACGTCTTCGAAGAGGACTGACGTGAAGCGCTTCTACAAGAGCGCGGGCGTGACCGAGACACCGGAGGGCTTTGCCGTCCTGCTCGACGCCAAGCCGGTGCGAACGCCCGCGAAGCGGCCCCTCACCGTACCGGCCCGCGCGCTCGCCCAGGCGATCGCGGAGGAATGGCTGGCGCAGGGCGAGACGGTCGATCCGAAGCGGCTTCCGCTCACGCGGCTCGCCAGCATCGCGCTCGATCTGGTGGCACCCCGACGCGAGGCCGTGATCGCCGAGGTCGCGAAATACGCGGGAACCGACCTCGTGTGCTACCGAGCCGAGCAGCCGCCGGACCTCGCGGCACGTCAGCACGCGGCGTGGCAGCCGCTCATCGACTGGGCGACCCTGCGCTTCGATGCGCCGCTGGCGGTGACCGCGGGCATCCTGCCGGTGGCGCAGGCTACGGCAACGCTCAAGGCCTTCCAGGCAGCGGTGGCGGCCTACGACACGCATCGCCTGGCGGCGCTTCACCTCGCCACCGCCGCCTGCGGCTCGATTGTGCTGGCGCTCGCGATCGTCGAGGGCCGAATCGACGCCGAGACGGCTTTCTTCGCCGCCGAGCTCGACGAGAGCTACGAGATCGAGCGCTGGGCCGAGGATGCCGAGCAGTCGAAGCGCCGGGCCGGGCTCAAAGACGACATCGCCCTGGCGGCGCGGTTCGTGGCGCTGCTGAGGGATTAGCGGGGGGAGCGGCCCACCCCTGGCGCCCCGGCCGCAATGATGCTATTCCCGCCAGGGGTTTAGCCGGCTTCGGGGGCCGCGGAGGGCCATGCAGGAGATCCTGTCCCAGCTCGAGGAGAAGCGCCGGGCAGCAGCAGCCGGCGGCGGCGCGAAGCGCACGGCGGCGCAGCACGCCAAGGGAAAGCTCACGGCCCGCGAGCGCCTCGAGGTGCTGCTCGACCCCGGCTCTTTCGAGGAATGGGGCATGTTCGTCGAGCACCGCTCGCACGACTTCGGCATGGCCGAGCAGAAGATCCCCGGCGACGGCGTTGTGACGGGCTTCGGCACCGTCAACGGCCGGCTGGTCTTCGTATTCAGCCAGGATTTCACCGTGTTCGGCGGCAGCCTGAGCGAGGCGCATGCCGAGAAGATCTGCAAGATCATGGACGAGGCCATGAAGGTCGGCGCACCCGTGATCGGTCTCAACGACAGCGGTGGTGCCCGCATTCAGGACGGCGTTGCCTCGCTCGCGGGGTATGCCGAGGTGTTCCAGCGCAACGTACTGGCATCCGGCGTGGTCCCTCAGGTCTCGCTCATCATGGGACCCTGCGCCGGCGGCGCCGTCTATTCGCCCGCCATGACCGACTTCATCTTCATGGTGAAGGACAGCTCCTACATGTTCGTCACCGGTCCCGAGGTCGTGAAGACCGTGACCCATGAAAGCGTCACGCAGGAGGAGCTGGGCGGCGCCATCACCCACACCGCGCGCTCGGGCGTCGCGGACCTCGCCTTCGAGAACGACGTCGAGGCGCTGATCGAGCTGCGCCGTTTCATGGGCTACTTGCCCGCCAACAACCGCGAGGCGCCACCGGTGCGGCCGACCGCCGATCCCGCCGAGCGGCAGGAACCCTCGCTCGACACGCTGGTACCGGCCAATCCCAACAAGCCCTATGACATGCGCGAGCTCATCGAAAAGATCGCGGACGAGGGCGAGTTCTTCGAGCTGCAGCCGGGCTTCGCCAAGAATATCCTCATCGGGTTCCTGCGCCTCGGCGGGCACCCCGTCGGCGTGGTCGCCAACCAGCCGATGGTGCTGGCGGGCTGTCTCGACATCGACAGCTCGCGCAAGGCAGCGCGCTTCGTGCGCTTCTGCGATTGCTTCAATATTCCGATCCTGACTTTTGTCGACGTTCCAGGCTTCCTGCCGGGGACCGCGCAGGAGTACGGCGGCATCATCAAGCACGGCGCCAAGCTGCTCTACGCCTTTGCCGAGGCCACCGTGCCGAAGGTCACGGTGATCACGCGCAAGGCTTATGGCGGGGCTTATGACGTCATGAGTTCGAAGCACCTGCGCGGCGACGTCAATTACGCCTGGCCGTCGGCGGAAATCGCGGTGATGGGCCCCAAGGGCGCGGTCGAGATCATCTTCCGCAGCGACCTCGGCGATGCCGCCAAGATCGAGGCGCGCACCGAGGAATATCGGACGAAATTCGCCAATCCCTTCGTCGCCGGTGCACGCGGCTTCATCGACGACGTGATCATGCCCCACGGTACCCGCCGCCGCCTCTGCCGCGCCTTCGCCATGTTGCGCGACAAGCGCCTGGAGAACCCGTGGAAGAAGCACGACAACATCCCGCTGTGATCCAAGCCTTCCGATGTTCAAGAAAATCCTGATCGCTAATCGCGGGGAGATTGCGTGCCGGGTGATGCGCACGGCGCGGCGCATGGGGATCAAGACCGTCGCGGTCTATTCGGAGGCGGATGCCGACGCGCTGCACGTGCGAACGGCGGACGAGGCGGTCGCGATCGGTGGTGCGCGCTCGTCGGAGAGCTACCTCAATATCGAGCGCATCGTCGACGCCTGTCGCAAGACCGGCTCGCAAGCGGTGCATCCGGGCTACGGGTTCCTCTCGGAGAATGCGGACTTCTCGGCGGCGCTCGAGCGCGCCGGCATCGTCTTCATCGGCCCGCCGCCCAAGGCGATCGCGGCGATGGGCGACAAGATCGAATCGAAGAAGCTCGCGAGCAAGGCCGGTGTCTCCACGGTGCCCGGCCATATGGGCGCCATCCCCGACGCCGAGGCCGCGCGGAAGATTGCGCACGAGATCGGCTATCCCGTGATGATCAAGGCCTCCGCGGGCGGCGGCGGCAAGGGCATGCGGATCGCGCACAACGACGGCGAGCTCAACGAGGGCTTCCGCTCCGCGCGGAGCGAGGCGCGCTCCAGCTTCGGCGACGACCGCGTGTTCATCGAGAAGTACATCGAGGAGCCCCGCCACATCGAGATCCAGGTGCTGGGCGACGCCCACGGCACCGTGCTGCACCTGGGCGAGCGCGAGTGCTCGATCCAGCGCCGGCACCAGAAGGTGATCGAGGAGGCGCCGAGTCCGTTCATCGACGCCACGACGCGCGCCAGTATGGGCGCGCAAGCCGCTGCGCTCGCCAAGGCCGTCGGCTACCGGTCTGCGGGCACCGTGGAGTTCATCGTCGATCGCGAGCGCCGCTTCTATTTCCTGGAGATGAACACGCGGCTTCAGGTCGAGCACCCCGTCACCGAGCACGTGACCGGCCTCGACCTCGTAGAGTGGATGATCCGGATCGCCGCCGGCGAGAAGCTGCCTTGGAAGCAGAGCGAGATCCGGCTCGACGGCCATGCCATCGAGGCGCGCGTCTATGCCGAGGACCCCGCGCGCGGCTTCCTGCCCTCGATCGGCCGGTTGGTGCGCTACGCCGAGCCCGTGGCTGAAGGAGTGCGCGTCGACAGTGGCGTCTACGAGGGCGCGGAGATCAGCGTCCATTACGATCCCATGATCGCCAAAGTGATCGCGGCGGCGAGCACGCGGGAGACCGCACGCGAGCATCTGATCGAGGCGCTCGATGCGTTCCACATCCGCGGCGTGCGGCATAACGTCGGCTTCCTGTCGGCGCTCCTCGGCCGAAAGCGCTTCGCCGAAGGTCGGCTCAGCACCGATTTCATCGCCGAGGAGTTCCCATCGGGATTCGCCGACCTCGCGCTCCCGGACGAAGCAGTCCCGGCGCTCGTGGCGGTCGCCGCGACCATCGCCCACCGGACGGCCGAGAGCGATGCCGCGGTGGGCTGCCGGATCGCCGCGGTCGAAACCGCGGCGCGGAACTGGGTAATCCTACTGGGCAATCGCCCGTATGCCGCGAGCATGACCGCCGAAGGGGACCGCTGCCGCGTCGTGCAGGGCGATGCCGCCATCGACGTTCACTCGCCCTGGCGGCCCGGCGACGCGCTCTTCCGCGGCACGGTCGACGGACGCGCGGCCACGATCCAGGTCGATCGTGACGGCATCGGCTATCGCCTGACCCATCGCGGCATCGAGATACCCGTCAAGGTGTTGCCGCCGCGCACGGCGGAGCTGCTCGCGGCCATGCCGCCGAAGCCCGAGGCCGGGCTCTCGCGCTCGCTCCTGGCGCCGATGCCGGGATTGCTGATCTCGGTGATGGTGAAGGAGGGGCAGGACGTCAAGGCGGGCGAGGAGCTCGCCGTGGTCGAGGCGATGAAGATGGAGAACGTCCTCCGCGCCGAGCGCGACGCCAAGGTCGCGAAGGTCCGCGCCAAGGCCGGCGACAGCCTCGCCGTCGATCAGGTCATCCTGGAATTCGCCTGAGCATGCCGGCCATTCGCCTAGTGATGTCGGGCCGCGTGCAGGGCGTGGGCTTCCGTGCCTTCGTCGAGCGCCAGGCCCGCAAGCACGGCGTACGCGGCTGGGTCCGCAACCGCCGCGACGGCACAGTCGAAGCGCTCCTCATCGGTGAAGAGCGCGCTCTCGCGGAGATGGAGGCGGCGTGCCGGCGCGGACCCTCGCTGGCAATGGTGACGGGGCTCGAGCGTTCGGACGCGGCCGACGACGGCTCCGAGGATTTCGCCGCGCGGCCGACCGAATAAGCCCAGGCCCCGTCAGCGCAACGCTTCCGTCAGGACCGGCGAGGTCGCGGTGGGAAGCGACAGGTCGAGAAGCTTGGCGAGCGTGGGGGCGGTCGAGAAGATGTTCACCTTCGCATCCACCACCGCGCCGCTCTTGACACCCGGCCCCGCCATCACGAAAGCGACGCGGCGGTCGCTGTCGAAAGCGCCGCCGTGCTCGGCCTGCTTCTTGGAGGGCAACTTGGTGTAGACCACGCCGGGCCTCACCAGCAGCACGAAATCCGGCGTCTGGTCCTCGGCGAAATCGCCCATCTGCCTGAGCGTGTCGGGCCCGAGCACGCGGTCGATGCCGAAGCGCTCCTTGGCCTCCGGCGTGCCGAGCAGGCCGACCGCCTCCCGCGCCTGGCTCGAGTCCGCGAGCCACGCCAGCATCACGTCGTCCGCGGTGATCTTCGCGGCCTTGATGCCCTTCTCCGCCAGGAACCCGACCACGCTGCCGTCGCCCTTGCTTGGGACCGCGTTCGGCGTATCGGTGTCGCCGTGGTCGCCCATCACGACGAAAACCGTGTCGTCGTAGCGTCCGGCGGCGGCGACGGCGTCCACCAGCTTGCCAACCTGCGCGTCGATGTCGCCCACCGAGGCCCGTGTCTCCGCGGACATGACGCCGTGGTCCTTCATGGAGTAATTGGCGGCGATCGCGTAGATGCCGGCGATGTCGGCGCCCTCATTCGTGATCATTCCGGCCAGCATCTCGAAGTTCCGGGAATCGTAGTCCTTGAAGGGACCCTTCCAGCTCGCGCTCTCCGGCAGCTCGAGATGATCCACGCCCTTGCCGCTCGGACCCTGCACGATCTCGTAGCCGATGTGCTTGGAGATGAAGGCGGTCTTGAGGCCCTTGGCCTTGGCCGCCTCGAAGAGGGTCGGGACCTTCAAGAGGTCGTGCGGCTTCAGGCCCGGCGGCAGCGTCACGGTCTCGGTGATCTCGATCGCGAGCTTGTAATGCCGGTCGTAGTACTCGTCGTAGGGAATGCCGGTGCCGCGCGGCGAGTTCCCGGTGAGCGGACCCAGGATCCCCGGCATGGAGTCGCTGGGGAATTCGACTTCGGCATTGGCAAAGCGCGTGCCCGCGCGCCCGAGTGCCGCGATGTGCGGGGTGAGCTCGGGATCGAGGAGATCTGCGCGGAAGCCGTCGATGAAGATGAGCACGGCGTGCTTGGGTGTGCCCTGCGCGGGTTTGTACTCCGCCTGGGCGGAGGCGGCGGAGATGCTGGCGAGCAGTGCAGCCGCGCTCGCCCAACCCAAAGAGATCTTTCGACTCGCGCGCATTGCCCCTCCTCTGCCGCAGCTCGCGCGCCACTATTCCGGGCGGCAATGACGGTTTCGTGACAGCCGCTTATCCGTGCCCGAGCAAATGGCTGCCGGAGGACGCAAGAAGGCCGAGGCCCGAGAGGAACAGCAGCGCCAGCACCAGCCGCCGGAACTGGATCTCGCTCACCCGGCTGTAGAGCCGGGCGCCGATCAGGCAGGGGACCACCAGGGTGGGCGCGATCACCGCGAACATCCGACCGGTCTCGGCCGTGATGGCGCCATCCACGATGTAGACCGTGAGCGTCAGCGCGTGCATGGCGAGGTTGAAGCTCTGGATGACCGCGCGCTGGGCGCCCCCGCTCCAATGCCGGAGCGTGCACCAGAGCGTGGGCGCGGGCCCGCTGAGCCCGCCGACGCCGCCCATGATGCCGCCCGCAAGGCCCGCGACGCCGTCCGCGACCCGCCCGCCGCCGCGAATGCGCGGCAGCTCGCGCGTCAGCAGCATGACCGGGCAGTAGACGGCCAGGAGCAGCCCGACTCCCGCCTTGAACAACGTCGGGTTCAGATGCGGCAGCGCCGCGGCACCCAGGGGGACGCCGATCACGCCGCCGAGGATGAACGGCAGCACCCGCCTCAAATCGATGTCCGCGCGCACCGAGTGGATGGAGAGCAGCTGGCCGATGAGCGAGCCGAAAACCACCATGGGCCCCGCGAGCTGCGGACTGACGGACCAGGCCCAGATGCCCATGGCCGCGAGCCCGAAAGCGAAGCCGGAGAGACCCTGCACGAAGCCCGCGACGGCGGCGCCGATCAGCACCTGAAGCAACGGCGCGTCCATTCCGCCCGCCGCGATCTCAGGCGGGTTCGCGCGCGCCGGCCAATAGCGCCAGCGGCCGGTAGCTCGCACCGTAGACCGCCGCGCTTAGGAAGGTAATCCAGAAGCTCGGCGGCCAATCCGTGATGTAGGCGAGCGCGATGCCCGCCCAGGTCTCGATGACCGCGAGCGCGACCGCGAGCGCGACACCGCTTCGAAGCCGCGTCGTCCAGCGAAGCGCGGCGGCGGCCGGACCCACCATCAGCGCGAAGACCAGGAGGATCCCCACGATTTGCACGGCCTCGGCGACTGCCACGGCGACGATCACCAGGAACAGTACGGCAATCCGGCGCAGGGACACCCCCTTCGCCGCTGCAAGCTCGGGATCGAGCGTGGCGAAGATCAGCGGCCGCGAGATCACGACCAGCGCGCCGAGGGTCACGACGCCAAGCACGCACAGATCCCGCAGGCTCTCGGCGCTCACCCCCAGCACGTTCCCGAACAGCAGTGCCGTCGCCTGGGTCGCGTAGCTGGTGTAGAGGTGCAGGAAGAGCACCCCCAGGCCGAGCGACAGGGACAGGATGATGCCGACGGCAATGTCGCGGCCGCGCAGCTGGTCGCCCAGGAGCCCCATGCCGATGCCACCCGCGACCGTGAAGGCGAGCAGGCCCCAGAACGGCGTGACCCCAAGGAGCACGGCGCCGGTCGCGCCCGCGAAGCCCACATGAGAGAGCGCGTGGCCCGCGAAGGCGAGATTGCGCAGTACCAGGAAATACCCGACCGCGCCCGCCACGATCGAGACCGCCGTACCCGCCTCGAAGGCGGTGCGCATGAAATCGTACTCAAGCATCGTGGCGGTGCGCCTCTGTCTCGACCTCGCCGTGGGCGGCGACCACCACGACCCGGCCGTTGAGCCGTAGCACCTCGATCGGCGCGTCGTAGAGCCGGGACAGCACCTCGCTGGTGATCACCTCGTCGGTGGTGCCCAGAGCCGCATGCCCGTGTCCGAGATAGAGCACGCGGTCCATCAGCCCGATTAGCGGATTGAGCTCATGGGCGGTCAGCAGCACCGTGATGCCGAGCGTGCGCTGCACCTGCTTGATGAGCTCCACGACCGACTGCTGATAGCGGGGGTCGAGGCCGATGAGCGGCTCGTCGAGGAGCAGCAGGCGCGGCTTGCCAAGCAGCGCCTGCGCCAGCAGGACGCGCTGCCGCTCGCCGCCGGAGAGTTCCGAGAGCGGTCGCTCCGCAAGCTCGGTCGCGTCAACGGTCTCGAGCGCCCAGGCCACCTCCCCGCGGCCGCGGGCGCCCAGCAGCGGCGGACCCCAGCGATGTCCCTCGTAGGCGCTCGCCACCAGGTCCCAACCGCGGAGCCGAAGATCGGATATTCCCGAGCGCTTCTGCGGCAAGTAGCCGGGGCGCTCGGTGCCAGGCGGCTTGCCGAAGACTCGGATGGTGCCCGATGCCGGCGGGAGCAACCCCAGGATCGCGTGCAGCAGTGTGGTCTTACCGGCACCATTGGGGCCGAAGACCCCGATGAACTCGCCCGCTTGGATGCGAGCGTCGATCCGCGAGAGAATGGGACGCGGGCCGCGGGCGAGCGCGACGCTCCGGAACTCGACCGCGCTCATGGCTCTTTGCCGGAGAGGCCCGTCTCGATCGCCGCCACCACCGACACCATCCAGGCCTGGTAGGTGAGACCCGCGGGCTCGGTTTCGCTGACGCCCACGATGGGCACGCCCGCCTCCTGGGCTATCGCGCGCATTTTCTGCGTCAGCGCCTCGGAGGTCTGGCTGTTGTAGAGCAGCAACTTGACCGCGCGCGTGCGGAGATCCGTCTGAAATGCCGCGATATCGGACGCGCTCGGCTCCGTGCCGTTCATGACCGCCAGCTGGAAGCGCTCGTTCCGCACCTCAAGCCCGATCGCCGCGGCCAGGTAGCCGGCTACCGGCTCGGTCGCGGTGACGCGCACGCCCGCATAGCGCTCTCGAAGCGATGCAATCTTGTCATCGACGGTTTTGAGCGAGGCGCGCAGCGCGTCGCGCCGAGACTTGTAATCGGCAAGGTGATCAGGATCGAGTCTCGCGAGCTCCGCAGCAAGCGCCTCGGCGACTGCCGGCATCGTCGAGGGATCGTACCAGAGATGGGGGTTGTTGCCGGATTTCTTGCCCACGAGCCGCGCGACCTCGATGGCGACGCGCCCCGACGCGCGGGAGGCCGTCAGCAGCTTGGTCATCCAGGGATCGTAATCGGCGCCGTTGTAGATGACGATGCGCGCGGCCGCGAGGTTGCGCGCCGTGGAGACGCTCGCCTCGAAGAGATGCGGGTCCTGGTCGGGATTGCTGAGAATGCTTATCACCTTGACGCGCTCGCCGCCGATCTGCGCGGCGACGTCGCCATAGAAATTCTCCGCCGCCACGATCGCGATTGGTTCCGCCGATGCGGCCCTGATCGCGAGCAGCAGCCAGAGCGACACCAGCAAATGCACGCGCATTCCGTTCATCCTCCGAAGAATGTTATAACATAACAATCCCAAAGCCCTGCAAACGGCCTTGACTCAACTCCAACAAGATCTTATCAGTGAGCGAATGTTCACTCATTCTCGTTAACCGATGAGAGACGGCACGGCCACCCGGGAAAAGATTGAGCGCAAGGCGATGGAGCTGTTCGTCTCCAAAGGCGTCACCGAGACCACCGTGCGCGATATCGCCGAGGCCGCCAGCATCGCCGAGGGCGCGCTCTATCGCCACTTCCGGGGCAAGGACCAGCTGATCCTCGAGCTGTTTCAGCGGAATTACGGCGCCTTCGCCGAGCGGCTCGAGGCGCTTCAGGCGGGGTGCCGCAGCACGCGCGAGAAACTCCGAGCCATGATCGAGGAATGCGCCCGCGTGTTCGACGCGGACCCCGTGCGGTTCCAGTTTCTGCTGCTGGTGCAGCATCACTCGATGCGCCGCCTCGCCCACGATCAGGCGACGCCGGTCGAAGTGGTGCGTCGCGTGGTGATGGACGGCATGGCGCGCGGCGAGATCCCGAAAGCGGATCCGGACCTCGCCACGGCCCTCGTCATGGGCCTCATCGTGCAGCCCGCGACCTTCAAGACCTACGGCCGGCTACCCGGCCCCATGAGCCCCCTGGCGCCCGCCCTTGCGGAGGCGTGCTGGCGGGTGCTCGCCGCCTGAAACAAATCCAGGATCAGAGGTCCCCCATGGCCGCCTCCCAGCTCCGTCTCCTCAAGAGCCGCCGGCTGCTACCGCTGTTCGTCACGCAGTTCCTGGGCGCGCTCAACGACAATCTCTTCAAGACCGCGCTGGTGACCTTGATCACCTATGGCGATCCGCATTCCTCGACGCAGACGCGCGTGATCGTGGCGCTCTCAACCGCGCTGTTCATCCTGCCCTATTTCCTCTTCTCGGCGACCGCGGGCCAGCTCGCCGACAAGTTCGAGAAGGCGGGGCTGATCCGCTACGTGAAGCTCTGGGAAATCGGCGTGATGCTGCTCGCGGCACTCGGGTTCGCGCTCGACAGCACGGCCTATCAGCTCGCGGTGCTGTTCTTCCTGGGCGTGCAGTCGACGTTCTTCGGACCGGTCAAATACGGCATCCTGCCGGACCATCTCGGCACGGACGAGCTCGTGGGCGGCAATGCGCTCATCGAGGCCGGCACCTTCCTCGCGATCCTGATCGGCACGATCGCCGGCGTGCATCTGATCGGGCTCGATCACGGACCGAGCGTGGTCGCGGCCGTGCTGGTCGGCTTCGCGCTCGCGGGGTGGACCGCGAGCCTGTTCATCCCCAAGGCCGCGCGTGCGATGCCGGATCTCGCGATTAACCTCAATGTCGTCGCGGAGACGCTCGCGATCATCCGGCACGCCAATGCGCGACGGGACGTGCGGCTCTCCATCATCGGCATCTCCTGGTTCTGGGCAGTGGGCGCAGTCTATCTGACCCAGCTGCCAACCTATGCCAAGGAGACGCTGGGCGCCGATCCCGACGTTCTCAACCTTTTCCTCACGCTGTTCTCCGTCGGCATCGGCGCGGGCTCGGTGCTGTGCGCGCGCCTGCTGCGCGGCGAGGTGAGTGCAAGGCTCGCGCCGTTGGGGGCACTCGGCATGGCGCTCTTCACCTTCGATCTCTATGCCGCCAGCAGCCGAGCCGTCGGCGGGGACGGTACGGCCCTCGTCGGGATCGCGGCGTTCCTGTCCCACGGCGCGAATTGGCGCCTGATCGCGGACCTCTTCGCCATCGCGACCTGCGGCGGCCTCTTCATCGTGCCGCTCTACGCGATCATGCAGACGCGCGCGGACGAGAGCCATCGTTCGCGGGTGGTCGCCGCCAACAACATCCTGAACGCGCTCTACATCGTGGTCGCCGGCGTGATCAGCGCGATCATGCTGGCGCTCGGCCTGACCGTGCCGGAGGTGTTCCTCACCGTCGGCGTCGTCAACGCGGTCGCCGCTGTCGTCGTGATGCGGCTCCTGCCGGGCGCGCTCCTAAAGAGTCTGCTCGCCGGGCTTTTTCGGCTGGTTTATCGCGTGGAAGTGCGCGGGCTCGAGCATGTCGCCGAGGCGGGCGAGCGCGTGGTGATCGTGGCGAACCATCTGTCGTTCATCGACGGGGCCCTGCTCGCAACCTTCCTGCCGGGCCGGCCCGCCTTCGCCGTCGCCGCCAACCGGGCCGCCGCCTGGTGGGTGAAGCCATTCCTCAGCCTCGTCGATGCGGTACCCATCGATCCCCTGAAGCCGCTCGCCACCAAGACGCTGATCCGCGCGGTAGAGGGAGGCCGGCCCTGCGTGATCTTTCCGGAAGGCCGTCTCACCGTTACCGGCGCGCTCATGAAGATCTACGAGGGTCCCGCCATGATCGCCGACAAGGCGAAGGCGATGATCCTGCCGGTGCGGCTGGACGGGCTGCAGTACACCCGGTTCTCGCGCCTCAAGGGCAAGGTGCGTCGGCGCTGGATTCCCCGGGTCACCGTCACGATCCAGAAGCCGCGGGCGATCGAGCTCTCGGCCGAAATCAAGGGCCGGCGCCGCCGGCGCGAGATCGGGCTCCGGCTTTACGACATCATGTCCTCCATGATGTTCGAGACCGCCGAGACCGGGAAGACGCTGTTCCAGGCCGTGCTCGACGCGCGCCACGTCCATGGCGGCGACCGCGCGATCCTCGAGGACATCGAGCGTAAGCCCATGAGCTACGACCGTCTGGTCACGGGTGCGCTGGTGATCGGCCGCCGGCTCGCCGCCGCCACCGCGCCGCTCGAGAACGTGGGCGTGCTGCTGCCCAACGCCAACATCACCGCCGCGACCATCGCGGCGCTCCACGCCTTCCGGCGCGTGCCCGCGATGCTCAACTATTCCACGGGCGCCAAGAACATGGGCATCGCCTGCGAGATCGCGCAGATCCGCACCATCATGACCTCGCGCCGCTTCGTCGAGCGGGCGAAGCTGGAGCCGACGCTCGGCGCGCTCTCGCACGGCCGGCGTGTCATCTACCTCGAGGACCTGCGGGTGGAGGTGAGCGTGTTCGAGCGGCTGCGCGGGCTTCTGGGTGCGCGCTTTCCCCGCGCGATCCACGCGCGCCTCGGGCCCTCGCCCGACGATCCTGCCGTGGTGCTCTTCACCTCGGGCTCCGAGGGCACGCCCAAGGGGGTGGTGCTGAGCCACCGCAACATCCTCGCGAACTGCCAGCAGCTTGCAGCGCGCGTCGATTTCAATCCGAGCGACATCGTGTTCAACGCGCTGCCCATGTTTCATTCCTTCGGCCTGACCGGCGGCACCATCCTGCCGCTGATCTCCGGCGTGAAGATTTTCCTTTACCCTTCGCCGCTCCACTATCGAATCGTACCGGAGCTTGCTTACGATACGAACGCGACCATCCTGTTCGGCACCGATACGTTCCTGATGGGCTACGCGCGCGCCGGGCACCCCTATGACTTCTACAGCGTCCGGTATGTCTTCGCGGGGGCAGAGCGCGTGCGCGACGAGACCCGGCGCGCCTGGACCGAGCGCTTCGGGCTCCGCATCCTCGAGGGCTATGGCGCGACCGAGACCGCGCCCGTGCTCGCCACCAACACCCCCATGCACTTCAAGCCGGGCACGGTCGGTCGGCTGCTGCCGGGAATCGAGGCGCGACTGGAGCCGGTGGAGGGCATTCCCGACGGTGGTCGGCTGGTCGTGGCGGGCCCCAACGTGATGCTGGGCTATCTCCGAGAGGGCGCGTCCGGCGTTCTGGAGCCGCCGCCCGGCGGCTGGTACGACACCGGCGACATCGTCTCGCTCGACGCCGAAGGCTTCGTCACCATCAAAGGCCGCGCCAAGCGCTTCGCCAAGATCGCGGGCGAGATGATCTCGCTCGCGGCGGTGGAGGCGCAAGCGGCGCGTCTCTGGCCCGACTACCGCCACGCCGCCCTCGCCTTTCCCGATCCGCGCAAAGGCGAGCAAGTCGTGCTGCTCACCGAGAATGCCGCCGGCACCGCCGAGGTGTTGCTCGCCGACGCCCATGCCCACGGCATCGCCGAGGTGATGGTGCCGCGCACGGTCATCCCGGTGCGCGAGATCCCGCTGCTGGGCACCGGTAAGGTCGACTACGCGGCGGCGCGGGACACCGCGGCGCAATCGATGGCCACGCGCAGGCTGGAGAACGAGGCGGCACAGGGTTGAGCGGCGTTCTCCGGCGGTGCTACGGCTCGTCGCGGAGCGAGCCGATAATGTGATCGGCGATCAGCAGTTCGGGCTCGCGCAAGTCGCGGTAGAAGAAGTGACTGAAGCGATGACCGGAGAGCTCGATCACGATGTCGCGCGACCAGGCTCCGTCCGGAGATTTCACCACACGGGTCTCGGCCGGAAGGCCGGCGACGATCTCGGTCTCGATGCCGGCGTCGTCCTTCGAAGGGTGGAACGACGGCGCGAGCCCGACATAAAGCCCCATGAAGACGTGGTTCTCGCGCAAGAAATCGTAGATCGCGAGATCGCGCGGATCCTGGCGCCGCGCGACCAAGACGCCGTCGGGGAGATTGACCGAGATGCTTGCGCCGGGGATCGCCTCGCGCCGGCCGGTAATGGTGAAGCCGTCGTCGGTCTCGCAAGCGGCCACCAGGAAGACCAGAAGGCACGCTCCGATCAGCCGGACGACAGCACTCAAGACCCTGCTTCCCCCGCTTGCACGAACCCCGCCCTATAAGGGACGGGCGTCAGGCCGCCGCGGCTTCCTCTTCCGTCTGCTCGGGCGTCTCGACCGGGCCGGAGTCGAGCCCCTTGGCATCGGGGTCGCGGTCGACAAGCTCGATCACCGCCATGGCGGCGGCGTCGCCGTGGCGGAAGCCCGCCTTGAGCACGCGCGTGTAGCCGCCGCGGCGCTCCTTATAGCGTTCGGCAAGCGTCGTAAACACCTTCTCGACCAGCTTCGGGTCCTGCAGCGTCGCGATCGCCTGCCGACGCGCGTGGAGGCCGCCGCGCTTGCCGAGCGTCACGATCTTCTCCACCACGCGACGCAGGTCCTTGGCTTTCGGCAGCGTGGTGGTGATCTGCTCGTGCTTCAGCAGCGCATGCGCGAGGTTGTCGAACATGGCCTTGCGATGGGCGCTCTTGCGGCCGAGCTTGCGGCCGCTCAGACGATGGCGCATCGGACTCTCCCCTTCCCCGGTCTCAGTACGGCTCTTCGAGGCGCTTGGCGAGATCCTCGATGTTCTCCGGCGGCCAGTTCGCGATCTCCATGCCCAAATGGAGCCCCATCTGCGCCAGGACTTCCTTGATCTCGTTGAGCGACTTGCGGCCGAAGTTTGGCGTCCGCAGCATCTCCGCCTCGGTTTTCTGCACGAGGTCGCCGATGTAGACGATGTTGTCGTTCTTGAGGCAGTTGGCCGAGCGCACGGAGAGCTCGAGTTCATCGACCTTGCGCAGCAGGTTCTTATTGAACGGAAGCTCGCTCGGCGCCTCCGCCTCCACCGCCGCCCGCGGCTCCTCGAAATTGATGAAGAGCTGCAGCTGGTCCTGCAGGATGCGCGCGGCAAGCGCCACGGAATCCTCTGGCGTCACCGCGCCGTTGGTCTCGATCCGCATCGAGAGCTTGTCGTAGTCGGTGCGCTGGCCCTCGCGGGTGTTCTCGACCTTGTAGCTGACCTTGCGCACTGGGCTGAACAGCGCATCGACCGGGATGAGCCCGATCGGCGCGTCCTCCGGCCGGTTCTCGGCGCCGGGCCGGTAACCCTTGCCGGACTCCACGGTGAATTCGATGCTGATCTTGGCGTTGCGATCGAGGGTGCAGATCAGCTGATCGGGATTCATGATCTCGATGTCGTGACCGGTCTCGATCGAGGACGCGCGCACCTCCGCGGGTCCCTGCGCCTTGAGGCGCATGCGCTTCGGGCCCTCGCCGTGCATGCGGAGCGCGATGCTCTTCACGTTGAGGACGATGTCGGTCACGTCCTCAAGCACGCCCGGAATGGACGAGAACTCGTGCAGCACGCCCTCGATCTGCATCGAGGTGATGGCTGCACCCTGGAGCGACGACAGGAGGATGCGCCGGAGCGCATTCCCGAGCGTCAGGCCGAAGCCGCGCTCCAGCGGGCCCGCGACCACGGTCGCGATCCGCTTGGGGTCGTCGCCCGGCTCGACCGAGAGCTGCTTCGGTTTGATAAGCGATTGCCAATTTTTCTGGATGACTGTCACTGGCCGATCCTCATGCCTTCTGCCTCTGGCGTCGCCCGGGCTCCGGAAGCCGCAACGGCGCCCGCCGGCCGATCCGCCCGTCGTGCGCTCGTCTTTGCTGCGGCTCGCGAGGGCGCCGGGCCGTCGCGATCAAATCAACCCGCGGACTTGGATCCGCCGGCGTCGAAAACTCACACCCGCCGCCGCTTGGGCGGCCGGCATCCGTTGTGCGGGATCGCCGTCACGTCGCGGATCGACGTCACGGTGAAGCCCACGGTCTGCAGCGCGCGGAGCGCCGACTCCCGTCCCGAGCCCGGGCCCTTCACCTCGATCTCGAGGGTGCGCATGCCGTGCTCCATCGCCTTCTTGCCGGCGTCCTCGGCCGCGACCTGCGCCGCGTAGGGCGTCGACTTGCGCGAGCCCTTGAAGCCGAGGCTGCCCGCCGACGACCAGGCGATGGTGTTCCCCTGGGCGTCGGTGATGGTGATCATCGTGTTGTTGAAGGTGGCGTTCACGTGCGCCACGCCCGAGGTGATGTTCTTGCGCTCGCGCCGGCGCAGGCGCGGCGCACCCGGACCCGTCGCGGCGGTGCCGGAGGCGGCAGCGGGTGTGGCAGCAGCGGCAGCTGGCTTGCTCGTCGCCATGGCTTAAATCCTCGTCCCCTCGTCCAGTCTTCTACTTCTTGACGACCGGCTTCTTGCCCGCGATCGGCCGCGCGGGCCCTTTGCGCGTGCGGGCATTCGTATGGGTGCGCTGGCCGCGCACCGGCAGGCCCTTGCGATGGCGCAGGCCGCGATAGCAGCCGAGATCCATCAACCGCTTGATGTTCATGGCGACGGTGCGCCGGAGGTCGCCCTCGACCTGGTAGTCGCGGTCGATCACCTCGCGGATACGCATCACCTCGTCGTCCGTCAGCTCATGGACGCGCCGCTGAGGATCGATGCCGACGTCGCGGCAGATCTTCTCAGCGGAGGTCCGGCCGATACCGTGGATGTACATGAGCCCGATCGGGACTCGCTTCTGGCTGGGAATGTTGACGCCAGCGATACGCGCCAAGAGCGCTTCTCCTCAGGTTCTCAAGGGTTTTCGGGCAATGCCGATCGTCGGCGCCGGAAGCCGAGGGCGCGCATTATAGAAACATAATTTCCGAAGTCAACCGCGCCACCAGGCCTTCTTAAGCCTTAAGAAATCAGGATTTTTTGGCCGAAATGGATTGGCAGCGCACTGCCCGGAGAGATGCGGCAATCGGTCGCAGATGCCTGGCTCTCAACCGCCCTTCGAAGGCGATCCGAGCATACCCTCGATCTGCCGCGTCACCTCGGCGATGTCGGCCATGCCGTCGACCTGTCGGAGGATGCCCTTGGCCCTGTAGTACGGCAGGATCGGCGCGGTCTGGGCGTGATAGGCGGCGAGGCGGGCCTTCACGGTCTCGGCGTTGTCGTCGGCGCGGCGGACGAAGTCGGTGGCGCCGCAGTTGTCGCACTTGCCGGCGACCTTCGGCTGCTTGTTGCGGTCATGGTAGCTGGCGCCGCATTTGGCGCAGGAGAACCGGCCGGCGATGCGGTCGACCAGCGCGGAATCGTCGACCTCGAGCTCGATCACGTAATCGAGTTTCAGGTGCTTGCGGGCGAGCATGGCGTCGAGCGCCTTGGCCTGCGGCACCGTGCGGGGGAAGCCGTCGAGGATGAAACCATTCTTGCAGTCGGGTGCGTCGATCCGCTTCTCGATCATCGCGATCATGATGTCGTCGGAGACCAGGGCTCCCGCATCCATGATCGCCTGGACCTTGCGGCCGAGCTCGCTCCCGGACGCGCGCTCGGCGCGCAGCATGTCGCCGGTCGAGAGCTGCACCAGCTTGTGCGTCTCCTCGAGCAGCTTCGCCTGGGTCCCTTTGCCGGCGCCCGGCGGACCCAGCAGGATGATGTTCACCCGCGTCTCCCGCGCAGCCTCGCCTTCTTGATCAGGCCCTCGTACTGGTGCGCGAGCAGGTGCGAGTGGATCTGGGCCACCGTGTCCATGGTGACGCTCACCACGATCAAGAGGCTGGTGCCGCCGAAATAGAAGGGGAGCGCGAACTCCGAGATCAGGTACTCCGGCAGCAGGCATACCACTGTTAGGTAAACGGCACCCACGACGGTGAGCCGGGTCAGCACGTAGTCGAGGTAATCGGCGGTGTTCTTGCCGGGTCGGATGCCCGGCACGAACCCGCCGTACTTGCGCAGATTCTCCGCGGTCTCCGCCGGATTGAACACGATCGCGGTATAGAAAAAGCAGAAGAAGATGATCAGCAGCGCGTAAAGCGACAAGTGCACCAGCGAGCCCGGCTGCAGGTAGAGCTTCAGGTCCGCGAGGAAGCTGTCGGGCGAGGCGAAATTCGCGATCGTCGAGGGCAGCAGCAGCAGCGAGGAGGCGAAGATCGGCGGGATCACGCCGGAGCTGTTGAGCTTCAAGGGGAGGTGCGAGGCCTCGCCGCCGAACATCTTGTTGCCCACCTGGCGCTTCGGATATTGCACCAGGATGCGCCGCTGCGCGCGCTCCATGAACACGATGAAGGTTATCACCGCGATCGCGCCGATGAAGAACACGATGATCACGAAGGGCGACAGCGAGCCGGTGCGGCCGAGCTCGAGAAGCTGGGCGAGCGCCGAGGGCATGCGGGCGACGATGCCCGTGAAGATGATGAGCGAGATGCCGTTGCCGACGCCACGGGCGGTGATCTGCTCGCCGAGCCACATCAGGAACACGGTGCCGCCAGTCAGCGTCACCACCGTGGTGAGGCGGAAGAACAGGCCGGGGTCCATCACGGGCGAGCCGATGCTGCCGCCGCGGCCAGAGACCTCGAGGCCGGCCGCGATGCCGTAGGCCTGCACCGCTGCCAGGAGCACCGTGCCGTAGCGCGTGTACTGGTTCAGCTTCTTGCGGCCGACCTCACCCTCTTTCTTGAGCGCCTCCAGCGTGGGCGACACCGCCGTCAGCAGCTGGATGATGATCGAGGAGGAGATGTACGGCATGATGGTCAGCGCAAAGATGGTCATGCGACCGAGCGCGCCACCCGAGAACATGTCGAAGATGTCGAGGAGCCCGCCGCTCTGGCTCTTGAAGATCTCGGAGAGGATCTGCGGGTCGATGCCCGGCAGCGGGATGTAGGTCCCGAGACGGTAGATCACCAGCGCGCCGAGGGTGAACCAGATCCGTTTCTTGAGCTCCGTCGCCTTCGCGAAGGCGCCGAGGTTCAGGTTCGATGCGAGTTGCTCGGCTGCTGAGGCCATCTAGTCCATCCCTCGTACTGGGATACGCATGGGGGTGAGGGCGATCACGACTTGGCCGGCTGCGATTCCTTTTTCTCAGGATTGGCGGGCGGGGGCGGCAGGATGACCTTGCCGCCGAGCTTCTCCACCGCAGCGATCGCCGATTTCGAGGCACCTGCGACCTCGAGGGTGAGCGCCACCTTGAGTTCGCCCTTCCCCAGCAATCGCACGCCGTCGCCCGTACGCCGCAAGACGCCCGCGGCGACCAGCGCCGCGCCGTTGACGGGCGCGTCGGCCTTGAGCTTGCCGGCATCGATCGCCACCTGCAGGCGCCCGAGGTTCACGATGTGATAGTCCTTTTGGAAGGGCACGCGGCCGAAGCCGCGCTTCGGCAGCCGGCGATGGAGCGGGGTTTGCCCGCCCTCGAAGCCATTGAGCGCCACGCCCGTACGCGCGGTCTGGCCCTTGCCACCGCGCGCGCTGGTCTTGCCCTTGCCGGAGCCGATGCCGCGCCCCACGCGCTTGTAGCGATAGTGCGCGCCCTTGTTGTCCCGGATGTCGTTGAGCTTCATGACCGTCACCGCTGTTCCGCCCTTTCCCCGGGCTCTCGTCACATCAGATAGAAATATAGTGCCGCGCCTCACGCGACGGGATCGATCCGCACGAGGTGTCGGACCCGCTCGATCATGCCGCGCACGGCGGGCGTGTCCTCGAGCACGCTGCTGCGGTTGATCCGGTCCAACCCGAGCCCGCGCAAGGTCGCGCGCTGATAGGCAAAGCGTCCGGCGGGGCTGCGTACCTGTGTTACCTTGACCGTCTTCTCCGGCGCCTGCTTGGCCTTGGGAGCCGGCTTCGGCGCAGCCGCTTTCGATTCCGGAGCCCGCGCCGCGGGTGCTGGCGCTGCCGCTTCGGCCGGCCTGGCCGCCGCCCTGGGCGCTGCCCTCTTGGCGGGCTCCTTCTTTGCGGCGTCGGCCTTTTGCGCCTTCTTCTTCGCTTCAGGCTTCTTCGCTTCCTCGGTCATGGTCTACTCCCGGGCGTCGGTCGCTTCGCGGCCGCGCAGGATGTCGCTCACCTTCTTGCCGCGGCGCGCCGCGACCGAGCGCGGGCTCACCGAGCGCTGCAGCGCTTCGAAAGTGGCCTTGATCATGTTGTGGGGATTGGAGGTACCCACCGACTTCGCCACCACGTCCTGGACGCCGAGCGCCTCGAAGATCGCGCGCATCGGGCCGCCTGCGATGATGCCGGTGCCCTGGGGCGCCGCCTTCAGCACCACCTCGCCGGCGCCGTAGTTGCCGATGATGTCGTGATGGAGCGTGCGGCCTTCGCGCAAGGGGATGCGCACCATGCCGCGGCGGGCCTGCTCGGTCGCCTTGCGGATCGCTTCCGGCACCTCGCGCGCCTTGCCGGAGCCGTAGCCGACCCGGCCCTTGCTGTCGCCCACCACCACCAACGCGGCGAAGCCGAAGCGCCGGCCGCCTTTCACCACCTTGGCGACGCGGTTGATGCTGACGAGCTTCTCGACAAATTCGCTGTCCTCGCGGTCGCGATCGCCGCCGCGCTCGCGCTCCCGCGGTCCACGATCGCCGCCGCCGCGCCCACGGCGCGGACGCTCGCCCCCGCCTTCGCGCGTTCTCGGGCCGCTGGTTTCCGAGGTTGCCATGTCGCGTCTTTCCTAGAAGGTGAGGCCGCCCTCGCGGGCGGCGTCGGCCAGGGCCTTGACCCGGCCATGGAAGAGATAGCCTCCGCGATCGAAGACCACGTCCTTGATGCCAGCCGCGATCGCCCGCTCGGCGATCAGCTTGCCGACCGCCTGCGCCGCCTCTTTATTGGCGCCGGTCTTCAGAGACGGTTTCAACGCCTTGTCGACGGTCGAGGCCGAAGCCAGGATCCGGCCGTCGGCAGCAGCGATCACCTGCGCATAGATGTGCAGCGACGAGCGGAACACCGATAGCCGCGGCCGACCCTTGGCGGATCGGCCGAGCTTGTGGCGCACCCGCGTTTGGCGACGGCCGAAGAGACGCTTGGATTTGGTCTGCATGGCTCGTGATTCCCGTTACTTCTTCTTGCCTTCCTTGCGGCGGATCGTCTCGGTGTCGTACTTGATGCCCTTACCCTTGTAGGGCTCCGGCTTGCGCATGCCGCGGAGCTTCGCCGCCACCTCGCCGACGCGCTGACGGTCGGGGCCGGTGACCAGGATCGAGGTCGGCTTCTCGCAGGTGATCTTGATGTCGTCCGGGATCGGGAAGTTGATCTCGTGGCTGAAGCCCAGCTGCAGGTTGAGCGTCTTGCCCTGCACCGCCGCGCGGTAGCCGACGCCGTTGATCTCGAGCCCAACCGAGTAGCCCTTGGAAACGCCGTTGACCATGTTGTTGACCAGCGCGCGAGTGGTGCCCCACTGCATGCGCGCGTGCTTGGTCTCGGACTTGGGTGTCACGACGACCTTGCCGTCCTTCACCGCCGCCGTCACCTCGCCGCCGATTGCGAGCTTGAGCGTGCCGAGCTTGCCTTTGGCGGTGAGAGTCTCCCCCGCGATGTCGACGGTGACGCCCTGCGGGATGGTGACGGGATGCTTGCCGACGCGCGACATTGCCGACCTCAGAATACGCGGCAGAGGACCTCGCCGCCGACGTTGGCGGCGCGGGCCTCGTTGTCCGACATGACGCCTCGCGGCGTCGACAGGATTGCGATGCCGAGCCCGTTGTAGATGCGCGGCAGATCGGCGATCCGCGAGTAGATGCGGCGGCCGGGGGTGGATACGCGGGAGATCTCGCGGATCACCGGCTCGCCCTCGACGTACTTGAGCTCGATCGCGAGCTCGGTCACGCCCGGGCGCAGCTCCTCGCGGCTGTAGCCGCGAATGTAGCCTTCCCGCTGCAGCACCTCGAGCACGTTGGCGCGGATCTTCGAGGCCGGACTCCGCACCACGGGCTTGTGGGCCCGCTGGCCGTTCCGGATCCGGCTCAGCATATCCCCGAGAGGATCGCTCATAGACATAAGGCGCGTCTCCCTTACCAGCTCGACTTGACCATGCCGGGGATCTGCCCGGTGGACGCCAGCTCGCGCAGCGCGATGCGCGAGAGCTTGAACTTGCGATAATTCCCGCGGGGCCGGCCCGTCACCTCGCAACGGAGCCGGTAGCGGTCCGGCGAGGAGTTGCGCGGCAGCTCCGAGAGTTTGAGGCGCGCCGCGAAGCGCTCCTCGGGCGTCAGATTCATGTCGTTGGCGACCGCCTTGAGCCGCTTGCGCCGCGCGTCGAAGCGCTTCGCCAGCTTCTGGCGCCGCTTGTTCTTCTCGATGGAGCTCGTCTTCGCCATGAGAGGTGCCTCTCGGTCTCAGTTGACGAATGGCATGGAGAAGCCCGCGAGCAGTGCCTTGGCTTCCTTGTCCGTCCGTGCAGTGGTCACGATGATGATGTCCATGCCGCGGGTGGCATCGACCTGATCGTAGTTGATCTCGGGGAACACCAGCTGCTCCTTGAGGCCGATCGCATAGTTGCCGCGGCCGTCGAAGCTCTTCCCCGACACGCCGCGGAAGTCGCGCACGCGCGGCAGCGCGATGTTGATCAGCCGGTCCAGGAACTCGTACATGCGCTGCTTCCTGAGCGTCACCTTGCAGCCGATCGGCAGGTTTTCGCGCAGCTTGAAGGTGGCGATGGACTTCTTTGCACGCGTCACCACCGGCTTCTGGCCGGTGATGGCGGCGAGCTCCTTGGCGGCCGCGTCGACCTTCTTGACGTCCTGCACGGCCTCGCCGACGCCCATGTTGACGACGATCTTCTCCAGGCGCGGCACCTCGAGCGGGTTCTTGTAGCCGAACTCCTTCATCAGCGAAGGCCGCACCACCGTGTCGTAATGCTCTCTAAGACGGGTCATGGCTCCTCGCTTCAGGCGTCGATGATCTCGCCGGACCGCTTGGCGTAGCGGACCTTCCGGCCATCCTCGAGCGTCTTGTAGCCGATGCGGGTCGGCTTATCGGTCTTGGGGTCGACGTAGGCCACGTTGGAGATATGGATCGAGGCCTCTTTCTCGACGATGCCCCCGGCGTTGCCGGTCGATGGCGCCGTGTGTCGCTTCACCATGTTGACGCCGTCGACGATCACGCGGTTCTCCGCCGGCAGGACCTGCTTCACCTCGCCGGTCTTGCCTTTGTCGCGGCCGGTGATGACCACGACCTTGTCGCCCTTCTTTATCTTGAGCTTCGCCATGGCTCAGAGCACCTCCGGCGCCAGGGAGACGATCTTCATGAACTTGCGCGCGCGAAGCTCACGGGTGACCGGCCCGAAAATGCGAGTCCCGATCGGCTCGCCCTGCTTGCTGATCAGCACCGCGGCATTCCGGTCGAAGCGGATCGCCGTGCCATCGGGCCGGCGGATCTCCTTGGCGGTGCGCACGATCACGGCCTGATGCACGTCGCCCTTCTTGACGCGTCCACGCGGGATCGCGTCCTTCACCGACACTACGATGACATCGCCGACCGTCGCATACTTTCGCTTGGAGCCGCCCAGCACCTTGATGCACTGGACGCGCCTGGCGCCGGAATTATCGGCGACGTCGAGATTGGTCTGCATCTGAATCATCGGGCCTTACTCCTTGGCCGCGGCCCCGGCGGCCTCGGCCTTGCGGGTGCGGCGGCGCGCGGCGTTCCGACCAGCGGCAACGGTCTTTTCGGCCGCCTGCTTCTCGCTCGACGTCGCCGATCTCTGGGTGCCCGCATCCGCGGCCAGCACCACGAAGTGCTTGTTCTTGGAGATCGGCTTGCTCTCCTCGATGCGCACGATGTCGCCCACCTTGAAGGCGTTCTGCTCGTCGTGCGCCGCGTACTTCTTGGAGCGCATGATGTACTTCTTGTAGACGGGGTGCATGACCCGGCGCTCGACGCGCACGACAACGGTCTTGTCCTGCACGTCGCTCACCACCACGCCCTGGAGAACTCGTTTCGGCATTTTCTGATCGCTCCTTAGGACGCGGCGCGCTGGCGCTCGCCCAGCACGGTCTTGATGCGCGCGATGGTGCGGCGGACGTCGCGCACGCGCGAGGTGTTCTCGAGTTGGCCGCTCGCCTTCTGGAAGCGCAGGTTGAATACTTCCTTGGTGAGCTGCTCGAGCTCGGCGTTGAGCTCGTCGGTGGTCTTGGCCTTCACGTCCTTGGCCTTCATGGGCTGGCTCCCTCGCCGAGGCGGCGCACCACCTTGGTCGCGATCGGCAGCTTGGCGGCGGCGAGCTCGAAAGCCTCGTTGGCCACCTGCGTCGGCACGCCGTCCATCTCGAACAGGATGCGGCCCGGCTTCACTCGGCAGACCCAGAACTCGGGATTGCCCTTGCCGGAGCCCATGCGCACCTCGGCGGGCTTCAGCGACACCGGCACGTCCGGGAAGATCCGGATCCAGATCCGGCCGACGCGGCGGATGTGGCGCGTAATGGCGCGCCGCGCGGCCTCGAGCTGGCGCGCAGTGACGCGGCCGGGCTCTACGGCCTTCAGGCCGCAATTGCCGAAGTTGAGGGCGGTGCCGCCCTTGGCGTTGCCGTGGATACGGCCCTTGTGCGCCTTGCGGTACTTGGAACGGGTTGGACTGAGCATGACGATCTACCTTGCGGGCTGCGCTTCCATCGCGCGCTTGTCCTGCGCCATCGGGTCGTGGGTCATCACCTCGCCGCGGAACACCCAGACCTTGACGCCGCAGGTACCGTAGGTGGTCTTGGCGGTGGCGGTGCCGAAATCGACGTCGGCGCGCAGCGTGTGCAGGGGAACACGGCCCTCGCGGTACCACTCCATGCGGGCGATCTCCGCGCCGCCGAGCCGGCCGGAGCAGTTGATGCGAATGCCGAGCGCGCCCAGGCGCATCGCCGACTGCACCGAGCGCTTCATGGCGCGGCGGAACGCCACGCGGCGCTCCAGCTGCTGCGCGATGCTCTCGGCGATAAGCTTCGCCTCGATCTCGGGCTTGCGGATCTCGATGATGTTGAGGCTGACCTCGCTGTTGGTCATCTTCGCGATGTCGACCCGCAGCTTCTCGATGTCGGCGCCCTTCTTGCCGATCACCACGCCCGGCCGGGCCGAGTGGATGGTGATGCGCGTCTTCTTCGCGGCACGCTCGATCACGATGCGGCTGGCGCCCGCCTGCGAGAGGCGGTCGTTCAGGAACTTCCGGAGCCGCAGGTCCTCGTGCAGCAGGTTGCCGTAATCGCGTCGGGCGAACCAGCGGGAATCCCAGGTCCTGTTGATGCCGAGCCGGAGCCCGACCGGATTGACCTTCTGGCCCATTAAGCCTTCTCCTCCCGCTCCTCGCGTTCCTCGCGCTCGCGCACGACGACCGTGAGGTTGCTGAAATACTTCTCGATATGGGCGACCCGGCCCCGACCGCGCGTGTGGAAGCGGCTCAGCGTGAAGGCGCGGCCGACGCTCGCCTCCTTGACGACCAGGCGGTCGACGTCGAGCTGGTGGTTGTTCTCGGCGTTGGCGATCGCAGCCTGCAGCACCTTGCGCACGTCGCGCGCGATGCGCTTCCTCGAGAAGGCGAGCTCGTGGAGCGCTGCGTTGGCGCTCTTGCCACGAATGGTCTGCGCCACCAGGTTGAGCTTGCGCGGGCTCACCTTGAGGCCGTGCAGATAGGCCTTGGCCTCGGTCTCCGCGAGCCGGCGCGGCGTTGCGGGCTTGCCCATGGGCTCAGGCCTCCCCTTCCTTCTTGACCTTGCGGTCGGCCGAGTGGCCGTGGAAGAAGCGCGTGGGCGCAAACTCGCCGAGCTTGTGGCCGATCATGTTCTCGGTCACCAGCACCGGGATGAACTTGTGCCCGTTGTAGACGCCGAAGGTGAGGCCGACGAACTGCGGAAAGATCGTCGAGCGCCGCGACCAGGTCTTGATGATCTCGTTTCGGCCCGAGCCGCGCGCCTTCTCCGCCTTCTTGAGGAGATAGCCGTCGACGAAAGGGCCCTTCCAGACTGAGCGTGCCACGTCTTATCTCCGTTACTTCTTGCTGCGCCGGCGCTGCAGGATGTAGCGATCGGTCGACTTGTTGTGCCGGGTCTTGGTGCCCTTCGTGCCCTTGCCCCAAGGCGTGACCGGATGGCGGCCGCCGGCGGTCTTGCCCTCACCGCCGCCGTGCGGATGGTCGATCGGGTTCATGGCGACGCCGCGCACCGAGGGCCGCTTGCCGAGCCAGCGGTTGCGGCCGGCCTTGCCGATCACGATGTTCTGCTCGTCTGGATTGGAGACGGCGCCGATGGTCGCCATGCACTCGCCGCGTACCTGGCGTACCTCGCCGGAGGAGAGCCGCAGCAGCGCATAGCCCGCGTCGCGGCCTACGAGCTGCACGTAGGTTCCGGCGGAGCGCGCGAGTTGCCCGCCCTTGCCCGGCTTCATCTCGACGTTGTGGATGATGGTGCCGACGGGGATGTTGCGCATGGGCATGGCGTTGCCCGGCTTCACGTCGACGCGCTCGCCCGCCACGATCTTGTCGCCCGCCTTGAGGCGTTGGGGCGCCAGGATGTAAGCGAGCTCGCCGTCCTCGTACTTGATGAGCGCGATGAAGCCGCTGCGGTTCGGGTCGTACTCGAGCCGCACGACCTCCGCGGGCATCTCGCGCTTGGTGCGCTTGAAGTCGACGATGCGGAAGCGCCGCTTGTGTCCGCCGCCGCGCCAGCGCACGGTGATCCGGCCATTGTTGTTGCGGCCACCCTGCTCGCGCTTGCCCTCGGTGAGAGCCTTCACCGGCGGCCCCTTCCAGAGCTCGGCGCGATCGACGATCACCAGCTGACGCTGGCCCGGTGTGACCGGCTTGAATGACTTGAGTGCCATCGCCTTAGATTCCCGTGGTCACGTCGATCTTCGAGCCCTCGGCGAGGGTGACGATCGCTTTCTTGTAGTCGGAGCGCTGGCCGACGAAGCCGCGGAAGCGCTTCACCTTGCCCTTGACGCGGAGCGTGTTCACCGCGGTCACCTTGACCTTGAACAGGCCCTCGACCGCAGCCTTCACCTCGCGCTTGTCAGCGTCGAGCGGCACCCGGAAGGTCACCTGGTTGTGCTCGGAGGCCATGGTGGACTTCTCGGTGATCACCGGCTGGCGCACGATCTCGTGCATGCGCTCGCGGCTGAGCTTGATCTCTTGGCGGGGAATGACGCGAAACCGGCTCATTTGAGGCGCGCCTCCAGATGCTCGACCGCCGCCCGCGTGAGCACGAGCGTATCGCGGCGCAGAATGTCGTAGACGTTGATGCCCGCCTGCGGCAGCACGTCGACCTTGGGCAGGTTGCGCGCCGCGCGGGCGAACTGCTCGTCGACCGCAGCACCCGCGATGATCAGCACGGAGTCCCAGCCGAGCTTCTTGAACTGCGCGCCGAGCGCCTTGGTCTTGGCGTCCTTCACCTGGGCTTCGTCGATCACCACGAGCTTGCCCTCGGCCTGCTTTGCCGAGAGCGCACTCTTGAGACCCAGCCGGCGAACCTTCTTCTGCAGGTCGTAGCCGTGGTCGCGCACCACCGGCCCGAAGATCACCGCGCCACCGCGGAACTGCGGCGAGCGCAGACTGCCCTGCCGCGCCCGCCCGGTGCCCTTCTGGCGCCAGGGCTTCTTGGTGGTGCCCTGGATGTCGCTGATACCTTTGGTCGCGTGGGTCCCGGCACGGCGCTTGGCGAGCTGCCAGTTGACGACGCGCGCGAGGATGTCGCGGCGAACCGGTGCGCCGAATACCGTGTCGGCGAGATCGATCTCGCCCACGTCCTTGTTGTCGAGGTTCTTGACCGAGACCTTCATCTCACTCGCCTCCCGTCTTCGGCGCCTCGGCCGCGGGCACCTCGGCCTTTGCCCTGAGCGCCGCCGGGAACGGCAGCTTTGCGCCCTTGGGAAGCTTCGTGCGCTTGGCGGCGTCGCGCACCAGGACGAAACCACCGTCGAAGCCGGGCACCGCGCCCTTCACCATGATGAGCCCGCGCTCGGCGTCGGTGGAGACCACCTCGAGGTTCTGCGTAGTGACGCGGGTGGCACCCATGTGGCCCGCCATGCGCTTGTTCTTGAACACCTTGCCGGGGTCCTGGCGCTGGCCGGTCGAGCCGTGGCTGCGATGCGAGATGGAGACGCCGTGGCTCGCGCGCAGGCCGCCGAAATTGTGCCGCTTCATGACGCCCTGGAAGCCGCGGCCGATGCTGATGCCGGTGACGTCCACGAACTGGCCGGGGATGAAATGCTCGACCGAGAGCTCGGCACCCACTTCGAGGAGCGCGTTCTTGTCCACCCGGAACTCCGCGAGCTTGCGCTTCGGCTCGACCTTTGCCTTGGCGAAGTGGCCGCGTTGCGGCTTGGTCGTATTCTTGGTCTTGCGCGTGCCGACGCCGAGTTGGACTGCGTTGTATTTGTCCTTCTCCTCGGTGCGCACGGCGACGACCTGGCAGTTGTCGACCTTGAGCACGGTCACGGGAATGTGGTTGCCCTCCGCGTTGAACACGCGGGACATCCCGAGCTTCTGGGCGATGAGACCGGTACGCATCGTCGCCTCAGCTGTTGAGCTTGATGTCGACGTCGACGCCGGCCGCCAGGTCGAGCTTCATCAGCGCGTCCACGGTCTGCGGCGTCGGTTCGATGATGTCGAGCACGCGCTTGTGGGTTCGGATCTCGAACTGCTCACGCGACTTCTTGTCGATGTGCGGCGAGCGCAGCACGGTGAAGCGCTCGATCCGAGTCGGCAGCGGGATCGGCCCGCGCACGCGCGCGCCCGTGCGCTTCGCCGTGTTCACGATCTCGCTGGTCGACTGGTCGAGCACGCGATGATCGTACGCCCTGAGGCGGATCCGGATGTTTTGATTGTCGATCGCCATGGTCTGTTCCTTTTACGCGAGCGGCGAGCCGCCACATCAACCCTCGCCGCTCGCGTGATGCTGTCCCTCGTTTGCCGCCGTGCCTACTTGATGATGTCCGCGACGACGCCGGCGCCGACGGTCTTGCCGCCCTCGCGGATCGCGAAGCGCAGGCCCTTCTCCATCGCGATCGGCGCGATCAGCTCCACCTCCATCGAGATGTTGTCCCCCGGCATCACCATCTCCGTCCCCTCCGGCAGCTTGATCGTGCCGGTGACATCCGTGGTCCGGAAGTAGAACTGCGGACGGTAGTTCGAGAAGAACGGCGTGTGCCGGCCGCCCTCCTCCTTGGTCAGCACGTAAGCCTCGCACTTGAAGTTCGTGTGCGGCGTGATCGAGCCCGGCGCCGCCAACACCTGGCCCCGCTCCACCTCCTCCCGCTTGGTGCCCCTCAGCAGCGCCCCGATGTTGTCCCCCGCCTCCCCCTGGTCCAGCAGCTTGCGGAACATCTCAACGCCCGTCACCACCGTCTTCATCGTCGGCTTCAGGCCCACGATCTCAACCTCGTCGTTCACCTTCACGATCCCCCGCTCCACACGGCCCGTCACCACCGTGCCGCGCCCCGAGATCGTGAACACGTCCTCGATCGGCATCAAAAACGGCTGGTCCTTGTCCCGCTTCGGCTGCGGAATGCTCTTATCCACCGCCTCCATCAGCTTCAGGATCGCGTCGTGCCCAAGCTCCTTGTTCTTCTCCTCCAGCGCCATCAGCGCAGAGCCCCGCACGATCGGGATCGTGTCCCCCGGAAACTGATACTTCGACAAAAGCTCTCGAACCTCCAGCTCCACCAGGTCCAGGAGCTCGGGGTCGTCCACCATGTCCACCTTATTGAGAAACACCACGATCGCCGGCACGCCCACCTGCCGCGCCAGCAGGATGTGCTCCCGCGTCTGCGGCATCGGACCGTCCGCCGCCGAAACCACCAGGATCGCCCCGTCCATCTGCGCCGCACCCGTGATCATGTTCTTCACGTAGTCCGCATGCCCCGGACAGTCCACGTGCGCGTAGTGCCGGTTCGCCGTCTGGTACTCAACGTGCGCCGTCGAGATCGTGATGCCGCGAGCCTTCTCCTCAGGCGCCTTGTCAATCTGGTCGTAGGCCGTGTACGTCGCACCCCCAGTCTCCGCCAGAACCTTCGTGATCGCCGCCGTCAGCGACGTCTTCCCGTGGTCAACGTGGCCTATCGTCCCGATGTTGCAATGCGGCTTCGTCCGCTCGAACTTCGCCTTCGCCATGAGTCTGTCTCCCGTTTGGGTCCTTGTCCTTCCGGAGTTACAACGTCACGCCATCTTGGCGCGGACTTCGTCCGCGATCGCCGGCGGCACCTGCTCGTAGTGATCGAAGTGCATGGTGTACTGCGCGCGCCCCTGACTCATGGAGCGAAGGTTGTTCACGTAGCCGAACATATTCGCGAGCGGCACCATGGCGTTGATCACCTCGGCATTGCCGCGCTGATCCTGACCGGTGATCCGGCCGCGCCGGCTGTTGAGGTCGCCGATCACGTCGCCCATGTAGTCGCGCGGCGTCACCACCTCGACCCGCATCACGGGCTCGAGCAGTTTCGGTCCGGCCTTCTGCATGCCCTCCTTGAAGGCGGCGCGCGCCGCGATCTCGAAGGCGAGCGCGCTCGAGTCCACATCATGGTAGGCGCCGTCGTAAAGCGTCGCCTTGAAGTCGATTACCGGGAAGCCCGCGAGCACGCCGCTCTCAAGCGAGCCCTTAAGGCCCTTCTCGACGCCGGGGATGTACTCCTTCGGCACCGTACCGCCGACCACGTCGTTCTCGAACTGGTAGCCGGAACCCGGCGGCAGCGGTTCGAAGCGGATCTTGACCCGTGCGAATTGGCCGGAGCCGCCGGTCTGCTTCTTGTGCGTGTAGTCGACGTCGGAGACGCGTGAGATCGTCTCGCGATAGGCGACCTGCGGCGCACCGATGTTCGCCTCGACCTTGAACTCGCGCTTCATGCGGTCGACGATGATCTCGAGGTGGAGCTCGCCCATCCCCTTGATGATGGTCTGGCCGCTCTCGTGGTCGACGGCGACGCGGAACGAGGGATCCTCGGTCGCGAGCCGGGCGAGCGCCTGGCCCATCTTCTCCTGGTCCGCCTTCGTCTTGGGCTCGACGGCGATCTCGATGACGGGCTCCGGGAACTCCATCCTCTCAAGCACCACCGGATTATTGGGATCGCAGAGCGTGTCGCCGGTGGTGGTGTTCTTGAGGCCCGCGAGCGCCACGATGTCGCCGGCGCGGGCTTCCTTGATGTCCTCGCGGTGATTTGCATGCATCTGCAGCATGCGGCCGATCCGCTCGCGGTTGTCCTTGACCGAGTTCAGCACCGAGGTGCCGGTGTTGAGCACGCCCGAATAAACGCGCGCAAAGGTGAGCGAGCCCACGAAGGGGTCGGTCATGATCTTGAAGGCCAGTGCCGCGAAGGGCTCGTCGTCGGATGCCTTGCGTGTCACCGGCTCATCGGTCCCCATCTTCATGCCCTTGATCGCGGGCACGTCGAGGGGCGAGGGCAGGAAATCGACCACGCCGTCGAGCAGCGGCTGCACCCCCTTGTTCTTGAAGGCGGCGCCACAGAGCACCGGCACAAAGGCATAGGAGATCGTGCCCTTGCGGATGCACTTCTTGAGCGTCTCGGCATCGGGCTCGGTGCCGCCGAGATAGGCCTCGAGCGCGGCATCGTCCTGCTCGACCGCGGTCTCGACCAGCTTGTGGCGATACTCGTCCGCCTTCGCGCGGAGCGCGTCGGAGATCTCGACCACGTCGAACTTCGCGCCGAGCGTGTCCTCCGTCCAGCGGACCTCCTTCATGTTGACGAGATCCACCACCCCGACGAAATCGCTCTCGACGCCGATCGGCAGCTGAACGACCAGGGGAACGGCGCCGAGCCGGTCCCTGATCATGTCGACGCAGCGCTCGAAGTTGGCGCCGATGCGGTCCATCTTGTTGACGAAGCAGATGCGCGGCACGCCGTACTTGTCGGCCTGCCGCCACACCGTCTCGGATTGCGGTTCGACTCCCGCGACCGCGTCGAACACCGTGACCGCGCCGTCGAGCACGCGCAGGCTGCGCTCCACCTCGATGGTGAAGTCGACGTGGCCGGGCGTATCGATGATGTTGACGCGGTGGTCGCGCCAGAAGCAGGTGGTGGCGGCGGAGGTGATGGTGATGCCGCGCTCCTGCTCCTGCTCCATCCAGTCCATGGTCGCGGCGCCCTCGTGCACCTCACCGATCTTGTAGGTGCGGCCCGTGTAATAGAGGACGCGCTCGGTCGTGGTGGTCTTGCCGGCATCGATGTGGGCCATGATGCCGATGTTGCGGTATCGCTCGAGGGGTGTGGTGCGGGGCATGGGAACTCCGGATGACGCGGGCCTTACCAGCGGTAATGCGAGAAGGCCTTGTTCGCGTCGGCCATACGATGGGTGTCTTCCCGCTTCTTCACGGCGGTGCCGCGATTGTTCGCGGCATCGAGCAGCTCCCCCGACAGTCTTTCTTGCATCGTGTGCTCGGAGCGGTCGCGCGCCGCGCCGATGAGCCAGCGGATCGCGAGCGCCTGGCCACGCTCCGGGCGCACCTCCACCGGCACCTGATAGGTGGCGCCGCCGACACGGCGCGAGCGCACCTCGACGGCCGGCCGCACGTTGGTGAGCGCGTCGTGGAAGATCCGGAGCGGATCCTGCCCGGAGCGCTTGGAGATGCGCTCGAAGGCGCCGTAGACGATTCCCTCCGTCACCGACTTCTTGCCCTCGTACATCAGGCAATTCATGAACTTGGTGACGACGGGGTCGCCGAACTTGGCGTCCGGCAGCACTTCCCGCTTGATCGCAGCGCGACGACGCGACATGGGCTTGCCTCTCCCTTACTTGGGCCGCTTGGCGCCGTACTTCGAGCGCCGCTGGTGCCGGTCCTTGACGCCCTGCGTGTCAAGGGTGCCGCGGATGATGTGGTAGCGCACACCGGGCAGATCCTTCACGCGGCCGCCGCGGATCATCACCACCGAGTGCTCCTGCAGATTGTGGCCGATGCCGGGGATGTAGCTCGTCACCTCGAAGCCGTTGGTGAGCCGCACGCGCGCGACCTTGCGCAGCGCCGAGTTCGGCTTCTTCGGCGTCGTGATGTAGACGCGCGTGCACACGCCGCGCTTCTGCGGGCTCTGCTGCAGCGCCGGCACCTTGTTGCGCGCGGCTTGCGGCCGGCGCGGGCTGCGGATGAGCTGGTTGATCGTCGGCATTGCTCGCGACCTCGTTCAAGCAGCAACGCCGCGCGGAGTGCCCTCGGCACCGCCGCCACGGGTTGCTGGGATGATTCCCAAAAATTATGCGCCGTCTTGCAGGGCGCGAGGGCCACCGGCTTCGGACTACTGGGCTGCGTCTAGGATGACCTGCTACCGCCAGCCCTTCGAAAGTGCGCGGATACTAGTGAGCGACCCCGGGCGGGTCAAGCGCTATCGCGCGGTGGAACCCCCGGAAAAGACAGGAGAGATTCGGGACCCCGGAGACCTGTCTCAGGCTTTCGGCCGCTCGCCGCCCTCGGGCCCGTAGAACGCGACCCAGACCTCGAGGTCGTCGGTGAAGTCCTCGAACCGGTGCTCGGCGTGGGCCGGCACGAAAATCAGGTCCCCGGGCCCGAAGGGAGTGCGCTCGCCGTCCCGGAAGAACCTGCCCCGGCCGTGAATTACGACGTAGACCTCGTCGCGGGTATGCGGGGTCTGCTCGTCACGGCCGCGCGGCGCATAGAAGCGGATCTCGAGGCTCCCATGGGTCAACAGCTCGGCCGAGCGCCGGCCCGGCGGGATCGGCGCCTTCCGCCCCTCGGCGAGGGAGATCACGGTCTTGGTGCGGTGAGCCGGCATGTCGAATTCCTCCGGGGAGCGCTGTTGCGGCACCGAGACTAGGCGGTACCGCCGGACTGCGGGAGGGGTTTCTTGTCCTCGTGACAAGCCAAGAAAAAAGGGGCCGGACGAGCCGGCCCCTTCGTTCTCCCTATGCGAGAAAGATCAGGAGGCGACTTTCTGCTCCGCCTCGACGGCGGGCGTGCCGGGGCTCTCGGCGGCGGCAAGCGCCGCAAGCTCGCGGTCGCGCTCGGCGGCGAGCTGGCGCCAGCGCGCCATCACACTGCCCGTGCCGGCGGGGATGAGCCGGCCCACGATCACGTTCTCCTTGAGGCCCGAGAGCCCGTCGATCCGGCCGGAGACTGCCGCCTCCGTCAGCACGCGGGTGGTCTCCTGGAACGAGGCCGCCGAGATGAACGAGCTGGTCTGCAGGCTCGCCTTGGTGATGCCCTGCAGCACCGGGTGCGCAATCGCGGGCTTGCCGCCTTCGCGCTCCACCTTGGCGTTCTCCTCCTCGAACTCGGCGCGGTCGATCTGCTCGCCGACCAGGAAAGTGCTGTCGCCGGCGTCCTCGATCTCGACCTTCTGCAGCATCTGGCGGACGATCACCTCGATGTGCTTGTCGTTGATGCGCACGCCCTGGAGGCGATAGACCTCCTGGATCTCGTTGATGAGATAGGACGCGAGCGCCTCGACGCCGAGCACGCGCAGGATGTCGTGCGGCACCGGGTTGCCGTCCATCAGGAGGTCGCCCTTGGTGACGTAATCGCCCTCCTGCACGCTGATGTGCTTGCCCTTGGGGATCAGGTACTCGACCGCATCCCTGCCCTCCTCGGTGGGCGTGACCACGATTCGGCGCTTGGTCTTGTAGTCCTTGCCGAACTCGACGCGGCCGTCGATCTCGCTGATGATCGCGAAATCCTTGGGCTTGCGCGCCTCGAAGAGCTCTGCGACGCGAGGCAGACCGCCGGTGATGTCGCGGGTCTTGGAAGATTCCCGCGGGATGCGCGCCAGCACGTCGCCGGCCTTCACCTCGGCGCCGTTCTCGATCGAGAGGATCGCGTCCACCGACATGAAGTAGCGGGCCTCGAGGCCGTTCGCGAGCTGCAGCGCCCGGCCCTGCTTGTCGTGCAGCACGATCCGCGGCTTGAGCTCGCTGCCGCGCTGCTGCTGCTTCCAGTCGATCACGACCTTGGACGAGATGCCGGTGGCCTCGTCGACCACCTCGCGCACGGAGACGCCCTCGATCAGGTCGGCGTATTTCGCGATGCCGTCCTTGTCGGTGATGATCGGAATCGTGTAGGGGTCCCACTCCGCGAGCTTCTGGCCCTTGGTGACCTTGGCCTTTTCGTCGGCCAGCAGCCGGGCGCCGTAGGGCACGCGGTGCCGGGCGCGCTCGCGGCCCACCTCGTCGATCAATACGACCTCGCAGTTCCGTCCCATCACCACCGGCACCTTGGCCGAGTTGATCACGACGTTGCGATTGCGGATCTTGACCGTCGCGTCGATGGTCGCCTCGATAGAGGACTGCTCGGCGCCACGCTGCACGGCGCCGCCGATGTGGAAGGTGCGCATGGTGAGCTGCGTGCCCGGCTCGCCGATCGACTGAGCCGCGATCACGCCCACGGCCTCGCCGATGTTCACCATGGTGCCACGCGCAAGGTCGCGCCCGTAGCACTTGGCGCAGACGCCGAAGCGGTTCTCGCAGGTCAGCACCGAGCGGATCGACACGCTGTCGATGCCCGAGCGCTCGATCCGCTCGACCGCCTCCTCATCGACGAGGTCGCCGGCCTTGACCAGCAGGTCGCCGCTCACGGGATCGACCACGTCCACCGCCGCGGAGCGGCCGAGGATGCGGTCTGCGAGGGGCGAGATCACCTCGCCGCCGTCGACGACGGCGCGCATGGTGAGGCCGCGGGTGGTGCCGCAATCCTCCTCGGTGATGATCGCGTCCTGCGCCACGTCGACGAGCCGCCGCGTCAGATAGCCGGAATTCGCCGTCTTGAGCGCGGTATCGGCGAGGCCCTTGCGCGCGCCGTGCGTCGAGTTGAAGTACTCGAGCACGGTCAGGCCCTCCTTGAAGTTGGAGATAATCGGCGTCTCGATGATCTCGCCCGAGGGCTTAGCCATCAGGCCGCGCATGCCCGCGAGCTGCTTGATCTGCGCCGCCGAGCCGCGGGCGCCGGAGTCCGACATCATCCAGACGGAGTTGATGGGTTCGCCCGGCTTCATCGACTTGATGACTTTCATCATCTCGTCGGCCACCTTCTCGGTGCAGCTCGACCAGACGTCGACCACCTTGTTGTACTTCTCGCCCTGGGTGATCAGGCCGTCGAGGTACTGCTGCTCGTACTCCTTCACCTTCTCCTGGGCGGCGGCCACGAGCTTCTCCTTGGCGGGCGGGATGATCAGGTCGTCCTTGCCGAAGGAGATGCCGGCGCGGCAGGCGTGGGTGAAGCCCAGCGTCATCAGCCGGTCGCAGAAGATCACCGTCTCCTTCTGGCCGCAGTGACGGTAGACGGTGTCGATGAGATTGCTGATCTCCTTCTTGGTGAGCAGCCGGTTCACCAGATCGAAGCTGACGTTGGGATTACGCGGCAGGATCTCGGACAGCAGCATGCGGCCGGGCGTCGTGGTGACGCGCAGCACGACCGGCTTGCCGTCCTTGTCGACGGTATCGAGCCGCGCCTTGATGCGGGCGTGCAGCGACACCGCGCCCTCGTCGAGCGCGTGCTCGATCTCGCCCATGTCCGCGAAGGCCATGTTCTCGCCCGGCTCCTTGGGGCGCTCCATGCTGATGTAGTAGAGGCCGAGCACGATGTCCTGTGAGGGCACGATGATCGGCTTGCCGTTGGCGGGCGACAGGATGTTGTTGGTCGACATCATCAGGACGCGCGCCTCGAGCTGCGCCTCGAGCGAGAGCGGGACGTGCACCGCCATCTGGTCGCCGTCGAAGTCGGCGTTGAAGGCGGTGCAGACCAGCGGATGCAGCTGGATCGCCTTGCCCTCGATCAGGATCGGCTCGAAGGCCTGGATGCCCAGGCGATGCAGCGTCGGCGCGCGGTTCAGCAGCACCGGATGCTCGCGGATCACCTCCTCGAGGATGTCCCAGACCTCCGGGCGCTCTTTCTCCACCATGCGCTTGGCGGCCTTGATGGTGCTCGCCATGCCGTAGAGCTCGAGCTTTGAGTAGATGAACGGCTTGAAGAGCTCGAGCGCCATCTTCTTCGGCAGGCCGCACTGATGCAGCTTGAGCTCGGGACCGACCACGATCACCGAGCGGCCGGAGTAGTCGACGCGCTTGCCGAGCAGGTTCTGCCGGAACCGGCCCTGCTTGCCCTTGAGCATGTCGGAGAGCGACTTCAGCGGCCGCTTGTTGGCGCCCGTGATGATGCGGCCGCGGCGGCCATTGTCGAAGAGGGCGTCCACCGCCTCCTGCAGCATGCGCTTCTCGTTGCGCACGATGATGTCGGGCGCGCGCAGCTCGATCAGCCGCTTCAGCCGGTTGTTTCGGTTGATGACGCGGCGATAGAGGTCGTTGAGGTCGGAGGTGGCGAACCGGCCGCCGTCGAGCGGCACCAGCGGGCGGAGCTCCGGCGGGATCACCGGCACCACCTCGAGGATCATCCACTCGGGCCGGCTCTGCGACTGCAGGAAGGCCTCGACGAGCTTGAGCCGCTTCACCAGCTTCTTGCGCTTCGCCTCGGAGTTGGTCTCCTTGAGCTCGATGCGCAGCCGGTCGCGCTCTTCCGGCAGCTTGATCGCCGTGAGCATGGTGCGGAGCGCCTCGGCGCCGATCGAGGCGGTGAAGGCCTCCTCGCCGAACTCCTCCTGCGCCTTGATGAACTCCTCTTCGCTCAGGAGTTGGCGCTGCTTGAGCGGCGAGAGGCCCGGCTCGATCACCACGTAGCTCTCGAAGTAGAGGATCTTCTCGAGGTCCTTGAGGGTCATGTCGAGCAGCAGGCCGATGCGGCTCGGCAGCGACTTCAGGAACCAGATGTGCGCCACCGGCGAGGCCAGCTCGATGTGGCCCATGCGGTCGCGGCGCACTTTCGAGAGGGTCACCTCGACGCCGCACTTCTCGCAGATGATGCCGCGGTACTTCATGCGCTTGTACTTGCCGCACAAGCACTCGTAGTCCTTGATCGGGCCGAAGATGCGCGCACAGAACAACCCGTCGCGCTCCGGCTTGAAGGTGCGGTAGTTGATCGTCTCCGGCTTCTTGATCTCGCCGAAGGACCAGGAGCGGATGCGCTCCGGGCTCGCGATGGAGATCTTGATCTGATCGAAGCTCTGGGGCCCCGTGACCTGGCCGAAGATGTTCATCAACTCGTTCATGAACGATCCCTCTCTGACTGAACTGTTCCGATAAGGCGAGCGCGCATCAGAAGCTGCGCTGCTCCAGCTCGACGTTGAGACCGAGCGACCGGAGCTCCTTCACCAGCACGTTGAAGGATTCCGGCACGCCCGCCTCGAAGTTGTCGTCGCCGCGGACGATCGCTTCGTAAACCTTGGTGCGGCCTGAGACGTCGTCGGACTTCACCGTCAGCATCTCCTGCAGCGTATAGGCGGAGCCGTAGGCTTCCAGCGCCCACACCTCCATCTCGCCGAAGCGCTGGCCGCCGAACTGCGCCTTGCCGCCCAGCGGCTGCTGGGTGACCAGGCTGTAAGGGCCGATCGAGCGCGCGTGGATCTTGTCGTCCACGAGATGATGCAGCTTCATCATGTAGATGTAGCCGACCGTCACCTTGCGGTGGAACGCCTCGCCGGTGCGGCCGTCGGTGAGCGTCACCTGGCCCGAGGCATCGAGCCCCGCCTCCTTCAGCATCTCCACAATGTCCTCCTCGCGCGCGCCGTCGAAGACGGGGCTCGAGACAGGGATCCCGTGCTGCAGGTTGCTCGCGAGCTCCAGCAGGTCGTGATCCTCCAGCGCCGCGATGTCCTTGCGGTCCGTCGGGTCCGTGTAGACGTTACTCAGGAACTTGCGGAGGTCCTGAGTCTTTGCGGTCTTGCGCACCTTGTCGACGAGCTCGCCGATCTGGCGCCCCAGGCCCGCCGAGGCCCAGCCGAGATGCGTTTCCAGGATCTGGCCAACGTTCATGCGGCTCGGCACGCCCAGTGGATTGAGCACGATGTCCACGGGCGTGCCGTCGTCGAGGTACGGCATGTCCTCGGACGGCACGATCTTGGAGATCACGCCTTTGTTGCCGTGCCGGCCCGCCATCTTGTCGCCGGGCTGCAGCTTGCGCTTCACCGCCACGAAGACCTTGACCATCTTCATGACGCCGGGCGGCAGCTCGTCGCCGCGCTGCAGCTTCTCGACCTTGCTCTCGAAGCGCTTCTGCAGCTCCTCGATGGACTCGTCCATCTGTTTCTTGAGCGCTTCGATCACCGCCTGCTGCTCGTCGGCCTTGACGGCGAAATGCCGCCACTGGCCCGGCGTAAACTCCGCCAGCACCGCCTCCGTGACCTTGGCCGGGCCCTTGAAGCCCTTGGGCCCGGTCTGGGCGGTCTGCCCCATCAGCAGCTCCTTGAGCCGGCCCTGGAAGCTCCGCTCGAGGATCGCGCGCTCGTCGTCGCGGTCCTTGGCGAGACGCTCGATCTCCGCGCGCTCGATCGCGAGCGCGCGTTCGTCCTTGTCGACGCCGCGGCGGGAGAACACGCGCACCTCGACCACCGTACCGGAGACGCCCGGCGGTAGGCGGAGCGACGTGTCGCGCACGTCGGAGGCCTTCTCGCCGAAGATCGCACGGAGGAGTTTCTCCTCCGGTGTCATCGGCGATTCGCCCTTGGGCGTCACCTTGCCGACCAGGATGTCGGTGGGCTTCACCTCGGCACCGATGTAGACGATGCCGGCCTCGTCGAGATTCTTGAGCGCTTCCTCGCCGACGTTCGGGATGTCGCGGGTGATCTCCTCTTGGCCGAGCTTGGTGTCGCGCGCCATCACCTCGAATTCCTCGATGTGGATCGATGTGAAGACGTCGTCCGACACGATCCGCTCGGAGATCAGGATCGAGTCCTCGAAGTTGTAGCCGTTCCACGGCATGAAGGCGCAGAGCACGTTCCGACCGAGCGCCAGCTCGCCGAGCTGCGTCGAGGGCCCGTCGGCCAGCACGTCGCCGGCGTTGACGACGTCGCCGACGCGGACCAGCGGCCGCTGCGTGATGCAGGTGTTCTGGTTCGAGCGCTGGAACTTGAGCAGGTTGTAGATGTCGACGCCGGAAGCACTCGCCTCGGTCTCCGCGGTCGCGCGGATCACGATGCGCATGCCGTCGACCTGGTCGACGATGCCCGAGCGGCGCGCGATGATGGTGACGCCGCTGTCGCGCGCTACCCGCTCCTCCATGCCGGTGCCGACCAGCGGCGCCTCGGCCTGGATGAGCGGCACCGCCTGCCGCTGCATGTTGGAGCCCATGAGCGCCCGGTTGGCGTCGTCGTTCTCGAGGAACGGAATAAGCGCTGCGGCCACCGACACCAGCTGCTTCGGCGACACGTCCACGAACTCGATGTCCTGCGGGCGCGCCATCACGAACTCGCCGCCCTTGCGGCAGGAGATCAGGTCGTCCACCAGGCGGTCCTTGTCGTCCACCTTCACGTTCGCCTGGGCGATCGTGTACTTGCCCTCGTCCATCGCCGAGAGATAGACCACCTCGTCCGTCACCTTGCCGTTCACGACCCTTCGATAGGGGCTCTCGATGAAGCCGTACTGGTTGACGCGCGCATAGGTCGCGAGGCTGTTGATCAGGCCGATGTTCGGGCCTTCCGGCGTCTCGATCGGGCAGATGCGGCCGTAATGCGTGGGGTGCACGTCGCGCACCTCGAAGCCCGCGCGCTCGCGCGTGAGGCCGCCCGGACCCAGCGCCGAGAGCCGGCGCTTGTGGGTGATCTCCGAGAGCGGATTGGTCTGGTCCATGAACTGCGAGAGCTGTGAAGAGCCGAAGAACTCGCGCACCGCCGCCGCCGCCGGCTTGGCGTTGATCAGGTCGTGCGGCATCACGGTGTCGATCTCGACCGAGCTCATGCGCTCGCGGATCGCGCGCTCCATGCGCAGGAGGCCGATCCGATATTGGTTCTCCATAAGCTCGCCCACCGATCGCACCCGGCGGTTGCCGAGGTGGTCGATGTCGTCGATCTCGCCGCGCCCGTCCTTGAGCTCGACCAGCACCTTGAGGATGGCGAGGATGTCGGCCTTGCGCAGGACGCGCACCTGGTCGTCCGTGGTGAGGTTAAGGCGCGAATTCATTTTGACCCGCCCGACGGCCGAGAGGTCATACCGCTCCTGGTCGAAGAACAAGCCCTGGAACAGCGCCTCCGCGGTCTCCAGCGTCGGCGGCTCGCCCGGCCGCATCACGCGATAGATGTCGATGAGTGCGTCCTCGCGTGTCGCGTTCTTATCGATCGCGAGCGTGTTGCGGATGTAGGGGCCGACCGCGACGTTGTCGATCGCGAGCACCGGCAGTTCCTTGGCCTTGCTCTCCTCGAGCGCGATCAGCAGCGCGTCGGTGATCTCGTCCCCGGCCTCCGACAGCACCTCGCCGGTCTCCTCGTTGACGATGTCCACGGCGAGGAAGCGCCCGACCAGCTCCTCCTTGGTGACCTGGATCTCACGCAGCCCGTCCTCATGGAGCTTGCGCGCGCCGCGCGGCGCGAGCTTCTCGCCCGCCTCGAGCCGCACCTTGCCTGTCTTGGCGTCGACGAGATCGTGGGTGAGCTTCACGCCGCCGCGGTAGGCGTCCGGATTGAACGTCGCGGTCCAGCCCTTCTTGCCGTGATGGAACACAGTGTGCCCGTAGAAGTAGCCGAGGATCTCCTCCTTCGACATGCCCTGCGCCTCGTAGGGCTGCATCGCCTTGCCTTCGGCTGCGCGCTCCTTGCGCAGAATCTCCGTGGCCTTGCTGTCGAGCGCCATCAGGAGCGTGGTCACCGGCAGCTTGCGGCGCCGGTCGATGCGGACATAGAGGTGGTCCTTGGCGTCGAACTCGAAGTCGAGCCAGGAGCCGCGATAGGGGATAACACGCGCCGCGAACAGATACTTGCCCGACGAGTGCGTCTTGCCCTTGTCGTGGTCGAAGAACACGCCGGGCGAGCGGTGCATCTGAGAGACGATGACGCGCTCGGTGCCGTTGATGATGAAGGTGCCGTTCTTGGTCATGAGCGGCATGTCGCCCATGTAGACGTCCTGCTCCTTGATGTCGCGGATCGAGCGGGAGCCGGTCTCCTCGTCGACGTCCCAGACCACGAGGCGGAGCGTGACCTTCAGCGGCGCTGCGAAGGTGATGCCGCGCTGCTGGCACTCCTCGACGTCGTACTTGGGTTCCTCGAGCTCGTAGCGCACGAACTCGAGCCGTGCCCGGTCCGCGAAGTCGCGGATCGGGAACACCGACTTGAAGACCTCCTGCAGTCCGACGCTGGTCCGACGCTCGGGGGGCACGCCCATCTGCAGGAAGTGATCGTAGGAGCTCTTCTGCACCTCGATGAGGTTCGGCATCGGTGCCACCTCGGGGATGCGTCCAAAGCTCTTGCGGATGCGCTTGCGACCCGTGAACGACTTCGTCATGTATGTCCCTCGTCAGTCAAACCGGCTGCCCGGAGCATCTCCGGGGTAGTACGGGCGGTCTGGTGCCGACCGCTCGTCTTCATGTCTTCCGGCGATCTTGCGCCGCCATTTCGATCCTGCCCGCCAATGCAAAAAGCCGGCCTGCGCGCCCCTTCGAGAGCGCGCCCCGGCTCGACCAGGTCGCGGATGGGATCGAGCACTCGCGCCTTGACCCTCGATCCCGCTCCACGACTGAAGCTCAACGTGCCTACTTGACCTCGACGGTCGCGCCGGCGTCCTCGAGCTGCTTCTTGATCTTCGCGGCTTCGTCCTTGTTGACCCCTTCCTTGACGGGCTTGGGTGCGCCTTCCACCAGGTCTTTCGCCTCCTTGAGGCCGAGACCGGTGATCGCGCGCACCTCCTTGATGACGTTGATCTTCTTCTCGCCCGCCGAGGCCAGGACGACGGAGAACTCGGTCTTCTCCGCCGCGGCTTCCGCGGCCGGGGCGGCAGCACCGCCCGCAGCAGCGGCAACGGCCACAGGAGCCGCCGCCGACACGCCCCACTTCTCCTCAAGGAGCTTCGAAAGCTCGGCCGCCTCGAGGACGGTCAGGCTCGACAGCTCGTCTACCAACTTCGCAAGATCAGCCATTTTAGCACCTCTGGGATGAAGAAAAATACAGGTTGTTCAACGACTCGGGGCCTACCCCGTCTTGCCATAGGCAGCGAAGACCCGCGCGAGCTGTCCTGCGGGCGCTTGCAGGACACCGGCGATCCGTGTCGCCGGGGCCTGGAGCATTCCCAGGATCTTGCCGCGGAGCTGATCGAGCGACGGCATGGTGGCGAGGGCGTTGACACCCTTTGCGTCGAGCTGCTGGGCACCGAGGCTGCCCCCGATGATCAGCAGCTTTTCGTTCTTCTTGGCGAACTCGACGGCCACCTTCGCCGCTGCCACGGGGTCGCGCGAATAAGCGATCGCGGTCGGCCCTTTGAACAACGACGCCAGTTGCTCGAACTTCGTGCCTTCAAGAGCGCGGCGGGCGAGCCGGTTCTTCGTCACTTTGAAGCCGGCGCCCACCGCCCGCATCTGACGCCGCAGCGTCGTCACTTCCTCGACGGTCATGCCGTTCTGGTGAGTGACCACGACGCATACGGTGTCAGAGAGCGCTTGGTGGAGCCCATCGACCAGCTTCGCTTTCTGTGACCGGTCCACTGCTCGTCTCCGATCTTGATGACCCCGCGCCTCGGCTCCGGGGAGCCCCGGCTCGGGATCGGTTGCACGAGGGCGCCGGCCTCTTGCGAGGCGTGGCACCCGTTCGCCTGTCCCAGAAGTCCTGGCCGCTTGCGGAAATCCGCGTCGCGGTCGGGAACCCCTGTCTCATGCGGGCGCCTCGTGAGAGAGGCCTTAAGCCGGCAAGCCGGCACCTGCAGTCTCGGACAGGACCGGAGCGGTGCGCCGCCTTGCGGCCTCGTCCCGCTCCGTCGACCGCCCCGGCGCCCCGAAGGGTGCCGCGACGGAAGCTCGTTTGGCCTCGCTCAGGCGAGGCTCGTCAATTCCAACTTCACGCCCGGCCCCATAGTCGAGGACAGGCTCACGCGCTTGATGAAAGCGCCCTTGATCCCCGTCGGCCGTTGGCGCGAGATCGCGCCTACGAAGGCCTTCACGTTGGCGGCGATCGCGTCCTCGGTGAAGCTCGCCTTGCCGACGCCGGCGTGGATGATCCCGGCCTTCTCGGTCCGGTACTCGACCTGGCCGCCCTTGGCGGCTTTCACGGCCTCGGTGACATTGGGCGTCACCGTGCCAAGCTTCGGATTCGGCATCAGCCCGCGCGGGCCCAGCACTTTGCCCAGCCGGCCGACGATGCCCATCATGTCGGGGGTCGCGATGGCACGATCGAAGTCTATTTGGCCCCCCTGCACCTTTTCCGCAAGATCCTCGGCGCCCACGATATCGGCGCCGGCGGCCTTGGCCTCCTCGGCGCGCGGACCCTTGGCGAAGACCGCGACCCGGAGCGTCTTGCCGGTGCCGCTGGGCAGCATCACGGTGCCGCGCAGGTTCTGCTCGGACTTCTTGGGGTCGATGTTGAGGTTGAGCGAGACCTCGATCGTCTCGTCGAACTTCGCCGTCGCCTTCGACTTCACGAGCTTCACCGCGTCCGCAAGCGAATAATAGGTCTCGGGGTTGAGCCCCTCGCTCGCCTTCTTGAAGCGCTTTCCGACTGCCATGACTTACTCCACCACCTCGAGGCCCATCGAGCGCGCGGAACCCGCGATCATGCGGGCGGCGCCCTCGAGGTCCTTCGCGTTGAGGTCCTTCATCTTCTTCTCGGCGATCTCGCGCACCTGCTTCATGGTGACCTTGCCCACGAAACCCTTGCTCGGCGTCTGCGAGCCCTTCTCGACGCCGGCGGCTTTCTTGAGGAAGTAGCTCGCGGGCGGGGTCTTGGTGACGAACGTGAAGCTGCGGTCGGCATAGGCCGTGATGACCACGGGAATCGGCATGCCCGGCTCCAAGCCCTGGGTCTGCGCGTTGAACGCCTTGCAGAACTCCATGATGTTGAGGCCGCGCTGGCCGAGCGCCGGACCGATCGGCGGCGACGGGTTCGCTTTGCCCGCGGGCACCTCGAGCTTGATAAATCCAACAACCTTCTTCGCCATAACCGTCCCTTTCCTTTACCAGGGACCCGCGGTACGGCATGGCGCGCCTCCCGCGGGAGAATTTTCACTGGCGGTCGTTATCCGGGCGCATCGAGCCGCCACACCAACCCTCGATGCGCGCGTAAGCGTCAGACTTTCTCCACCTGCGAATACTCGAGCTCGACCGGCGTCGCGCGGCCGAAGATCGAGACCGCGACCTTGATGCGCGCCTTCTCCTCGTCGACCTCCTCCACCACCCCGTTGAAGGAGGTGAAGGGACCGTCGGAGACGCGCACCTGCTCGCCCACCTCGAAGGTGATCGAGGGCTTCGGCCGCTCGATCCCCTCCTGCACCTGACGCATGATCCGCTGCGCCTCGCTCTCGGTGATCGGCACCGGCCGGCCGCGCCCGCCGCCGCCCAGGAAATTCGTCACCTTCGGCGTGTTCTTCACGAGGTGCCAGGTCTCGTCGGTCAGCTCCATCTTCACCAGCACGTAGCCCGGGAAGAACTTGCGCTCCGAGCTCACCTTGGCCCCGCGCTTCACCTCGACCACTTCCTCGGTCGGCACCAGCACCTGCTCGAACTGGTCGGCGAGACCCTTGGTCTCCGCCTGCTCGCGGATCGACTGCGCGACCTTCTTCTCGAAGCCGGAATAGACGTGGACCACGTACCAGCGCATCGCCATGGATCAAGCCCCGATGCCCAGGACGAAACGCACGAAGACGCTGAGCGCCTCGTCGACCAGGAAGAAGAACACCGCCACCGTCAACGCCATCAAGAACACCATCGCAGTGGTCTGGGTCAGCTCCTTGCGCGTGGGCCAGGTCACGCGCGCCACTTCCTGTCGCACCTGCCGGAGAAATTCTGCGGGGCTGATCCGTGCCATAGGGGGATTTCGCTTAGGGGGCGCGACTATAGCGCCCCAAGGCTGACCTTTCCAGCGTGCTGCAAGTTTGCGGAAGCTGCCCTGTATCGGCGCGCTAGGGCCCCTGCCCGGACCCAGACGACGCCCTCGGGCGGCGGGTTCATAGCAGGATTGGTGCGGGTGTCAAGCGCAATAGGCGCCGACTCAGCGCTGTACAGGGGCGAGACCGGGCTCGGCTCGGCGGATCTCCTTGTGGCCGACCCGCGGACGCTCTGTCAGAAGCTGGCAGGAGTGGAGGGGCTCGAACCCCCAACCCCCGGTTTTGGAGACCGGTGCTCTACCAATTGAGCTACACTCCTATTTCTTCCGCGCGCATCGAGCCGCCACACCAACCCTCGATGCGCGCGTAGCGTTTTTTTCTTCCGCGCGCATCGAGCCGCCACACCAACCCCCGAGCGCATGTAGGGTTTTTACCCCGGCCCTCGGCGAGCCGCCACATCAACCCTCGCCGCTCGCGTGACGCTGTCCCTCGTTTGCCGCCGTGCCTACTTGATGATGTCCGCGACGACGCCGGCGCCGACGGTCTTGCCGCCCTCGCGGATCGCGAAGCGCAGGCCCTTCTCCATCGCGATCGGCGCGATCAGCTCCACCTCCATCGAGATGTTGTCCCCCGGCATCACCATCTCCGTCCCCTCCGGCAGCTTGATCGTGCCGGTGACATCCGTGGTCCGGAAGTAGAACTGCGGACGGTAGTTCGAGAAGAACGGCGTGTGCCGGCCGCCCTCCTCCTTGGTCAGCACGTAAGCCTCGCACTTGAAGTTCGTGTGCGGCGTGATCGAGCCCGGCGCCGCCAACACCTGGCCCCGCTCCACCTCCTCCCGCTTGGTGCCCCTCAGCAGCGCCCCGATGTTGTCCCCCGCCTCCCCCTGGTCCAGCAGCTTGCGGAACATCTCAACGCCCGTCACCACCGTCTTCATCGTCGGCTTCAGGCCCACGATCTCAACCTCGTCGTTCACCTTCACGATCCCCCGCTCCACACGGCCCGTCACCACCGTGCCGCGCCCCGAGATCGTGAACACGTCCTCGATCGGCATCAAAAACGGCTGGTCCTTGTCCCGCTTCGGCTGCGGAATGCTCTTATCCACCGCCTCCATCAGCTTCAGGATCGCGTCGTGCCCAAGCTCCTTGTTCTTCTCCTCCAGCGCCATCAGCGCAGAGCCCCGCACGATCGGGATCGTGTCCCCCGGAAACTGATACTTCGACAAAAGCTCTCGAACCTCCAGCTCCACCAGGTCCAGGAGCTCGGGGTCGTCCACCATGTCCACCTTATTGAGAAACACCACGATCGCCGGCACGCCCACCTGCCGCGCCAGCAGGATGTGCTCCCGCGTCTGCGGCATCGGACCGTCCGCCGCCGAAACCACCAGGATCGCCCCGTCCATCTGCGCCGCACCCGTGATCATGTTCTTCACGTAGTCCGCATGCCCCGGACAGTCCACGTGCGCGTAGTGCCGGTTCGCCGTCTGGTACTCAACGTGCGCCGTCGAGATCGTGATGCCGCGAGCCTTCTCCTCAGGCGCCTTGTCAATCTGGTCGTAGGCCGTGTACGTCGCACCCCCAGTCTCCGCCAGAACCTTCGTGATCGCCGCCGTCAGCGACGTCTTCCCGTGGTCAACGTGGCCTATCGTCCCGATGTTGCAATGCGGCTTCGTCCGCTCGAACTTCGCCTTCGCCATGAGTCTGTTTTCCTGTCGCCCGTCGATGATGATCCGTTGGTCTATCCGGGAAGCGGGAGGGCTGGAGCGGGTGACGGGAATCGAACCCGCGTAGCCAGCTTGGAAGGCTGGAGCTCTACCATTGAGCTACACCCGCCGATCGCCTCGTGCCTTTTGCACCAACCCGTTCCTGGTCCGCCGACCTCTCGTTCCGCGGCGACTGGTGGAGGGGGAAGGATTCGAACCTTCGAACTCCGTAGAGGGCAGATTTACAGTCTGCTGCCGTTGACCACTTGGCTACCCCTCCGGTGGGGCGCATGCCGCCCGGCGCCGCGGAGTGCGGGTCTTACGGACTCACCCGGAGATTGTCAACATCATCGGGCACTTGGCGCGGAGCCGCGGCGCCGATTCCGGCATTGCCGAAGCGTCGGCGATCGGCGCTTATAGCGGCCATGGCCCGACGACACCGCTCCGACCGCAGAAGCGTGCTCCGCGCCGCACAAACCGCGTCGCCGCCGCGCGAGCGCCGCGGCGAGCCCGAGGCCCGCCCGCCGCTCGTGCAGGCCCGGCGCGACACCGGGGGCTGGATCTATGGGCGGCACGCCGTGCGCGCTGCGTTGCAGAACCCGGCGCGGCGCCTCCGCCGCCTCGTCGTCACCGCCGACCTCGCCGCCGAGGTCCGGGCCTGGCTCGCCGGCGCCAAGGCGCGGACAGCCGAGGAGCTTCAGCTCGAGACCCTCGACCGCCCGCGGCTCGAGGCGCTGCTGCCGGAGGGCGCGGTGCACCAGGGCGTGGCGCTTCAGGCGGAGCCGCTGCCCGCGGCCTTCATCGAGGACGTGCTGGCGGAGCTGTCGCCCGCGACCGGATCCGCAGTCGTGGTGGTGCTCGACCAGGTGAGCGATCCCCAGAACGTCGGCGCGGTGCTGCGCTCCGCCGCCGCCTTCGGCGCCCACGCTCTGATCCTGCCGGAGCACGGCACACCGCCCGGCACCGCGGCGCTTGCGAAGGCGGCCTCGGGCGCGCTCGAGCTGGTGCCGCTGGTGCGCGTGACGAACCTCGCCCGCGCCCTCGACAAGCTCAAGGAGGCGGGGTTCTGGTGCGTCGGTCTCGAGGAGGGCGGCGAGAAGCTCCTGGGCGAACTCGACCTCGCTGGCCGCGTGGCGCTCGTGCTCGGCGCCGAGGGCGAGGGGCTCCGGCGCCTCACGCGCGAGCGCTGCGACTTCCTCGCGCGGTTGCCGACGCGCGATCCGCTCGGCTCCCTCAACGTCTCGAATGCCGCCGCCATCGCGCTCTACGAGGTGGCGCGGCGGCAGCCGACATGAGCGCCGGCGCGGAGGTGCCGGGCCGGCACGTCGCGGCGGCGTTGCTGGTGACGCCGGACGGCCGCTATCTCATGCAGCACCGCGACGATCTCCCGCACATCATGCTGCCGGGCCACTGGTCCTGCTTCGGCGGCGCCATCGAGCCCGGCGAGAACGCAGAGGCCGCGATGCGGCGCGAGCTCCTGGAGGAGATCGAGTTCCAAGCCCGCGAGGTCGCGGCCTTCACCGCGATGACCGTCGTGTTGCCTCTCGATCCGCCGCGCCGCGACCGCATGGACTTCTTCGCGGTCCCGATCCTGCCATCGGAGGTCGAGCGCCTGGTGCTGCACGAGGGGCAGGGCAAGGCGCTCTTCACGCCCGAGGCGCTTGCCGCCGAGCCGCGCGTCGCCCCTTGGGACCTGGCGGCGGTGCTGATGCACGCCCGCCGCCGCGCGCTCTTCGCGCGCTGAACCCGCGCGCCTTGCCGGCGCGCGCCATCCGCAGTATCAACCGGCGCGTCCTCCGGGATCGGCCGAGCCGGGTTAGCTCAGCGGTAGAGCAGCGGTTTTGTAAACCGAAGGTCGGGGGTTCGATCCCCTCACCCGGCACCAGGCTCGGCACCGGACCGCGCCTCCAGCAGCTTCGCCATCATGTATTGGTCGACGTAGCGGCCGTCCACGTGCGCGCTGTCGCGCAGCACGCCCTCCACGGTGAAGCCGCACTTCTCGTAGAGCGCGATCGCAGGCGCATTGCTCGTGACCACCGGGAGTTGCAGCCGGCGGATGCCGGCGGCCCGCGCCCACTGCTCGAGCCCCGCCATCAGCGCGGTGCCGATGCCGCGGCCGACATGGGCCGCGAGAACGCCGATGCCGATCTCGATCGTCGCGCGCTTCGCCGGATGGACGCCGCCCGTCGCGGTGGCGAGACCCACGAGCGCGCCGCCTGACTCCGCCACCACCACCGCATGGTTGCAGCTCGTCTCGCGGGTCCGCAGGAAATGGCGGAGATCCTCGAGGCCGGTCTCGGAGTCGACCGGCACGACGAACAGCAGAGTCGCCTCCTCCGCGAGCCGGTTGGTGAGCTCGACGAGCCCGACCGCGTCGCTCTCCGTCGCCAGCCGCACGACGACGCTCGAGCCGGGAGCGGCGCGGGCGACGGGTGGGGTCGAGATCAAGGCCATCGTTCAACTCCGCGAGACCGCCGCGGGCTGCTCTCCCACGGGAGGCGTGGCGCTCCTCGATGTCACCCGCTCCGGCGGGAAGACGACCGTCGCGAGCGTGCCCTTGCCAACCTCGCTCTCGATCTCGAGCGTCCCGCCGTGCAGCTCGATCAGCGATTTGACCAGGGGGAGCCCGAGCCCGGTGCCCTCGCGCGAGCGCGACGACGAGCCGTCGACCTGGCTGAAGGGCGCCAACGCGCGCGCCATGTTCTCGGGCGCGATGCCGATGCCGGTGTCGTCGATCGAGACCGCGACCGAACCGTCGCTGCGCGTCTCCGCGCTGATCGCGACCCGGCCGCCCTCGGGCGTGAACTTGACGGCATTCGAGAGCAGGTTGAGCAGGATCTGCTTGACCGCGCGCGCGTCCGCGAGGATGTGCGGCAGCGTGCCGCGTCCGATGCCGTTCACCAGCCGGATCCTGCCGTCCTCCGCCCGGCCGCGCAGCAGGCGCAGGGCCGCCTCCGCCGCCTCGCAGAGATCGACCACGTTGTCCGAGAGCTCGCGCCGCCCTGACTCGATCTTCGAGAGATCGAGGATGTCGCTGATGATCGACAGCAGGTGGACGCCGCTCGAGCGGATGTACTCGGCGTATTCGATGTACCGGCGCTGGCCGATCGGACCGAACATCTCTCCGGTCACGATCTCCGAGAAGCCGATGATTGCGTTGAGCGGCGTGCGCAGCTCGTGGCTCATGTTCGCGAGGAATTCGGACTTCGCTTGGCTCGCCGCCGACGCCTCCTGCGCCAGCGACTTGAACCGCTCGACGTCCCGCTGGCGCCCGTGGATCAGCACCGCGACGATGCCGATCGAGCCGATGGCGATCAGCCGATTGACGAGCGCACCGTGGCCCACGCCGCCCCCGACGCCGAACACGGCCCCGATCAGCGTCAGGACGACCGTCGCTACCACCCAACCGGCCAGGTATCTGCGGCTTGGAACCCAGAGGCAGAGCACGAGCACGATGGGATAGCCGACCCCGTCGGCGATCCCCGGCGGCGTCGTAAGGTCGACGAAGAAGAATCCGAGCGCGCCCAGGACCTGGGCCGCGATCACGGCCCTGGTATCGATGTCGCGCGCAAGGAGGTTCATGGGTATGGCGGGCCCGCACCCGCGGAACGGCAATGCCGCCTTGCCCGGAGCTTGGCGGCGCCCGGGGTTATCGCGCGGGCGTGGTTAAGAATCGCTTTAGTGCTTCCTGGCAGGATCCCGGCGATCGGCCTTTTCGGCCCGGAGATGCGCATGTCCGAACGTCCCTCAGCGCTTATTCTCGCCCGTCAGCACTTCCTGGCGCTGCTCGGGCGTAAGCTGCCGCTCGAAGATCGCGATCTGGTTCTCGCGGGCATGCGGCACCTCGAGTCCCGCGGCCTGGCGATAAAGCCAGTAGGCGGCAACGGGATCGCGCACCCCGCCGATGCCATTGAGCCGGCACCAGGCGAGCACCTCGACCGCGCGCGGGTCGTTCGTCCCAGCCAGTCGAGCGAGCACCGCCATGTCTTCCGGCCCCGCGGTCTTGTCGCGCACATGCGTCAGCACCTGGGCGAAGCTGGGCTCGCTGCTGGGCTTGGGCGGGGGCGCCGGCGGTCCGGGCGGCGCCGGCCTGTCCTGCAGGTCCTTCTCGCAGGCGGGATCCGGCGATTTGAGGCAACGGTAGGCGCCGTCGAGATCGTAGAACTGGGCGCGCGCGGGCCAACCGAGCGCCAGGAGGCTCACCGCCAGGACCACGCTCATCGCACGATTCATGCCGGCTATCATAACAGAGCCAGCACCCGAACGCGGCTCGGATTGGCGCTCGCGGGCACTCTTGCGCTCGCTGCGTGCGGCTGGACACCGAGCGACTGGACGCCGCCTGCGGGTTTCATCGGCCGCCAGGTCAACCCGAGACCCGAGCCGGCGGCAGTCACGGCGACCGGTGGCCTGCACGGCGAGCTCATCGGCGGCACCGACCAGTCGCCGGTCCCGGTCGAGCTGGTCGACTCCGTGGTCGGCAGCGAGCTCAAGCACTGGCTGGCGCCGCCCGAGCGCGCGGCCCTTGCGGAGGCGAGCCAGCAGGCCGCGGTCGCCGAGCGCAATGCGAAAATCGCCTGGGGCGGCGCGCAGCCGGACAGTCCGCCGGGCACCGCCGGAGCGGGCGGTTGGGCGGCGGCGATTTCGGATCCCTACAGGGCGGCCCATGGGCTGATGTGCCGCGACGTGCGGCAGGCGCTGACCCGCGCCGAGGAGACCGTCGTCCAGTCCGTCAGCCTCTGCCGCGAAGAGATCGCGCTGGGCGGCACCGTCTGGATGATCGCGCACTGGCCCTGACACCACGCGGACCTCCAGGGTTGGAGCGGCCACGGGAAAGCCACGGAAGACTCAATCCAGCGCCGCTTCGACCGCACCCTCGAGCTGAGCCTCGGTCGAGGGCCGGCGATGCGGATTGCGCAGCAGCAACAGCAGCGGCACCACCGCGAGCGTCACCAGCATCATGAACTTGAAATCCCCGATGTAGGCGATCATCGACGCCTGCCGGTTAATCTCGTCGTCGAGCATGGCCTGACCCGCGAGCGTCCGCATGTTCCAGAGGCTGTCGCTGGGCAGCAGTCGGAGCATGGCGTTGTAGGGATTCACGTGCTCGGCGATCTCCTGGTGGTTGATCTGGATGCCGCGCGCAAGCAGCGTCTCCACCACGGATATGCCGACGCTCGCGCCGATGTTCCGCATCAGGCTGAACAGGCCCGCGGCCTCCGTGCGCAGCTGCGCCGGCAAGGTCGCGAAGGTGAGCGTGCTCAGCGGCGGGAAGACCAGGCCGATGCCGAGCCCTTGCACGATGCCGGTGCGGACCACCATCGCTTCGTCCATGCCGAGCGAGAAACCCGTCATCTGGTAGAGCGAGAGCGCGGTCAGCAGCAGGCCGGCCAGCACCGGAAGGCGCGGATCCATCTTCGTCAGCAGGCGGCCGACCACCATCATCGCGATCATCGTGCCGACGCCGCGCGGCGCCAGCAGCAGGCCGGTCGTCACCACCGGGTATTCGAGCAGGTCCTGCATCAGCGGCGGCAGCAGCGCGAGGTTCGCGAACAGCACCACGCCGATCACGGCGATGCAGAGGATGCCGGACATGAAATTCCGGTCGCGCAGCAGGCGCGGATCGATGAAGGGATGCTCCGTGGTCGCGGAATGCACGATGAAGACATAGGCGCCGAGGCCAGCGAGGGCGGTTGCGATCGCAATTTCGTTGGAGGCGAACCAGTCCTTGAGCTCGCCGCGGTCCAGCACCAGCTGGCAGGCGCCGATCGCCAAGCTCAGCATGGCAAAGCCGAAGAAGTCGAACGGCCGAGCCTCGTCCAGCCGATGCTCCTCGACGAAGGCAAAAATGCCGAGATAGGCGAGGATGCCAACCGGCAGGTTGATATAGAACACCCAGCGCCAGCTGTAGCTCTCGGTGAGCCAGCCGCCGAGCACCGGCCCGAAGATCGGCCCGATCATCACGCCGACGCCCCAGAGCGCCATGGCATAGCCGTGGCGCTCGCGCGGGTACACATCCAGGAGCACGGCCTGGGAGAGCGGCACGAGAGCCGCACCGAACAGCCCCTGGAACAGCCGGAACACCACGATTTGGGACAAGGTCTGGGCGGCTCCGCACAGCAGGGACGCAACCGTGAAGCCCACCACCGACAGCAGAAAGATCCGCTTGCGCCCGAAGCGGGCCGAGAGCCAGCCGGTCATGGGTGTCATGATCGCGGCTGCGATGATGTAGGAGGTGAGCACCCAGGCGATCTGGTCCTGGGTGGTCGAGAGGCCGCCCTGCATGTGCGGCAGGGCGACGTTGGCGATGGTGGTGTCGATCACCTGCATCACCGTCGCGAGCATGACGGAGATGGTGATCATCGCGCGGTTGCCCGTCGCGGCGGGCACGGCGGCGGGCGGGCTCATTCCTCGCCGGGCTGGCCGGTCGAGACGCGACCCAGCGCCTTGGCGATCGGCTCCGGCAGCGGATTCTGGTGATGCGTGTCGATATCGACCGAGACGCTCATGCCCGCGCGCAACCCGTTGGTCGACTCGCCCGGCGCCAATACCAGGCGGACCGGTACGCGCTGGACCACCTTGACCCAGTTTCCGGTCGCGTTCTGCGGCGGCAGGATCGAGAACTCCGAGCCGGTGCCGGGACTCAGGCTGGTGACCACCGCGCGCCAGCGCCGGCCGGGGTAGCTGTCGACCTCGATAGTCGCGGCCTGGCCGGGCTTCACGTGCGTGAGGTCGGTCTCCTTGAGGTTCGCCTCGATGTAGAGGCGGTGCATCTCGACGAGTGCGAAGGCTGCCTGACCCGCCTGCATGTATTGGCCGGGCCTCAAGTCCACCTTCGCCGTGATGCCGTCCTCGGGCGCCACGATCCGCGTGTGCGAGAGGTCGAGCGCCGCCTGGTCGCGCTGCGCCATGGCCTGGCGCACCATCGGATGATCGTCCGCTTTGATGTCCGGGTTGCCGCCGAGGTTGGCCAGGGTCTGCGCAAGATCCTGCTCGACCGCGCTCACCTGGGCGTGGGCGTTGTCGTAGTTGTGGCGTGCCTGATCGAATTGCGAGACCGAGACGTAGCTGTTGCTGACCAGCTTTTGCTGGCGGTCGAGCTCGCGTTTGTAGAACTCGAGTGAATCCTTGGCCTGCTGGAGCTGCGCCTGCTTCTGCCGGTAGGTCGCCTTCATCGCCTCGACATTGTTGCGGGCATTGACCAGCAGCGCCTCCGCGCGCGCCAGCGCGATCTTGTAGGGCTCGTCGTCGATCCGGAACAGCAGCGCGCCCTTGGCGACGGTCTGGTGGTCGCCCACGTCCACCTCGACGACTCGGCCCGCGACGTCGCTGCTGACCTGCACCTTGTCGGCCTGGACGTAGGCGTCCTCGGTGGAGACGTAGCGGCCGCCGGTCACGTAGTAATAGGCGGCACCGGCCAGCACCACGAGCGGCCCCAAGACCAGCAGCGCGACGCGGACGCCGCCTCGCTCGAGCACGCCCTTGGCGTATTTCCCGTGTCTAGCCATGGTGGACGCTGCGGCGCCGCTCCGGCCCGGTGAACAGCGCGGCCGGCTCGCGCGGCCCGTGGCGCTCCGAGAGATTGGACCGGATCTTGAGCAGGACATCGACCAGGCGGCGGCGATCCTCGTCGTCCAGCCCGTCGAGCGCTTCCTCCCGGTTCTTCTCGCCGAGCGCCCACATGCGCTCGAGCACGGGCGCCACCTTCGCGGTGGTGTAGAGCCGATGCGCGCGCCGGTCGGCCAGGTCCGGGCGCCGCTCTACCCAGCCCGCGGCCTCCAGCCGATCCACCAGCCGACCCAGCGTCACGCCCTTGATCTCCAGTATGTCGGCAAGGCCGCTCTGGTTGATGCCCTCGTGGCGATGCAGATGCGCCAGTACCTGCCACTGGGCACGGCTCAACCCCAGCGTGGCCGCGCGCTGGTCGAAGCGCTTGCGGAGCAGTCGCGCGATGTCGTGGAGCAGGAAGCCGAAGCCGTACTCGGGACGCGGGTTCATGGCATCGACAATATGATAAGCAGGCTGTTAATAAGCAAGCTTATCGTTTCAACCACTAATTCATTGAAAAACAATGAATGTGATCCGGTCTGCTGAGGCCCTGTCCGCCGGCTCTGCGACTCCGCACTCGGCTCAGCTCTACTCTTTGTGGCTCCCCTCCATGCCAGCGGCGGAAATCCGATGCCGCGACTCAGCCCTTCGCGCCGCTCCGCCAGAACTGGGGCCGCACGAAATTGCCGGTGGCCCAGGCTCCACGCTTCTCCTTCTTCGCCTCCTCCTCGATGGCGATGTAACGGGTCCGGCGGCCATAGGCGAAGGCAAGGCCTTCGGAAACCAGGGTCGCACCGACATCCTGGCCGTCGACGAAGCACACCGCGAACTCGCGCGCGTGCCGGTCGACGAATTCCTCGTCGACCTGGCAGCCGAAGCCCGGCTTCGCCACCAGCTGCTTGAGGCGGTTGGTCGCGACGGCGCCGCAATACCAGACGCCGCCCTTGCCATCGCCGCAGGTCTGCAGGCGCTCGAACGCATCGACGCCGAAAAGCCGCAGCCGCTGTGCCGGGCAGCGCAACCTGAAATGGGCGAGCAGGCATTTGCCCGGCACGACCTCAAGCGTGTCGCCGTCATAGACGCTGTAGCGGTCGGCGCGCACGGGCATCGGCAGGACGAGCATGATCAGGGCCGCCAGCACGAGCAGCCCCGCCGCCCACAGCGCGCCGAGTTTCCACCGCCGCTTGATGGCGAGTCTCATGGCCGTCACGTTCGCTGCTCGATTCTAGTCCGGCCGCGCTGCCAGGCCCAGGACCATGTCGGTGGCACGGCTCGGTCGAGAGCGGGTAGAGTGCGGCAGGGCAGCTGGTTCGGAGATCGAGACAGGGACGATGGCGCACATTGTGGTGGTCGGCGCTGGTGGGTTCATCGGAGGCGCCCTCGCCGCGCGGTTGGCGGAGTCCGGAGCCGAGATCAGAGCGGTGACGCGCCGGCCGGCCAATCTCCCGTCGGGAGTTCCTGCCATTGCGCTCGGCACGCTCGCGAGCTCGACCGACTGGACGGCGCTCTTTGAGGGAGCTCGCAGCGTGGTGCATCTTGCATCCGGTCCAAACCCGACGGCAGCGGCCGCCATATCGCCGGACTGGGAAGAGACTGAGGTCGCGGCCGCCAGGCACCTCGCGCGCTCGGCGGCGGCATCGGGCGTGCCGCAGCTTCTGCTGGTGAGCTCGGCCAAGGTGCACGGCGAGGACACTCGCCCCGGCAACCCACTCACGTCCGACTCCCCGCTCGCACCCGCGGATTCCTACGCCGTGGTCAAGCTGCGCACCGAACAGGCGATGGCCGATGCGGTCCAGCGCAGCGGCACCGCGCTCGCGGTGATCCGCCCGCCGCTCGTTTACGGACCCGGCGTCAAAGGCAATTTTCGCGCGATCCTGCATCTGGTGCGGCGCGCGCCTGTCCTGCCCTTCGCGAGCATCGCGAACCGCCGGAGCCTGGTCTATCTCGGGAACCTCGTGGATCTCGTCATGGCGGTGCTGCGGCGCGCGGCGCCGGTGCGCGGCTCGTTCCTGGCGCGGGACGACGAGGATCTCTCGACGCCGGAGCTGATCCGCCGGATCGGGCGCCATCTCGGCCGGACGCCCATCCTGCTCCCCTGCCCGGCCGCGCTGCTGACGCTCGGCGCCCGCGCGCTCGGCCAGCGCGCCGCGATCGACCGCCTCACCCAATCGCTGCAGCTCGACGATCATGCCACGCGCGCGGCGCTCGGCTGGACACCACCCTTGGCGGTCGATCGCGGCCTCGCCGAGACCTGCCGCTGGTTCCTGGACTGGGAGCGAGACCGGTGAGGTTTGCGACCCGATGGCAGCCCGGACACGCGATCGCGCTCGCCGCGCTCTTGATGCCCTCGGTCGCAACCGTCGCGCCGCTGGCGATGGCAACGCTGCTTCCCTTGGCGGCCGTCGGCGCTCTGGTACTCGGCGGCTATCGCGAGCTGTGGCGCGTCGACGCGGTGCGCCCCCTGGTCATTCTGCTGGCGCTGCTCGGCTTGACCGGAGCCGCCTCGGCGGCCTGGTCGATCATTCCGCTACACAGCCTGCTCGAGGGATTGCGGTTCCTCGTGATCTGCGCCGTGGGGCTCGTCTTGATCGCAGCGGCGGCCGGGCTCGACGCCGAGGAGCGCGCGGGCGTTCAGCGCATGCTGCTCTACGGCTTCGTGCTGGCGCTCGTCATATTAGCCGCCGCAGGGCTGGCGCGTCTTTGGTTCGACCCGCTGCCGCCCGACGGACTCCTGACGCGCTGGCTCCGCAAATTCGCGGTCTTCGACCGCGGCGCCACCGTAGTGGCGCTCGCTGCCTGGCCGGCGGTCCTGGCCCTGCAGGGCCGCGGCAAGCGCCTTCTGAGTCTGCTGCTGGTCGTGGTCACGCTCGGGGTGTTGCTGACGCTGCGCAGCCGCTCGGCGATGCTCGCCGTCGTCATGGCGATGGCGGTTTGGCCGGTCGCGCGCCTGCTTCCGCGCGCGGCGGCGACCCTGATCGGCGCCGGCCTCATCGCCCTGGTCGCCATCCTTCCGTCCCTGCCGCTCACCACGGACGTCGTCGTCCGCATCCACCAGGCGGTGCCGCGCTTCGACAATTCCGCGATCCACCGCTTCCTGATCTGGCATTTCGCCATCGACCGGATCGCTGAGAAGCCGCTGCTGGGCTGGGGTCTCGATGCCTCGCGTGCGCTGCCGGGCGGCAGCGAGCCGATCGAGGAACCGCGTCTGCCCGAGCTGCTCCATGGCGGCACCTTGTGGATGCCGCTCCATCCGCATAACGCCGCGCTCCAGTGGCGCGTCGAGCTCGGCCTGCCGGGCGCGGCGCTCGCGACACTGGTCGTGCTCTACATCCTCTGGTGCGCGAGCGCGCCGGAGACCGGCCCGCCCGCCTTGCGCGCCGCGTCGCTCGCCGCGGTTGCGGGCGCCTTGGTGGTGGCCATGTTGAGCTACGGCTTCTGGCAGGCTTGGTGGCAATCGTCGCTGTGGCTGATCGGCGCCCTCATGGTTGCGCTCGCGCCGGGGCTGCCGTCCGCGCCCTCAGCGGAGCGGTAAGCGCCGCCGAGACGCCACGACATCGCGATAGATGCGCATGATCCGCTCGAAATAGGCGGGCTCGCTGAACATCTCCGCCGCGCGGCGCTGGCCGCTCGCGCCAAGCTCTCGGGCGCGTGCCTCGTCGTCGAGCAGGGCGGTGAGCGCACTCGCGAGTTCGTCGACCGAGCCGGGCGCGATGGTCAGCGCCTCGTGGCCGTGCCGCGCGACCCGCGGCGCCACGGTCGAGAGCCGCGTGTTGACCACCGCGCGCCCACACGCCATCGCCTCGAGCTGCACCAGGCCGAAGGTCTCGACGATCGACGGCATGGCGAAGACGCGGCCGGCGTGCAGGTAGCACTTGAACTCCTCGTGGGCATAGGGCTTGCCCGGCAGGAGCACGCGGTCCTCGAGCTTCCGGGCGGCGATCAGCGCCCGGAGCTGCGGCTCGAGATAGCCCGCGCCGAGGATGGCCAGCTGGCCGTCGATGCGGGTGAAGGCCTCGATCAGCTCCTCGAATCCCTTGAGGCGCACCAGCCGTCCCGCCGACACCACGAGCCGCGGAAACCGCCTCCGGAGCTCGGCCACCCGCTCGCGCTCGGGGGCGGTGAGCTCCGACCAGAAGGCGACGTCGATGCCGTAGGGCGCCACCTCGCATTTCCGGGCGAAACGGCTGATGAACGGCGACTGCTCGATCATCAGCTCGCTCGGCACGATGATGCGGTCGGCGCGGCGGAGCGTCCTCAGGATGAATCCGCGCAGCAGCGGCAGCACGCGCTGCTGCGAGGCGATCGCGGCGTGCACCTCCGAGTGCCAATGCACGATCAGGCCGCACCGGCGCGGGAACCACAGGCTGACCGACACGTCCACCAGCGGAAACGGCGCGTGCGAGACGACGAGGTCGGCTTTCCTCGCGAGCTGCCAGAGGCGGAGCGGATATGCGGGCGCCATCGGCAGCGACAAGAGCGTGCCGAGCGACAGCGTGCGCTGCACCGGCACGCCCTCCACCGTCACCACGCGCGGGCTGCCGGGCTCCCGCGTCGCCAGGATGCGCGAGCGGCACTGGCCGGCGGTGCCGAGAACGACCTGCCGGATCGCCGTCGGAATCCCGCCGCGCACGTCGGGCATGTAGACCTTGAACGCGTGCACGACGTCGAGGGGCGCCTCCGCGGCCGCGGCCGCGCGCTCCGATCTCGCCGTCATGCCCGCCGCCCGCTCATGAGGGGCCCGGCATCAGCGTGTCGATGCGGCCGAGGGCCCAATAGGCCAGGAGGCCCAGCCATTCGCGCATCGCGGTGTTGGCCAGGGTCAAATGCTCCAACAGGGAAATCTCGCCGAAGACCCGCATCTCGCCGGTGGTCCGATAACCCGCGGGATAGGGGATCACGCTCCAGCCGACGTGCCGGAAGCAGCCGACGGCACGCGGCAGATGCGCCGCGGAGGTGACCAGGAGCCAGGTCTCGCCGGGCTTGGGCGCGACCTCCTGGTAGCTCAGCACGGCGTTCTCGTAAGTGGTCCGCGAGCGGCTCTCGAGCGTGAGGCGGGCGGGATCGATGCCGTGCTCCCGAAAGAAGTTGGCCATGATGGCGGCTTCCGGCGATGGGTTCGCGAACAGGTAGCGGTGCCCGCCGCTCACGACGATGCGCGCGGCCGGATAGCGCTGGGCGAGCGCCAGCGCCTCGCTCAGCCGCTCGGCCGCCTGGTCGATGGTGGTCTGGCCGCGGGCGTCGCTTACGGGCTCGTTCACGGATCCGCCGAGCACCACGATCCCGGTGATCTCCGCCGGCAGCGCCGGCTTCGGGAACCGGTTCTCCAGCGGCAGCAGCAGCCAGTCGCCGACCGGACACAGCGCCAGGACCGTGAAGCCCAGCGTTCCCAGCAGCATCAGACCGAAACCGCGACGCCGGCGCGTGATACCGAGTTGAAAGAAGCCCAGCAATAGCAGCAGGGTGAGGAAATTCCCCGGCGCCGCCAAGATCAGGAACAGCTTGTCGACGAGAAACAGCACTCCGACTCAGCCCGCGGGCAGCGGGATCGGCGACCGCACCGGCATGCCCTTGATCAGGAAGCCGCCGCCGTCGCTGAGATTGATCATCTTCTCGGGCTTGTCGGCGAGATACTCGTCGACCGCGCGCGTGGCGCCGGGACAGCTGCCGAAGCCGTAGTCGTCGCAGAGGATCATGCCGCCCGCCGTCAGGCGCGGGTAGAAGAACTGCATGCTGTCGCGGGTCGGCTCGTAGAGATCGACGTCGACGTGCACGAAGGAAAATCGCCGGTCGGCGACCTCGCCGAAGCGCGCGGGGATCCAGCCGGGATGGAAAGCGACATTCGGAAACTCCGCGAGATTGGCGCGCACGATCTCGAGCGGAATCGACAGGTCATGCTCGCGCCAATGCGCACCGTCGGCGGCGACGGGCGTCGAGAGTCCCTCGAAACTGTCGAAGAGGTGATGGATGCGCGGCTTCGATCCCGCCGCGTTCGCGAGACAGATGAGGTAGGAGCTGGCGCCGCGGAACACGCCGCACTCGGCCGTGTCGCCCTCGACGTCCGCCACCGCGCGCAACAGCTGGTAGAGCATCCAGCGGCGGTCCGAGTTGAGGCTGTACTGCTCGCCGAACCGCCTCAGATAGGCGTTGAACGCGGGGTTGTCGAACCAGTCCGCCTGCGGCGTACGCAAGCGATAGGTCCCCGCGAACGCCAGCGCGAACAGCCGCAGAAAAAGAAAAGCCGGCCCGCTCGAAAACGCGAGCTGCAGCCGCCTCTTGAAGCTGATCATATTGTCCCCGCGATGCGCGCGGTACCTAGCACATGACGCCGCCGCGCCTCAATCGGGAAATGCCCAAGGACGTTGTGAGGGCGATGTCGTGCTGATACATATGACGCCCGAGCGTCGGCCGGCTCGATGCCTTGCGCGCGAGCCGGATTTGGGGACACGGGGTCTGATGTCGTTTCTGGCGGAGTTCTGGGCCTTCCTGCGGGTCAGAAAGAAGCTCTGGCTGGCGCCGGCAGTAATCGTGATCGTGCTGCTCGGCGGCGTGGTGATCCTCTCGGAGGGATCCGCAATCGCACCGTTCATCTACACGATGTTCTAGACGCCGATCCCCGCGCGATGAGCGTCAAATCCGTCGCCGTCAACCTCTGCCTCGTCGTGGTGTCGCTGGCGGTGGGGCTCGTCGCTGCCGAGGGCGTGCTCCGGCTGAAGAACCGATCGATGCGGAATTACGCGATCGAGATGTGGCGCTACGGCCACGAGATCAAAGCCGACAGCGACGATCCCGTGCTCGACCACGAGCAGGCCAGGAACGCGTCGGCGGTGCTGCAGGGCGTCGCCATCCGCACGAACGAGTGGGGCATGCGCGGCGGGCCCGTGCCGTCGCCCGCGCCGGGCCAGCGCCGCATCCTGGTGCTCGGCGCCTCGATCACGCTCGGCTGGGGCGTCGCGGAGGACGAGACCTTCACGGCGCGCCTCGAGCGCCGGCTGCGGGAAGCCGGCGAGAACGCGGTGGTGATGAATGCCGGCACTGCGAACTTCAACGCGGTGCGCAGCGTCGAGCTGTTCTTCGATCGCCTGGAGCCCACGGAGCCGACGGACATCCTCGTGCACTATTTCCTGCGCGACGCCGAGGCGCTTGGGCCCGAGCGCGGCAATTGGCTACTGCGCAACAGCGAGCTCGCGGTCACGCTCTGGACGGTCGCGCAGGAATATCTGGAACCCCGGGGCGAGGCGAGCCTGGTCGACCACTACCGCGCGGTCTACCGGCCGGACGCGCCGGGCTTCGTCGCCGCCAAGGCGGCGCTGAAGCGCCTCGCCGACTACGCTCACGCGCACGGCATCCGGCTCTATCTCGTGATGGTGCCGGACATCCACAATCTCCGGGACTATCCCTTCGGCTTCGCGCACGCGGAGATGGCGGAGGTGGCGCGCGAGCTCGGATATCGGTATCTCGATCTGCTGCCCTCCTTCGGCTCGCTGCCGCCCGAGAAACTGTGGGCGCTGCCGGGCGATCCGCACCCCAACGCCCTCGGACACCGGATCATGGCGGACGCGATCTACCCCTTGCTGACGACCGAATAGCCCCGCGGATCGATTGGGGGAGCCGATCCGATGCTGTTCCACACGCCGTCGTTCCTCGTCTTCTTCGTCGCCTATTTCGCGCTGCAGATCGCGGTGCCGCTGCGCCACCGGCTCTGGCTCATCCTGATCGGCGGCAGCGCGTTCTATGCCTACTGGAACCCGTGGCTGCTCTGGCTGCCGCATCTCCTCGCGCTGATCGGCTGGGCGGGCGCGCTCTGGGTCGCGGCGGCGGCCGGCGCGGGCGCCAGGCGGTGGCGACTCGCGGTCTCCGCGGCCCTCCTGCTCTTTCCGCTGCTCTTCTTCAAGTACACGACCTTCGTCTATCAGCAGATCCTGCGGCCGGTGCTCGACACGCCCGACTGGTCGCTGCCGCTGCCTTTGCCGCTCGGCATCTCCTTCGTCACCTTCACGATGATGGCCTACCTGGTCGACTGCTATCGCGCCGTCTATCCCGTGGAGCGGCGGGCGCGGATGGTGTCGGCCTACATGGTGTTCTTCCCCCACCTGATCGCCGGTCCCATCCTGCGCCCGCGCGAGCTCATGCCGCAGCTCGACCGGCCGAGGCCGGCGCTCCGGGTCAACGCGGTGCCGGCGATCCTCATCTTCACCCTGGGCCTCGCGAAGAAGGTCATCTTCGCCAACCAGCTGGCCGATCCCGTCAACCGCGTCTATGCCGGCGGCACCGGCCTCACCAGCCTCGACTACGCGCTCGCGATCTATGGCTTCTCGCTGCAGATCTATTGCGACTTCAGCGGCTACACCGACATGGCGATCGGCCTCGCTCTGATGCTCGGCGTGAAGCTGCCGAACAATTTCAGCCGGCCCTACGGCTCCGCGTCGGTCGCGGAATTCTGGCGACGCTGGCACAAGACGCTGTCGTTCTGGTTCCGCGACTACGTCTACATTCCCATGGGCGGCAATCGTGGCGAGCCGTGGCGCCGGCTGCGCAACGTGATGGTGACCATGATCCTCGCCGGGCTGTGGCACGGCGCAAGCTGGACCTTCGCCCTCTGGGGCGCCGTCCACGGCGCCTGCATCGCGCTCAATCACCGGCTGGCCGGACACGCGAAAGGCGAACGCGGTCGCGTCGCGCGCTGGCTCGCGGTCGTCGTTACCTTCCACGTGGTGACCCTCGCCTGGATCCTGTTCCGCGCCGCCGACCTCGGCACCGGCTGGCGCGTGCTCGGCGGGCTTTTCGCGCCCGTGGGGGATCCCGCTGATTTCCTCTCGCGCAACGCCTATTCTCTGGTGCTGCTGGCAATCTTTCTGGCGACGCACCGGTTCGACAATCACGCGGTCCTGCGCTGGGGCGCCGCGCGCATGCCGCGGGCCGTGCTCTGGCCCGTGGTCGGCCTGGTCTGGGCCATCGCGATCGCGGTCGACACCGGCGGCCCCGCGAAGTTCATCTACTTCGATTTCTGAGCCGGGCCGCCTCGTGCGAAAACGGCCTTGAGTGCGCCGGGGCCGCCACTATTCTCTGCGCGCCGCTGGGGAGGATGCCGCATGGGCCCGGGCGCCGGGCGGAAGCTGCTGTTCTATCTGATCCTCGCCGGTCTCGGCCTGGCGCTGCTCGAGCTCGGGTCCTGGGCGGTGATCTCGGGCGCGCTCTATGCGCGCGCCCATTATCTTCCCTGGGGCAAGGCCGCGCGCGACGTGCACCGCCGCGACGGCGTCGACTTCGACGAGCTCAGGCGCGAGCTCGCCTTCGTCCTCCAGACCCACATCAAGCTGCAACCCTATCGCTGGTATGCGCTGCCCGAGAACTACCGCGGGCAATACGTGAGCACCGGCCCCGACGGGTTCCGGCGCAGTCCGGAGGTCACCGGCGATACGCCACTCATCGGGTTCTTCGGCAGCTCCACCATGTTCTCCGTCACCACCCGCGACGAGCAGAGCATTCCCGCCTACGTGGCGCGGCACCTCGACGCCGGCGCGGTGCAGGCAAAGAATTACGGCGTCGGCGGCTATTCCAGCAGCACGGAGCTCGCGCTCCTGATCGAGCGTGCGCGCGCCGACAAGCTCGCCGTCGCGGTCTTCTACGACGGCAGCGCAGAGGTCGTGAACTATCTCGAGAAGCTGCAGTACCACGCGACCGAGCCCTATTACGAGGTGATGGGTTTTCCCACGCCCTATTCCTATCTGCCCGCGATCCGGAACGCCGCTGACGCCCAGGAACTCGCGTTCGAGCCCCATACGCTCGAGCTGGTCCGCCGGATCCGGCAGCAGCTTGCGTGGTCCGGAAACGCGAACGCCATGATCGACGAGACGAACGTGGGCGGACACGCCGACGCGGTCGTCGCGCTCTACCTTCGGAACGTGCGGGACATCGTGGCGATCGCCGAGGCGCATGGCATCGTGCCGGTCTTCGCCTGGAACCCCAGCGTCTACACCACCAGGAAGCCGCTCTCCGAGTACGAGCGGCAGGTGTTCGCGCAGCAGCCGGCGGAGCGGCTGCTGACGCAGGCGGTGCACGGGCGGGTGGCGAGCAGCGCCGATCTCAAGCGCTATCATTTCGTCGATCTGACCGACGCGCTCGACGGGCTCGACGACGCCACGTATTTCCTCGACGAGACGCATGTGAGCTTCGAGGCGAACCAGCTGATCGCGGAGAAGCTGAGCGCGGCGCTCCGGGAAGTCACCCCTGCGGGCTACTGGAAGGCGGCCGAGTGACCGCGGCGCGCGCGGCACCGCGGCCCGGATTGGTGCTCGTCACGGGAGCTTCGGGTTTCGTCGGCCGTCCGCTCGTCGCCGCGCTCGCGCGCGCGGGCTATGTCATCCGCGCGGCATCGCGCCGTCCGCAGGCCGCGGCCGTTCCCTCCGGCGTCGAGTGGGTGCGGCTGCCGGATCTCGCGGGCGAGGTGGACTGGCGGCCGCTCCTCGCGGGGGTCTCGGACGTCGTGCATCTGGCGTCGGCGACGCACGACGAGCCGGGCATGGGCGTGGAGGTCTACGACCGCGTGACCCGCGGCGCGCTGGTGGGGCTCGCCGAGGCCGCGAAGGCCGCCGGCCTCCGCCGGCTGGTGCTGATCTCCTCGATCCGCGCCCAGACCGGCATCTCCTCCGACGCGGTCGTGACCGAGGCGACCCCGGCGCAGCCGACCGACCCTTACGGCCGCTCCAAGCTCGAGGCCGAGGCGGCCCTGCGCGCATCGGGCGCGCCGCACGTGATCCTGCGGTTCGTGCGCATCTACGGGCCCGGCGTCAAGGGCCACATCGCGACCTTGATGCGGCTCGCGCGGTCGCCGTGGCCGTTGCCATTCAGCTCGTTCCGGAGCCGGCGCTCGCTCCTCGCACTGGAGAATGCGATCTCAGCGGTCCGGTTCGCCCTCGACGAGACGGCTGTGGCGGGCGAGACTTATGTGGTCGCCGATCCCGACCCGCTCGCGCTGCCGGAGATCATGGCCGTGCTGCGCGCGGCGATCGGCCGCCGCCCCGCGGTCTTTCCGCTGCCCGCGCCGCTGCTGGAGACGCTGCTGCGCCTCTCGGGCCGCGCCGATCTTTGGCAGCCGCTGACCCAATCCCTGATCGTCAGCCCCGCCAAGCTCCTCGCCGCCGGATGGCGGCCGGCCCTCGACACCCGCACGGGCTTGGCGGCGCTCATGCGCGCGGAACAGGATCGCCCCGCCGGGACCTGATCCGCGCCGCCGTGCCGCCCACGGCCGCGAGCATCGCCCGAAGCTCCTTGAGGCGCACCGCCCGCAGCGCCACGAGGACGCCCACGAAGACGGCTCCGGCGCCGATCCGCAGCAGGATCGCGCCGGCCGTCGCTGCCGGCGGAAATGCACCCGCGATCGACATGAGCGCGCAGAAGGCCGCCGCCATCGCCGCGGTGGCGCCGAGATCGAGGCGCTGGTGCCGAACCCGGTGCAGCACGGCCACCTGGAGCAGGAGGCCCGCCGCCTCGCCGAGGGCAAAGCCCCAGACCACGCCGGCGAGGCCCCATGGCCGCGCGAAAGCCACGGCGAGCGCAAGCGACGCCGCGACCGCAATCAGGTTCAGCAGCGCGCGCAGCCAGATCTGCCGGGAGACGACGAGCCCGACCGTCGCGTTCTGTCGCACGCTGCGGAGCCAATAGGCGAAGGCCATCGGCCCAACGACCTCCGCCGCCGCCTGAAACGCGCCCTGTCCGAGCAGCAGCGCCACCAGCGGACCCGCGAAGAGCATCACCGCCGCCACCAGCAGGATCAGGCAGAAGGCGTAAAGGCGCATCACGATCCCGGTGTCGGCGTGTACGCGTCCGACGCCTTCCTCGGAGAGCGCGTAGGGCCACCAGGCGTTCGAGAACGCCTCGCCGATCAGCACGACGATCAGACAGATCGTGTTGGCGGCGCCAAAGATGCCCACGGCGGCGAGGCCGGCCGCGCTCGCGACGGTGAGGCGCACCAGGAGCGCGAACACGAGCTCCGCCGAGCTCACGGCGGCGAAGGGCATTCCGCCGCGCAGACAGGCGATCATGTCCGCAAGCGCGGCGCGCGTGCCCATGTGGCGCCAGCAGACCGCGATGCCCACCGGCACGAAGATCGCGCTGCCCGCGAGCAGCCCCAGGAGCGCCGCGTGCGCGGGCTCCTCCGACCGCAGGACGAGCGTCACGCTCAGGGTCGAGGAGAGCGCCACCCCGCCCACGGTGAGCAGGAAGAACCGCGCGGGCTCGCGGCGCCATTTGACGAAGCTCACGGTGAAGGCGTTGATGGCCAGGGTCATCGCCAGGAGCGACGCCAGCACGACCAGATCCTCCCGCGCGGGATCGCCGTAGAGCGCCGCCGCGATCGGGCGTGAGGCCAGCAGCGCCGCGAGCGCGACCACGCCGCTCCACAGGATCTGCATCAGCAGCGACGAGGTCGCGGCCCGCCGTTGGCCCGGGGCATCCCGGCCCTGCGGCACCAGGGCGACGCTCGTGTCCATGCCGAACTGCGCCGAGAGCGCGAGCGCGCGGTTGAACGACAGGGCGAGGTCGTAGGCGCCGAACTCGAGCGTCGAGAAGGTCCGCGTATAGATGGGCAGCAGGAGGAACGACAGCGCCCGCGCGATCGCATGCGCGAGCCCATAGACGATGGTGTCGGTCAGCAGCCGGCGGCCCAGAGTCATCGCGAATTTTCCGCAACCCGCCCCGCGAGTCCGAGAGACCGGGACTTCGCCTGCTTCCGTCGGACCGCGACCATACAAGCTGGCCGACGAGGGTCAAGGACGGTCCTGCGGCCGCGGCGCCGCGGCGAATTCGGGTTGCCCCTGCGGAAGGGCTTGCGTAAGGTCGCGAGCGATCCATGGCACTCCCTCAGAAGCGCTCGAATCTCCTGAGCGGCGCGCGCGCCTTCGCTGCCCTCGCGCACGACGTGGTCATGGCGGCCCTGGCCCTGCTGCTCTCCATATATCTCCGCTACGGCGACGAGATCGCGCTGGTGCCGACCGGGCTGATCGCCGGCTACGTCGCGGGCTTCGCGGCGATCGCCGCCGCCGTCTTCCTCGGCACCGGACTTTATCGCGGCATCTGGCGCTACGCCTCGCTGCCCGACGTGATGGCGCTGCTGCGCGCGACCACGCTCACGATCTTCATCGCGGCGCTCGCCTTCTTCTTCGTCACCCGGCTCGAGCTGATGCCGCGCTCGACTTTCGTGATCTGCTGGTTCGTGATGCTGGCGCTGCTGGGCGGACCGCGCTTCGCCTACCGGGCGATCAAGGACCGCGGCCTGTCCAACATCCTCTCGCGCCGCGACGGCTCGGCGGTGCCCGTGCTGCTGGCCGGCGTGAGCGACAGCACGAACGCCTTCATCCGCGAGATGGCGCGCGACGCAGCGGCGCCCTACGAGGTCGTGGGACTCCTGGCCGTTAGCGCACGCCGGGTCGGGCGCGACGTCGCGGGAGTGCCGGTGCTCGGCACGCTCGCGGACCTCGCTCAGGTGGTCGAGCGCCTCGAGCGCCGAGAGCGGCGGCCACGGCGGCTCATCATCGCCTCCGACAGCGTCGACGGCGCGGCCGTCCGGCAGCTGCTCGACGCGGCGGACCGCTTGGCGATACCGCTGGCGCGCCTGCCCAAGCTCACGGATTTTCGCGACGCGCCCAAGGACGGTGCCGCCCGAATCGAGCCCGTGGCGATCGAGGACCTGCTGGGCCGGCCCCAGGCGGTGCTCGACCGCGACAGCATGCGGCGGCTGATCGAGGGCCGGCGCGTGCTGGTGACCGGGGCCGGCGGCACCATTGGCGCCGAGCTCGTGCGCCAGGTTGCGGCGCTCGGACCACGCCGGCTCACGCTCTTCGACGTCAGCGAGTATCAGCTCTACAGCATCGACCGCGAGATCCTGGAGACCTATCCCGATCTGCCGCGCGAGGCGGTGATCGGCGACGTCCGCGACGCCGCGCGCGTCGAGGAGGCGATCGCCGCGGCGCGGCCGGAGCTGGTGTTCCACGCCGCCGCGCTGAAGCACGTGCCGATCGTCGAGGCGCATCCGGTCGAGGGCATGCTCACCAACACGCTGGGCACGCGCCACGTCGCCGAAGCCTGCCGGAGGCACGGCGTCGCCACCATGGTGCTGATCTCCACGGACAAGGCGGTCAACCCCGGCAACGTCATGGGTGCCACCAAGCGCGCGGCCGAGATGATCTGCCAGTCGCTCGACCTCGCCGAGGCGGCGCGCCCGGCCGGCACGCGCTATGCAACGGTGCGGTTCGGCAACGTGCTGGGCTCGACCGGCTCGGTGGTGCCGCTGTTCCAGCACCAGCTCGCCCGCGGCGGGCCGCTCACGGTGACCGATCCCGAGATCACCCGGTTCTTCATGACCGTGCGCGAGGCCGTGGAGCTGGTCCTGCAGTCGGCGGCGCTCGCCCAGGAGGGCGCGGCGCGCGGGCGGATCTTCGTCCTCGATATGGGCGAGCCCGTGAAGATCGTCGACCTCGCGCGCCAAATGATCCGGCTCGCGGGCCTCAAGCCCGACGAGGACGTGCGCATCGAGTTCATCGGGCTCCGCCCCGGCGAGAAGCTCCACGAAGAGCTGTTCTACGCCGACGAGGAGCTTTCGCCCACGCGCATCCCGGCGATCCGCATCGCCTCGCCGCGCAGCCTCGACGCCGATGCGCTCGTACCGCTGCTCGACGACCTCGCGGAGGCCGCGCGCGGGCGCCGGGGCGAGCGGGCACTCGAGATCATGGCGCGGCTGGTGCCCGAGTTTTCCCGCAGTGCGGCGGGCGTCGCACCCAAGCAGCTGGCGCCGGGCTTGCCGTGAGCGGCGCGGTCGAGCGCCGCCTCGCGGAGCTCGGCATCGCGCTCCCGCGGCCGCCGCGGGCAATCGGCAATTTCCTCTACGGCGTCGAGCACGAGGGGGTGCTCTATCTCTCCGGCACCTACGGCACCGCGGTCGACGCGAGCGACAACGACTACCTGCCGATCGCCGGCAAGCTCGGCGCGGAGCTTGCGATCGAGGACGGCTACAAGTCCGCGCGGCTGATGGCGATCAACCACCTCGCGATGGCGAAGGCGGTCATCGGCGACCTCGACCGCATCGAGCGCGTCGTCCGGCTGCTCGGTTTCGTGAACTCCGCGCCGGGGTTTCGCGACGCGCCGAGCGTGCTCAACGGCGCTTCCGATCTGCTGGTCCAGGTGTTCGGCGAGGCGCGTGGCCGCCACGCCCGCTCCGCCCTCTACCAGCACGAGCTCGCGCGCAACGCGCCCGTCGCCGGCGAGCTCACGCTCGCGCTGCGGCGCTGACGGCGGTCAGAGACTCCAATACGTGATCCCCTCCGGCACCGCGCGGGGGTCGAGGGCGGATTTGACGTCGGCCACCACGCCGCCGGGGACGAGCACCTCGAGGTAGCGGGCGAGCGGTCGCTCGAGGAAGCTGCGGTGCGGCACCGCGATCACGAGCGCGTCGAGCTCGGCGAGCGCGCCCTCGGCCGCGAGCTCGATGCCGTATTCGCGCCGCGCCTCGCCGGCGTCGATCAGGGGATCGTGCACCAGGGCCTCGATGCCGAATCCCCGCAGCTCCGTCGCGATATCGGGTACGCGGCTGTTGCGGAGGTCGGGCACGTTCTCCTTGAAGGCGAGACCCAGGATGCCGACCCGGGCGCCACGCACGGGCCGGCCCGCCGCGATCAGCAGCTTCACCAGGCGCTGCGCAATGAAGCCGCCCATGCTGTCGTTGATGCGCCGGCCCGCGAGGATCACCTGCGGGAGGTAGCCCACCGCTTCCGCCTTGGCCGTGAGATAAAACGGATCGACGCCGATGCAGTGGCCGCCCACCAGGCCCGGCGTGAAGCGCATGAAGTTCCACTTGGTGGCGGCGGCTGCCAGCACGTCGGCGCTGCGCAAGCCGAGCCGGTCCAGGATCAGCGCAAGCTCGTTCATCAGGGCGATGTTGATGTCGCGCTGGGTGTTCTCCAGCACCTTGGCGGCCTCCGCGACCTCGATCGAGGACGCGCGATGGATGCCCGCGGGCACCACCTTCCCGTAGGCGTCGGCGACGCGGTCGAGGGTCGCCGCATCCTCGCCCGCGACAACTTTGACGATGTTCTCGAGCCGGTGCGCACGGTCGCCGGGATTGATCCGCTCGGGCGAATAGCCGAGCTTGAAATCGACGCCCTGCCTGAGGCCGGAAGCCGTCTCGAGCGCCGGCCCGCAGACCTCGCGCGTGAGACCCGGATAGACCGTGGACTCGAAGACCACCACCGAGCCTGGCCTGAGCCGCGGCCCGATCACCCGGCAGGCGCTCGCGAGCGCGCGCAGGTCGGGGCGGCGCTGTTCGTCGATCGGCGTCGGTACCGCCACGATGAAGAAGCTGGCCTCCGCGAGGTCTTCGGGATCGTCGCTGAGGCGCAGCGCGCTCTGGCGGAGCGCGTCCGGAGCCACCTCGCCGGTGCGGTCGACGCCGCTCCTGAGCTCGGCGATCCGGTCCTTGGAGACGTCGAACCCGATCACCGGCGCGAAGTGACGCGCGAAGGCGAGCGCCACCGGCAGGCCGACGTAGCCCAGGCCCAGGATCGCGTAGCCGCGCTCGCTCATGCGCCGGGTCCTTCCTTCGCGAGGCGGTCGAGATAGGCGCCGTACTCTGACTTGCGGTAATCGCCGGCCAGCCGCAGGAGCTGCGCCGTATCGACGAAACCCTGCCGGAACGCCACCTCCTCGACGCAACCGATCTTCTGGCCCGTTCGCTTCTCGAGCGTGCGCACGAACTCCGAGGCTTCGATCAGGCTGTCGTGGGTCCCGGTGTCGAACCAGGCATAGCCGCGCCCCAGCCGCTCGACTGCGAGCTTTCCCGCCTTGAGATAGGCCTTGTTGACATCGGTGATCTCGAGCTCGCCCCGCGACGAAGGCTTGATCGAGCGCGCGACCTCCACGATCTCGGCGTCGTAGAAGTAGAGCCCGGTCACCGCCCAGTCCGAGCGCGGCGACTTGGGCTTCTCCTCGATCGAGAGCACGCGGTTTTGCGCATCGAACTCGACGATGCCGTAGCGCTCGGGCTCGCTCACGCGATAAGCGAAGACGGTCGCGCCGCTCGCGCGGCGCGTTGCGCTCGCCAGCATCTGCGTGAGGCTGTCGCCATAGAAGAGATTGTCGCCGAGGATCAACGCCGCGCCTTCGCCCGCCAGAAACTCCCTGCCGATCAGGAAGGCCTGCGCGAGCCCCTCGGGTCTGGGCTGCACGGCGTAGGCGAGGCGGATGCCCCATTGCGCACCGTCGCCGAGCAGCGTCCGGAACAGCGGCTCGTCGCCGGGCGTGGTGATCACGAGGATCTCGCGGATGCCCGCCAGCATCAGGGTCGACAGCGGATAGTAGATCATCGGCTTGTCGTAGACCGGCAGCAGCTGCTTGGAGAGCGCGCGGGTGAGCGGATAGAGGCGGGTCCCGGATCCGCCCGCGAGGATGATCCCCTTCATGCGTGGGCGGCCGTCAGAGGGCGGCCCAGGCGCTCGCCGCGGTAGACGCCGCTACGGATCGGCTCCCACCACGCTCGGTTGTCGAGATACCAGCGCACGGTCTTCTTGAGGCCGGTCGCCAGCGTCTCCGTGGGACGCCAGCCGAGCTCGCCGCGGAGCTTGCGGTCGTCGATGGCGTAGCGGAGATCGTGGCCGGGACGGTCGGGCACAAAGGCGATGAGCTTCTCGTGCGGCCGGTGCGGCGAGCTCGGCAGCGCCTCGTCGAGCAGCGCGCAGAGCAGCTTCACCAGCTCGAGATTCGTGCGCTCCTCGCCGCCGCCGACGTTGTAGGTCTCGCCGATTCGGCCGCGCTCCAGGACCAGAGCCAGCGCCGCCGCGTGGTCGCCGACATAGAGCCAGTCGCGCACATTGGCGCCGGCGCCATAGACCGGCAGCGGCTTCCCTTCGAGTGCGCTCACAATCATCAACGGGATCAGCTTCTCCGGAAACTGCCAGGGACCGTAGTTGTTGGAGCAGTTCGTGGTCACCACCGGCAGGCCGAAAGTCTTGTGCCAGGCGCGCACCAGGTGGTCGGCGCCGGCCTTGCTCGCGGCATAGGGGCTGTTGGGCCGATAGGCGGTCTCCTCGGTGAAGCGCCCCTCGGCACCCAGCGAGCCGAACACCTCGTCTGTGGAGATGTGGTGCAGGCGGAATTTTTCCCGCGCCTCGCCCCGGAGCCCATCCCAGTAGGCGCGCGCCACTTCGAGCAACGTGAAGGTGCCCGTGACGTTCGTGCGGATGAAGTCATCGGGGCGGTCGATGGAGCGATCGACATGGGTCTCGGCGGCGAGATGCATCACCGCCTCGGGCTTGTGGGCGCGGAAGATCCGCTCCACGGCTGCACGGTCGGCGACGTCGGCGACCTCGAGCGCATAGCGGCCGCTTTCGGCGAGCGCACCCAGCGGCGGGTTCGAGCCCGCATAGGTGAGCTTGTCGAGATTCACCACCGCGTGCCCCGCGCGCAGCAGATGCCGCACGACGGAGGTGCCGATGAACCCCGCGCCGCCCGTGACCAGAATCTTCGTCACCCCCGCTCCTTCGCCAGCAGTTCAACGGTCGCCTCGAGCCGCGGCACGACCCAGAAGTCCTGGCATCGGGCCACGGCCGGCGCAAGCGGATCGTAGCGCACGAGCGTGCCCACCCCCGCGGCGCGGCCGGCCTCGATGTCGGTCATCTTGTCGCCCACGGTCCAGGAACGGGCGAGGTCGAGGTCCAAGTCCCGCGCCGCCTGCAGGAGCATGCCGGGTCCCGGCTTCCGCCAGGGATTGGCGCGCCGGTAGCGCCCGACGCCTTCGGTCGGATGGTCGGGGCAATGGTAAACGCCGGCAATGGCGACGCCGCGCCGGGCGAACTCGGCCTTCATCCAGCCCATCAGCCGCTCGAAATCCGCCTCGGTGTAATAGCCGCGCCCGATGCCCGACTGGTTGCTGGCGATCACGATGACAAAGCCGCGGGCGGCAAAGCCCGCCGTCAGCTCGAAGATGCCGGCGACGAACCGGCAGTCCTCGATCCGGTGCAGGTACCCGCTGTCCTCGTTGACGACGCCGTCGCGGTCGAGAATGAGACCCCGGCCGGTCCCGGCCATGGCAAGCGCTCCTTTGCCGGCGCTGCCTACCGCAGCGCTCCGGCGATGGCAAGCTTGCCCCTCGCCCACGAAAGTGGGAGAGGGAGGGGCCCGTCGCGAAGCGGCGGGAGAGTGAAGGTGCGCGCAGGAGAGACTCCATGGACCTGAAGGCGTTCTACCGCGCGGAACTCGACGAGCACGGACACGTGCTGCAGGCGACCCTCGCCCAGTGCGAGGCGCCGTTCCTGCGCCTCGTCGACGCCGCGTTCAAATCGCTCGAGGGCGGCGGCAAGCTCTTGTTCTTCGGCAACGGCGGCAGCGCCGGCGACGCCCAGCACCTCGCGACCGAGCTCACCGTGCGCTATATCCGCGACCGCGCGCCGATTCCCGCGATCGCCCTCACCACCGACACCTCCGCCCTCACGGCGATCGGCAACGATCTCGGCTTCGACCAGCTCTTCGCCCGCCAGGTGCAGGCGCTCGGCCGCGCCGGCGATCTCGCGATCGGCATCACCACCTCGGGCCGGAGCCGCAACGTGATTCGGGCGCTCGAGGTCGCGCGCGAACTCGGCCTCGGCGCCGCGGCGCTCACCGGCAACGACGGCGGCTCGCTTCCAGGCCTCGCGGATCCGCTGGTGATCGTGCCCTCGCGCACCACCGCCCGCATCCAGGAGATGCACATCACGCTCGGCCAGATGCTTTGCGGCGCGCTCGAGCGGAAGCTCGGCCTGGTCTGAGATCTCTCACACCGCGTTCAGTTTTCTTACACTTCGGCGACAAGCGGCGCGAAAAAATCCGCGAAACGATCTTGCGTTTTGCACTGTATCGACTCGCCGGGGCGGCGCGCAGCCACCATCTCGATCTCAGCCAAGGGAGCGGCCGCCGCGAGCAGTCCCCCCTCGCCGCCGGACCGCCGCAAAATGGAGAGAGCCATGGCCAAATCGACGACCCAAGAGAGCCGGGGTCAGCGCCCCGGATTCCCCTTCGACGCCATTCCGGCGTTGGATCCCGCGAGCTTGACGGCAAATCTGGAACCGTTCTTCCAGGCGGGCGCACGAGCGCTCGACGGCTGGCGCGTGGTGAGCGAGGAGCTGCTGGAATTCGGCAGGACCCGCTTCGCGCGCAACATCGAGATGAGCCGCAAGGTCACGGAGTCGCCGAGCCTCGACAAGTGTATCGAGGCGCAGGCCGATTTCGCCCGGGCGATGATGCAGGATTACATCGCCGAAACCGGCAAGCTCGCCGAGCTCGGCACGCGCGCCATGGCGGAGACTTTCTCCTGCTGGAAGACCGAGGCCGCCAAGACCCCCGCCGGTCGCGCGGCCCATCGGCTCGAGCCCGACGCCGAGGAGACCTCGAAGCACTCGCTCGCGGCGGAGTAAAGACCCTCACCCTCCCACGCCCCTTCGACAGGCTCAGGGGCGCGGGTCCCTCCCTCTCGCGCAAGCGGCAGAGGGGCTGCGTCACCCTCGCCCACGAAGTGGGAAGGGAGGGACCCATTGCGGAGCAATCGGAGGGGGAGGGTTGCCGCGTCGCAAATGCAATGTCACTCTCGCCTCGCAATCGTCAGTCACGAGGGTGGCATGGCAGAGAACGAAGACGCGATGGCGGTGCGCCGCTGGTTCGAGCGGCTGGCGGAGCACGTGCGGGCGGTCGATTTCGCGGGCGCGCGGCCGATCTTCGCCGAGGACATGATCGCCTTCGGCACTTTCACGGATTTCATGACCGGCCGCGACAAGGCGGAAGCCTCGCAGTGGCGCAACGTCTGGCCGCACATCGACGGGTTCCGCTGGCGGCCGGACATTCGCGCCATCGTCTCCGCCGACCGGCTCACCGCCATCGGCATGGGCATCTTCGACTCGACGGGCTACACGCCGGACGGCACGCCCTACCCCCGCCCCGGCCGCGCCACCGTCGCCTTCACCCGCAAAAAGGTCGGCGACGACTGGGTCGCGAGCCACACGCACATGTCGCTCTTCCGCGACGTGCCAACGCGCTCGCACAAGGGCAAGCCCGAGAAGGCCGCATGAGCGCCGCCGCGGGCGTCGCGGTCGAGCGCGTCGACCACATCGGCATCCGCGTGCGCGACCTCGACCGCGCGCTCGCCTTTTACCGCGTGCTCGGCTTCGAGTTGCACCACAAGGTGACCTTCGACGCGGTCGCCATCATCAAGAACCGCACGGGCATCGAGATCAACCTCGTCATCAACGCCAACGCCGGCGACCCCGCCAAGAACATCCTGATGGACGTGCCGGAGAAATACGCGGGCTATACCCACGTCGCGCTCCGCGTCGCCTCGATCGCCGATACGCTCACCGCGCTCAAGGCGCACGACGTCAGGATCACGCAGGGTCCCGTCAAGTTCGGCGAAGACGGTGGCGTCTCCGTCTTCATCCGCGATCCCGACCGCAACGTGATCGAGCTCCGCGGCGCGGATGCGAAGGGAGTCGAAGGCGTGACGCAGTACGAGCCGGGCTGATCCTCGGCGGTAGCTGCTACCTCGGCTAAGCCAGCGTCACATGTCCTCCCACAAGTGCCAGCTCTGCGGGTAGGCCGCGATGGCCTCGCGCATGACAGCTGTCTCGCGGCTGTCGTCTCGGGCCAGCCGGGCGAAGATGCTGTCCTCCTGTCGTTCGGCCAGCGCCTTCAGGAAGCCGAGCGGCCTGCGGACCGCGATGCGCGGCAGACCCTGCTTCACCGCCTCGATCGCCAAGTCCAGGTCCAGCATGTCGGAATAGGCCCAGCTTCGCGGATCGAAGCGAAAATTGGCGGAATAGAAGGCTACCGTCCCGGTACCGATCTCGTCGGCATGGCAATCGAACTTCGACTGGCCATAAAACGGCAAATAGGTGCGGTCCTTGAGATAGGAGAGATGCGGCGGCCGGAACCAGTTGGCTTGATAGCCGACCACGGCTTTCAGCCTATGCCGGCAAAGGGCACGCGTCAGGGCCTCGACGTAGGTTGCGGGATAGCGGATGTCGTCATCGACGCCGAAGTAGAGGCAGGGGCCTGCGTCGATCTCGAGAGCCAGAAACTTGCCGCGAGCGCCGATATTGCCGTGAGTCGAGGCGAGAAGCGGCACGATCTTCGGATCGGTCACGAGATCGGCCGGCACGCGCTCGAACTTGTCGAAGAAGATGAAGAGCCGGTCGACTTGCGGGAGTATGGTGTCGACCGCCTGCCGGAAGGTGTGCACCCGCCCCGGCATCGTCGCCATTCCGCCGATCCGCGGCAGGGCCGCGACATCGGGTACCGCGGCCTCCTGCGGCGACCTCATCCAGCCCCTCCTCCACGATGCCTTCCGGGAGCAATATCTTACCGGTGCGAGCGACGCAATTCCGCGATCCCCTGGGTTGTCGAAGGCCGGCTCAGCCCTGACGAGAAGAGAGCGTGACCCCCGACGTCTTCGTTTCCCCGCATTCCGACGACATCTGCTTTTCTCTCGGCGCCTTCGTGCGCAAGCGCCGCGCGGGCATACTGCTCACGGTCTTTTCAAATTCCGCCTACCTGGCGCCCCGGCCGGGACGAGGGCCGGTTTCCTCCGATGTCGCGACACGCACGCGGATGTCCGAGGACCGCGCCTTCGCCGCCGCCTGCAATCTGGAGGCGCGTTTCCTCGAGCTCGGCTGCGCCTCCTTCTACGGCAAGCCTCCATTCGACTTGGCCGGCGCCGGCGAGAAGGCCGCCCACACCGAGGCCCCGCTGATGCAGGCGCTGCTCGCCCTTGCCGCCGCGGCGGACGCCGCGGCCCGGCCCTGGCTTTTCTGCCCGGCCGGCATCGGCGGCCACGTCGATCACGTGGCGACGCTGATCGTGGTGGGGCGCAATCTGGACCGGATCAAGTGCCTCTATCGCCTCGCCTTCTATGAGGACCTCTACTACGCCTCGGATGCGCGGGCCCGGAGCGCGGGCCTGGAGCGGCTGTCTCGGGAATTGCCCGGCTGCTCTCTCAAGCGGTACGCATATCCGCTGGGCGACGGCGGCACCGAGAAATTGAAGCTGCTGCACTTCTATCCGAGCCAGTTCGAGGCCCTGCCGCAATCGATCGAACGCTTTACGCCGGCCGACGGGAGCGCCGTCACGCCGCACGAGGCGATATGGACCGAGGATGAGAGCGGGCCCGCGTGACGGGAGCCCTGGCATCCTCAGCGGAACGAATTGACGATGACGACGCCGTAGATCTCGCAAGTCCGAAACCTCGACGAGCGCCCTATCGCCGCGGCACGACCGCGATGTTGTCGATGAGGCGGGTCTTTCCAAGCCAAGCCGCCGCCAGGATCCGGCCCGGCCTGTCGAGGCGCTCGAGCGGCCGCAGACTCTCGGCATCGGCGACGTCGAGATAGTCGATGGCGGTGAAACCCGCAGTACGAAGCGCCTCAAGCCCGGCAGCAGTCACGGCCGGCACGGCCTCGCCGGCCTCGATCCGACGCGCCATCTCCGTAAGAATGCGGTAGAGCGCGGGGGCGACGGCGCGCTGCTCGGGGGTGAGATAGACGTTGCGCGAGGAGAGTGCCAAACCGTCGCTCTCCCGCACCGTCGGTACGCCCTCGATCGCCACGGGAATGTCGAGGTCGCTGGCCACGCGCCGGATCACCTGAAGCTGCTGGAAATCTTTCTCGCCGAAGAGCGCAACGTCGGCCCGGCTCTGCAGCAGGAGCTTGCTCACGACGGTGGCCACGCCCGCGAAGTGCCCGGGCCGGAAGGGACCGCACTGCCGTTCGGCGATCGGCCCGGCGGTCACCGTGGTGGCGAAGCGCTCGGGATACATCTCCGCGACGCCCGGCGCGTAGAGGAGGTCGCAGCCGACGCTCGCAAGCAGCGCCGCGTCGCGGCCTTCGTCGCGCGGATAGCGGGAGAAATCCTCGTTGGGACCGAACTGGATCGGGTTGACGAACAGGCTCGTCACTACGCGGGGACAGAGTGCACGGCCACGCTCCACCAGCGCCAGATGGCCGCGATGAAGCGCGCCCATGGTGGGCACCAGCGCCACGCGCTCGCCCGCACTCTGCCACGCGCCCACCGCGCGGCGCAGCTCCACAACCGTGCGAACGATCGGCAACGCGGGCTTCTGCAACGTGGAAGCGGTCATGTTGCAGTGCGATGTAGACCTTGTCCACCAGCGCGGCAAGGGCTCGCGCGAAGGCCTCGCGTTGACGCCGCCCGACCCCCTCTCTAGACTCAGCCATCCCATTGTCCGGAGTATCGAATGTCGTCGCTCTCTCGCCGCCGCTTTCTCTCCACATTCGCGCTCGGCGGTCTGGGCGCGGCGCTGATTGCGGGCACGTCGGCCACCGCCTTCACCCAAAAGCCGATGGATGCTGAGACGCATAAGCTCTACGCAACCGCCTGCGGAGGGCCGGAGGCGACGGTCTATCACCGGGAACTCCTCGCGCAAGCGAAGGCCCAACTGCCGAAAGCCATCAGCAACGCTGAGATCGAGGCGGCGATGGCCGCCCTCACCTGCCCGATCTGCGGCTGCCGGCTCGCGGGCTGAGAGCCGCACGATGGACCTGCACCTCTCAACCTGGGAAGAGATCGAGGCCTATCTCAAGCGGTCCAAGGGGATCATCCTGCCGGTCGGATCGACCGAGCAGCACGGACCCAACGGACTCATCGGCACCGACTGGATCTGCGCGCAGGCGATCAGCCGAGGGGTCGGCGAGAAGACCGGAGCGCTTGTCGGCCCCACCATCAACGTCGGAATGGCGCAGCATCACCTCGCCTTTACCGGCTCGATGACGCTCCGGCCGTCGACGCTGATCGCGCTCATCCACGACTACGTCACCTCGCTCGCGCGCCACGGTTTCGAGCGGTTCTATTTCATCAACGGCCACGGCGGGAACATCGCGACCGTGACCGCGGCGTTCTCAGAGGTTTACGCGACAGCCTCCATGCGTCCCGGCACCAACGCGCCCTCGGTGCGCTGCCGGCTCAAGAACTGGTGGGAAGGCCCCGGTGTGAAGTCGCTCTCGAAGGAGCTGTTCGGCGACCGCGAAGGCAGCCATGCGACGCCGAGCGAGGTTTCGGTGACCTTCTACGTGCATCCCGAGGCGATCAAGAAGCGCGAGATGGCGCCGATGGGTCCCAAAGGCCGCGACTTCGCCGATGCAGACGACTACCGGCGCCTGTTCCCTGACGGGCGGATCGGCTCCGACCCCTCGCTCGCCTCGCCCGAGCACGGCAAGCGCTTCGTCGAGGCGGCTGTCAACGACATCAGCGAGGACTATCTCCACTTCCTCGGTCAGGCGTGAGCGCGGCACCGAGCGATCCCGACCTCGCGTCGCGCATCGAACGCACCCACGCGGAGACTTGGCCCGCGATCGAGACCTGGGAATACGACGGCTGGCAGCTGCGCTTCGCGCGTGGCTACACCAAGCGCGCCAACTCGATCACCACGACCGAACGGGGCGCGAGGCCGCTCGAGACGAAGATCGTGGCCTGCGAAGCGGCCTTCGAGGCACGCCACGTGGCGCCGGTATTCCGCCTGCCGAGCACCTCGCAGATTGCCGAGATCGACCGCGCGCTGACCGACTTGGGCTACGGGAAGCTCGACAAGACCAGCATCCGCGTTGCATCCCTCGAGGAGCCGCTGCCGCCGCGCGGCGACGAGATCAACGTCGCGCGCAGCCTCACGGAGGAGTGGCTCCTGCACCAGGCCGGCTGGAACAGGCTCGACGACGACCAGCGCGGCGCCTTCGCGGCGATCGCCGGCGGCATCCGCCGGCCTGCCGCGTTCGCGCTGCTGTGGTCGGGCGCCGTGGCGGTCGCAGCCGGTCTCGCGGTGCGCCAGGGCGAGCTGCTCTGCCTCCACTCCATCATCACCGCGCCGACGCAGCGCGGCCGGGGCTTCGGCCGTGCGGTCACCCGCGGGCTCATGCGCTGGGGCCAGACCCATGGCGCGACGCTCGCCTGGCTGCAGGTGGTGAAGACTAACGCGAGCGCGCTTCGGCTTTACAACAAGCTGGGCTTCGACCGCGAAATCTACCGGTATCACTACCGCGCGCGAGCGGGTGCGACGCTCAGTCCCAGCCGAGCAGGCACTTCCGGAGCGAGCTCGACAGCCCCGTCATGAGCTCGAAATAGAGCTGCGGGCTGGGCTTCAGCGCGGTGCCGTCCGGGTCGAGGCTGCCGCTGCGGACATCGAGCCCGTCTGTGATCGCGTCGAGAAGCGGCTCCGGCGCGTCAGGTTCGCCGAAGACGCAGCGGACGCGGGAAAGCCGGATCTGGTGGCGGAGCGCTTCCAACCGCTGCGGGCCCGGTGGCGCGCCGGAACTTCCGAGGATCGGGCCAGCTGCCGAGAGCCGATAGCGCTGCTCGAGATATTGGTAATCGTCGCGAAAGACCAGGAACCGCCAACTCGCGATCGGGGCGAGCTTTTCCCGGAGGGTGGCGTCGAGCGCGTCGAGCCGCGCATGGAGCTTGGCGGCATTCCCGGTGTAGCGCGCGCCGTGCGAGGGATCTGCAGCACCGAGCCGCGCCGCCACCAATGCCACGATCGCGTGTGCGTTCCGCGGATCGAGCCAGAGGTGTCCGTCCGTCGTCGAGGCGCCGCCGCCTGCATCGTCCTCGGGCGCCCAGACGCCGCTTCGCACCGGACGCAGCACGATGCCCGGCCCTTGCGACACCGCCACCACCTCGGTCGCACTGGAGATCGCCGAGAACGGCTTGGCGAGGCCTCGCTCAAGCATCGGTCCGATCCAGAACACGAGCCGCGCACCCTTGAGACGCTCGACGTCGCCTGCCGCCGGTACGTACTCGCCGGGCCTGGTCGTGCCAGAGATCACCAACGTGGGTTTACCCACCCCAGCCATCACGCCGGCGACCAGGGACTGCAACGGCTTCACGGTCGCGGCAACGACCGGCGCATCGTCCGCAGCACGCGCGGCGGCGCTCATCAACATGAATCCGGCGAGAGCCGGCAGCACCAGTGAGAGACGTTGCGGCATGCCTCGGCCTTGCGATGCAATCCTCGAGGAAATACGTTACCGTGCAGTCTTATGGGGAGTCGATCCGGCCATGAGCAGACGTGCCGTTCTCGCCGATAGTGGGTCGCGCGGGAGGTTCCGCACGGAGCGGCACGACCACCTGAGCTGCGTGGAGACCGCGCTCGATCGCGCTGCGACGCTTTGCACCGAGCGTGGCGCACGGCTGACCGATCTCCGCCGGGACGTGCTGGCGCTTGTCTGGGAGGGCCACGAGCCCGTCGGCGCCTACCACATCCTCGATGCGCTGAGGCGTCGCCATCCCGGTGCCGCACCTCCCACGGTCTATCGTGCGCTCGAATTCCTGAGCGAGCAGGGCCTGATCCATCGGATCGAATCTTTGAACGCCTACGTCGGCTGCGATCGGCCCGACGAGCGCCACGCCGGCCAATTCCTGATCTGCGAACGCTGCAATGCGACGGCCGAGTTGGACGATCCCGGGATCACCGCCGCTGTGACCCGGCGCGCCGGCGAGCTGGGCTTCGCAGTCCAGCGCCAGACCATCGAGGTGCGCGGGCTCTGTCCGCGCTGCCGAACTCCGTCTTCCGCCTAGACCAATAGCATCCCTCTCCGCTCTTGGAGCCATGCGGAATAGTCTTTTGCTATGATGCCAGGACCGTGTTGATTCGAATCCCCGCCTTGAGCGCGCGGGTCACCGGCGTCTTCTCCGCGATCTCCGCACAGCGAGCCCGCTGCTCGGCGTCGAGCGTGCCCTCGAGCCTGAGCGAGCGGTCGATGTGGGGCGCGCGGGTGCTGCCCTCACCTTCCCATCGGAAGGCGAGTCGCACATGAACTGCCGTCAGCGGCCAGCCCTTCCGCTCGGCATACATGCGGAGCGTGATCGCCGTGCAGGCGCCCAGCCCCGAGAGGAGCAGCCCGAAAGGAGACGGCCCCACGTCTCCGCCCTCCGGGGTAGGCTCGTCGGCGGTGAGCGCGTGCTCGCCCGTACGGACCGAGCAGGCGTAGCGGGTTTCGCCGATCTGCACGTCGGCAGTGGCGACCGGCTTGAGTTCGGCTTCGGCCATGGCGGCCTCCTCTCTCAGCTCTCTCGAGAGAAACCTAGCGCGCGGCGCATCAGTTCCACGGCGCGGTCGCTCGTCGGCAGCGCCTGCGCCTCCTCGGGCGTGAACCAGCCGATGGCCGCATGGCTCTCGGGCTCCAGGATCTCGCCCTCGCCCGCGCGCCAGTCCAGGACCACGCAAACGAGCACGAAATGGAAGCTGACGCGGCTCTCCGCGTCCCGGCGGATGAAGTCGTAAGCGGTGAGCACACCGATCGCCTTCGCCTCGATGCCGGTCTCCTCGCGGAGCTCACGCTCCGCGCATTGGGTCACCGTCTCCCCGACCTCGAGGCTGCCGCCGGGGAAGCCCCATTTGCCAACGTCGACACGCTCGACCCGCTGAATCAACAGGCATCGGGGCCCACGCCGCACCGCAGCGAGAACCCCGACCCAGGGACGCTCGGGATAGGTCCGGCTCAGGCTCACACGTCGGTGGCCGCGACCTGGCCCTCGAGCACCTTGTAGATCTCGCCGCCCTCCTTGCGGAAGGCCTCGGAACGCTCGGCCATGCCCTTCTGGGCATAGTCCTTGAGCTCATGGGAGATCTGCATCGAGCAGAACTTGGGCCCGCACATCGAGCAGAAATGCGCGAGCTTGGCGCCCTCGGCCGGGAGCGTCTGGTCGTGGAACTTCTCGGCCGTCTCGGGATCGAGCGACAGGTTGAACTGGTCGCGCCAGCGGAACTCGAAGCGGGCGCGCGAGAGCGCGTCGTCGCGCTCGCGCGCGCCCGGATGACCCTTGGCGAGGTCCGCCGCGTGCGCCGCGATCTTGTAGGTGATGACCCCGGTCTTGACGTCCTCGCGGTCGGGCAGGCCGAGATGCTCTTTCGGCGTCACGTAGCAGAGCATAGCGGTACCGAACCAGCCGATCATGGCGGCGCCGATCGCGCTGGTGATGTGGTCGTAGCCCGGCGCGATGTCGGTCACCAGCGGTCCGAGCGTGTAGAACGGCGCCTCGTGGCAGTGCTCGAGCTGCAGCTCCATGTTCTCCCTGATCTTGTGCATGGGCACGTGGCCGGGACCCTCGATCATCACCTGCACGTCGTGCTTCCAGGCGATTTTGGTGAGCTCGCCGAGCGTCTTGAGTTCGGCGAACTGCGCCTCGTCGTTGGCGTCGGCGTTGCAGCCCGGACGCAGGCCATCGCCCAGCGAGAAGCTCACGTCGTAGGCCTTCATGATTTCGCAGATTTCCTCGAAGCGCGTGTAGAGAAAGCTCTCCTGGTGGTGCGCCAAGCACCACTTCGCCATGATCGAGCCGCCGCGCGAGACGATGCCGGTGACGCGGTTCGCGGTAAGCGGGATGAACGGCAGCCGGACGCCCGCGTGGATCGTGAAGTAGTCGACGCCCTGCTCTGCCTGCTCGATCAGCGTGTCGCGGAAGATCTCGAAGGTGAGGTCCTCGGCCTTGCCGCCGACCTTCTCGAGCGCCTGGTAGATCGGCACCGTGCCGATCGGGATCGGGGCGTTGCGCAGGATCCATTCTCGGATGGTGTGGATGTTCTTGCCGGTGGAGAGATCCATCACGGTGTCGGCGCCCCAGCGGATCGCCCACACCATCTTCTCCACCTCCTCCGCCATGGACGAGGTCACAATGGAATTGCCGATGTTCGCGTTCACTTTCACCAGAAAATTCCGGCCGATGATCATCGGCTCGGACTCCGGATGATTGATGTTGGCGGGGATGATCGCGCGGCCGCGCGCGACCTCGTCGCGCACGAACTCCGGCGTCACGTACTCGGGGATCACTGCGCCGAAGGATTGACCATCGCGCTTGCCCTGCTCCTTGAGCTGCTTGCGCCCGCGGTTCTCGCGGATCGCGATGTACTCCATCTCCGGCGTCACGATGCCGGCGCGCGCATAGGCGAGCTGGGTCACCGCACGGCCCGCCTTGCCTTTGAGCGGACGGCGGCCGCCGCGATCGAACGCCGGCACGACACTCGCTTCCCCCGGGCGCAGACCATTGTCCTCGGGTCTGATCGTGCGGCCCATGACCTCCTCGATGTCGCCACGGGCGCGGATCCAGGGCTCGCGCACCGGTGGCAGGCCCGCACTGATGTCGATGGTGACGGCGGGGTCGGTGTAGGGACCGGAGGTGTCGTAGACCCGCACCGGCGGCTCCTTCGCGGTGGGCGACACTTCTATCTCGCGCATGGGCACGCGGAGCGCGGGATGGCGCTCGCCTGCGACGTAGATCTTGCGCGAGGCCGGTAGCGGGCCGGTCGAGACGGTGAATGGCTGCTTGAGGGTACCTTCGGGCATGGACGATCTCCTTCCGTCGATCGGGGTGACAGGGAGATCCGGGGCTTTGGGGTCTGGTGCTGGCCGCTGCGGCGGCCGACGGCTTCCTGTCCCTACGCCGGTACGATCCGGATCAGGTTCTAAGGGTTCCCGCGCTGCCTGGCGCTCATGGGGCGTGCGGCCAGCGGTGTCTCAGCCCCTCGCCGGGGCTCCCCTTGGAATGGCTTGAGTATCTGGAGAGAGCATGGGGATCGTCAAGTGTGGTGGGTCCGCACCGACGCCTATCGGTTTGCGGGCTCCGTCGGCCCGTGCCGCAGCACCTCGAGCTTGAGCGGCAGCATCGCGCCCAACCAGAGCGCGTGATGCTTGTGATCCTCGTACTCGTCGTCGGTCAGCGGATGCACCAGCACCACCAGCCGGCCTCGGTTCAGCATGAGCCAGGGTACGATGCGCGGGAATTCCTCAACGCCGAAGGCGATCTGATACATGGCCTGCGGATGCGGGCCCACAGGCATGTCGCGCCAGCGCCCCATCACCACCTTGAAGCGGGTCTCGGCCGCCTGGCGCAAAGCCGCGGCCTCGGTTCGGCTCGCGTCATCGTAGTAGACGTGGGCGTGATACCCGGTGATGGCCCCGGTCGGGCCGGTGATCGCGGCTTCCATGCCGGCATCATAGACCCGAGCCCGAGGCGCCACCACGCCCGCGCAGGATCAGGGGCAGGCGCAGGCTCACGATGACATCCGCCTCACGCACCGCCTGAGGCGATACGATATCTGCCGCGCCACGGCCCCGGGGAGTTGCAGCCCCGCGTGGGATTATGCCGCGGCTGCTCTCTGCTTCAAAGCCGCCTGCGCCGCCGGCCGGTCAAGGCAGCGGTTGAGCCAAGCCTTCACGTTCGGGGTGGCGCTCAAGTCCATCTGGGTCGCGCGCGACATCACGCTCGCGAGATTGATGTCCGCGACAGTGAACTGATTGCCGACGAGGTACTGGTGCGTCTTCAGGTGCTCGTCGAGCACTTTGAGCGGCCCCGCGAGCTTCTGGAGCGCCTCGCCGGCCTGCTTGGGATCGCGTTTCTCCGGCGGCAGCATGAGCGCGTGCGACTGCCAGGTCCCGATCGGCCCCTCGATGCTGGTCGCGGTCCAGAGCGCCCACTGCCAGACCTTGGCCTCGTCCTGAAGCGACTTCGGATAGATCCCCTTATCGGCGTGCTTCTTGGCGAGATAGAGGTTGATGGCGAGGGACTCCCAAAGCTTGAATCCGTCGTCGTCGATCACGGGGACCGCGGCGTTGGGATTGATGGCCTTGAACGACGGTACCCGGCAGCTGTTGGGGCCGTCGGAAAAGTCCGTCAGCACGTGCTCGTACTTGATGCCGAGCTCGCCCGCAGCCCAGATATTACGAAACGCGCGCGAGCGCGCGATACCATAGATCTTCAATCCCATCGGATGAATCCCTCTCTTTTCGTAGCAGGCCGGCACCTTCCGGTGGCACCTTTGTAGCCCCGATCGGGCCGCATTGGGAGTCGACCTATGCGGCCGGCGCTGATCAAATGCGCCCTTCACCCGTACTTCCGCTCCGAGGATCCCGATGTCCGACTTGACCCATCTCACCGCCCTCGAGGCCGCAAAGCGCATCGAGAGCGGTAGTCTCACCGTCGAGGCGCTGACGCGCGCCTATCTCGCCCGCATCGCCGAGCGCGAGCCTGTCGTGGGCGCTTGGCAGCATCTCGATCCCGAGCAGGCCATCGCGGCGGCCCGCGCCCTCGATCGGGGCCCTCGGCGCGGCCTGCTTCACGGCGTCCCCATCGGCGTCAAGGACATCATGGACACCGGCGACATGCCGACCACGTATGGCTCCCGCGCCTACGCCGGCCATCGGCCCAGGGCCGACGCCGCCTGCGTCGCGCTGGCGCGGGCGGCGGGTGCCCTCATCCTCGGCAAGACCGTCACCACCGAGTTCGCAGCCGGCGCACCCGGGAAGACCCGGAACCCGAACAATCCCGCCCACACGCCCGGCGGCTCCTCCAGTGGCTCAGCGGCGGGCGTCGCCGACCGCATGATTCCGCTGGGCTTCGGCACCCAGACTGCGGGTTCGATTATCCGCCCCTCGTCCTACTGCGGCGTGGTCGGTTACAAGCCGAGCTTCGGCACCGTGGCGATCTCCGGCACCAAGGCACTCGCGGAGAGCTTCGACACGGTCGGCGGGATCGGGAAGACCGTGTCCGACGTCGCGCTCTTAGTGGCGGCCCTCGCCGATCGCCCAAGCCTCTTGGCTGCCGAAGCGCCTTCGAAGCCGCGCATCGGCTTCTACCGCACTGCCCAGTGGACGCAGGCGGAGCCGGCATGTCAACAAGTTATCGAGGAGGCCGCTCACTCGCTCGCCCGCTCGGGCGCGGCACTCGGCGAGCGTCCACACTTCCCGGCGCTCGACCACGTCGCGGAGACCCACCTGACGCACATGAACTACGAGATGGCTCGCAACCTCGCCTGGGAGCGGACGCGGCACTGGGACCTGCTGGCGCCCCGGAGCACGGAGACGCTATCGACGGCGGTCAAGATCTCGGCGGACGAGTACGACAGGGCTCGGCAGCGGACCCTCGAGGCGCGCTCGCACGTGGCCGAGCTCTTCGGCGATTTCGACGCACTGCTGGTGCCGGCGGCGCCGGGCGAAGCACCGGCTCGCCTCGACATGACCGGCGACCCCTTGTTCAACCGCACCTGGACGCTGCTGCACCTGCCCTGCGTCACGGTGCCCGCCGGGCGCGGCGAAGCGGGGCTCCCGATCGGCGTGCAGCTGGTTGGACGGTTCGGCGACGATGCCCGGCTGCTCGCCGTCGCGCGCTTTGCCGAGCGGGTGCTCGGATCGCACGCTTGAGCCTCGCTGACGGGAAGGCGCGCCGCGGGGTAACGCCGACAAGCCTTCTGCTGCTCGCGACGCTCGCACTCTTCTGGGGTCTCGCCTGGCCCGCTATGAAGATCGTGCTGGACGAGATGCCGGTGTTGGGTTTCCGGGCGATCTCCTGCACGTCGGGTGCGCTGGCGCTGCTGATGGCCCGGTTGTCGGGCGAGCCGATCCGGCTGCCGCTTCGCGTGCTGGGGCCGCTCGTGCTCGTGGCTTTGCTCAACGTGACGTGCTGGCAGATCTGCATGGCCTACGCGCTTACCCTGATGCCGGCAGGGCGGGCCAGCATCATCGCCTACACGATGCCGGCCTTTGCCACGCTCTTCGGTTGGTTGTTTCTGCGCGAGCGGATGACCGTGGCGCGCCTCGCCGGTCTGGCGCTCAGCATGGCCGGCATCGGCGTCCTCGTCGCCCCCGAGTTCGACCGCTTCATGACGCAGCCGCTGGGGGTCCTGCTCATGGTCATGGCTGCGGCGGGCTGGGCGGGCGGCACGGTCGGCATGAAGTACTTCCGCTGGCCGTTCTCGATCATGCAAAACACCGGCTGGCAGTTCGCCCTCGGCGGCGTCCCGATCGTCCTGGTGGCGATCGTCGCGGGCTCTGACCCGCATCTCGGCACGCTCAGCGCCAGGGCGTGGACCGCGCTCCTCTACGTACTGACATTCCCGATCCTGTTCTGCCAGTGGGCTTGGTTCAAGCTCATCGACATGCTGCCCGGCAGCATCTCTGCCATGGGGTCGCTTGCCATTCCCGTGGTGGGCACGCTCTCGGCGGCGCTGCTCCTGGGCGAGACCCTCGAGGGCTCGGTGCTGCTGGCGCTCGGCCTCGTGGTCGTGGGCTTGGCTCTCGTGGTGCTGCGCCCTGCCGCCGCCGCACCCTAGGCCGTTGCGGACCCGCCGCCCCTGGGGCAGCCTCCCACCCATGCGACTTGCCGCGATTCCGGCCCTCGCGCTCGCGATGCTGGCCGCAGCCTGCGGACAAGCCTCGCTGCCGCCGTACGACACGATGCCCAAGCCTCCGCCAGCAGGCAGCCACGAGGACTTCACCCGAATCGGCGTCTGTTACAATCGCGGGACCACCACGCCGCGCCAGGTGCTCGACATCGCTCGACGAAACTGCGAGCCGGGTACGCGACCATGGCTGGTCGAGCAGGACTTCGGGCTAGTTTGTCCGCTCTTCACCCCGACCCGGGCGACATTCGCGTGCCTGAAGCCGGGCATGACGCCGCCCGCTCGATAGCCCGCGTCGACCGGAGGCGCCGAGGGATAGCAAAAAGCCCTCGGGACCAAGTCCCGAGGGCTGCCGCTGTCGCGGGGTGATTGCTCAGCTCGGATTGGAGCCGGCCGCCGGTTTCTTCGTGCTCGGCTTCTTTCCTTTGCTGTGCCTTTTGCCGTGCTTCCTGTGCTTCTTCGGGTGCTTCGTGGCGTGCTTCTTCGCGCCGGACTTCTTCTTGCTCGTGGTGTGCTTGCGATGCGTCGTCTTCTTGGCGGTCTTCGGCATTCCCGTATCGGTCGTGGTCTGGGTCTGGCCGCTTGCGGCTTGAGCCAAGACCGTCTCGGGTAGTGCCGACGTGGCGACGAACGAAAGCAGCGCCAGGGCTGCGATCAACAGCTTCATGAAAGGCTCCTTGGGGGTGGCTGGCATTATCGTTGAGAGATAGGCGGGTATGACCCACAGCTCGGGTCGCTTGATGCGCACTCGAATCGCGGGCTGCCGCGGGAATTTTAACCATGCAACTGGGCGAATGCGAGACAATTCGCGGGGCAGAACCTTTTTCGCGCGACGACAGATCGTTCGCGACCGCCGGTACTCCTGCGCGCCGTCCCCGACGCCGCCGAGCGCATTTCCCACGAACCGGACGCCAGCCGATCGGCTTTCCGAGGCACGGGACCGAGACCGCAATGCACCTAAAATCACCTGAGAATTCCGACCTATTCGGCGATTAGGCCCCTCGGATTAACGCTCTATTAGGTAGGGAGCGCTGAGAATGCCGTGTCGTCCATGAAGCCTCAGGAGTGCATTCCATGATGAAGTTCATTCGCAAGCTGCTCCGCGACGAAGCGGGGCCGACCGCGATCGAGTACGGCCTGATCGCCGCGCTCATCGCCGTCGTGACGATCGCCGGTCTGACCACGCTCGGCACGACTCTGAACGCTCGCTACAACTCGATCGCCACAAAGGTCGGCACCTAAGCCGCCCTGGCCCAGCCGGCCAAGACGGCCGGCTGGTACCGTCTGCGACGGAAGGGACGGCTCGGGCGAGCCGTCCCTTTCCTCCTGCGGCAGGTCACATCGGAGAAGCCGATCCAATGACCGCTACCGCTTCAGAAATCGTCGCGCTCGCCGTTCTTGCCGCCGCGCTGCTGGCAGCGGCCGTCTCCGACGTCCGGCGATACCTCATCCCGAATCGCTACTCGATAGCGATCGTTCTAGCCTATCTCGTCTACGCGACGAGCCACCCGCTCGACCAGGGCCTCTGGGGCCTGGCGACCGGGGTGACTGCGTTCGTTCTCTCTGCCGCTTTGTTCGCGGCGGGGATCTTCGGTGGCGGAGACGCGAAGCTGTTCGCCGCCACTGCGCTCTGGGCCGGTCCGTCGCTCGCCGCCGCTTTCCTCGTCTACACTGTTTTCGCCGGCGGCGTTCTGGCGCTCGCCTGGCTTACGCCGTTCCGCCGGTTCATGCCCGCCGCGCCGCCGATGGCTACGACCAGCCCGGAATCGAGACCGGATCGGATCCGTTCGCGTCTCCGCCAGCCGACGCCGTACGGCGCCGCCATAGCCGCGGGCGGCCTCTATGTCGCGGCCCTGCGCGCGTTTAATTGAGTCCCTGGGGAGTCCATCATGTCCTTGCGCCGAATGCTCTTCCTGCTGGTCGCCCTGATCGCGTCCGGCAGCACCGTCGTCGTTGGCCGGATGTGGCTGCAGAGCCAGAAGCCCGCAGCGGTAGTTGTCGAGAAGGCTCCGGAAGCGACCGTTCCGATGGTTCTGGTTGCCAAGGGCAATGTTCCCGCCGGCTTCTTCCTGCGCCCGGAGAACCTGAGGTGGGAGCACTGGCCGGAGAACGGCATGGCGCCGAGCTACGTTCTCGATTCCAAGCGCAAGCTCGAGGATTACGTCGGCGCCGTCGTGCGCGTAGGGCTGAGCGACGGCGAGCCGATCACCGATACCCGCGTCGTGCGCCCGGGCGAGCGCGGCTTTCTCGCGGCGGTGTTGACGCCAGGGTATCGCGCCATCACGGTCAACGTGACGCCGAGTTCAGGCTTGGCCGGACTGGTCTTCCCGGGCGACCGGATCGATCTCGTGGCCTCCTTCAAGGTTGAGTACGAGGGCAAGCAGGACGGCAACACCCATCTGCCGCATTGGGCGAGCGAGACGGTGGAGAGCAATCTCCGCGTGCTCGCAGTCGATCAGCGCGTCGACGACCAGAACAAGGAGATCGTGGTCGCGAAGACCGCGACGCTCGAGGTCACGCCAAAGCAGGCGGAGGTGATCGCCATCGTGGCCGAGCTCGGCAAGTTCTCGCTCAGCCTCCGCAGCATGGCGCAGGAGGACGAGCCCGCCACCTCGGATAACGCCGCTCAGTCCTACACCTGGGACAGCGAGGCCGCGCGAATGCTGTCGCCGCCGGGTACCGCCGGCAACGGCAAGACCGTGACCATTGTGCGGGCCGGCGACGTGAAAGAAGTCGAAATGCCAAGGAGCACGCGATGAGCGGGATTTGCACTCAAGGGCGCTGGCGCGTTCCCTTCCTGGCGATCTTCGCCGGTCTGGCGCTTCTCGCTGTGGACTGCGCTCCCGCAGCGGCGGCGCCCAAAGTCGTGGCGCCTGGCGGCGCGCCGCTGCAGATCGAGGTGAGCAAGGGTCGCCTCATCCGCCTCGACCAGCCGGCGTCCAGCGTATTCGTGGCGGACCCCGATATCGCCGACGTCCAGGTGAAATCGCCGTCGCTGGTCTATGTCTTCGGCAAGGCCGCGGGCGAGACCACGCTCTATGCAGTCGGCGACAGCGATCAGGTGCTGCTCAACGCTACTGTCGTGGTTCGGCACAACATCGGTCGGCTTGAGCAGGCGATCCACGAGTTGGATCCCCGTAGCGCCGTCAGCGTCAGCACGATCGACGATCAACTGGTGCTGGAAGGCACGGTGTACTCGGCCGCGGAGGGCGAGGACATCCGTAAGCTCGCCGCGCGCTTCGTAGCCGATCCGAAGCAGCTCCTGAACAAGATGCGCGTCAACGCGCCGAACCAGGTCAACATCCGCGTCCGCGTGGCGGAGATGTCGCGCCAGACGGTGAAGCAGTTCGGCTTCAACTGGCAGGCCATGTTCGGTGTCGGCAACTTCGTCCTCGGCCTCGCGACGGGCCGCAGCTTTCTCGACGCGGCCGGCAACTTCATCGCGCGCGCGCCCGGGCAGCTCACGAACGACACCCTCAACAACGGTGCGTTCGGCTACAGGGCCGGCCGGACCGACGTCAACGCGCTGCTCGACGCGCTCGAGAACCATGGCCTCATTAACGTTCTGGCGGAGCCCAATCTGAGCGCGATCTCAGGAGAGCCTGCTAGTTTCCTGGCTGGCGGCGAGTTCCCGATCCCGGTGCCGCAGGGCAACGGCACCATCAGCATCGAGTTCAAGAAGTTCGGCGTGAGCCTCAACTTCGTCGCCACCATTGCTGAAGGCAACCGCATCAATCTGCACGTCCAGCCCGAAGTGAGCCAGCTCTCCACCACCGGTGCCATCAGCGTCTCCAATATCGTGGTGCCGGCGCTCACTACGCGGCGGGCGGAAACCACGATCGAACTCTCCAGCGGTCAGAGCTTTGCGATCGCGGGCCTCCTGCAGAACAACATCACGCAGAACCTGGACAAGTTCCCCTGGCTCGGAGACGTGCCGGTACTGGGCTCGCTGTTCCGCTCCACCGCCTTCCAGCACGACGAGTCGGAGCTCGTGGTGATCGTGACGCCCTATGTCGTGCGCCCGACCGAAACCGCGAACCGCCTGATGGCTCCGACGGACGGCTACGCGGCGCCCAGCGACGGCCGCCAGATCCTGAACGGCGACGTGGCGCGGCCACAGCAGCTCAAGCAGGGCACCGCACCTGCCACGCGTTCCGGCACCGGCCTTATCGGGCCGGCCGGTTTCGATCTCGATTGAGCGAGGTGACACCCGTGAAAACCCGACTGATCCTTTGCCTCGCGCTCATCGCCGGCGCGCTGCAGGCCTGCGATCCTCCCGGTGAATGGACGCCCGCGGAGGCGCCGCGGCAGCTGCGCGTCGACTTCCAGCGGCTGACCCACACGGCGAGCTTCGGGCCGAGCGCAACGCAGCTCGCCGACCGCGAGCAGGAGAGCCTGAGCGCCTTCCTGCAGGCGGCCCAGGTCACGACCGACGATCCGATTTATCTCGAGGCCAGGGCCGGCGACCGTCTCGGCGCAACGCGCATCGCGGAATTGGCTCGCGACCTCACCCGGCAGGGCTACGCCGTTTCCAGCTTGCCCGCCGCACCCGACGCCGTGGCGGCGAACACGCTGCGCGTCGTGGTCGAGCGCTACGTGGTGACACCGCCCGACTGCCCGAATTGGACCAAGTCGCCGAGCGGCGATCATGACAACTTCCCGACGAGCAATTTCGGATGCTCTAACGTCACCAACCTCGGCCTGATGGTGGCGGATCCCAGGGACCTCGTCATCTCTCGTCACCTTGGACCGGCCAACGCGGCGCAGGCCGGCCTGGCGATCCAGCGCTACCGCAACGGGCAGACGGCGCCGTTGCCGGCGGACACCGCGAGCTCGACGTACAACGTGACCGTGAATCAGAGCGGCGGTTCGACCGGGAGCTCCGCGGGACAGTGACGATGGCGGACGTTGCCGAAGCACGGGATCGTGACGCCTCAGGCTCGCGGAGCTTCATCGCCTGTATCGCGGACGAGGTAACGCGGGAGACGGTGAGCCGCGTCGTGTCACATCTTGACAACCTCGACGCCAAGGTGCGCGCCGGCGACATTGCATCCGCGCGCAAGGCCATCGATCCGAAATCGCCGCCCGATTTGATGCTGCTGGACATCACCGGCAGCGCCGATCCCGTGACCGCGCTCGACGACGTGATGCAGCTTTGCCCGCGGACCACCCGCGTGCTGGTCATCGGCTCCGTCAACGACGTCAGCCTCTACCGCTCGCTGACCTCGCTCGGCGTCATCGACTACCTGGTGAAGCCCGTTTCCGGCGAGGTGCTGCACGATGCGCTCGCGGCGCTGCTCGACGAGGGTGGACCCGAGGGCGGTGGCCTGAAGACCAAGGTCACCGCGTTCCTGGGAGCGCGCGGCGGGGTCGGCACCACGAGCATCGCGGTCGCCACAGCCTGGTATTTCGTGCACGAGTTCCATCAGCGCGCGGCGCTGATCGACCTTGATCTACATTTCGGCACGCTGGCGCTCGGCCTCGACCTCGAGCCCGGCCGCGGCCTCCGCGAGGCGCTGGAGCATCCCGAGCGCATCGACAGCCTGCTGATCTCCTCCGCGATGAGCAGTGCGGGAGATCGGATGAAAGTGCTGGCCGGCGAGGAACCGCTCGACGAGACCATGCACCTCCACCCGGAGGGCTTCGGCGCGCTCTTCGAGTTGCTGGCGAGCGATTTCGACCAGCTGGTAATCGACTTGCCACGCGCGCTCGACGACGGATCCCGCCACGTCATCTCCAACGCCGACACCTTCGTCCTGACGACCGATCTCTCGCTCGCGGGATTGAGGGACGCGCTACGCATCATGGATCTTGCGAAGCGGATCGGCAGCAAGGCGGCGCCGGTCGTCGTCGCATCCCAGGTCGGCGCCCCGCATCGCGGCGAGATCAGCCAGAGGGAATTTGAGCGAGGCCTCGGCCAGAGCCTTGATCACATCGTCTCTTACGATCCCAAGGCCGCGGTGACGATGGCCCGGCACGGCAAGGCCATGCCTGCCGTGGCGCGTGCCAGCAAGGCGGCAGAGGAGATCTTGGCGCTCGCGCGGCGTCTGTCGGGCCGCGAGACCGCGAAGAAGCGGTCGATCCTCGGTCGTCTGTGGAAGTGAGGTCCGATGTTCGGCCGCCGTAACAACGAGAGCCCGACCCAGGCGCGGATATCCGCTCTGAGCGCGCGCCGAGAGCAGCGGCCGCTCACGGTTGCGACCGAGCGGCCCGAGGCTGCGTCCAAGGCGAAACTCAACGAGACCACGCTCGAGGCCGCGCGGCTTCTGGTGCAGCCCGCGATCGACTCCGCCGTCGAGGCGGGCACGCTCGCGGGAAAGACACGGGTCGAGCTCGCGCGCCAGGTGGAAGACATCCTCCGCCGCACGCTCGACGAGAACCACGTGGCGCTCTCGGCCCTGCACCTGCGCGACCTGACCACCCTCCTGGTGAACCAGCTGGTCGACACGGGCCGCAATCAGCCTCAGGCCAGCCGCACCGCGGAATCGGTGGGGCGCAACCCCTCGATCTCCGCTGCCAGCCGGGCGACCATCGACGACGCGATTCCCAAGATTTATCCGCTTGTCATGGAGCGGATCGATACCGAGGTAGCTGCCAAGCTCAAGCGCGAGGAGCTCTCGCGGCAATTGGCGGGCGTAGTTGCGGAGGTGCTCACCGAGCAGCGCATCCAGCTCAACCAGACCGAGCAGCGCGATCTGGTCACCGTTCTGCTCAACGACATGCTGGGGTTCGGTCCGCTCGAGCCCCTGCTGGCGGACGAGACCGTCAACGACATCATGGTGAACGGCGCCAAACAGGTCTACGTCGAGCGCAAGGGCAAGCTCGAACTCAGCGACGTCACCTTCCGCGACGACCCGCACGTGATGTCGATCGCGACGCGCATCGTCACCATGATCGGCCGCCGCATCGACGAATCGACGCCCTTGGTGGATGCCCGCCTCCCCGACGGCAGCCGCGTCAATATCATCGTGCCGCCGCTCGCGATCGACGGCCCCTCGATCTCGATCCGCAAATTCTCCAAGAAGGGCATCACGCTCGACGTGATGGTCCGGCAGGAGAACATCTCGGCGCAGATGGCGGTGGTTTTGAAGATCGCCGCGCGCTCGCGACTTAACATCCTGATCTCCGGCGGTACCGGCTCGGGCAAGACAACTCTCCTGAACGCCATGTCGCAGATGATCGACACCACCGAGCGCATCGTGACCATCGAGGACGCGGCGGAGCTGCAGCTGCAGCAGCCACACGTGGTCCGACTGGAGACGCGGCCCGCCAACCTAGAAGGACGCGGCGAGATCACCATGCGCGACCTCGTCAAGAACGCGCTGCGTATGCGGCCCGACCGGATCATCCTCGGTGAGATCCGCAGCTCCGAGGCGCTCGACATGCTTCAGGCCATGAACACCGGCCACGACGGTTCGCTGTCGACCGTGCACGCCAACCGCCCGCGCGAGGCGCTCACCCGCCTCGAGAACATGATCGGCATGGCCGGCGTCAACCTGCCGAGCCGCGCTGTCCGTACCCAGATCGCCGCCGCCATCGACATGATCGTGCAGATCAGCCGCATGCGCGACGGCATCCGCCGCGTCACCAACATCACCGAGGTGGTCGGCATGGAAGGCGACGTAATCACCACCCAGGAGCTCTTCGCCTACCACTTCGAGGGCGAGATGCCCGACGGGCGACTCAAGGGCCGATTCGAGTCGAGCGGCCTCAGACCCCACTTCACCCAGCGCGCCGAGTACTACGGACTCGACCGCGCGCTACTGGAGGCGATGGCATGATGGACAGCATCGTCAACGGCTCCATCGATAGCGACGTCCTGCTCTGGGTCCTCGCGGCCGTGCTCGGCCTTACCGTGCTGTCGCTGGCCTTCGCCTTCGCCGGCGACGAGCCCGGCGCCAAGCGGGTCAAGCGCGTTCGGGCACGCGCACGCGGCCAGGACGCCGACGAGCAGGTGCAGGAAGTCATCCTGCGCCTCGACCAGAAGCGCAACAGTGGGCTCGACAGCATGGTGCGCAACCTGCTGCCGCGTCCCGATCTGCTGCGCCTCAGAATCCTGCGCGCGGGCTGGTCCATGGGCCTCGGGACCTACGCGATGATGTGCGGGCTGACCGCTCTGTTCTTTCTGGGGGTCTTTCTTTATCTCGAGCTCATGCTGGCGATCGCGGCGCCGGCAGCCGTCATTATCGGGCTGATGCTCCCGCATCTGGCGGTCAGCTATGCCTGCTATCGCCGCGCCAAGAAGTTCACCGCGCTCTTCCCCGACGCGATCGGGCTCATGGTCCGCGGCATTAAGTCGGGCCTGCCGATCGCGGAGACGTTCGTGGTAGTCGCCCAGGAAGTGCCTGACCCCGTCGGCCTCGAATTCCGGCGCGTCTCGGATCAGATCCGCCTTGGCCAGCAGATGGACCAAGCGCTCTGGGACTGCGCCAAGCGCGTCGACACCGCCGAGATCAAGTTCCTGGTCGTGAGCCTCTCGGTGCAGCGCGAGACCGGAGGCAACCTCGCGGAGACGCTGGAGAACCTTGAGACCGTACTGCGCCGGCGACGTCAGATGAAGCTCAAGGTCCGCGCAATGGCGTCGGAAGCGCGTGCCAGTGCGGCTATCATCGGCTCGCTGCCCTTCATCACGGCGGCGATCCTGTCGGGCATCAACCGGCCGTACATCATGCGGCTGGTCGAGACCGATCTCGGCAACAAAATGCTGGTGGGTGCGGCCTTCGCCATGTCGGCCGGCATCTACATCATGCAGAAGATGGCGAAGTTCGAGATATGAATTTCCCGCTCTTCCATAACCTGATGGCCTGGATCGTCGGATCCTTCGACGAGACGGGAATTGCGGTGTTCGGCGGTATCGGCGTGTTCGTCACCGTGCTTGCGCTCGCCCGCGCCTTCGTCCCGCACGATCCCATGGCGGCGCGCGTAAAGAGCCACCAGCAGCGCCGCCAGCACCTCCTGCAGCAGATCATTTCGGGCGAGGCCCCGGAAGCGAAGGCCAAGCAGGACTTCGTGCAGATCATCCGCAAGCTCGTGGAGCAGCTGAAGCTTACGCGCGGCGACGAAGCCCGCAAGACCACCGACAAGCTCGCCCAAGCCGGCTGGCGCTCGCGCGACATTCTGGTGGTCTACCTCGGCGCGCGGTTCCTGATGCCGTTCGTGGCCGGAGCCGGCGCGCTTTTCGTCGTGACCATGATGGGCGAGACCTTGTCCATGCTGAGCGCCGTCTCAGCGGCCGGCGCGGGCGTGCTGGTGGGCGCCTATCTGCCTGTGCTCTTGCTCAAGAACGCCGTCGCCCGCCGCTATCAAAAGATACGCAGGCAGCTGCCCGACGCGCTCGACCTGCTGGTGATCTGCGCGGAGGCGGGCTTGAGCCTGGACGCCGCGCTCACTCGCGTCGCGCGCGAGATGGGTCCCTCCGCCTCGGAACTCTCCGATGAGGTCGGTCTCACCGCCATCGAGCTCGGCTTCCTGCCGAATCGGCGGCAGGCGCTGCTGAATCTCGTGCGCCGCGCCGACCTGCCGCCGATCCGCGCGGTCGTAAACACGCTGACCCAGACCGAACGCTACGGCACACCGCTCGCCCATTCGCTCCGTGTGCTCGCGGCGGAGTTCCGAGACGACCGTATGATGAAGGCCGAGGAGAAGGCCGCACGCCTGCCGGCGATCATGACGGTGCCCATGATCCTGTTCATCCTACCGTGCCTCTTCGTCGTACTGATCGGGCCGGCGATCATTCAGGTGATCGACACCTTCAAGTAAGACCCCGGCGTCGCGTCGTCGCATCCGCAACGGCGTGCTAGAGTCCACCGCCAGGAGGCGACGTGGACGGAGCCGGAGGTCTCGGTATCGCACGGGCCGACGCGGTCGTTCGGCCCCTCGCCGTCGCGCAGAACCTGGGCGCGATCAGCCATTTCATGCTGCCTCGGGGGGTGCCGCCGCCGCCGCCCGCGGGCGCGGCTTATCTCCTGCAAGTCGCCGAGGGCGCACGGTCGCTGGTCCGGAGCTCCTTGGTCGAGGCGAGTGCCGGCGGCAAGGCCGCGGACGTCGTCGCGGCGATCGGTGCCATCGGCGCGCAACTGGCGACCGCTTACGAGCAGCATGTCGTGCAACAGCGCCGGATCGACGCAGAACTCGAGCAGGCGCTTGCGGGCGTGGAATGCCGCAAAGGCTGCAGCTTCTGTTGCCACCTCAGAGTGACGACGACCGTGCTGGAGGTGATCCGCATCGCTGAGGCGTTGAGCCGCGACCGCTCGCCCGAGCGTCGGTCCGCCCTGGTCTTCACCGCTCGCAAGACGGCCGGGCTCAGCGATCGCGACCGGCTTCAGCAGCGGACGCCCTGTCCTCTTCTCGTCGACGGCGCGTGCTCGATTTACGAGGTGCGGCCCCTCACCTGCCATGCCCTGCTCTCCCGGAGCGCCAGTCTCTGCGAGCATCAGCTCCTGGCGAGCGCAGCGGGCGACGAGCCATTGAAGATCCCGAGCCCCATCGCCCCTCGCCTGCTCGCGGCAAGCCTGATCAGCGGCCAGATCGCTGCGCTGCGCGATCTCGGCCTGGCAAGCCATCTGGTCGAGCTAATCTCCGCCACAGCGGCGCTGCAGCAGGACCGGAATTTGCTGCTGCGCTGGCTCAATCGAGAGGACGTGTTCGCCCGCGCCTGAGTTCGCGGCCTCGCCCGGCGAGTGCCGCCCATCTTCCCGGTGTCATGCCGTAGCGGGCCTTGAAGTGGCGCGTCAGGTGGCTCTGATCGACGAAGCCCACGGCGGCCGCGGCATCGGCAAGGCCGGCGCCGAACACGATGAGCGACCGCGCCCGCTCAAGGCGCCGACCCACGAGATAGCGATGCGGCGAGGTCCCCAGGAGCGCGCGGAAGTCGCGGGCGAGCGCGAAGCGGTCGAGACCGGTCACGCGCTCGAGATCGGCGGAACCGACCGGCCGCGCGTACTCGGCCGCGAGATAGGAGCGCGCAGCCTCGACGCAGGCGCGGGCGCGGGGGCTCGGCCTATGCGTGAGCCCACGGTCCGCGCGCCGGAGCAAGGCATCGGCAAGGCGCGTCACGATGGCGTCCAGCGCCAGCGGCTCCAGCGGCGCCGGGAAGTCCGCGAAGGCTTCCGAGAGAGCGCTTGCGGTCTCGACGTCGTCTGCCACCGCCTGTGGGACGAATGGCGGAGCGCTGCCGCCACCGACGGCCCGCTGAACCAGGGCAGGCTCGAGATAGATCATCCGATAGCCGAAGCCCGTCGGAGCTCCCGCGTGACCGTCATGCGCCTCGTCGGGATGGATCACGATCACCTGGCCCTTGAGGCTTGCCCGCTGGGCGCCGCGATACCGGAAGGATTGCACGCCCCAGTCGGTGATGCCGATGGCGTAGCACTCGTGCCGATGCGGGTCATAAGCGTGCCCACCGAATCTTGCGACCAGCCGCTGCAGACCGGCTTGCGGCTCGTCGAGCATCAAGAAGTCGCGGACTCCGGTCATGCACGATTGTCCAATACGGCGCGCACCACGATCACCATATTGACTCGTCATGAGATACGAAACCAAGACGGCGCTCGTGTTGCGCTCGGACTTGCTGGCATGGCAGGTTGCCAATGTCGCAGCGTTCCTGACGGGCGGGCTCGCAGGCGTCTACCCGGAAATCGTCGGCGAGCCCTATGCCGATGCCAGCGGCCAGCTCTACACGCCGCTGGTGCGAGAGCCGATCTTCGTCTACGGAGCGAGTACGACGGAGCTCCAGCGCACCCAGCAGCGCGCAGCCTCGCGCAATCTGAGGTTCGCGGTCTATACGGAGGCCCTGTTCGAGACCAGCAACGACCGGGACAACCGCGCCGCTGTGGCGGCGAAGCCGACCGATCAGCTCGACTTGGTCGGCATCGGACTCCACGCCGATCGCAAAACAATCGACAAGGTCATCAACGGGCTCAAGTTCCTGCCCTGATCCCTGCCCTGCGCGTGCGTGCCCTCAACGGCGGATGGTGGCAGCAGATTGACCGAAAAGAAGGCGCTTTTCCTCTTCCGTCCGGATACCGGGATTCGGATTGTATTTCGGGCCGAGCTCGTAAGCGCGCACCGTCGCGGGCCGCGCCTTGATCGTTTCGAACCAACGCTTCAAGTTCGGATAATCCTCGAGCTTCTGGCCCTGGCGCTCGTAGGGAACCGTCCACGGATAGGCGGCCATGTCGGCAATCGAGTACGGGCCAGCGAGGAATTCGCGGTTGGCGAGCCGTTTGTCCATGACGGCATAGAGGCGCCCGGTCTCACGGACGTAGCGATCGATCGCGTAGGGGATCTTCTCGGGCGCATACTGCGAGAAATGGTGGTTCTGCCCGGCCATCGGCCCAAGACCCGCCATCTGCCAGAACAGCCATTGCAGAGTCTCGACCCGGCCCCGCAGGTCTTTTGCGATGAACTTCCCGGTCTTTTCGGCGAGATAGAGCAGGATCGCGCCGGATTCGAACACGCTCACCGGCGCGCCCTTGTCGGCTGGCTCGTGATCGACGATGGCGGGCATCCGGTTGTTCGGCGCGATCCTCAGGAACTCCGCCTTGAACTGGTCACCCTTACCGATGTTCACGGGGAAGATCTTGTAGGGAAGCCCCGTCTCCTCGAGAAACATGGTGATCTTGTGCCCATTGGGCGTGGGCCAGTAATAGAGGTCGATCACGGCGACAGCCTCCTTGGCTAGCCTGTGTCTTCGCGCCGTCGCGATCCCGCGGGCGCGAGCGATCGACCAACTATGGCGAGCGGGTTGTGAGGCGGCAAGGCGGGCCCTTTCCGGCCTCCGCACGGGTGACCTGCGAATCCGGCATGGGGCCGCCGCACGTGTGCGGCAACTCCAGCCGATCGGGAAAAGAGTTTAGTCGGCCGTGGAGATCCGGATCACCCGCGCGTCCGGCTGCCCGGCGTTGCGGATGCTCTGCGCGACGGCTTCAGCGGCGTCGGAGCTCGCGAAATCGGCGGTCCGCACCACGTACCAGTCGCGCCCATGGCGATCGCGGTCATGCACCACGACGAGATCGGCGATGCCCTTGGTCTTGAGCTGGCTGGTGAGCCTTTCGGCATTGGCCTCGGCGAGGAACGAGCCGAGCTGGACGACGAGCCGCTTGCCGCCGTCGACGGAAGCCTTCTGAGCGCTCGGCGTCGGCGCGCTGGCCGCGGGGGCGGGGGCCACGGGTGCCGGCGGCAGCGAAGCCACCGGCTGCGCGTCGGAGGCCGCCGGCTCGACCTTCCGCTTGCTGGGCTTCGGCGCCATGGGCGCGATCGCAACCGGCGCAGTCGAGGCGATCTGGGGTGCGACAGAGGTTTCCACGCTGTCCGCCTTCGCAGCCTGCGCGAGCGGCGCGCTTGGGGGCTCGAGATTGGCGGACGGCGTCGGCTGGGCGGGCTCGAGCGAGGTCGACGGGGTGACTTCCTGCTCGGGCTCGAGCACGGCGTGCTTCGCTGATTTGATCGGCACGGGCTCGGCAGCCGCGGCGGTTGCCACCAGCGGCGCACGATGGCCGGTAGGCCTGGGCACCTGGGCCGTCGCCGGGTCGGCCACCGTGCCCGCGGGCTGAGCCGCGGCGCGGGCCGCACGAACATCGGCACCCAGGATTGCCGCGGTGCGACCGATGTCGTCGAGGCTGCGCAGCAGGGTGAAGTAGGCAAGGTTGTTCTTGACCGCGGCTTCGTCGAGGTCGCTGCGCGCCACCAGGGCGGCGTGCGTATCGTCGCCCGCAAGGCCGTACACCAGGGCCAGATTCTGTCGATTGCGCACGGTGGCGCCCGGCCGCGAGACCAGGTCGCTCAACGTCGCGATCGCGCCGCTGAAGTCACCGGACAAGGCCTGAGAGAGGCCGAGATTGTTGCGCAGGCTCTGCTGATCCGGCGCAAGCGCGAGGCCGCGCCGATAGTCCTGCTGAGCCAAGTCGTGATGGCCGGAGAGGTCATGTGCGACGCCGAGCGCGTTGAAGATCCGGGCATCGCCGGAATTCTTGGACGCCGCGATCTCCAGATGCGCAAGGGCAAGCTGCGGCTTGCCGAGCGCCAACAAAACATTGGCGAACCCGCGGTGCAGCTCGGGGTCGCCGGCGTCGATCGCAAGCGCGGCTTCGTAGGCCTCCGCCGCCTCCGTATAGGACTGCATCTGGGCAAGCGTGTCGCCGGCCCGGGCGAGCGGCACGGGATCGTGGGGATCGAGCTCATGGGCCCGGCGATAGAGCCCCACGGCGTTGGAGAGATCGCCGCCGGCGCGGGTGTCGTCCGCAACCTTCAGCATCGTCTCTTCCGACTGCTCGGGCGTTAGGTTCCCGGCCGTCGCGCCCGAGGCGCGGGTCCCGGGAGCATCCTTGCCGGTGAAGACGCTGCAAGCGCTCAGCGCCAAGAACACCGTCAGCATCAGCGGTCGGGCGATGGGGTGCCGCCGTGGGCGGCGCTCGCGAGTGGTCTGGGTCATGGCACGGTTAATCTCCCTCGTGGGCAGTCTCGGCGAACTTCCCTACCGAACGGTTAACGGCCTCCGCCCATCCCACTGAAAGCGTGACGTATTTTCGAGATTTTGCCGCGGGGCCCAGGGTCTTAGCCAAATCGCGCCGCAACCACGATCGGCCGGGGCCCGCCTGTCCTATTGAAAGGCGCTCACCAGGAAATTGATGGTGAGCGCGAGGATCACGGTGTTGAAGAAGAAGGAGAGCGCACCGTGCACCGACGCGAGGCGCCGCATGTGCTTGCCGGTGATCTGCACGTCGGAGACCTGGCAGGTCATTCCGAGCACCAGGGAGAAATAGAAGAAGTCCGAGAAGTCGGGCGTCTTGTCGTCGCCCGGGAACAAGAGCCCACCAGCATCGTCGGGGCCCGGCAAGGGGCCGTCGCCATAGAAGGCGTGCGCGTAGTGCACGGCGAACACCGTGTGGATCAGGGTCCAGGACAGCACGACCACGCCGCCGGCGAGCAGGATTCGGGTTGCCAGCATGAGCTCGGTTTCGCCCTCCGACCTCTTGAGGAGAGCGATGACCGCCGCGAGGCTCGCGACCGCTGCCAGCACGATCAGCGTTTGAATGACCCAGAGAGAAGGGTCCTGAACTCGCGCGCGGGCGCGCAGGCGCTCGGCCGAGGCGACACCGACTGCGAGCCACGTCAGCAGGAGGAACACGAGCACCGCCAGGCTCCAGCCGAGCGCCGCGGCTTGGGCCGCACCCCAGCTCTCCTCAAGGAAGCGGAACGCTCCGCCGCCGACAAGCGCGCAGATCAGCAGTCGGACTCCCGGATGGATCTTCCGGACGCTGGCGTGAAGGCGCGGGATCAGCATGGCCGATGGGAAACCGTAGCAACTGATCCGCGACCGGATCAACGTCGCTCGGGCGCCCGCGGGTCGAGCGTGTTCAGCCGCGCCGCATTCTCTCCACCTGCTCCCAGCTGAGTCGTGCCAGGACCTTGGCGCGCTCGCCGGCCTCTGTCGCCTTGAGGCTCGCGGCGGTGCCTTCGCGCACGCGACCCATGATCCCCTGCAGGATCGCCGCGAGGCGGAACATGTTGTAGGCGAGATAGAAATCCCAGTTCGGGATATCGTCGCGCCCGGTCCGCCGGCAGTAGGCCGCGCGGTACGCGTCTTCGCTGGGGATGCCGAGCGCCGCGAGGTCGGCACCGCCGAGCCCGCGAAAGGCGCCCGGCGGCACGCGCCAGACCATGGCGTGATAGGCGAAATCGCCGAGCGGGCTGCCGAGAGTCGACAGCTCCCAGTCCAGCACGGCCAGCACGCGCGGCTCCCGAGGATGGAAGATCATGTTGTCGAGACGGTAGTCGCCGTGGACGAGCGAGGTCGACTCATCGGATGGCACGTTCTTTGGCAGCCACTCGATCAGCCTGTCCATCGCCTCGATGCGCTCGGTCTCCGAGGCTCGGTATTGCCTGGTCCAGCGGTCGATCTGTCGGGCAACATAGTTCCCGGGCTTGCCGTAGTCCGCGAGCCCGAGGGCGGCATAGTCGAGGGTATGCAATCGGGCGATGACCGCATTCATGGCGTCGTAGACTTGGCCGCGCTCGTCGCGGCCGAGCTCGGGGAGCGTCGGATCCCAGAACACCCGGCCCTCGACATACTCCATCACGAAGAAGGCCGTGCCGATCACGCTCTCGTCGAGACAGAGCCCGTAGGTGCGCGGCACGGGAAATCCCACGCTGCCCAACGCCGTCATCACGCGGTACTCGCGGTCGACCGCATGGGCCGACGGCAGGAGCTTGCCGGGAGGCTTGCGGCGAAGCACGTAGCGCCCGCCGGGCGCCGCCAGCCGATAGGTCGGGTTCGATTGTCCGCCGCGGAATTGCTCGACCTCCAGCGGTCCCCGGAACGCCGGGACGTGCGCTTCCATCCAGCGCTCGAGGCCGGCCACGTCGAACCGCAGCCGGTCGACCACCGGCATAGTGCCGACGAAGTTCAGCGTGTCGCTCATGCCTCGCGAAAGCCCTCGGCCATCGGTCGCTCCATTGATATCGGAAGCTCCGGCCTTGGCAAATGCGTTTCCCGGCTGCGATGCTGCAGGGCATTTCTCAGCAGGGGAGACCGCCAGTGAACAGGGAACGCAATACGACCCTCGGGGTGGGGATCGGCGGCCTCGGGACCATCGGGCTGCCGGTCGCGCGCTGGCTCGCGACCAGCCCGCCGGGGCTGAAGCTCCTCGCGGTGTCCGCACGCAATCGTGAACGCGCCGCGGCGCGCCTCGCCACGCTGCGGATCGACGTGCCGGTGGTGCCGGCAGGCGAGTTGGCCGACCGCGCGGATCTGGTGATCGAGTGCATGCCAGCGGCCTCCTTCGACGCCGTAGCGGTGCCCGCGGTCGAGGCGGGCCGTATTTTCATCGCGCTGAGCGCGGGCGCGCTGCTGGAGCGCCCCAATCTGGTCGAGACGGCACGCCGGACCGGCGCGCGGATCATCGTGCCGTCGGGTGCAATCCTCGGTCTCGACGCCGTGCGCGCCGCCGCGCAGGGCACCATCCGCTCGGTCCGGATGATCACGCGCAAGCCGCCGCAAGGCCTCGCGGGCTCGCCCTACCTGGAACAGCATCGGATCGCCCTCGACGGGATCAAGGAGCCGGTCCGCGTCTTCGCCGGCACTGCGCGAGAGGGTGCCCGCGGGTTTCCCGCCAATGTCAATGTGGCGGCGGCGCTCGCCATGGCCGGTATCGGCCCCGAGGCGACGTCGCTCGAGATCTGGGCGGACCCGGCGCTCACGCGCAACACCCATCGCATCGAGGTCGAGGCGGACAGTGCGCGCTTTTCCATGGCGATCGAGGGGGTGCCCTCCGAGGACAATGTGCGCACCGGCAAGATCACTCCGCTCAGCGTGATTGCTTGTCTCAAGGGCCTGGTCGAGCCCCTCCGCATCGGTACCTGAGTCGCGCGAAACCTCTCGACGGCGGCCCGACCGCAAGGCATATAGAGGTGTCAACCCGACCGTCGACAAACAGGCGGCGGGCCTAAGAATCAACCGTCTGGGAGGGAGCCGATGACCAAAATTTCACCACCCGCTCGTATTGCGCGCCGCACGATCTTGCGTGCCGGCGCGGCGGCCGGCGCATTGCAGTTTGCCTCGCCCTTCATTCTGACCGCCCGCGGGGATACGCCGGTCAAGATCGGCATGGTAGACCCGTTCACCGGCGTCTATGCGGCCATCGCGCAGAGCGAACTCGAGGGCGCGAAGCTCGCCGTCGAGCACATCAACAAAAAGGGCGGCATTCTCGGCCGCCAAGTCGAGCTCCTGGTCGAGGATTCCGCGAACGACGTCGGAACCGGCGTTCAGAAGACGCGCAAGCTCATCGAGCGCGACCAAGTCGACGCCGTCATCGGGGACGTCAACTCGGGCATCGCGCTCGCCATGGCGGGCGTGACCTCGGAACTCAAGAAGCTTCACATCGTGTCGGGCGGCCACACCGACCCGATCACCGGCAAGGATTGCCATTGGAACGTGTTCCGCGTCTGCAACACCACTGCGATGGATGCCAACGCGATCGCGGGAACCGTGATCGAGAAGCTCGGCAAGAAATGGTTCTTCCTGACACCCGACTACGCCTACGGCCACTCGGTACAGGAGTCGTTCATCAACGTGCTCAAGAAGGCCGGCGGCACTTATGAGGCGGCACTCGCGCCGCTCAACACGACGGATTACTCGTCCTATCTCATCAAGGCCAAGGCGTATGGACCCGACGTCCTGATCAACGTCATGGGCGGCGGCGACCAGGTGAACAGCCTGAAGCAGTTCGTCCAGTTCGGCCTCGACAAGCAGATGAAGGTCGCGGGCTCGCTGTTCGAGCTGGAGAGCTTGCGCGCCGTGCCGAAAGAGGCGCTGGTCGGCTGGTGGGTCATGGAATGGTGGTGGGACCAGCCCGACGTTCCGCACGTCAAGGAATTCGTCGCCGACATGAAGAAAGCCACCGGCAAGACTCCGTCGGCCAGAAATTGGATGGGTTACGTATCGGTCCAGGCCATCGCGCTGGTCGCGAACGAGCAAAAGACGCTCGACGGGGTCAAGCTCGCCCACGCGCTTCAGGACTTCACACTCCCGCCTGACGTCGCATTGATGCCTAACAAGACCTACTTCCGCGCTGGCGACCATCAGCTCATGAGCTCGGTGTACGCGGGCGAGGCCCATCCGGCACCAGCGGGTGGCGACCCCGACAACATGTTCACCGTTCGCCAGGTCGTGCCCGGCGATAAGGCCGCGCCCACCGTGGAGGAAACCGGCTGCAAGCTCACTTGGCCGGCCTAGGTCGGTGAAAGACTGATCTGTGCAACGCTGAGTGGGGCCGTGCCGGTCACCTCCCCACTCAGCAGCGGGCAGCGGACCTGGGACTTGCGGCCGCATTTCACGACCAAGCGGACACTTCCGCGATGATGTATGTCCTCAATCTCGCCAATGGCCTGATGATCGGCACCTTCTACGTGCTGATGGCCCTCGGCCTATCGCTCATTCTTAACCTCAGCGGCGTGATCAACTTCGCTCATGGCGGGTTTCTGGCACTGGGGGGATATGTCGCCTATACGCTGACGCCATTCGTCGGTTTTTGGGCCGCTCTGCTCCTTTCTCCCATCCTCGTCGCCCTGCTGGGGATCGTGATCGAGCGCTCCATGATTCACCGGCTCTACGGCCGCGATCCGCTCTATAGCTTGCTGCTTACGTTCGGCTTGGCCTTCATCTTGGAGGATGGCGCACGCTGGTGGTGGGGCGCCAGCGGCATTCCCTTCACCGTACCCACCTTCCTCTCGCAGCCGCTCAGCAGCGAGTTCTTTTTCATCACCCGCTATCGCCTCTTCATGGTGGTGATGGTCGCGATCGCGGTGACCGGCCTTTTCCTGTTCTTGCGTCATACCCGGCTCGGCCTGCGCATTCGCGCGGGAACGCTCGATCTCGACACCGTCTCCTCGCTCGGCGTCAATGTGCGCGCGCTGCGCACCTTCAATTTCGGACTTGGGATTTTCCTCGCGGCTTTTTCCGGTGTGCTGGCGAGCGGACAGATCAGCCTGGAGCCCACCATGGGCGCGCCGCTGCTTATGCCGAGCTTCATCGCGATCATCGTCGGCGGTGTTGGCAGCCTCACCGGCACGCTGCTCGGCGGCTTGCTGATCGGCGTTACCGCAGCAATCACCACCGTGTTTTGGCCTTCGGCGAGCGAAGCGGTGATCTACGTGATGATGGCGGTCGTGCTGCTGATCCGGCCGCGCGGCCTCTTGGGTGAAGAGGGCATGCTTTCATGACCGTTCCGGAGCGCGGTCTGCCGCTGCTCAAACTGTCATTCATCTGGGCGGTGCTGCTGTTGGCGCCCTACTGGCTGCCGTCGGTCGGCGGCTACACCGCGCTCGGCACGAACGTGCTGGTGTTCAGCCTCGCCGCCATGGCGCTCAATTTTCTCCTGGGCTTCACCGGCGTGCTGTCTTTCGGGCACGCAGCGTATTTCGGCCTCGGCGCCTACGGCGCTGGCATCATTCTCAAATATGTCTATCCCAGCACGATGCTGGCGCTGGCAAGCGGCGTGGCGCTGGGAACGCTTGCAGGCGCGGTGCTCGGCGCGCTCATTGTGCGCCGACGCGGCGTCTACTTCGCCATGTGCACCATCGCTTTCGGCCAGGTGTTCTACTACATCGCCTTCCAGTGGAGCTCGTTCACGGGCGGCGATGATGGGCTTCGGCCCTTCCAGCGCGCGCCGATCTCGCTGGGTTTCTGGACCGTCGATATCCTCTCCAACCAGATCGCCTTCTACTACTTCGTGCTGGCTTGCTTCGCGGCCGCCACCGCCGCGATGGCTTTTCTGTTGCGTTCGCCGTTCGGGCGCACGCTGCTTGCGATCCGCGAGAACGAGCGCCGCGCGCGTTTCCTGGGAATTCCGATCGAGCGGCACGTCTGGCTGGCGTTCACGATCTCATGCTGCTTCATCAGTCTGGCAGGCGCACTCAACGGCCTCGTCAACAACTTCGCCAATCCGCGCATGCTCGACTACAACCAGTCCGGCCAGATCGTGATCATGGCTGTGCTCGGTGGCATGCGCTCTTTCTGGGGCCCGCTGGTGGGATCAGCCGTGTTCGTTGTGCTCCAGGATTACCTCTCGAGCCGGACACAGAACTGGATGTCCTTCCTCGGCATGATCTTTGTGCTCAGCGTCCTGTTCTTTCCCCGGGGTATCCTGGGCATTCGACTCTCATTGGACTCCATTCGATCCGGCTGGACGATGCTCGGCGGATTGTTCCGCGCGGCTGCGCGCAAGGAGATGACGTGAACCTGCTTGAGGTGCGCAGCATCACCAAGACCTTCGGTCTCCTGATGGCGGTCAACGAAGTCTCGCTTAGCGTCCCGCAAGGCGAGCTCCGGGCCGTGATCGGTCCGAACGGAGCGGGCAAGACTACGTTCTTCAATCTGATCAGCGGAATGCTGTTGCCGAGCTCGGGCTCGATCGAGTTCGACGGCCAGGACGTCACCCAGCTTTCCGCCGCGCGGCGTGTCGAGATCGGCATGGCGCGCACGTTTCAGATCACCGAGATTTTCCCAGAGCTGTCCGTGCTCGAGAATGTGCGTATCGCCGTCGAGGTTGCATCCGGCTATCGCCTGAGACCTTGGCTGAGCCGCAAGGAATCCGAAGCGGTGAAGGACCGCATCGAGGAGATCCTTGCGCTGGTCGGGCTCTCGGGCAAAGCCGACCGGCTGGTCGGCGAGCTCGCCCACGGCGATCAGCGCGCCGCCGAGGTCGCAATGGCTCTTGCGCTGAAGCCACGCCTCCTGCTCCTGGACGAGCCCACCGCGGGGATGGGTGACCAAGAAACCTATGAGATTACCAGCCTTATTCGGCGTCTCCACCGCGACAGCAAATACACCATCGTGCTGATCGAGCATGATATGCGCGTGGTGTTTCATCTCGCCGATCGGATTACGGTGCTCGACCAGGGCCGTCTTCTCGCCGAGGGAACTCCCACGGAGATCGCGGACAACGCAGAGGTCCAGGCGGCCTATCTCGGGAAGGCCGCATGAACGCGCTCGAAGCCACCGGCCTCAACACCTTCTATGGCAAGAGCCACATCCTGCATGATGTCGGGCTCGCCGTTCCCGAGGGCCGGATCACCACATTGCTCGGCAGGAACGGCGCCGGAAAGTCGACGACGCTCCGCAGCATCATGGGGCTGACGCCCCCCCGGCAGGGCCGTGTAGAGATCTTCGGTCTGGAAACGACGCGCTGGCAGCCCTACCGCGTCGCCGCCCTCGGCGTCGGATACGTGCCCGAGGGACGTCGTATCTTCCCCAATCTCACGGTCGACGAGAATCTGCGCGTGCCGATCGAGCGCCCGGGCCCATGGACGCCGCAGCGGATTTACGAGCTCTTCCCCCGGCTGCGGGAACGCCGACAGAACCGCGGGCGTCAGCTCTCGGGCGGCGAGCAGGAGATGCTCTCGATCGCGCGCGCGCTCCTCGTCAATCCCAGGCTGCTCATCCTGGACGAGCCCTCCCAAGGTCTGGCCCCGCTCATCGTGCGCGAGGTATTTCGGATCGTCTCGCAAATGCGCGCCGAGGGCATCTCCGTCCTGCTGGTGGAGCAGAACGTGCGCATGAGCTTGGAGATCGCCGACCGCGCTTATGTGCTCGACAATGGCGAGATCGTCTACCAGGGAAGCGCGAAGGAGCTGGCGGCGGACGAGGAACGCGTGCAGGCGCTCGCGGGCGCAGGCGCGGAAAAATGGTCGCTGCGGGAAGGATCCGCGGCCGCTCCCTGACGCTACACCAGGCCCCGAGTCGCATCGAGTCGCGGCCCGAAACGTAATCGGCGCCCGCAAATTCGGCAATCTCCTACGCACAATCGAAGGGATGAAATTCAACTAGAGCGCGAGCGCCCAGGATCGACACCACGTTATGTCGCGAGCAAGCAAGAAAGCACATGATCCGGCGCGGAGTCCTTGATCCCGCACCGGTTTCCGGTGAGCCGCAGGCGTTCCAAGTCCCTGCTTCAGGCCCGCGTCTTGCCCTCACGTCCTCATATCGACTGTGCCTCTACGGCCACAGTTCCGAGGTGGCGGCAGAATTTACCGCTCTAACACCTTGAGATTGCCACGATTCGCAATGATGATATGCCGTTCGGCTGCCCTGGCGGACGTTCGGATCTCCTCGGAGTTCGCAATGACCGCGAGGGATGCCACGGCCCCGCTCCGGCATTTCCGGTCCAGGGCCAGGTCGAGGGTGAAATGGGTCTTTGCGGGCGGGCTCAAGCCTTTGAGCAGCACGATCAGACCGACCCGGCGCGGGCGACAGCGCTTCACGCCTGCGCGGATTTCCCAACACAGTGCCAAATCCGGGTGCTAACCGGTCACGAACCGTGCGCGCACATGACGCGGCATGCCGCTTGCAACGCATCGGTGCCTGGCGCGTTCGATAGGGCATTGACGCCCCGGCAACCACTGCGCGGAGGGTCGGCGACGAACGATGGAGCAAATCCGCAATGACACTCGAGAGCAATGCAGGCTCGCTCGCGACCGCCCATATACGAGATTGCCGCTACGTTAAATTGCTTACATGAAGGGAAATCTTCGATCAGGCGGTCCGTTCTATTTTAAGAGTGGGTTAAGTGCTCTGGTTTTAGATTTATCGTTAATGCCAAGTAAAGCCTGGCAGCGATGGAGCCAGAACGGCGAGGTTGGTCATGAACGCGCACGATGAACTCTCGAGTCTCTTTGCTCGACTCTACGAGAGCGAGAAGGAAACTGAGATGTCCCTTGAGGATTACCTCAAGGCCTGCGCACGCGAGCCGATGGCGTATGCGAGCGCGGCGGAACGCATGCTCGCAGCTATCGGCGAGCCGCAACTCATCGACACCAGCCAGGAAACGCGCCTCGGCCGGATCTTCATGAACCGGACCATCCGCGTCTATCCGTCGTTCCAGGATTTCTACGGTATGGAGGAGACGATCGAGCGGATCGTCGGCTTCCTCCGGCACGCCGCGCAGGGCCTCGAGGAGCGAAAGCAGGTGCTGTACCTCCTGGGTCCGGTCGGCGGCGGCAAGTCCTCGCTCGCCGAGCGCCTGAAGCTCCTGATGGAGCGCATGCCCATCTACGTGCTGAAAGCGGGCAAGGAAATCAGTCCGATTTTCGAGAGCCCGCTCGGACTCTTCGACCCCGACCGCATGGGCGATCTGCTCGAGCGTCGCTACAAGATCCCGAAGCGCCGGTTGACCGGCCTTGCCTCGCCCTGGGCGCTGAAGCGGCTCGACGAGTTCGGCGGCGACATCAACAAGTTCAGCGTGGTGAAGCTCCACCCCTCGCGGTTGCGGCAGATCTGTGTTGCGAAGACCGAGCCCGGTGACGAAAACAATCAGGACATCTCGAGCCTGGTCGGCAAGGTCGACATCCGCAAGCTCGAGTTCTTCAGCCAGAACGACGCCGACGCCTACTCCTTTTCGGGCGGCCTCAACCGCACGACCCAGGGCATCCTCGAGTTCGTCGAGATGTTCAAGGCGCCGATCAAGATGCTGCATCCGCTCCTGACCGCGACCCAGGAGAATAACTACATCGGGTCCGAGAACATCGGCGCGATCCCCTTCCAGGGCATCATCCTGGCGCACTCGAACGAAGCCGAGTGGCAGGCCTTCAAGAACAACCGCAACAACGAGGCCTTCATCGACCGCATCTGCGTGATCAAGGTGCCCTACTGCCTGCGGGTCGCCGAGGAGGCCAAGATCTACCAGAAGCTGCTGTCGAACAGCGAGCTCGCGAGCGCGCCCTGCGCGCCCGGCACCCTCGACATGCTCGCGAAGTTCTGCGTGCTCTCGCGCCTGAAGGCGCACGAGAACTCCAACCTCTATTCCAAGATGCGTGCCTATGACGGCGAGAGCCTCAAGGACAGCGATCCGCGCGCGCGCACGGTGCAGGAGTATCGCGACGCGGCGGGCGTCGACGAGGGCATGGATGGCCTGTCGACCCGCTTCGCCTTCAAGTCACTCTCCAACACCTTCAACTTCGACACGCAAGAGGTGGCCGCCGATCCCGTGCACCTCATGTACGTGATCGAGCAGTCGGTGCGCCGCGAGCAGTTTCCGGAGGAGACCGAGAAGAAGCTCCTGAGCTTCATCAAGGGCGAGCTCGCACCGCGCTACGCCGAGTTCATCGGCAACGAGATCCAGAAGGCTTATCTCGAATCCTACGGCGACTACGGCCAGAACCTGTTCGACCGCTACGTCGCCTACGCCGACGCGTGGATCGAGGACCAGGACTACAAGGATCCCGACACCGGCCAGCTGATGGACCGGGAAATCCTCAACCAGGAGCTCTCGAAGATCGAGAAGCCCGCGGGGATCGCGAACCCCAAGGACTTCCGTAACGAGGTCGTGAAGTTCGCGCTCCGCGCGCGCGCCGCGAACGCGGGGAAGAATCCCGCCTGGACTTCCTATGAGAAATTGAGGGAGGTCATCGAGAAGCGCATGTTCTCGCAGGTCGAGGACCTGTTGCCGGTGATCAGCTTCAGCTCCAAGCGGGATTCCGAGACCGAGAAGAAGCACAGCGACTTCGTCGAGCGCATGACCTCCCGCGGGTACACGCCGCGCCAGGTTCGGCGCCTCGTCGAGTGGTACATGCGAGTCAACAAGGCCGGGTAAAGCGAGCACATGGAGTTCACGGGCAAATGAACATCATCGATCGCCGTCCCAACCCAAAAGGCAAGAGCCTGCCGAACCGGCAGCGCTTCCTCGAACGTGCCAAGCACGAGATCAAGGACGCGATGACCGAGGCGCTGAAGCGCCGCAAGGTCGGGCAGAACGCCGGTGGCGAGAAGGTGAGCATTCCCTCGCACCGCATCAACGAGCCGAGCTTCCGCAAGGTGACCCAGGGCGGCAGGCGGGACTACGTGGTGCCCGGCAACAAGGAGTTCGTGGTCGGTGACCGTATCAAGCGTCCGCCCTCGGGCGACGCCGCGCACGGCGGCGAGGCGAGCCCGGAGGACGCCGGCGAGCAGGACTCGTTCGAGTTCGTGCTCTCCAAGGAGGAGTTCCTCAATCTGTTCTTCGACGACCTCGAGCTGCCGGACTTGGTCAAGACCAAGATCACCGACCAGGAGTCGACGCAGCCGGTGCGGGCGGGCTACTCGGTGGTCGGCAACCCATCGGCCCTCAACGTGCGGCGCACCATGCGCAACAGCTTCGCGCGGCGCATCTCGCTGAGCCGGCCGACGCTCAAGGAGATCGCGGCCCTCGAGCTGCAGATGCAGGCCGCGCTCGACGCCGACGACCCCGAAGCCGCAGAGCAGACCAAGATCGAGCTCGAGGCGATGCTCCGCAAGACGCGGCGCGTGCCCTACATCGATCCCGTGGACGTGCGCTACAACCGGTTCGAGCGCATTCCGAAGCCCAATACCCAGGCCGTCATGTTCTGCCTGATGGACGTCTCGGGCTCCATGACCGAACAGATGAAGGACCTCGCCAAGCGGTTCTTCATGCTGCTGCACGTGTTCCTGACGCGGCGGTACAAACACGTCGACATCGTGTTCATCCGGCACACCTCGAGTGCCCAGGAGGTGGACGAGGACACCTTCTTCCACAGCCGCGAGACCGGAGGCACCATCGTATCGACCGCGCTCGAGGAGATGATGCGGGTGGTGCGCGCGCGCTATAACCCCGACAACTGGAACATCTACGCCGCGCAGGCGTCGGACGGCGACAACTACACCGAGGACAGCGACCGTTGCGCCTCGCTCATGTCAAACGACATCCTGCCGATCAGCCAGTACTTCGCCTACATCGAGGTGGGCGCCGAGGCGACGCTCCGCCACGGCTATCCGAGCGCGCCGACCGACCTCTGGCGCACCTACGACGCGATCCACGCGCAGCACGAGAACTTCGCCATGCGCAAAGTGGCCGACCCCGGGCAGATCTTCCCGGTGTTCCACGAGCTCTTCTCCAAGAACCGCGAGCATGCCGCATGACCGGCGCCGTCGAGACTCTCGAGCGCAAGCCCCTCTTCGAGGGTGCCGAGTGGGACTTCGACAAGATCCGGCGCGTCCATGACGCGATCGAGGAGATCGCACTCAAGGAGCTCGGTCTCGACATCTATCCGAACCAGATCGAGGTGATCACGTCGGAGCAGATGCTCGACGCCTATGCTTCGGTGGGGCTGCCGCTCATGTACCGGCACTGGAGCTTCGGCAAGCGCTTCGCCCGCGAGGAGGCGCTCTACCGCCACGGGCTCCAGGGTCTCGCCTATGAGATCGTCATCAATTCCAGCCCCTGCATCAGCTACATCATGGAGGAGAACTCCATGGCGATGCAGACGCTGGTGATCGCCCACGCGGCCTTCGGCCACAACCACTTCTTCAAGAACAACTATCTGTTCAAGCAGTGGACGGACGCGGACGGCATCCTGGACTATCTGACCTTCGCCCGCGATTTCGTCGCGCGCTGCGAGGATAGCCATGGCGTCGCGGAAGTGGAGCGCGTTCTCGACGCCGCCCACGCCCTGATGAACCAGGGCGTGCACCGCTACGCCCGGCGCGCCAAGGACAGCCTCGCCGACGAGCGTCGGCGCGCCGAGGAGCGCCGGCTCCACGACGAGCGCACCTATGACGACCTCTGGGAACGCGTGGTGCCGAAGCGGCAGTCCGAGGACATGGACGCGGCGCAGCTCGAGAAGGAGCGCGCGGAGACGCGCCGGAAGCTGGGCTTGCCCGAGGAGAACCTGCTCTACTTCCTCGAGAAGCGCGCGCCGCGGCTGCAGGGCTGGCAGCGCGAGCTGGTGCGGATCGCGCGCCACATCAGCCAGTATTTCTATCCGCAGAAGCAGACGCGGATGATGAACGAGGGCTGCGCCACCTTCGTCCATTACGAGATCCTGAACCGATTGCACGAGCGCGGCCTCGTCACGGACGGCGCCTTCCTGGAGGCTATGCACTCACACACGAACGTGATCTTTCAGCCGGAGTTCGACGACCGCCGCTACAACGGCATCAATCCCTACGCGCTTGGCTTCGCGATGATGCAGGACGTGAAACGCATCTGCACCAATCCCACCGACGAGGACCGCGAGTGGTTCCCGGACATGGCCGGGAACGGCGATCCCTACGGCACGCTGCGCGACGCTTGGGCCAACTACCGAGACGAGAGCTTCGTCCTGCAATATCTGAGCCCGCGGCTCATGCGCTCTTTCCGCCTGTTCAAGGTGCTGGACGAGGCGAGCCAGGACGCGTTGGTTGTGGAGGCGATCCACGACGAGCGCGGCTATCGCGAGCTGCGGAGCGCGCTCGCCCGCCACTACGACCTGTCGCGCCAGGAACCGGACATCCAGATCGTCGATCTGGACCTGGCGGGAGACCGCCGCCTGATCCTCCGGCACACCGTGCACGACGGCATCCTCCTCGACGAGCCCACTTGCAAGGCGGTGCTCGATCATCTCTCGACGCTTTGGCATTACGGCATCCTGCTCGAGGAGACCGATGTCACCACCGACAAGGTGCTGAAGACCCACGAGGTCCCCGCGCACAATCACTAGCCGGGAATCGCGTAGCGGCGGTTGAGCCAGCGCCCGACCAGCGACAGCGCGTAGCACGCCGCGAAATAGGCGAGCGCCAGGCCCGTCAGCAGCGGCAGCGGCTGGAACTCGCGGGCGTTCACCGCGAGGGTCGCGCCGGTGAGCTCGGTCACGCCGATCGCCGAGGCGACGGATGTGAACTTCAGCAACCGCACGAACTGATTGAAGAGCGCAGGAATCATCCGCCGGATCGCCTGCGGCAGCACCACCAGGCGCACCACCTGCCCTCGCGAAAGCCCGCTCGCGAGCGCCGCCTCGATCTGTCCCCGCGGCACCGAGCGGATGCCGGAGCGCACGTCCTCGGCGATATAGGCGGCGATGAAGGCGATGAAGCCGATCACCGCCGCCTCATAGGCGGTAAATCGGTGTCCGGTGAGCGACGGCACCGCGAAATAGACCACGAAGAGCACCACCAGCAGGGGCGTCCCGCGGATCAGGCCGATGTAGAGCGCGACCGCCCCGCGGAGCGCCCGTCCGCGCGTGCTGCGCGCGAGCCCGAGCAGCACGCCGGCGACGGTGCCGCCCACGATCACCAAGGCCGCCGTCTCGAGCGTGAGCGCGAAGGCGCCTGCGAGATACGGCAGGTTGCGCGCCAGAACCGACAGGCCCACTCCAGCCCCCTAGTCCCGCATCGCCGGCTCCACGAGCTCGCTCCGCAGCGTCCACAAGGTGACCTGCGCGATCGTCGTGGCGAGCACGAGGTAGAGCACGGTGATGCCGATATAGGCTTCGAAGGTCCGAAATGTGTCGCCCTCGATCGCCCCCGCCACGAACGTGAGCTCGGTGACGGAAATCACCGACGCGAGCGAGGAATCCTTGATGAGCTGCGAGAACAGTCCGGCGAGCGACGGCGCCACGATCCGGAGCGCCTGCGGATAGACGACGAGGCGCAGCACCAGCGCCGGCGAGAGACCCAATGCCAGGCCTGCGGCGCGCTGGCCCGCCGGCACGCCCTGGAGTCCCGCGCGCACGATCTCCGCGACATAAGCTCCGGAATAAAGGCTGAGCCCCAGCACGCCGCACCAGAATGCCGGAATCTTGAGCGCGGTCAGCCCCAGGTACCAGAAATAGAGATGCACCAGCAGCGGGATGTTGCGGGCGATCTCCACATAGCCGGCCGCGATCCGGCGCAGCAGCGGTCGCTCGCTCTCGGCGGCCGCACCCGCAGAGACGCCGACGGCGAGCGCCCCCGCCATGGCCATGAGCGAAAGCAAGAGCGTGATCACCAATCCGCCGAGCAGCTGCTCGCGGTAGCGCCACAGCACGCTCCAGTCGAAGCTGTAGTTCAAGCCCTCAGCCCTTGGGCCAGGTCTCGATGGGGATGTCCGGCTCGATCTGGAACCATTTCTGGTAGATCTCGCGATAGCGGCCGCTGATCCAGAGATCCTGGAGCACCGCATTCACGAGATTGCGCAGCTGCCAGTCGCCGTGCCTGATCCCGATCCCGAAGGGCTCCAGGCTGAATTTGCCGCCGACGATCTGGAAGCCCGGCGCCTCGCGCGCGAAGCCGCGGAGCACGTCGTAGCTTCCGGTGAAAGCGTCCGCGCGGCCCTGGCGGAGCGCGAGCCAGGCGGTCGTGTAGTCCCGGAACGACTGGACCTTCGCGTCGGGCGCCAGCGTCGCCAGCGTCTTCTCGAGCGTGGTGCCCTGCTGCACCGCCACCGTCTTCCCCGCGAGATCGCCGAGCCCCTTGATCGGGCTGTCGGCGGGCACCATGAGGCTCTGCGCGCCGGTATAATAGGTAATACTGAAGTCGATCGCACCCTCGCGCTCGCGCGTATGGGTCATCGACGCCGCCGAGAGATCGATATTGCCGCTGACCAGGAGCGGGATGCGGGTCGGCGACGTGACTTTCACCAGCTCCAGATCGACGCCGAGGGCCTTGGCGATCTCCCGCACGATATCGATGTCGAAACCCACCACCTCGTTCTTCTCGTCGATGTAGCCGAAAGGCGGTGTGTCGTTCTTGACGCCGGCGATCAGCTTGTGCCGCGCCTTGATGGCATCGAGCGTACCGTCGGCTCGAGCCGAGGCGAGCGTGCCCAGCACGGCCAGCACCGCAGCGAGCCCCACGGCCCGCCAGCGCGTCATCCGCATCATCTATCGCTCCTCTTACGCGGCGTTGGAGATCCGCCGGCCGTCTTTCCGCCCGGTGCTCGGAGGCCCGCAGCGATGAAAGGCACCATCTCGGCCAGCACAGCCTCGACGTCGCCCGCGTCGCAGAGCCCGCCCGAGAGATGCGCGATGCGGCCCGGATTGATCATCGTGTAATAAAGCGCGCCCAGCAGGAACTGGAAGCGCCAGTAGAGCTCGGCGCGCGATAGGTGCGGCAGCGCACGGGCCAGTGCGGCCACGAAGCGCTCGCTGGTCGCATCGAAATGCCGGGCGATCAAGGCGCGCGCGAGCTCGTTGTGCTCCACCGACAAGACCGCCCGCAGCCGCGTGAACACGGCGCCGCCGCCGCGATCGGTGCTTGAAGCGAGCGCCGGCGCAATGAAGGCCGCGACAATCTTCTCAAGCCGGTCGGGATCGTCCGCAGCCGCCTCGCAGGCCTCGAGCCGGCGCAGGCGCTCCTCGTTCATGGGCCGGCAGCGCTGCTCGAAGATGGCGCCGAGCAGGCCTTCCTTGGATCCGAAATGATAATTTACCGCCGCGAGGTTCGCGCCGGCCGCGGCCGTCAGCTGCCGCACCGACACGCCGGCGAACCCATGTTCCGCGAAGAGCCGCTCCGCGGCCTGCAGCAGCCGGGACTTCGTGTCGCTTGCCGGCTCCGCAGCGAGCACGGCGCTCTCTTCTATCGGAGCACCCACACCGGCTCCCGCCCGACCAAGTTCGAACAGATGTTTTAGGGGCCGCACCGCCGCGGCGTCAAGAAAGCGGAACCCTGCCTCAGCGCTTGAGCTCGATCATCGGGCCGCAGCGCCGCCCGCCGCCGGCGCTCAGGCAATCCTGCTGCTTGTTGAAATCGTACCACTCGAACAGCAGCTCGCTCAGCGCGATGGTGGTGAGGACCGCAATGATGATCAGGAGATAGCGCGAGGCCATGGGCGCCCACGCTACTTGCGCCCAACGGCTCTCACAAGCCGAATGCCCCGGTTGCACGGCCGGTTCCGCGGCGTAGGGTGCGCGTCCATGGCACTTGTCGACCTCGACGCTTGGCGGTCTCACCTGCCCATCGCGGAAGCAGTGCCGCGCGTTGCCGCCGCCTTGGCCGAGTCGGGCGCCGCCGTGCTTGTGGCGGCGCCGGGCGCCGGCAAGACCACGCTCGTACCATTGGCGCTGCTGGGTTCGGCGTGGCTCGGCCGCCAGCGTGCGGTGATGCTGGAGCCTCGAAGGCTGGCGGCTCGCGCCTCCGCCCGGCGCATGGCGGCGATGCTCGGCGAATCCGTGGGCGAGACCGTCGGTTATCGCACCCGGCTCGACGTCAAGGTGGGGCCCAGCACCCGGCTCGAGGTGGTGACCGAGGGCATTCTCGTCCGCATGCTGCAGGCCGATGCCGCGCTCGAGGGCACCGGCCTCGTGATCTTCGACGAGTTCCACGAGCGGTCCCTCGATGGGGATCTCGGCCTCGCCCTCACACTCGAGGCGCGCCGCGCGCTCCGCCCAGACCTGCGCCTCCTCGTGATGTCGGCAACCCTCGACGGCCGCCGCGTGGCAAGCTTGCTGGAAGGCGCGCCGGTGATCGAGAGCCCGGGCCGGCTTTTCTCCGTGGAGACGCGATATCTCGAGCGGCCACCGGCGAACCGCATCGACGAGGGCACCACGCGGGCGATCGCTCTCGCTCTGCGGGAGCAGACCGGCAGCCTGCTGGTCTTCCTGCCGGGCATCCGCGAGATCCGAGGCGTGGAGCGGCGGTTGCGGGAGCGAGACCTTCCCGCGGACGTCCGCGTGACGCCGCTCTACGGCGACCTCCCACAGCCCGCACAGGATGCCGCGATCGAGACCCCGGGGCCGAGGATCCGCAAGATCGTCCTGGCGACCTCGATCGCCGAGACCAGCCTCACCATCGACGGCGTTCGCGTGGTGATCGACGCCGGGCTCTCGCGCCGCGCCCGCTTCGATCCGCGTACGGGCATGGCGCGCCTCGTGACCGAGCGCGTCTCGCAGGCCTCGGCGGAGCAGCGGTGCGGGCGCGCGGGCCGGCTCGAGCCTGGCGTCTGCTACCGCCTTTGGCCGGCGCACGAGCAGGCGCTGCTGGCTCCCTTTGCGCCGCCCGAGATCATGGAAGCCGACTTGGCGCCGCTGGTGCTGGAGCTCGCACGCTGGGGAGCCATCGATCCCACGACCTTGTCCTGGCTCGATCCGCCGCCCGCCCCCGCTGTCGCACAGGCGCGCGGTTTGCTGCGGGCGCTCGACGCGCTCGATGCCGACGGCCGGATCACCGGCCATGGGCGCGCCATGGCGTCGCTCGGGTTCCATCCGCGGCTCGCGCACATGATGCTGCGGGCGCGTGAAGCCGGTCGCGGCGCCCTCGCTTGCGACGTCGCGGCGCTCCTCAGCGAGCGCGACATCCTCCGGCCGGGTCTGGGTCCCAGGGACTGCGACCTCCGGCTGCGTCTCGAACTCCTGCGCGGCGCCTCGCCACGCGACCTCGGCCCGGACATGGCCGTGGACCGCGGCAGCCTTCAGCGGGCGAGAGAACAGGCGCGGCAATGGCGGAAGCAGCTAGGCATCGCCGACGCGACGTCTCCGTTATCGGCCGCCGGCGCGATCGTAGCGCTCGCCTATCCCGACCGGGTCGCTCAGCGCCGCAAATCGAACCCGGGATCCTTCCGCCTCGCCAACGGGTCGGGAGCGGTGGTGAGCCCCTCGGATCCGCTCTCGGCGGCGGAGTTCCTGGCGGTCGCGGCGCTCGACGGCGACCCGCGGAACGCGCGCGTCTATCTCGCGGCGCCCCTGCCCCGGTCCGATCTGGAAGCCGACTTCGCGGAGCACATAGAGCACGCCGATCTCGTCGCCTGGGACGCGCGCGAGGAGGCGGTCTTAGCGAGGCGACAGGAGCGTCTGGGCGCACTCGTGCTGCGCGACGAGCCTTTGGCCGACCCGCCGTCCGAGGCCGTGCGCGCGGCCCTGCTGAAGGGTTTGCGCGCGCTTGGTCTCGAGGCATTGCCCTGGACAAGCGAGGCGAGCGCACTTCGAGAGCGGATTCGTTTTGCCCGCCGCATCGAGGAAGGCGATTGGCCGGATCTTTCCGACGCGGCCATGCTAGCGGGCCTTGCGGACTGGCTTGGTCCTTTCGTCGAGGGCATCACCCGCCGCAGCCAACTCCGACGCGTCGATCTTGCGAGAGCACTGAGGGCCAGCTTGAGCCGGGAGCAGCAGCGCCGGCTTGATGCGCTCGCCCCCACCCACGTCGCGGTGCCCAGCGGATCCCGGGTGCCGATCGACTATGGAGCGGGAGAGACACCGGTTGTGGCGGTGCGGCTCCAGGAAATGTTCGGATTGGCCAAGACGCCCGCCGTCGCAGACGGCCGCGTTCCACTCCTGCTGCACCTGCTATCGCCGGCCGGGCGGCCGCTCCAGGTGACGCGCGACCTCGGACGATTCTGGGCGACGTCCTACGCTCAGGTGCGCGCGGAAATGCGGGGCCGCTACCCGAAGCACGATTGGCCCGAGAGCCCTTTGACCGCTGCACCAACCACCCGCACGAAGCGCCGTCGCTGATGCCTATGTAAGAAAAAAACACCCGCGAGGCCGGCCGGCGCATCAGCCGAGTCGCCCCCCAAAGCGAATGGGTGCCGCCCGCGCGGCCTCGCGGGTGAAACGAGGTACGGACTTATGACGTCGTGGTCTTCTTCTTCTTGCTCGACTTCTTCATCATCGGCTTGCTTGAACTCGCCGAGCCGCCCGCCTTCGCGAGACAATCCTGCATCGCCGCCGACTGCCACGCGTAGTCGTAGCACCCCATCTTATGGCGGGAGTGCTTCGTCATCGGCTTCTTCATGGTCATCGGCTTTGCCGCCGGTGCGTTCGAAGCTTGTGCATAAGCGGCCGGCGCCGGAAGTGCCAACACGCCCGCGACGAGCGCAGCGAGCGCCACCGTCCACACCTTCGCCAACATCTCTCCTGACTCCTCTTTCTTGGGATTGAATGAAAATGGCCACTGATAATGTCCGCAGACTCAAGCCCTTGCAATCCGCCCACGCAGAAAAGCTGGAGGTGTTGCGAAAATGTCGATATCCGATTGCGAGGGAATTGCAGTTTAGAATCACTATATGGCGCAGGCCGATGCGGCACCGGGGTCACCAAGCTCAAGCAATGGCTCACGAATGACTCGGCTTCTCCGCGCGCCAGAACCGTGCGACCAGCGCCGCCATTACTGCCAAAACCACGATCACCAGGACAACACAGCCCGGCCATCCCGCCCGTGCCCAGATGGCCGCGGGCGCCGTCGCCCCGGTACTGCCGCCCAGGTAGTAAAAGGTGACATAGAGGCCGAGCGCCGATGAGCGCGCGGCTGCGGCGCGCTGCGCCAGCAGGCCGGTGGAGGTGGCCTGACACGCAAAGCCGGACACCGAGCTGATCGCGAGCCCGGCGAGGACGGCAGGCAGCCATGGGATAAGGGTAATTAGCAATCCCGCGCACCAGCCCGCGATTGCGATCATGACGAGCGCGCGCCGGCCGACCCGAGCGGCCCACCGCCCGGTCATCGGCGTGACTACTACGGCGAGCAGGTAGACAACGAAGATCGAGCCCAGCGCAGAGGTGGAGAGCTCGAACGGCGGCGCTGCCAGGTAGAAGTTCACGTAGGTGAAGGCCGCCACGAAGGAGAACAGAACGGCGAAGCCGACGACGAAAGTGGCCAGGATCGGCGGATTGAGGAGATGCCCAAGAGCCAGCCGCGCGGAGTGACCGAGTCCGTCCGCCCGAACGAAGCCGCGCTCACGCGGCAGGGCAAGCGCGACGTAGAGAGCGGAGAGCCCGGTGATGCCCGTGTAGATCCAGAACGCGGCGCGCCAGCCGCCGTGATCGGCGATGACGCCGGAGAGAAATCTGCCGAGGAATCCGCCGACCCCGCCGGCGGCGATATACGCGGCGGTCGCGGACGCGATCTCGTCCGTCGGCCATTCGTCCCCGATGTAGGCGATGGTCACCGCGAAGATCGGCGGCAGCAGCAACCCTTGGACGAAGCGCCAAAACACCAGCTCGCCGATCGAGCCGCTGAGCGGGATCGCCGCGGTCGGGATGACCATCAGCGCCATGGCTCCCGCGATGATCCGCTTGCGTCCGAGCACGTCCGCGATCATGCCGACGAAGGGCGCGCCCAAGGCGACCGCCAAGGTCGTCGCACCGATGCTGAGGCTCACCTCGGCCGGGCTCGCATCGAAGTCGCGGGTGAAAAGCGGCAGCAGCGGCTGGGTCGCGTACAAATTGATGAAGGCGCAAAGGCCTGTCAGGGCGATCGCAATGCGACGGCTGTCGGCAAGCAGCGGGGGCAGTTCGAGCCTCTTTTGTGACGCGCGCGGCGCTTCGGATACACGACTGTAGGCGCGGCGGCGCGCTCCGCGCCACCGCCGTTTGGCGGAGCTGGCCTGCACCCTCGCCCGTTGACTCCCGCCGGGCCCAGCGCACCATAGAAACACGATGGATCTCGTGTTGCGCAATGCCACGCTGATGGGCCGTGGCGCTGAAGGCCCCTACGATGTCGCCGTCTCGAGCGGCAAGATCGTGGAAATCGCGCCTGAGATCTCCGCCATGGCCCACGAGCAGCTCGATCTCGGCGGCCGGCTCCTCACGCCGGGACTTGTGGAATCGCATATCCATCTCGACAAGTCACGCATCACCGACCGCTGTGCGCCGGAGTCCGGACGCAACGCGGCGAACGCCGTCAAGCGTGTGCAGGCGGCCAAGCGCGCATTCACTGTCGAAGACGTCTACGAGCGCGCCCGGGCTACGCTCGAGACGGCGATCTGCCAGGGCACCACCCGGATGAGGACGCATGTCGAGGTCGATCCGAGCGGCGGCCTGATCGGCCTTGAGGCGATCCAAGCGCTCGTCCGGGATTACCGCTGGGCGATCGATCTCGAGATCTGCGTCTTTCTCCAAGAAGGCATGACCGGCGTCGAACGCGCCGAGGCGCTGCTGGTCGAGGCGATCGGCCGCGCCGACGGCATAACGGCCGTCGGCGGCGCACCCGGCTACGACAGCGACCACATGAATCAGCTCTTGCGGGTGTTCGAGCTCGCGCGAACTCACGACCTCGACGTCGACCTGCATCTCGATTTCGGCAACACGCCCGAGGCGATGGACATCCCCGGCGTGATCGAGCTCACGGAGCGGCACCGCTACGGCGGCCGCGTGAATTTGGGTCACGTCACCAAGCTCTCGACGTTGCCGCCTGAGAAGCAGGCGCCGATCGCGCGGCGCCTCGCGGACGCCGGCGTCGCCGTCACCGTGCTGCCGGCGACAGACCTGTTTCTCATGGGACGCGACCAGACCTACGACGTGCGGCGCGGGATCGTCGACGTCAACGCCTATGACCGCCTGGGCGTCACCTGTTCGATCGCCAACAACAACATTCTGAACCCCTTCACGCCCTTCGGCGATTGTTCTCTGGTTCGAATGGCGAACCTGCACGCGAACACGCTGCAGGTGAGCGCGCGGGACGACCTGCAGGCCTGCTTCGAGATGGTCTCGAGCGATGCCGCGCGCATTCTCAATCTCGACGACTATGGGCTTGTGCCGGGTAATCCCGCGGATTTCGCCGTGCTCGACGCCAGGAGCGAGGTGGAGGCGGTGGCGACGGTGGCGCCCGTGCTCCATGCGTTCAAGCGCGGCCGGCGCACGGTGACGCACCGCCCTGCCGATCTGCACCGTCCGGCCTGAGCGCGGCAACCTGCGCATGATCGAGTCCGAGGAACGGGTGGGCCAGCAGCGAGCCTACCGCGTCGTCGCCGAGCCCAGACTCCGGCTCCTGCTGCCGTTGGTGATCGCGTGCGGGTTCTTCATGGAGAACCTGGACTCCACGATCCTCGCGACCTCGATCCCGCAGATGGCCGAGAGCCTCGGCGAGAATCCGCTCCGGCTCAATGTCGCGATCACCAGCTATCTGCTGAGCCTCGCGGTGTTCATTCCGATCAGCGGCTGGGTGGCCGACCGGTTCGGAGCGCGGAGCGTGTTTTGCACGGCGATCGGCGTGTTCACCCTCGGCTCCGCGCTCTGCGGAATCGCGACCTCGCTGCCGATGCTGGTGCTGACGCGGATTCTGCAGGGTCTGGGCGGCGCCATGATGACGCCGGTCGGCCGCCTCATCATGCTGCGCTCCTTCCCCAAGAGCGAGCTGGTCACGGCCATGAGCTATGTCACGCTGCCGGCGCTGATCGGACCGGCGATCGGTCCGCTGGTGGGGGGCTTCCTCACCACCTACATGAATTGGCGCTGGATCTTCTACATCAATATCCCCATCGGCGCGCTCGGGATCCTGCTCGCCTACCGCTACGCCGAGAATTTCCGCGCCGCCGCGGTGAGCCGGTTCGATTTCGTCGGCTTCGTGCTGTGCGGCATCGGCTTGGCGGCCGCCGAGCTCGCCCTCGAGAACGCGGGCCGGCGGCTGATCTCCGGCGCCGCCGAGGCCGGGATCGTCGCGATATCGGCTCTGAGCCTCGCGGTCTACGGCTTTTATGCTCGCCGCGCGCCGGAGCCCGCGGTCGACTTGAAGCTTTTCCGGGTCAAGACGTTCCGGATCGCGGTGATCGGCGGCGGCATCTGCCGCACCGGCCTTGCCGCCATTCCCTTCCTGCTGCCGCTGATGCTGCAGGTACCATTCGGCCTCACCGCGTTTCAGTCCGGCAGCATCACGTTCGTCCTGGCGGTCGGCTCCATGGTGATGAAGTCGACCTCGCCGCCGCTGCTGCGCACGTTCGGGTTCCGCACGATCCTGCTCGGCAACGCCGTACTGGTCGGCCTCATGACCATGGCGCTCGCACTCGTGCGCGCGAGCACCTCGCATTGGCTCCTCATGGCCGGCCTGCTGATGTTCGGCTTCTTCCGGTCCCTGCAGTTCACTTGCATGAACACGCTCGCCTATTCCGACCTAAACGACACCAACGTGAGCAAGGGCAGCAGCATCTCCAGCGTCGGACAGCAGCTCTCCCAGAGCTTCGGCGTGGCGCTGGGCGCCACCATCCTGGCGCTGCTGACGGGCGATGCCGGAACTCCCACGGTCCGCGAGTTCATCCCGGCCTTCGTCGCCGTGGGATTCCTGCCGCTGATCTCCATGGCGTTCTTCGCGCGCCTCTCGGCCGGGGACGGCAGCCAGGTGAGCGGCCATCACCCCGCACCGACCTGAGAGGCAAAGAATGTCCGATCAATCCTGGGATCAGGTCTGGACCAATGCGCGGCTCGCGACCATGACCGAGGGCGGCGCGCCCTACGGGCTCATCGAGAGCGGCGCGATCGCGGTGAAGGACAACCGGATCGCAGCGATCGGACCCGCGGCCCATCTCATGGCCAGCGGCTCGGTAGCGCGCGCCGTCATCCACGACGCGAGCGGCCGCTGCATCACGCCGGGCCTGATCGACTGCCACACGCATCTGGTCTACGGCGGCAGCCGCGCCCGCGAGTTCGAGCGCCGGCTCGAGGGCGCGACGTACGAGGAGATCGCCCGTGCCGGCGGCGGCATCCGCTCGACCGTCGCAGCGACGCGCGCGCTGTCCGAGGACGCGCTCTACGAGGCCTCACGCGCGCGCCTCGAGGCGCTGCTCGGCGAGGGCGTCACCACGGTCGAGATCAAATCCGGCTACGGGCTCGATACCGCCTCGGAGCTGAAGAGCCTGCGCGTGGCGCGGCGGCTCGGCCGCGACCTGCCGGTCACCGTGGCCACGACGTTCCTGGGCGCCCATGCCCTACCGCCCGAATTTGCGGGCCGACCGGATGCCTTCATCGACGCCGTCGTCGACGAGATGCTGCCCGCCGTCGCACGCGAGCGGGTGGCCGACGCCGTCGATGCGTTCTGCGAGGGTATCGGCTTCACGCCGGCGCAGGTCGAGCGCGTCTTCCAGGCCGCCGGCAAGCTCGGTTTGCCGGTGAAGCTGCACGCGGAGCAGCTGAGCAACCTCGGCGGCGCGACACTCGCGGCCCGCTACGGCGCCCTTTCGGCCGACCACCTCGAGTACATCGACGAGGCCGGCGTGCGCGCGATGGCAGCGGCCGGCACGGTTGCCGTGCTCCTGCCCGGCGCCTTCTATTTTCTGCGCGAGACGCAGCTGCCGCCGATCGATCTTTTCCGCAAGCATGGCGTGCCCATCGCAATCTCGACAGACTGCAACCCCGGCACCTCGCCGACGACGTCGCTCCTGCTGATGCTGAACATGGCCTGCACGCTCTTCCACATGACGCCGGAGCAGGCGCTGGCCGGAGTCACCCGCAACGCCGCACGCGCCCTTGGGCTCCCGGACCGCGGAACCCTCGAGACCGGCAAGCAAGCGGATTTCGTCGTGTGGGACATCGCCGAGCCGGCCGAGCTCTCGTACCGGTTCGGGTTCAATCCCGCCGTCGAGATCATGCAGAGGGGCGTTGCGCGCGCCGCCACATAGGCAGTGTGTCCTTCGGCGCACCAATGATGGCCGCTTGCTCGACGGTCAGCGCGGGGGCTAGCTTCAGCCGATGAACAAGGCTGCGACCATCCGCCCGCTCCAAGGCATCCGCGTCCTCGACCTCTCGAGCTTCATCTCGGGCCCGTTCTGCACAACGCAGCTCGCGGAATTCGGCGCGGAGGTGATCAAGGTCGAGCTCCCGAAGGTCGGCGACCCCTTCCGGCGCTTCGGCACGCCGTCGAAATCGGGCGACTCCCTCATCTTCATGAGCGAGCAGCGCAACAAGAAATCGATCACGCTCGACCTCCGCACGCCCGAGGGCGCCGAGCTCGTGAAAGAGCTCGCGGACAAGGTCGACATCCTCGTGGAGAACTTTCAGGTGGGCACGCTCGAGGGCTGGGGCCTCGGCTATGACGAACTCAAGAAGCGGAACAAGCGCCTCGTCATGGTGCGCATCACGGGGTACGGTCAGACCGGTCCTTATCGCGACCGTCCCGGCTTCGGCCGGATCGCCAATGCGTTCAGCGGACTCTCCTTCCTTGCGGGCTATCCCGACCGCGCACCGGTGACGCCGGGCTCGGCCACGATTCCCGACTATCTGACCGGAATCTACGGCGCCTACGGCGCCCTCCTCGCGCTCCGTGCGCGCGACATCACCGGGGAGGGCCAGATGATCGACATCGGGCTCTACGAGCCGGTGTTCCGCATCCTCGACGAGCTCGCCTCCGCCTATCACGAGACCGGGCGGGTGCGACAGCGCATGGGACCCGCCACGGTCAACGCCGTCCCGCACAGCCACTACCCCACCAAGGACGGCCGCTGGGTCGCGATCGCCTGCACGACGGACAAGATCTTCGAGCGCCTCGCCGCCGCCATGGGACGGCCGGATGTTGCGGGCAGCGGCCCTTACGGCACCTTCAAGCAGCGAAGCGCTGCGCGCGAGGCGGTGGACGCGCTGGTCTCCGACTGGACGCGCGGCCTCGAGCGCGACAAGGTATTGACGCGTTGCGCCGAGCATCAGGTCCCTTGCGGCCCCGTCTACGCCATCGATGAGATCTTCGAGGATCCACAGTACAGGGCGCGCGAGAACATTTTGATCCGGGAGGACCCACGCGCCGGCGAGATCGCCGTACCCAACGTGGTGCCGCGTCTCTCCGAGACGCCCGGCGGGATCGATTGGCTGGGCTGCGCGCTCGGCGAGCACAACAAGGAGATCTTCGGCGGGCTGCTCGGCTTGAGCGAGGCGCGCATGGCAGAGCTTTCCCAAAAGGGCGTGATCTGATGCCCCTCAGAACCGACCTGCCGGTCTGGCGCTCCCTTCTCTTTGTACCGGTGATCGCCAGAAAATTCGTGGACGGTGCGGCCTCCCGCGGCGCCGACGCGATCATCCTCGATCTCGAGGACAGCGTGCCGCCGGCCGAGAAGCCGCGGGCACGGACGCTCTTGCAGGAGGCGGCCGAGATCGTCTCGCGCGGCGGCGCCGATGTGCTCGTGCGGATCAACCGCCCTCTGCGGCTCGCCATTCCCGACATCGAGGCGGCGATCTCGCCGCAAGTGCAGGCGCTCGCCTTGCCGAAGGTAGAGAGCGCCAGCCACCTGCGCCTCCTTGCCGAGGCGATCGACGAGATCGAGGCCGAGCGCGGCATGGCCGTCGGCACGACCAGGCTCCTCGCCATGGTGGAGACCGCCGAGGCGTTCTTCGAGATGCCGGCAATCGCCCGCGCGCATTCGCGCGTGGTCGCCATGACCCTCGGCGCCGAGGATTTTGCGCTCTCCGTCGGCATGCTGCCGGAGGCCGAAGGGCTGCTCTTTCCGAAGCAGCAAATGATTGTCGCAGCGCGCTCGGCCGGCATCCTGCCGCTCGGCTTCCTCGGCACCGTCGCCGATTTCAAGGACCTCGTGGCCTTCCGCGCCACCATCCGGCGCTCTCGCCGGCTCGGCTTCCTGGGCGCCGCCTGCATCCACCCGAGCCAAGTCCCGGTCCTCAACGAGGAATATGCGCCGCCCGCCGACGACGTTGCTCACGCCGAGCGCGTGGTCGCTGCCTACGAGAAGGCGACCGCGCAAGGCGTGGGTGCGATCACGGTCGACGGCAAGATGATCGACGTGCCTGTCGTGGAGCGAGCGCAGGCCCTGCTGGCGCGGCATCGGGCGATTGCGGCGCGTGAGGCCAGGCGCGCGCGATGATCCATCACGAGGTGCGCGTTCGCCGGTCCGCAGAGCGTCTCCCGCGGGATCGGCAGCTCGCCTGGAAGCTCGCCGAGCTCGCCCGCATGCCCGCGATCGGCGCCGATACCGCGGAACTGGTGGCGGCGCGCGTCATCGACAACGCCGGCGTGGCGCTCGCGGCCATCAACCGCAAGCCGGTCGCCGCCGCGCGTGCCATGGCGCTGGCCAATCCGCGCAAGAATGGCGCGTCTCTCTTCGGCCTCGGTCCCGACGTCACGGTCGCGGCGGAATGGGCGGCCTGGGCCAACGCGACGGCGGTGCGCGAGCTCGATTTCCACGACACCTTCCTCGCCGCCGACTACGCCCACCCCGGCGACAGCATCGCGCCGCTCATCGCGGTCGCGCAGCAGACTGGCCGAGATGGCGCGGCGCTTGCCCGAGCCATCGCCGTCGCCTACGAGGTGCAGGTGGCCCTGGTGAAGGCGATCGGCCTCCATCCGCACAAGAAGGATCACGTCGCGCACCTCTGCCCTGCGACGGTCGTGGGTATCGGCCGCCTCCTCGACCTGCCGACGCCGGTGGTCTATCAGGCCGTCAACCAGGCCGTGCACCTCGCCTTCTCCACGCGGCAGTCGCGCAAGGGCGAGATCAGCAGCTGGAAGGCCTTCGTCCCTGGCTTCTCGGGCAAGCTCGCGATCGAGGCGGTCGACCGCGCCATGCGCGGCGAGGCGAGCCCGAGCCCGATCTACGAGGGCGAGGACTCCGTGATCGCCTGGATGCTCGCCGGGCCCGACGCGACTTACGAGGTGGTCTTACCGCCACCGGAGGGCGAGCCGCGCGCGATCCACGAGACCTATACCAAGGCGCATTCGGCCGAATACCAGGCGCAGGCCTTCATCGATCTCGCGTTCGACCTGCGCCGACGAGTCGATCTCGAGGCCGTCACGGAAGTCGTCGTCCGCACCAGCCACCACACTCACTCGGTTATCGGCAGCGGCGCCAACGATCCGCAGAAATACGATCCCGACGCGAGCCGCGAGACGCTCGATCATTCGCTGCCCTACATCCTCGCCGTCGCCCTCGAGGATGGCGCCTGGCATCACGAGCTGAGCTACACGGCCGAGCGTGCCCACCGGCCCTCTACGATCGCGCTCTGGCGCAAAATCCGGACCGTCGAGGATCCCGCCTGGACGGAGCGGTACCGCGATCCCGATCCCACGAAGCGCGCGTTCGGCGGCCATGTGACGGTTCGCCTCCAGGACGGCCGCGCCGTCGAGGCTGAGCTTGCCGTCGCCGACGCGCACCCGAACGGCCGCCGCCCCTGGCGGATGCCCGATTACGTGGCGAAGTTCCGCGCGCTCTCCCGCGGCTTCGTGGCACCGGCGGAAGCCGATCGCTTCCTTGCCGAGGCGACGCGGCTTGCCACGCTGACGCCCGGCGAGCTGCGCCGGCTCAATCCCGCCCTGCCACGCGGCAGCGTGCGGCCCGATCGTCCGACCGGTGAGGGCATCCTGGACTGGGGCCTTGGACCTTAGAGCATTTCCCGCCGAAGTGGATGCCGGTTCGGCGTAGGAAATGCGACCAAACCAAAGAATCGAGAGCATGTCCCGATTCAGCTTAATCGGGACATGCTCTAGGTGTGAGCTTTCAACAGGTTGTCCATCCGGTCCCGACCGAGGAAGCTGAGGTTGCTGAGGCTTCATTCTTTCTCGGGGGACCGAATGGACATCCACAAGAATGCCCGTCTTACGCCGCACGGTCGAGG